>Ga0097691_1000562_pt1 | contig 31760 bp, 34 predicted proteins | sample NGESurdeep072012_8_FD_72858 | JGI IMG/M metagenome (GOLD analysis project Ga0097691, IMG submission 72858) | Arctic peat soil microbial communities from Barrow, Alaska - NGEE Surface sample 210-1 deep-072012 | ecosystem: Environmental > Terrestrial > Soil > Wetlands > Peat ... | reverse complement strand
TAAGTCACCAAAAAGCTTTGCATAGCCATCTGACTGAAGAAACAACTAGCCATCCCACTAAGCAACCATAAGACGGTTGCCAAGTGGTTGGTTATAAGTTGGCAAACTACGCCAACATAAGTCATTGGTTAACGGTGACATAAGCCGCTGGTTAAGCCCGACCTACGGATTGTTTTACCTTTGAAATGGAATTATAGGTAGGCGAGACTGCCTAGCAAACCGCAATTAAAAATATGGTTCTTGACACCATATATCGGCAGTGCTCATAATCCGCCCATGAAGAAAAACGCCGAACTGCTTTATCGGGAAAAACGTTCTTATGCCGGAGGCGTTGTCGAAATGGTTGTCTGGCAAGTGCCTGCACCTGTACCGCCATCCGGGCATCCCTTCAAATACCGGCTGGCGTTTGTGTGCGACGGCAAACGAGTGGTCGGCTACGACAACGAGCGCGGCAAGGGCGATCACAAACACTTGGGCAAAAAAGAAATGCCCTACCGGTTCGTAGATGAAGCTCAGCTACTGGCTGATTTCTGGCAAGACGTAAAGGAGGCAACAAAGTGAAAATCAAAAACGCAGTGCTACACTTGACCGTTGGCGAACCGATGGCAGCCAGCCTTGCACGCGCCACGGCTGCCATGAAGGCCGCCAAACAAGGCAAACCCGCGCGGCCTTATTTCGGCGTTGGCTTCGATGAAGTCGGCGAAATGTTTGCAGTCTTCACACCCAAGCGCTGGGAATTGATCGGCGCATTGCGAGAAAGCGGCGCGACCACCATCGCGGAACTGGCTCGCCAACTTAAACGCGATTACAAGAATGTGCATAACGATTGCGAACGGTTGATCGAATGGATGGCGATTGAGAAAGACGAAAACGGTTTGGTCTTCGCGCCCTATTCCGAGATCGTGGTGGATATGAAATTGCCGGATAGGCGGGCGGCGTAATTAAAAATCTACGCTGACCTAGCGCAATATCCGTTGGTTATTGCGCCTGTAAGACATTCATTATTGTTTTGAGAAGGAGTTATAGGCATGTCCACGCAACGTTATACGGTTACGCCGCATCCGATTGAAACCCTGCTCACATGGGTCAAATCTGGCGAGATCGCCATACCGGAGATTCAGCGTCCATTCGTGTGGGAAGCGACAAAGGTGCGCAATCTGCTTGACTCGCTCTATCGGGGGTATCCAGTGGGCTATCTTATTGCATGGCGTAACCCCACGGTGAAGCTTAAGGACGGTTCATCATCGGCTGGCAAGCGTGATTGATCGACGGACAGCAGCGCGTCACGGCACTGATGGCGGCGTTGCTTGGGCAGCAGGTGGTTACCAAGGACTACGAGCAAGTGCGCATTCGCATTGCCTTCAATCCGCTAAAAGAAATATTTGAGGTTTCTAATCCTGCTATTACAAAAAATACAGAGTGGATTACCGATTTGGTCCCATTCAGTCGCCAGAAATATTGGCTAACGCAGCCAACTCCAACTCACTGAATCCCGCTGCCCGTCGCGCTGCCAGATTGAATGGCCCGCGCATGACCGGCGCTTGGTATTCGGCGGCCAAGCGGGAGTAGGTGGCGACCGGTTCCAGGCCGCGCTGCTCGCACAGCCAGTTGTACCAGCGGTTGCCGATCGCGACATGGCCGATCTCATCGCGCAGGATGATATCCAGGATCGCGGCAGCGGCCATGTCTCCAGCCTGCGCAAGTTTGGCGCGCACCTGCGGGGTGGCATCCAGTCCGCGCGCTTCCATCGTGCGCGGCACCAGCGCGATGCGCGCGAGGATGTCGTGCTGCGTTTTTGCGGCCATCTCCCATAAGCTGCTGTGCGCGGGGAAATCTCCATACGCGTAACCCTGGCCTTGCAGGTGTCCGGCCAACATCGAGAAATGCAGCGCCTCCTCATCCGCCACCTGCAACCAATCGGCGTAATACTCCCGCGGCATGTCCGCGAACCGCCAGATCGCATCCAGCGCCAGGTTGATGGCATTGAACTCGATATGCGCCAACGCGTGGATCAGGATGGCGCGGCCTTCCGGCGTGATCATCGAGCGGCGTTTGACGAGGCGCGGTGCCACTAGCTCGGGCTTGGGCGGATGGCCAGGTATGGTTTGTTGTGCAGCCAAAGCCGTATGCGTATCCAGTTTGATTTCATCAGACAACCATGCCTGCGCCAGAAGTCTCACACCTGCAGCCTTGCGGGCGGCATCGCGTTCGGCAAGCCAGAAAAGGGATGCCAGTCGCAATTCTGTCGGTCGAGAAGTATCGTTATTTAGTGATGGGGTATTCAAAATATCAGCTCCGGAAGGTTACGTACCCAGCCATGACTTTGGTAAGAAGTGTGTCCAGTTTTGCAGTCGAACACAATAGGCTCAACGGCTAAATAGATGGGCCGCCAATTGGGGGAAGGAATATTACCAATAATTTTAGCAAGACCTATAATGACCTTGGGTTTCTTAAGGTTATGTTGCCTTCATGCCTTCTGGATATGTGTATCCATCACATTTGGCTTGGGCTACCAGGGAGTCTCTCTCGGGTAACGGAGGTTGGCGTGATTTCGCGTTTCCCGGTTTCTTCTTATCAATTACCAAGGAGAGTTGAAATGGTTGAAGTGATCTTCTTTATTGGCCTGTTTGTTCTTACCGGAATAATCATCGTTACTGATAATCAAGAATGGAACAGGAAAAAATAATCGACTTGGTGTAAGTCCTGTTGCTCATGGGGCGTACTGATTCCCAAGCCAGAACCAAATATCCCGAATATTCTGGGTTGACTGCGCGTTGTTTGACCAGTCGCGCGTTCGTCCGGTTTGGTGGACTGGCATTTCAAAGGGTTGGCATCAATTGCCGACCCTTTTTCATTTTGGCAACCAGTTCATATGCCTTGCGGTTTCAAACACAAAGTGTAAAAGCGCAGTAGTTGTGCAGAGGTCTTTTCTTGTAAGATGCGCAGCATGATGAAACAAGAACCCACAAAACGCATTGTGCTCGGAATCACCGGCGGTATCGCGGCCTATAAGGCGGCGGAGTTGTTGCGCCTGCTGATGAAGCAGGGCATAGAGGTGCAGGTTGCAATGACCGAGGCGGCTTGTCATTTCATCACGCCGACCACGATGCAGGGTCTGTCCGGCAAGCCGGTATTCACCGACCAGTGGGATGCGAGTGTGCCGAATAATATGGCGCATATCAATCTGAGCCGTGCCGCTGATGCGATTTTGATCGCGCCCGCGAGTGCCGATTTCATTGCAAAGCTGGTGCATGGCCTGGCGGATGACTTGCTCTCCGCATTGTGCCTGGCGCGCAATTGCCCGCTGATCATCGCGCCCGCGATGAATCGCGAGATGTGGATGAATGCCGCGACGCAACGCAACATCAAGCAACTGCTTGCCGATGGCGTGCAGGTGCTGGGTCCGGACAGCGGTTTGCAGGCCTGTGGTGAGGAAGGAATGGGGCGGATGCTGGAGGCCGTGGAGTTGGCGCGGGATGTTTTAGCGTTGCTGCGCGGTACCCCCTTTTCCACGGTCTCAGCCCATCGCTTCGCTGGCCCCGCAAGCGGTGCGAGGGAAATGATTTCGTCGTCAACGAACCAGTTATTACCCAGGAAATTATCCGGCAAAAAAATACTGATCACGGCCGGGCCGACCTACGAAGCCATAGACACGGTGCGCGGTATCACCAATCGCAGTTCCGGAAAGATGGGCTATGCCATCGCACAGGCCGCGCTGGAGCTGGGTGCGAAAGTGGTGCTGGTGTCCGGTCCGACCTCGCTCGCCAAACCACAAGGCGTACAAAGCGTGGATGTGCAAAGCGCCGCGCAGATGTTCGATGCGGTCAAACAACACCTGACCGATTGCGATATCTTTATCGGCGTGGCGGCGGTGGCAGATTATCGCGTTGCTCAAGCCAGCGCGCAAAAAATCAAGAAGAGCGCGGATAATCTCACGCTGGAACTCGTCCCCAACCCGGACATACTGGCGTATGTTGCCAACCTGCCGAATCCGCCGTTCTGCGTGGGTTTTGCTGCCGAGAGCGAGAATCTCGTGGAATATGCCGAGCAAAAACGCCGCGCGAAAAAGTTGCCCTTGCTGGTGGCCAATCTGGTACAGCAGGCTGTCGGCAGCGACGACAACGAACTGGTGTTATTCGATGACAGCGGCAGACAAACTCTGCCGCGCGCCGACAAACTGACGCTGGCGCGTCAATTGATGCAGCGCATTGCACAACGCATTAAGTGAGGAGTACTGAAATGAAACACATCGCCCCAACGGAACACATACCCGTCGATGTCAAGATTCTCGACCATCGCTTGCATGAAAACATGCCCGGCTATGCGACTGCCGGTTCGGCAGGGATAGATTTGCGCGCCTGCATCGAACACAACATGGTGATACAACCCAAGCAATGCGAACTCATCCCCAGCGGCATTGCCATTCATTTAAGCAACCAGGGCTATGCCGCGATGATTTTGCCGCGTTCCGGTTTGGGGCATAAGCACGGCATCGTGCTGGGTAACCTGGTCGGGCTTATCGACTCGGATTATCAGGGACAGATTTTCATTTCGTTATGGAACCGCAGCCAGATACCCTTCACGCTGATGCCGATGGAGCGCATGGCGCAATTGGTGATCGTGCCGGTGATGCAGGCGAAGTTCAATATCGTGGAAGAATTTCCGCTGAGCGAACGCGGCAGCGGCGGTTTCGGCAGCACCGGCAAGCACTGAAAAGCTTGATCAGCCGCGTGCGATCACGGCTTCGATTTCGGCAAAGGTACGCGCCAATTCGAAGCTCTGTACCTGGGCACCCAGCTGACGGGCGATTTGGGTGATAGAGAACAAGCCGCACACTGCTTGCTTGCCGTCCGATCCTTCTGCTACCACCAGCGCGTGTTGCCGGTGGGATTTTTTCAGGCTGGCGACGATTTGTCCGACCTCGGCATTTTTTACATCTTCGATTTTCAATGCTTCCAACTCGCGCTGTGTCGTCATGATGTCACGCACCATGATATCGGCATGAGTTCCACCCATGTTTTGCAGGTAGCGCATCGGTTTTTCCCCCAGCACATCGGATGCACTCAACAACCCTGCCACCTGATCGTTGTCATCCAACACCAGCAGCAGGCGCACCCCATACCGGATCATTTTGGCATTGGCTTTGTCCATCGAGGTCTTGGCGCGCACACTCACCACCGAGACCTTGTTCAAATCGGTCATGACGCCGATTGCAGGATCGCTCAGCTTGACGCGCTCCGGCAGTATCTGAACCGGGCGCACAAATGACGAACCCGCTTTCAGAGAATATATTTGCAGTGGGTTGTATTCTTTGATCATGCTGCACTCCTTGGAAAATTTATCGGGAATTACCTATGCGCAGGTTGCAGATTGGCGGCGTTATGCTTGGGCACCGGAAGGTAGCCGGCCAACTCGTTAAGTGCCAGCGTATAAACTTCACGTTTGAATTCAATCACTGCGTTGATGTCCAGCCAGTAATTGTTCCAGCGCCAGGCATCAAACTCGGGATGCGTACTGGCGCGCAAACAGACATCACAATCACGACCAACCAGAAGCAACAAAAACCATATCTGCTTTTGTCCGCGATAACCACCGCGCGATTCACGCTTGCTCCAGCTTTGCGGAACCTCATAACGCATCCATTCCCGGGTGCGTCCGAGTATTTTTACATGTTCCGGCATCAAGCCGACCTCTTCGTGCAACTCGCGGTACATCGCCTGCTCCGGGGTCTCGCCATGCTGAATCCCGCCTTGCGGAAACTGCCATGCATGTTGTCTCACTCGCTTGCCCCAAAGCACCTGATTCCTGCTGTTTGTGATGATAATGCCGACATTCGGGCGGTAGCCGTCTCGGTCTATCATTTTAAACTCTACTTGAATTAATTTTAATGAGCCGATTCTTTCACATTTCCTCTTCAATGAAAAGCGAATCAGCTGTTTAGAAATTCCTTAACATACCGAATCACTCGCATTCCCTGTAAAATCTCACACTCACAACCATAACCGGGTCGTATTCAACATGCGCGTTTCACAATTTTTCATTTCCACCCTTAAAGAGGCCCCCTCCGAAGCAGAACTCGCCAGCCACAAACTGATGATGCGCGCGGGTTATATCAGAAAACTTGCCAGCGGCCTGTACACCTGGATGCCGCTTGGATTGCGCATATTGCGCAAAGTGGAAAACATCGTGCGCGAAGAAATGGATCGCAGCGGCGGGATCGAATTGCTGATGCCCGCCATACAACCCGCCGAACTGTGGCAGGAAACCGGGCGCTGGGAAGTGTTCGGGCCGCAGATGCTTAAAATAAAGGATAGGCACGACAACCAATTCTGTTTCGGCCCCACCCACGAAGAAGTGATCACCGATATCGCACGCCGTGAAATCCGCAGTTACAGGCAACTGCCGATCAACTTCTATCAGATCCAAACCAAGTTTCGCGACGAGGTGCGCCCGCGTTTCGGCGTGATGCGCGCACGCGAATTCCTGATGAAGGATGCTTATTCCTTCCATGCCGATTATGCGAGTCTGGAGCAAACTTACCGCGTCATGTATGACACTTACTCGCGCATCTTCACCCGCCTTGGCCTGAAGTTCCGTGCCGTCGCGGCGGATACCGGCGCGATCGGCGGCAGCGGTTCGCATGAGTTTCATGTGCTGGCGGATTCGGGTGAGGATGCACTGGCCTACTGCCCGACTTCTGAATTTGCGGCGAATGTGGAACTGGCGGAAGCGGTCGTTCCGGCTGGGACACGTTCAGCACCATCAGAAGTGATGCGAGATGTGGAAACACCCAGGCAAACCACCTGTGAGCAGGTGGCAGAACTGTTAGCTATACCATTGCAACGCACGGTGAAGCTGCTGGCACTGGTGGCTGCGGATACCTTGCATATTCTGCTATTGCGCGGTGATCACAACCTGAATGAAGTCAAGGCCGCCAAGCTGCCGGGGCTTGCCGATTTCCGCTTTGCCACGGAAGATGAGATTCGGGCCCATTTTAATTGCCCCCCCGGTTTCCTTGGCCCAGTCGGCGTCGATCGTACAAAGACACGCGTCATCGCCGACCGAACCGTGTCCATGATGAGCGATTTTGTTGTGGGTGCGAATAAACCCAAGTTTCATATCGCCGGAGTGAACTGGGGGCGCGATCTGCCCGAACCCGACTTGGTGGCAGACATTCGCAATGTCGTCACGGGCGACTCGTCACCGGACGGAAAAGGCACGCTGGAAATCTGCCGCGGCATCGAAGTCGGCCATATTTTCCAGTTGCGCACCCAATATGCCGAAGCCATGAAGGCCACTTTTCTGGACGCGCACGGCAAAGCGCAAATCATCGAGATGGGCTGTTACGGCATCGGTGTGTCGCGCATCGTCGCCGCCGCCATCGAGCAGAATTATGACGAGCGCGGCATCATGCTGCCGGCTGCGATGGCGCCGTTCCAAATCGCCATCGTGCCGATCGGCATGGGCAAGAGCGAAGCGGTACGCAATGCCGTGGAAAAATTGTATGCCACGCTGCAAGCCGCTGGAATCGACGTGTTGCTGGATGACCGCGACGAGCGTCCCGGCGTGATGTTTGCCGACATGGAGTTGATCGGCATTCCGCACCGCCTGGTCATCGGCGAGCGCGGCTTGAAGGACGGCATGCTGGAATATCAGGGACGGCGCGATGCCGCCGCACAAGCCATCCCCTTGCAAAATGCGCTGGAGTTTGTAGAATCAAGGGTATGAATAAGTCAGATACAAGGGGCAAGGAGCAAGGGGCAAGGGAAAACCGCCGCTCCGTCTTTAACTTGCTCCTTGCTCCTTGCTCCTTGCTCCTTGCGGCAGGGATGTTGTTCGCCTGCAACGCGCAAGCTGGCGGACAAATCTATGCACCGCTTTCCGCCAGTGTGCGCGCTGTGTTGCAGCGCAGCGTGTCCGATCAGGCTTCGCCCAAACTCGCCTTTGCCACGCAGTATGAAGCAGACTTCTGGCTGAATACAATGTCGCGTCGTTTGCAAAAAAACTTGCCGGATGCGACATATCGTACGGATTTTCTCAAGACCGTGCATTACGAAGCCACACGCGCCGGACTTGATCCTGAATTGGTGTTGGGCTTGATCGAAGTGGAAAGTGGATTCAAGAAGTACGCTGTATCCAAGGTGGGCGCGCGCGGCTATATGCAGGTGATGCCATTCTGGGTAAAAGAACTCGGCACAAATGAACAGGATTTATTTCATCTGCGCATCAACCTGCGTTACGGTTGCACCATTCTGCGCCATTATCTGGACATGGAGAAAGGCAATTTGTATCGCGCCCTGGGACGTTACAACGGCACTTTGGGCAAGCCGGAATATCCGAATCTGGTGCGTGCCGCCTGGCACAACCACTGGGCTTTGCCGCAACGCACGATCAGCAACTACTATTCGTCTGCCAACTGATTTACTTGGCGATTTGATCTATTTCTTCTTGATATAAGCCTCGATACTTGCGCGTGTCACTCCACCCGCCTGATAACCCACCTGTTCACCCTGGGGGTTATACAAATAGCTGACCGGCAGAACCTCTACTGCGCCAATCTGGGCTGTGACCTTGCGATCACCCATCACCACCGGATAGCTGATGCCATGCGCCTGTGCGAAGTCGGCGACTTTTTTGTTCGAACCTGAATCCATCGCAATACCGATCACCAGCAGATCCTTGTCATGATGCGCGTTATGCAAGCTGATCAGCTCCGGGATTTCGTCCAGACAGGGCGGGCACCAGGTTGCCCAATAATTTACCAGCACCCACTTGCCGCGATAATCGGCCAGGCGATGCGTTTTGCCCTGCAAATCCTCCAGCGAAAAATCCGCAGCGCAGGCAACCCAGGAGCAAACCAGCAATAACGTAAACAACGCGATGCGAAACAGTCCTGCGCAAGGCTCAGTCGAATGACTGGTCCCGAACCCTCCTGTGTTATCCAAGGGCGAATGATCAGTGATCGTGATGTTCGGGTACATCGGGGCTATCTTCCTTTTTTTCATGATCTGATTCGGCAGCATGGCTGAAATACAGTGCCAGCGCGATCAACGCGATACTCGCGCCCAGATAAACCAGATCCAGCGGCGTAGTCAGCTTCATGTTGATCGCCTCTTGAAACAAGGTAACGATCAAAATCATCAAAATTACTTTGGCCAAACGGGACTTCAAGTCATCCAGACTGCCGATCACCAGTATCTTGCTGGATGCCCTGCTGCCATGCGCCTGATCGATGTCACTGATGAACAGTTCATACAGGCCCAGCGAAAATATCAACATCACGGTCGCCAGCAAATAGCCATCCACCACTTCCACGATATGCGTAACGGTGCTGTCATGCAGCGCCTTGCGCGCTTCGTCAGTCAGGCTGGAATCGGCATAATGCAACGCATGCAGGAACAAATTCACCACATCCACAGTAGCCATGTAGAAAATCGCAAAACCCGCCAGCAGGCTGCCTATCACCGCAGTGATGATCACAAAGCGGCTATTCCACAGCGTGCCCTCAAAAATGGTTTCCAAAAGCTTCATCATTTCTCCTCAAGTTGCAGCATCAATATCGCCGAACATTAGAACGCAATTAATCACCTTGGGCAAGCATTCCGGAAGCTTGCCGGGCAAAGAGTTCATGCAACGTGATGTCGGTACTTTGCTCAAGCTGACCGGCACACTCCACCAGCCAATGTTGCAACGGATCGTCATTTTTCCCGGTGGGCAATGAGTCGCGGTTCAGCACGAACAAGCGCAACAATTCGTTAACGCGAATATGGTCAGCATCGCGCATCAGCACCCAGCCGTTTCCCTCCACTTTGCGCACCATGTCCACGCCGGCCAATTCCTCCAGTATGCTTTCCAGCGTGTCATAACCGAAGCGCAAAGACTTGGACAATTCCGGCAAGGTGCTCACACTTCCATTCTGTAAACCGCTCGCCATGATTTGCAACACACGCAGGGCATCAAGCAACCGGGTGGCAGGTCCAAAGTTTTGTACTGCCGGAGTGCGCCAATGCGAGAGTGATGCGGCGATGACAGCACCGAACAGAATAGTCAGCCAGGACAGGTAGATCCACATCAGGAAAATCGGCACGCTGGCAAACGCACCATACACCAATTCATAGGTGGGAAAATGGCTGATGAAATAGCCAAATACCCTGCTTGTGGTTTCAAACACCACCGCAGCCACCAATGCGCCGATCAGCGCGTGGGCACGAGGTACAAGGCGATTTGGTACCAGTTCAAATAGCAAAGTAAAAGCCAGGGTGGAAAATAATATCGGCAATGTTTTAAGCACCGCGATACCTAATGGCGAAACATATTTTCCGTGCCCCATGGACAACCCGACCAGCCATGATGTCAGCGATAAACTTGCCCCGATCAGCAACGGTGCAAGGGTCAGGACGGCCCAGTAAGCCACCAGCCGTTTGAACAAGGGACGTGGCCGCGATACCTGCCAAATAACGTTAAACGCTTTGTCAATGGTCAGCATCATCAACATGGCGGTAACCGCCAGAAATACAATGCCCACTGTAGTGAGGCGTGTTGCACTGTCGGCAAATTGCTGCATATACCGAGTGATAATTATCCCGGAATTTTCCGGCATCAGATTGTTCAGCAGATAGATTTTGATCTGTGCCGAGAAATTCTCGAACACCGGAAATGCCGAGAACACGGTCAATGCAATGGTTATCATCGGAATCAGCGATAACAATGTGGTAAAGGTCAGGCTCGCGGCAGTTTGAGCGCACCGATCCGTCACAAAGCGCGTTACGATCAAACGAACCAACGCTTGTATATCGCGCAAATTATTTCGCATGTCCTGACCGTTTCCCTATAATGAGCCAATGATAACCGACAAAGAAATCCTCGTGCTGTATTACAGCCAACATGGTGCGACCCGGCAAATGGCCCAGTTGATTGCACGCGGCGTGGAACAAGTGGACGGCGTGCGCGCCCGATTGCGCACTGTACCCAAAATTTCAGCCTTAAGTGAAGCAACCGAACCGAGCATACCTGACAGCGGTGCGCCTTATGTTGAATTGATCGATCTCGAAGAATGTATAGGCCTGGCATTAGGCAGTCCGACGCGCTTCGGTAACATGTCATCCGCAATGAAATATTTCTGGGATGGTACCGGAGGTGTATGGATGAAACACACGCTGGTTGGAAAACCCGCCGTACTGTTCACCTCCACCGGCACCATGCACGGCGGACAGGAAAGCACGCTGCTGTCGATGATGTTGCCTTTGCTGCATCACGGCATGGTCATCGTCGGGCTACCCTATTCAGAACCGGAACTGTCCACCACGCAAAGCGGCGGTACGCCCTATGGTGCAAGCCATGTGGCCGGAATCGCCAACGACCAGGCGATTAGCGAAACCGAAAAGAAACTGTGCATGGCATTGGGTCGTCGCTTGGCACAAACCGCATTGAAGCTTTTCGCATGAGCAATGCCCGCGAAGCACGCCTGATGCTGCGCGCTCATCGCTACGGCGCGCTGAGCACCCTGTCGAAAAAATTCGACGGCTACCCGTTCGGTTCGATCACGCCGTATCTGGTAGATCACGATGGCAGCCTGCTGATTCTCGTCAGCACCCTCGCCGAACACACCAAAAACATCGGGCATGACCCGCGCGTCAGCCTGATTACACACGATCAGCGCGACCCGCGCATCCAGATCCAGGGGCGGGTGACTGTGGTTGGCAAGGCTCAACCTGAGCCGAATCGCGAGCAAGCCGGACTGCGTTATCTGCGCCATTTTCCGGAGGCGCGAACTTACTTCGGGATGCATGACTTTTCCTTCTATCGCATCCGCCCTGTTGCGATTCGCTACATAGGCGGATTCGGGAAAATCCACTGGGTCGATATGGAAAATTACGCTGTCGCGCAAGCAGAAATATTCGCACAACGGGAAGAAGCATTGCTCGCGGAAATGAACGCACAGCAGCGGGATGTGTTGCGACAACTGCTGCAACAACGACATGGTATTGCTGCTGCAGTTGTGCAAGCTGTCGGACTGGATTGCGATGGGCTGGATGTGCGCTGTGACGAACAAACATGGCGGCTGGATTTTCCAGAAGCGGTATCCAGTCCATCACAGGACGCGCTGGCCCCATTAAAAAAGGGCGGTTAAGGTCAACTTTTGACCTTAACCGCCCGTTTGAATCTGCCAGATTAAAGTCTGTTAGAAACGGAAGCCCACTTTGGCACTATAGGATGGTGCAGATCCGGTCTTGTCATATTCCATGGCGAAATTCACAAGTCCAAAGTTGAGGTTGCCACCCACATAAACTTTATTTTGCCGGAAAGATTCTTTCACCAACGGTGGTACCCCGTTAGGAGTGCTGTCAACCCAGACAGTTCCTACCCCTGCATAGGGGGTAAACATGGCAAAGCCCTTGGAAATTGAAACGTCCAGGCTTTTGGTAGTCAAATCAAGTTGACTCACACCGCTCAGTTTGGTCAGTGCGCCCCGGATGCCGACTGCGGGTAAGGCCACGCCGCCCTCAAGTATCGCATAACGCAATTCCCCGCCATAAAGCTTGATATTGGTGGTTGGTACGGAGGAGTAGAATGCTCCGATATCGAAGTTAAGAGGTAGCCCTTTGTAAACGTGAAGCTTGGGAACTACCAAGTTGGTCATTGAGCTACCGGTGGCTTGGGCCAGGTTTCTCATTTTAGTCGAAGTTACTTCCAAGCCTATATCAAAACCTGTGACACCCAAAGGCGTTGGTGGTGTGATAGGTTTATAACTTAGCGCCGCACCCAGATCTTCTGAGAAAGCTTTAAAGTCGGCTTGCGCAGCCGCACCCGAAAAATTTGTAAGATTGATGTTATTGGCCGCCCAGACAGGTTGAGTAAAACAGCCCAGGACACATAACAATGATAAGTTTTTCTTCATGACGATAGTCTTCCTTGTGGTTGGTGATATTTACATAGTACCGGTGCGAGCATAACGCAATTATTATTGCAATGTCCACTAGGCTCCACCGGCTCGATCCGAGCGAGAGCGTGCAAGGAGCAAAATCTATCGGGAATGCGAGGCTGTACTCCGTGATGTCCTCGATTACATCGAGAGGTTCTATAACACGAAGAGAAAGCATGGTTACGACAACCCGCTTTCTCCGGTAGAGTACGACAAACGGTATTTCGAACGACTCAACAGTGTCTGGAAAATCCGTGGAGTTTCATTGCGTAATGGCTGAGGGGGGTGTTATGGCAATCACAGACTGGCCGGAAGGAGAGCGTCCGCGCGAGAAGCTGTTAATCCGTGGCGCTGCATCGCTGTCCGATGCGGAGTTGCTGGCGATCTTTTTGCGCACCGGTGTGACTGGCAAAAGCGCGGTGGATCTGGCGCGCGAGTTGCTCACCCGGTTTGGTAATCTCACTCAGTTAGTCGCCGCCAGTGAGGCTGATTTTTGCGAAACCAAAGGTATCGGGCAGGCAAAGTATGTGCAACTGCAAGCGGTGCTGGAAATGTCACGGCGCGCGTTGCGGGAAGAATTGCAAAGGGGTGACGCACTCAATTCACCGCGTGCGGTACGCGACTATTTGCAACTTTTGCTGGGCGCGCGACAGCAGGAGGTTTTTCTGGTGTTGTTCCTGGATACACAGCATCGCATGATCGCTTCGGAGGAGTTATTTCACGGCACGCTCAGTCAGACCAGCGTGTATCCGCGCGAAGTGGTAAAACGCGCACTGGCGCACAATGCGGCCGCAGTGGTCCTCGCGCATAACCATCCCTCCGGTGTGGCTGAACCCAGTCAGTCAGATCAACTGTTGACCAGCGCGCTCAAACAGGCGTTGGCAATGGTGGACGTGCGCGTACTGGATCACTTCATCGTGGCGGTAGGGCAGACGCTGTCATTCGCGGAAAAGGGGTTGATTTAACCTGATGGCGGAAACCCTCTTCGCCACTCATCCGGAATTTCAGCCACTCGTCGGTTAGGTTTGACTCCGGTATCGACCATCAAATAATATCAGTTCACTTGGCAAACTTATCGAAAGGTAAGGACGCAAAGTCACCGGCCTAAGGGAAGCTATGGTAGCGGGACTGCGATACGGATGTTCGTCCGTGTGCATAACTGTCGTGTATGAACCATATTTTCTCCTTACCGTTATTGAAAACGAGGTAGAGGAGTTTCAGTGCGTTCAGTTAATGCGAAATTTATCCATATTACGCTGCTGCTGTCATCGTCATGCTTGAACGCGTGTGGTGGTGCCTCTGTACCGGCCTCCACCCTGGCTGCAGCACCGGCTCCCGTAATCACGTCAGCGGGAACAGATTTCTATTTAACGCTGCCCGACCATCTTTGCGTCAGCGACCCATCACAATGCAATTACGCGCCAGTAACCAACAAGATGATCGTGGCTGCGGCAACCGCGACCACGGGTGAGGTGACATTTAATGGCGTGATCACACCGTTTTCCATTGCGGCTGGTGCTGAAACCGTGATCACGCTCGATCCTGCCGTTGTGTTGACCGCGAACGAGACGGTCGAAGCAAAGGGTATCCACGTGACTGCGCTATCGCCCGTTTCCGTGGATGTGGTTTCCGAGAGCGCAACATCTGCCGACGGTTATCTGGCCTTGCCGACACCCGGGCTTGGAACAAATTACTATGTAATGTCATACGCCAGCACCAGATACACCGGATCGGAATTCGCAGTGGTCGCCACCCAGAACACCACTGCCGTCACCATCACTCCCAGCGCTGCCGGTGCGACCAAACTGGCGGGTGTCGCGTTTAAGGTTTTGCTTAACATCGGAGAAACTTACCAGCTGGAGAATCCGGCCAACGCGGACATGACGGGTACACTCGTGAGCGCCAACAAGCCCATTGCGGTGTTCAGCGGCCACCGTTGTACCGATATACCGTCCGGCATCGATTCCTGCGACTACCTCGTCGAACAGCTCCCCGATGTGACTCTTTGGGGCAAGACTTTCCACACCTCGCTGTTCAGTGGACGTGCGCGCTATACGGTGCGTGTCATCGCATCACAGAATGGCACCACTTTCACCACTTTCACCACGATGCCAACAGGACTGATTACCGGGAAATTGAATGCCGGCCAATTCGCGGATGTTGTGTTGACGGGTGCAGCCGAATTCGTATCCAACAACCCGGTGCTGATGGCTCAATTCATGCGCGGTAATACAGATGATGCTGCCGGGAAGGGGGACCCCAGCATGGTTATCGTGACGCCGGCGGAACTGGGCACGACCGATGCGACCTTTGGCGTCCACGGTCTTGCTGGAACCACGCTGGACTATATGAATGTTGTCACCGAAACGGCCGCGCTTGGAACTTTGAAGCTCGACAATGTGGTGGTGAATGCTGCGCTCTTCACCCCGATAGGCGGGACAAGCATTTACTCGACAGGAACGATTCCTGTCGCTCCGGGGGCACACTCCCTCCTGGGGACGGTGCCCTTTAGCGCACTGGTCTATGATTTTGGGATTTCGTTGGATGCGGTTTCGTATGCCTATCCTGTGGCCACCAAACTCTCGTGGCCTGCGGCGGCGGTGACACTTACCCCAACTAATACAGTATGCGGGACTGATCAGCAAAACGAAGATCAGCAAAACCGGCAAGCCAAAGACCAGAATTCGGCCAAGGATCTTGACCATCCCAGCCAAACCGAGCTGGCTACCCCGTCTTATCAGGGAGCTGAAAATGATGATGGTCAGGAATGTCACTAATAGCCGCAATCTTTACGAAAAAGGCCGGGTTGGGATCATGGTATTTTTGATAATGGTAACTTCGATGTTTTTTGGATTGATGTCGGCGGCAAGTGAGGCCTATGCGCAAGAAGCCTCACAGAAAGCACGTCAGCGTGCCGAACCTGTAGCCCAGAGACAGGCCGGAAACGAAGCCTATGAGAAGCTGCTGCTCGAAGCGGATGTCATGGTCAAAAGCGGCAAACCTGCCGAGGCCTACTCCTTGTTGGAGCCGCTTGAGTTCGAGCATGCCGGTGAAGAGCGCTTTGATTATCTGATCGGCATTGCCGCGCTGGATAGCGGCAAGCCTGACAAGGCGACACTCGCTCTCGAGCGGGTTCTGATGGTGAATCCCAATTCTGCTGCTGCCCGATTGGACATGGCGCGGGCCTATTATCAACTGGGCGATCTGCCGCGCGCCAGGACCGAATTTGCCACGGCATTGACACAAAATCCTTCTGCAACGGCGCGTGCCAACATTGAAAAATATCTGGATGAGATCGCAGCCCATGAAGCGGGAAAACAGACACGCATCGCCGGATATGTCGAGGGAACGGTTGGGCATGACAACAACGTCAATAACTCCACCAGCCAGTCGCAGGTATTTGTGGGTGGGACGACACTTTACACGCTCGATCCCACCAACGTAAAAACATCAGACAATTACTATGGTGTGGCTGCGGGTGGAGAAGTCACTCACAAGCTGAATTACAACTGGGGATTGTATGCGGGGGCTGACCTCCGGCAACGCGGCTACCACACGCAAAAAAGTTTTGATGCACTCAGCCTGGATGCGCGGGCGGGGGTGATGTTTGGCGCGAAAGCCAACAACCTGCGCATCGGCGTATTGGGTGGACAGTACTATCTGGGCGTCTCGCACAATAGCCACGCCGCCGGTATCAATGCTGAATGGCGCCATGTGTTCAGTCCGGGCAATCAACTGAAGGTATTCGGCCAGTATGCGCAATATCGCTATATTGATCCGCTGATGCAGCCGAATGATTTTGACCAGCAGGTGATTGGCGGCGGCTGGTCGCATATGCTGGCAGATGGCAAGTCGACGCTGTTTGGAAGTCTGTATCACGGTACGGAAAATGATGTTTCGACGATTATCACAACGGCCACTCCGAATGGCGGTCGAACCGACGGTGCCAAACGGTTCAGCGGCTTGCGCGTTGGCGGTCAGACAGCCAGCAGCGAAAAAACGACACTGTTTGCCAATGCAGGTGCGCAATTCGGCGATTACAGCAAGGTCAATCCGTTTTTTTTGAATCAGCGCATTGATCGTCTGTATGACCTGACGGTGGGCGCGAATTGGCATTGGGATAAGCTTTGGACACTGCGCCCGCAGCTGAACTACTCGAAGAATGATTCCAATATCGTCATTTATGGCTTTAACCGGATGGATGTTTCGCTGAATGTTCGCCGTGATTTTCGGTGAACTAACTTGAGTAAGGAGTGAATCATGAATACCGAAAAAAATGTAATTACCTTTCTGGGTGTCTTCCTGGCAGCTTGCCTGATGTTGGTGAGCCAGGCTGCTTTTGCGGGGATCGCCGGGCACGCTCAGTTCGTGAATGGCAACGTTCAGGCCACCAACGCGGAAGGACAGACACATGCTCTGCAAAAGGGCGATGCGGTTCACGAAAGTGATACCCTGACTACCTCAAAAGGTGCTACTGCACAGATCAAGATGCGGGATGGCGGCTTTGTTGTCATACGCCCGGACTCACAGCTCAAGTTCGACAGCTTCATATTCAGCGGTGAAGAAGACGGTACAGAACAAAGCTTTTTCTCCCTGATAAGAGGCGGTGTCCGTGCTGTCACCGGCCTGATCGGGCATCTGCATAAAACGAGTTACCATATCACCACCACTTCATCGACTATCGGCATTCGCGGCACCGACCACGAAACCTTTGTAGTCGTGCCGGGTAGTGAATTGGCGGCAACCGTGCCGGTTGGTACTTACAACAAGGTGAATATCGGCGAGACCACCATGACTACAGACAAGGGTGTTATTAGCGTGTTGCCCAACCAGATGGGCTTTTCGGGCGGGTTGGACCAAATGCCAAAGTTGCAACCGATCAATCTCAACATCTTTACCGTGATACCGGCTCCCTTGCCACAAGCGAAGAGTGACAAGAAAGAAAGGGCGGTGCGTGACAGTGTGGTAATGGATAGCGCTATTCAAGGGCAGGATGCAGCACCGGGAAATACGGCGCCAATAAACCAGATTCATACACCTATCAAAGGGAATGCCGGGCCGACTTTGCCGGCGAGAGTGTTTTGATCTGCTTGTCGGCCAGATATTCCAACAAGCCCGCGTTTGCGGGCTTGTTCTTTGTGGGTTTTAAGCGAGCCGTTTGTAGCCGACACGCCCATGTTGAGCCGCATGGGCGATTGCAAATCGTGGTTGGTGGCCGACAAACCCTGTCGTTTTCGGAAAAATGGTTGATGCAATGGGAACCTTTCGGCATATCGACTTCTCTATAACAGGCGTATCGTATTCGACTGCGGGATAAACCCAAATAATCCATTAGCCTGTAGGAGCTCGATTTATCGAGCGATTGATGGCGATGATCGCGCAATAAATTGCGCTCCTACAATGGCTCTTGGTTCTAACGGATTATCTGGGATAAATATAATTATATGGGGTGGAGGTTATGAGATTTGCATCATCGGCATTTTGGGTACTTCCCGGATTGATGTTGGCGGCAAACGGAGTATATGCGCAGGAGGCAGGGCAGAATGCACGACAGCGTGCTGAACCGGAAATTAAAAAGCCGTTAGAGATCGATGCAAGTGAAAAACCGCTGCGTGATGCCGAAGCCTTGATGAAAGCCGGCAAGCCAGCCGAAGCATATATCTTGCTGGAGCCGCTCGAGTTCGACCGTTCCGGAGAAGTGCGCTTTGATTATCTGATTGGTATTGCCGCGTTGGACAGTGGCAAGCCGGATAAAGCGACGCTGGCCTTCGAGCGGGTGCTGGCCGAGGATCCGTATTATGCCGGTGCGCGTCTGGACATGGCACGTGCCTATTATCAACTGGGCGATATGAGTCGCGCCAAGACCGAATTTGAAACGGTGTTGAATCAAAACCCCTCTGAAGCGGCGCGTGCCACTATCCAGAAGTATCTGGACGACATTGCAGAGCAGGAAACCGGGAAACAGACGCGCATCAGCGGCTATGTTGAGGGAATGGTTGGGCGTGATACCAACGTCAATAGTGCTTCCGAAATTTCGGGCAATATTATTATTCCAACCCTGAATCCGACCAATGGGGAATTGGCCGACAATTATTATGGAGTCGCTGCAGGAGGCGAAATCATTCACAGCCTGAATGCCAATTGGCGATTGTATGCGGGAGCAGATCTGAGTCAGCGCAATAACTTCAGACAAAAAAGTTTTGATATGCTTAGCCTGGATGAACGCGTTGGCATGATCTATGGCACGGAAGCTAACCGGTACCGCATAGGTGTGTTGGGCGGACAGAACACCCTGGGCGGCGCACGCTATCGCAACAACTCCGGCATCAATGCGGAATGGCGCCATGAAGTTGGCACCAACAATCAGCTGAATGTGTTCGGTCAGTCTGTGCGATATCGCTATGCCGATATCGCACTGCAGTTGAATGACGTTGATCAGCAGGTTGCCGGTGTCGGCTGGCTGCATGTGCTGGGAGATTCAAGGTCAACGCTGTCTGGCAACTTGTATTATGGAACGGAGAACGATGTCGGGCCGATCACATTGACCATGCCAAACGGCGGACGCCCCGATGGTGCCAAGCGTTTGGGCGGGTTTCGCGTCGGTGGCCAGGCGGTCTCAGGTGAAAGCGTGAAACTCTACTTCAGCGCAGGTGAACAATTCAGCAAATTCGACAATATCAATCCGTCAATTTCAAGCCAACGCAGTGACCACCTGGATGATTTCACGTTGGGAGCGGAGTGGTATCTGGATAAACTGTGGACAGTTCGCACGCAATGGCTGCGTTTTAATAACATGTCGAATGTTGAGGCGTATGCCTATGATCGTACCGATTACTCGTTAACGATACGGCGCAATTTCAAATAACCCGGCTTAAAAGGAAGTGATATGAAAAATTTATCTAAAGTGCTGTTCAGTCTGGTAGCGATGCTGGTGTTGCTAAGCAATAGCGGCAGTGTTTATGCGGCAATCGCAGGGCGGGTGCAGTTCGTGCACGGCACGGTCCAGCTGACCTCCGCAACCGGGGTAACGCATGCGATCAAAAAAGGCGAGGCGGTGAATGAAGGGGATACTCTGGTCTCTGCGTTAGGCGCCTACACGCAAATCAGGATGGAAGACGGCGGCATGGTTGCGATGCGCCCCGACACCAAACTCAAGATCGACCGATTTACGTTCAATGGGCAACAAGACGGCACTGAACGGAGCTTTTTCTCCGTGTTCAAAGGCGGTTTTCGCGCCATTACCGGCACGATCGGGAAGAAGAACAAGGTTAATTATCGAATCACCACCCCTGCAACAACCATCGGCATTCGCGGCACGGATCATGAGACATTTGTGGTCACCCCGGACAGTTCATTGGCAGCAACGACACCCGTCGGCACTTATAACAAGGTGAATCTGGGGGAGACATCGATGACGACCGAAAAGGGTGTGGTATTCGTGCTGCCCAACCAGATGGGTTTTGTCGGCGCGCCCGATCAAATGCCTCAACTGCAACCGATCAATCTCAATATCTTCACAGTAGCAGCCCAGCCTGCTGCGCAAGGCGGCAGTGACAAGCATGAGGGTAGGCTGGAGGGTAAGCCGGAAGGTGGCAGGGAAATGCGTGAAACTGCGACGATGGACAAGGACGGAATGCGTGACACCGCGACGGTGGACAAGATCGAAGTGCATGAAACTATGACGAGGGAAAAAGGCGGGGTGGAGAGTACAACCAGGTTAACTCCATCCACACAGGATAATGTTAAGGGCACCGTACCCATAACCACAGACGAGATGCTGGAACAGCATCACTGATCGCTCTCGTCGTTTAAAACCAACAAGCCCGCGATTGCGGGCTTGTTGGTTGCGGGCTTGAGGTGAGGATTAAATCCGCCTCGCCAACTCTGCCGCCTTGCCGATGTAGGAATCAGGCGAGAGTTTCAGCAGGCGCTGCTTTTCCTGTTCGGGGATTTCCAGTGTGTTGATGAATGCTTGCAGCGAGGCACGGTTGATACCCTCCTTGCCGCGCGTCAACTCTTTGAGCTTGTCGTAGGCGTTCGCGATGTTGTATCGCCGCATCACGGTCTGGATCGGTTCGGCCATCACTTCCCAGCTTGCATTCAGGTCATCCGCCAAGCATTGCGGATTGGCTTCCAGTTTGTTCAAACCTTTCAAGCAGGACTCATAAGCGAGCAGGGTGTAGCCGAGAGCCACGCCCATGTTGCGCAACACCGTGGAGTCGGTGAGGTCGCGCTGCCAGCGCGAGAGCGGCAGTTTTTCGGAAAGGTGGCGCAACAGCGCATTCGCCAAGCCGAGGTTGCCCTCGGAATTTTCAAAGTCGATCGGATTGACCTTGTGCGGCATGGTCGAAGAACCGACTTCGCCCTCGACCACTTTTTGTTTGAAATAGCCGAGCGAGATGTAGCCCCAGATGTCGCGGTTCAAATCGATCAGGATGGTGTTGATGCGCGCAAAGGCATCGAACAGTTCCGCCATGTAATCGTGCGGCTCGATCTGGACGGTGTAGGGGTTGAAGGTGATGCCGCGCGCGGTGACGAAACGCTGCGCGAAATCCTCCCAGTCCACTTTGGGATAAGCCGCCAGATGCGCGTTGTAATTGCCCACTGCGCCGTTGATCTTGCCGAGGATTTCCGTCGCAGCCAGGCGTTGTTCGGCGCGCTGCAAACGGTACACCACGTTCGCCATTTCCTTGCCCAAAGTGCTCGGCGTGGCGGTTTGTCCGTGAGTGCGGCACAACATCGGCAGGTCGGCGTGCTGGTGAGCAAGGTTTTTCAAACGCCCGATCAGTACCTTCAGCGCAGGCAGCATCACCGCATCGCGCGCGCCCTTGAGCATCAGCGCGTGGCTCAGGTTGTTGATGTCTTCCGAGGTGCAGGCGAAATGGATGAATTCCAATACCTTCGCTGTTTCCGGATTGCCCGATAATTTGTCGCGTAGCCAGTACTCGACGGCTTTCACATCGTGGTTGGTGGTGGACTCGATGGTCTTGATCGCGAGCGCATCGGCTTCACAGAAGCTGGCATTGATCAAGTCCAGTTGTGCAATGGTGGCTGCGGAGAATGGCGGAATTTCGGCGATGTCAGCCTGCGCGCTGAGCGCTTTGAGCCATTCGATCTCGATCAGCACTCGATCGCGGATCAGTCCGAATTCGCTGAAGTAAGCGCGCAAGGCATCCACCTTGCCGTGGTAACGTCCGTCGAGCGGGGAGAGGGCAGTGAGTTTGGTGAGTGTGGTCATGGCAACACCTTGGATCGGGAAGCGCGTATTTTACGCGAATCGTGGCGTTCTTATATAGCCCGTTCGCCCTGAGGTATCGAAGGGTGCATATCAGCGGTTCGATACTTCCGTTGTGGTTCGATACCTCACCACAAACGGATGTGCCCTGTGCTTAAGTAGTGACTTAGCACGGGGTTATCATGCTTAGTCAATACTTAGTTGTTCTATCAGAGCTTGTCGAAGCATCACCGCGAACGGGTTTATATCTGTGCACCTTCGATGATTGCTCCCCCCAGGCAGATCGCGCCGTCATAAACGACCACCGACTGCCCGGGTGTCACAGCCCACTGTGCCTCGTCAAAAGCGATTTCACATGAACTGCCGGAGACGCGGGTAAGGTGACAGGACGCATCGGCTTGCCGATAGCGCGTCTTGGCCGCGTAGGGATGATCGAGCTGGGGCGCAGTGCCGCTGATCCAGTGGCTGTCCAGCGCGGCCAGGCGCGGCGCGAGCAAGGCGGGGTGGTCGTGCCCTTGCACCACGATCAAGCGATTGTTCGCCATATCCTTGCCCGCCACGAACCATGGTTCGCCCGAACTTTCCTTGGCTCCGCCGATTCCCAGACCCTGGCGTTGTCCGATGGTGTAGAACGACAGACCGATGTGCTGCCCGACAATGCTGCCCTCCGGCGTGCGCATCTCGCCCGGTTTAGTCGGCAAGTAGCGACTCAGGAATTCGCGGAACGGACGCTCGCCGATGAAGCAGATACCGGTACTGTCCTTTTTTGCGTGATTGGGCAAACCATGCTGTTCGGCAATGGCGCGAACTTGCGATTTCAGGATTTTACCGAGCGGGAACATCGCATGGCTCAATTGCATTTGATTCAAGCGATGCAGAAAGTAGCTCTGGTCCTTGCTGCCATCATCGGCTTTGAGTAATTGGAACAGTCCATCCACCTCGCGCACTTGGGCGTAATGACCGGTGGCGATGGTGTCGGCGCCCAGTTGCATGGCGTGATCGAGAAACGCCTTGAACTTGATCTCGGCATTGCACAGGATATCGGGGTTGGGAGTGCGCCCGGCCTGGTATTCGCTCAGGAAAGAGCTGAATACACGTTCTTTGTATTCCCTGGAAAAGTTGACCGCTTCGATGGGGACACCGATGGTATCGGCCACCGAGACCGCGTCCAGCAAGTCCTGGCGAGACGAGCAATATTCATCGTTGTCGTCATCCTCCCAGTTCTTCATGAACAGGCCGATCACGTCGTAGCCCTGCTGCTTGAGCAACAAGGCCGTGACGGAGGAGTCCACTCCGCCGGACATACCAACGACGACGCGTGATTTAGAATTGATTTTCACGTTTGTCCTTTCTCCTGCGTGCGGGGGAAAGTTAGATAGGGGGAACGAGCTTGCTCGTTAGTCATAATGAGTCAACAACTCCAGCGGGTAGCGCTTTCCCGCCAGGTAATCTTCAACGCAGCGCAAAATCAGCGGACTGCGATGGCGGGATTGTGTGGCGCCGATTTCCGCAGGTGTCATCCATACGGCTTGCAGGATGCCGGTGTCCAGCGGCCGGTCCGGGTCGTGTCCGGTAAGCGCGCCGGTAAAGGCGAAGCGCAGGTAAGTGGTGTCCGATTCGCTGGAATGCCAGCGATAGATGCCGAGCAGGTGTTGCGGGACGAAGTGATAAGCAGATTCTTCCAGCACCTCGCGCGTTACCGCAGCCAACAGCGATTCATCGGCTTCGAGATGTCCGGCAGGCTGGTTGTAGCGTAACCCTTGTGAGGTTTCTTCTTCAACCAGCAGAAATTTTCCATCGCGCTCAATGACGGCGGCGACAGTGACATTGGGTTTCCAGATCATTTTGTACTTTTAGAAATAAAAAAAGCAGGGTTGCCCCTGCTTTTTTAAGCGTGTGCCTATTATTACTTGGCAGCAGCGTCTTCTTTAGCCTTCTTTGCTTTTGCTTTCTTTGCTTTCTTTGCTTTTGCTTTCTTTTCTTTCTTTTCTTTCTTTTCTGCTTTCTTTGTTTCTTCCTTAGTTGGGGCAGCTGCAGGAGCAGCAGTGGTAGCAGCAGGAGCAGCAGCCTTGGCTGGAGCGTCAGCAGCAACAGCGGTGAAAGAAACAGCAGCGAATACAGCAGCGATCAGTACGGATAACAGTTTGCTCATTGTGAACTCCAATTTATAATTAGATTAATAAACGTTTTAAGACACTATGGTGCCGTTGCCTATAACGCGCAGCATATTTGTTCGGTTGACACCAAAACAACACTGGTTATATGGTGCCGGGGGGGGGACTTGAACCCCCACGCCATTTCTGGCACCGGATTTTGAGTCCGGCGCGTCTACCAGTTCCACCACCCCGGCTAAGCGGGCCGCATTATCCATGAAGCAACGCACCATATCAACTACAATCGAACCTTCATAAGGTTAGCCTGGTCCGATTCCCGCCGTGTGTGCAGCAGACCGGCAAACATCTCGGCGGCGACCTCGCCGAAGGCAAGCCGACCTTGCCGCTGATCTACACCATGCAGCATGGTTCGGCCGAACAGGCCGCCGTGGTGCGCAACGCGATTCGAGCAGGGCGAGGTGGGAAGATTCGCCGAGGTGCTGCAAATCATCCACGCCACCGGCGCGCTGGAATTCACCCGCCGGCAAGCGCTGCGCTAAGCCGTGTCGGCCTGTGCCGCTATCGCCGCGCTGTCTTTGCAGTGACTACCAACCACCAGATGTACAGCAGGTTACGGGCTCAATCGAGCGGGCGCAGTTTCAGATATAATCGGCCCGCGAGATATAAAAGGTTATTATGGCGAGCTGCGGGTTAGAAATTCATATATCGCCGGGATATCTGAATAATTACAGGGGGGCAGCAGTGGGTAAAGTTATTCGACGTACAGATTCGATCTGTGCCTGGATGATGGCATGGGTGCTGTTATCGGTGTTTTTCCCCCTGCAAGCAAAAGCCGAACTTTCTTCCGCTGCCGGGGGAATCGTCATAGGGGGCGGCATGTCAACCGGTGTGCTAGGGGGCGGCATGTCAACCGGTGTGGCAGGCGTCTCCGCCGGGATTCCTTCCGCGAGCCCGGGATTACAAGCCCCATCAATTGAAGGCGTGCCGCAGCAACCGCTGCTGACCAATACCGATTCGGCAACTGCCGCCAGTCAAGACAACGTCAACCCGGTCGAGCAAACAGGTGGCACGGAACAGGATCTGAACAACGAGTTTCAGACCTTTCTTGCACAGTCGGTTGGTCGGGTATTGCCTATGTACGGCTACAATCTATTCAGTCGGCCACCCAGCACCTTTGCACCGGTCAGCAACATTCCTGTCCCGCAGGATTATGTGATTGGCCCCGGCGACGAAATCGTCCTGACCGGCTGGGGGCAAGTCGATATCGACCTGCGCGTCATAGTAGACCGCAACGGCGCCATCAACCTTCCCAAGGTCGGCACCGTCAATGTCGCGGGGATCAAGTATCAGGATCTGGAGAGGCACCTCAAAAACCGGATTGGCCGGGTATTCCGCAATTTTCAGCTCAGTGTCTCGCTGGGCAAGTTGCGCTCCATGCAGGTGTTCGTCGTTGGCCAGGCCAAACGGCCGGGGGTTTACACCGTCAGTTCACTCAGCACCTTGATCAACACACTGTTCATGTCCGGCGGCCCGTCGCAAAATGGCACCATGCGCCACATACAACTCAAGCGTGCGGAAAAGATTGTGACAGAACTTGATGTGTACGAGCTATTGATCAAGGGCGACAAAAGCAAGGATGTTGCGCTGCTGTCCGGCGACGTCATCTATATCCCGCCGATTGGTCACCTCGCTGCCATTTCCGGCAGTGTAAAAAACCCCGCCATTTACGAGCTCATGGATGACAAGACCACTCTGGCATCCATGCTTGATCTTTCGGGCGGTTTCACAACCACGGCTGCCGGACAGAAAGTCCTGCTTGAGCGTATTGCCGATCACACCGTGCGCAAGGTCGAGGAGTTTCAACTGGATGATCAGGGCTTGACACGTCAGGTCAGGGATGGCGATCTGGTGCAGGTATTTTCCATCGATGCGCACTTCGACAATGCCGTTACCCTGCGGGGAAGTGTGGCATCTCCGGGACGCTACCCATGGAAAGAAGGCATGCGTGTCAGCGATTTGATCCCCAGTGTCGATGAGCTCATTACTCCGCAATATTGGGCGCGCCAGAACAATGCATTCCGCGCCGAGCCTTCCAGCGTAGGCGCGTTACGCACACAGATCATGCGCAACCGGAACGAGATCAATTGGGATTACGCGCTGGTGGAACGGCTGAAAAAAGACGAGATGACCACTGCACTGCTGCCCTTTAATCTGGGCAAGGCGATTGGCGGCAAGGATGCTGAAAACAATCTGCTGCTGCAGCCGGGTGATGTCATCACCATCTTTTCCGCGAATGACATTCAGGTTCCTTCCGCCAAGCGCAGCGTCTATGCCAGCCTGGAAGGTGAATTCAACTATGCCGGCGTGTACAAGGCATTACCGGGCGAGACGCTGCGCCAACTGGTCGCCCGCGTCGGCGGCATCACGCCGCAAGCTTACCTGTTCGGCAGCGAACTGACGCGCGAAGCCACGCGCCAGATGCAGCAAAAACGCCTGGATGAGATCATCAACCGCTTGGAGGCGGATATACAACGCAATGCCGCACAGTCTTCCTCTGCCGCCCTGACCAAAGACGATGTCGAGATTGCCAAGGCGCAAGCGGCGTCGCAAACCGCGCTGATCGCCAAGATGCGCCAAGTCAAGGCGACCGGGCGCATCGTGATGGACCTGCCGGAACAGAATCCGCAACTCAAGGACTTGCCCGACATCGTGCTGGAAGATGGCGACCGGCTGTATATCCCGGCGCCCGCTTCGACGGTCAGCGTGATGGGTACGGTGTACAACCAGAACGCATTCCTCTACAAGCGCGGTCATAGCGTCAGCGACTATCTCAGCAAAGCCGGCGGCCCGACCCGCGATGGCGACGAAGGCGACGTATACCTGGTGCGCGCAGACGGCGTGGTGTTCAGCAGCCGTCAGGGCGGCTCGATGTTCAGCGGCTTCGGCGGACGCGAAGCCATGCCCGGCGACACCATCGTCGTGCCGGAGAAGCTGGAAAAATACAGCTTCACCAAGGATTTCAAGGACTGGTCGCAAATCTTCTACCAGTTCGCGATTGGTATAGCCAGCCTGAAGGTTATCGGGGTGTTTTAATAACCATTCACTTTGCAAGCACCATGAGTAGCCGACCAGATAAAAATTTATCATTACAACCAAAGGATATCCCTGCTGATATGCGCCAAGCGTTAGGACAATTGTTGTCGGGCGAAACCGATATCGAGTTCGCAGTGCTGGTCGGTAGCCGGACAACCGGTACAACGCACTCAGGCAGTGATTGGGACATCGCCTTGCAATGGGATGCGCGGCTTGATTGGATTGAGGTCTTGGGTAAAACGGAAACTCTGCGCAGAAAGATGGCGGAAGCAATAAGCGTTGCGTCGGATAAGATCGACCTGATCGAACTGCGTCGTGCAAATCTGGCCATGCGAGCCGAGGTCGCCGAAGGTGGTTTGCCATTGCTGGGCGAGGATACGCTCGCTTGGGCATATTTTTTGACGCGCACTTGGCGGGAATTGGAAGACTTCTATTGGGAGCGTCAACATGCGGCTTGAGCTTTACCAGGCAGAAACAGCGCGCATCGCCGCCGAGCAAGCTGCACTGTTAACGCAGGCAAGGCAAATTCTGGCGCAAGGGCGCACGCTGACCGCATTGGAACAGAGCGGTGTGTTGCACGCATTGCAAGTGCTCATTGAAAATGCAATCGGCAAGGCAAAACAACTTCTTAAGGCGCACAACGAACCTGTGCCGGTATCAGCATATGATGCTTTTGCCGCGTTAGCGCGCAGCGGCGAAATTGAACAGATAGCCCTGCCGGCATGGAACGTGGTGATTGGATTGTGCAACCGGATCGTGCACGATTACATGAATGTTGATATGAACAAGGTGACGGAATTGGTTGTGTCAGGAAGCGACAAATTCATCACAGAGTTTTTGCTTAAGGCGGTTGCCGAAAAATAAAACAAGTTGTCAGCGCGGAGTAAAAGTGTTGAGACGGCCAATAAAAAGTTGAAGATTTAACAGCAAATTTTGCCCTGTATACTTTTGGAAGTGGAAATGCCAGAAAATCAAACTACCTCGCAACGCACATCTTCAACGGAAGACGACGAGATCGACCTGCTCGACCTGCTGATCGTCCTCGCCAAGCACAAAAAAATGATCATCGGTGTGACCTTTGTCGCCGCATTGCTGGCGGTTGGCAGTGCGCTGCTCATGACCAACATTTACACCGGCACGGCGAAGATATTGCCGCCGCAACAAAACCAGTCTTCCGCCAGCATATTGCTGAGCCAACTGGGCGGCTTGGCAGGCCTGCCGGGCGGACCGCTCGGCATCAAGAACCCCAACGACCTCTACATCGCCATGCTCAAGAGCCGCAATATCACGGAGAAAATTGCCAAGCGCTTCGACCTGCAAAAAGTCTATGAACAGGAAACGTTCACCGGGACTCTGAAAGCATTGGAGGGGAACACGTCCATCACCTCCGGCAAGGATGGCGTAATTACCGTCGAAGTCGATGATAAGGATCCGCAGATCGCGGCGAACATGGCGAACGCATTTATTGAAGAACTCGATAAATTGATGCAAACCTACTCGCTGACGGATGCATCGCAGCAACGAACCTTTTTCGAGCAGCAACTCAGGCAGGCCAAAAACAAACTGACTGATGCCGAACTGGTGCTGGATAAAACACCGAACACCAGCCTGCAATATCTGGATGCGGTGCGCAACCTGAAATACCAGGAAGCGTTGTGGGAGATACTCGTCAAACAATTCGAAATGAGCAAGATGGACGAAGCCAAGGCCTTTCCGTTGATTCAGATACTGGACAAGGCCACCCCGCCGGAAAAGAAATCCAAACCCAAGCGCAGCCTGATCGTCATTCTTGCAACGCTGGCCGCTTTTTTCATGGCCATTATCTGGGCATTCATCAAAGAAGCCACGCAACGTGCCAAGGAACAGCCCGAGCGAGCGGCACGGTTGACAGAGTTGCGTAGCGCATTCCGATTCAGGCGTTGATTGGGGGGTAAGCTTCATCCCAGGCAATCTGTCCTCTGTATCTGTCACTGTGGTATGAAATGAGCTTATCTCGTTGCTGGTTGAAGCCAGCATCTGCCGCAGTTCCTTGATCAACGCAGCCGGCAATATGATATCGTCATCGTTGATGCATCTCCGGCGTTACTGGTCTCGGATGTGGCGGTGATCGGCCCGAACATGGGCACGACTTTCATGGTGGTGCGTGATGGCGTTTCTACGCTCTCTGATCTGACCACGGCAGTCAAACGCCTTGGCCAGGCACGCGTCGAGGTAAAAGGAGTGTTGTTCAACGGCCAGATGATGCGTATTACCAGCCGTTATGGATATGGTTACGGCTATAAGTATGGCAGCGACAAACCGGGTGCCTGATATCAAATTGCGTTAATAACAAAAATAATTTTGCCGGTGTCCGAAAAGTTGTTCCTACACACATGCTGTTTTTATTGCAAATTGGAATGCCAGGATAACCGGCCGTGAACGCAACATACATGCAACAGCTGATAGACATCGCACATCGCGCCGGCGCAGCCATCATGGAAGTCTATCGCAGCGGTGATGCCGGCGAGACCAGCAAAGCGGACAACTCCCCGCTCACCCTGGCGGACCTGGCCGCGCATCGAACCATCGTTGAGGCGCTGACCAGGCTCACGCCGGAAATCCCGATCCTCTCCGAAGAGGCCGCTGACATTCTTTACCCGGTGCGTTCGCAATGGACACGCTACTGGCTGGTCGATCCGCTCGATGGCACCAGGGAATTCATCAAGCGCAACGGCGAATTCACCGTCAACATCGCGCTGATCGAGAATGGCGAACCTATAATGGGAGTGGTGTATGCACCGGTGCAGGACGTGTGCTACTACGGTGCTCGCGGTGCAGGCGCTTTCGTGCAGCGCGGCAACACTGCGGCACAGTCCATTTCTGTGAAACCCCGCGCTGCGGGCGAACCCATCAAAGTCGTCGCCAGCCGTTCGCACAGCGATGCGCGCACCGAAGCACTGCTCAAACAACTCGGCGATCACCAATGTATCAGTATGGGCAGCTCGCTCAAACTGTGCTTGGTCGCCGAAGGCGCGGCGCATTTCTATCCGCGCCTGGGCCCGACCATGGAATGGGACACCGCTGCCGCGCATGCTGTGGTGAACGCGGCGGGCGGCATAGTGTGCAACATGAAGGGGGAAGAGTTGCGCTACAACAAAGTGGATCTGCACAACCCCGAGTTTCTGGTATTGCCCGCCGCCGATGAGGCTTTATTCGGGCTCCTTGGAATCCGTCATTCCGGACTGGATCCGGAATCCAGTTTTAAATCTTGACCCTTTAACCCAGATAATCCGTTAGAACCAGGAGCCATTGTAGGAGCGCAATTTATTGCGTGATCATCGCTATCAATCGCTCGATAAATCGAGCTCCTACAGGCTAATGGATTATTTGGGTTTAACTTTTAACCTTGCCCCTTGCGCTGTGATTGCAATAATCAACCTAAATCACTATGATTAAACCTGATTTAAAAAATGTACTTCCATGAATACCAAGGTTTTTACCGCGCATGTGCCATTACCGCTTGCCGAAAAGGTTGATCAGATAGCTGCTCGCATGGAACGCTCGCGTGGCTGGATTGTGAAGCAGGCGTTAGTTGCCTGGATAGATCAGGAAGAAGAGCGCCGACGTTTGACGTTAGAAGCAATGGCAGAAGTTGATATTGGTCGCATTATCGACCACCAAGCGGTGCAAGCATGGGCGGATAGCTTGGGCACCGATAAACCATTGCCAGTGCCGCTCTAATGGAGTTGAAATGGACTAGCAAGGCGTTGTCTGATTTAGTAAGGCTCCATGAGTTCATGTCCCCGTAGAACAAGCAAACGGCTGCAAGTATTGTGCAATCTTTGACGAGCGCACCTGTACGGCTTTTAGTACAACCCCGTATCGGAGAAAAACTTGAAGAGTTCGAGCCACGCGAGGTTCGTCGCATTCTGGTCGGGCACTATGAAATACGATATGAGATCCAAGGATCCACTGTCTATGTCCTCCAACTCTGGCATACGCGAGAAGACAGGTAATTCCAATTTGCAATAGAAACAACATTAATTTTCTTGCGTAGGTTGGGCTTCAGCCCGACGTGTCGGGTTAAAACCCGACCTACAAAAATGCACTTTTTATTGCGAATTGGAATAAGCCCGACAACCATATTCGGCGGGCAGGCTTTGCATAGCCATTCGGCTAAGTCACCAAAATACGGTGACATAAGCCGCTGGTTAAGCCCGCCCTACAAAAATGTATGTTTGATCTGGAATTATTCTAAAGTGGGTTAAACCCAAATAATCCATTAGCCTGTAGGAGCTCGATTTATCGAGCGATTGATAGCGATGATCGCGCAATAAATTGCGCTCCTACAATGGCTCCTGGTTCTAACGGATTATCTGGGTTAAATACGACCATAATTTTGCAGGTGTAGGAGCGG
>Ga0097691_1000561_pt1 | contig 31761 bp, 27 predicted proteins | sample NGESurdeep072012_8_FD_72858 | JGI IMG/M metagenome (GOLD analysis project Ga0097691, IMG submission 72858) | Arctic peat soil microbial communities from Barrow, Alaska - NGEE Surface sample 210-1 deep-072012 | ecosystem: Environmental > Terrestrial > Soil > Wetlands > Peat ... | reverse complement strand
GCCCGCAATCTGGGTCGGACGATCGCCGCCGGCTCGTCGTCGCACTCCGACCATGGCCGAGACATCCTCGAGACGTTCAGCTCCCTGACTCACGGTGAGGCCACCGGCTACCAAATTGCCGACGAGGAGAAGCTCCGCCGCCTGGCCGCAGAGGTGGGTGTGGCTACCGAGGGACGCACCGTCGAGGACGTGGGTGCGGATCTGGCCGACATCCTGCTCGAAGACTACGGCACCCGACGGGGGTCGCTGTCCTTTGTCGGGCGCGTCCCCGAGGTGCGACGGGCCAAGTGGGACTCCTTGGGGATCACTCCACGGGGTATCGACCGCGAAAACGTCGAGATGCTGCATCGGACCCACATGGGAGTCGACAACGACTACGTGAACACCCTGTTGCATGCATTGCGAACCGGGCTTTCGGACGGTTGGGGCGGATCGATGATCGCTACCGAGTTGTCCGATGTCATGTTCGGCACTCCGACTCCCGTGACGTCCGAGGTCAATCTGGGCGTGCTCCGGACCGACCAGGTCAACATCGCCATGCACGGGCACAACCCGATGTTGTCCGACGTCGTCGTGGCCGCCGCCCAGGACCCCGAGCTGGTCGAGCTGGCCCGCTCGCTCGGTGCGACCGGCATCAACGTGGTCGGGCTGTGCTGCACCGGCAACGAGCTGCTGATGCGACGTGGTGTGCCCATGGCCGGCAACCATCTCATGCAGGAGCTGGTCCTCATCACCGGCGCCCTCGAGGCAATGGTCGTCGACTACCAGTGCATCATGCCCTCGATCGTTGACGTGGCGAAGTGCTACCACACGAAGATCATCTCGACCTCGGACAAGGCCAAGTTCACCGGGGCCACCCACGTGTCGTTCGACCCCAAGCGTGGCGCCGAGATCGCCCACCGGATCGTCCGCATGGCCATTGAGGCCTATCCCGATCGCAACCACGACCGGGTCCGGATCCCCACCAAGCCGGTCCGCATGATGGGCGGGTTTTCGGTGGAGGCGATCCTCGGTGCGCTCGGGGGCACTCCCAAGCCGCTCGTCGACGCCATCGCCGCCGGAACCATCCGGGGTGCGGTCGCGGTCGTCGGTTGCAACAACCCGAAGCTTCCCCAGGACCTCGAGCACATCGAGCTCACCCGACGACTCATCGAGAACGACATTCTCGTACTTGTCACCGGTTGTGCAGCGGTGGCCAATGGCAAGGCTGGCCAGATGCTCCCCGAGGCAGCCGCCATGGCCGGGCCCGGGCTGCGATCGGTCTGTGAGGCGCTGGGCATCCCACCGGTCCTGCACATGGGGAGTTGTGTGGACAATAGCCGGGTCATGGCGCTGGCCGCGGTGCTGGCCGACTTCCTCGGCGTCGACATTGACCAGCTGCCTTTGGCCGGGGCTGCCCCCGAGTGGTACTCGGAGAAGGCGGTAGCCATCGGGTCCTATGTGGTGGCCTCGGGCATCACCACCGTGCTCGGAGTCCAGCCCGCGATCTTCGGCAGCCCCCACGTCGTCGACCTGTTGGCCGGCGGCCTCGACGATGTGGTCGGAGCCAAGTTCGTGGTCGAGCCGGACCCCGCGGAAGCCGCGCTGTGGATCCGACGCCACATCGAAACGAAGCGCCGTGGTCTGGGCCTGCCGTTCGTCGAGATCGAGACGGCGAGCGCTACCGAGCCGGCAGCCGGCGTTCCCGTCGGCACCGGATCGGCGACCTGAGAACGATGTGCGAGACCTGCGGGGGCCATGGGTCGTCCGTCGGACGCCACAAAGAACGGGCCCACGGCGAGGGAACCCGCATCGTCGTAGTCGGCAAGGGCGGGGTCGGCAAGTCGACGTTGACCGCGCTGCTGGCCCGCATGTTGGCCCGTCAGGGGTTCAGCGTGATGGCGGTCGACGCCGACGAGCAGCGAAACCTGGCGGCGACGATCGGCATGGACCTGCAGGCAGCTGCAGCCATCGTCCCCGTGGCCGATGACGCCGACTACGTCGAGGAGAAGACCGGGGCCCGGCCAGGTGAGGGGGCGGGCGGGATGCTCCGACTCAACCCCGACACCTCGGACCTGGTGAACCGGTTTTCCGTGCCGGCGCCCGACGGGGTGCGTCTGGTGGTGATGGGCGGCGTGCGCCGGGCCGGCGGTGGTTGCCTCTGCCCCGAGACCGCGTTGATCTCGGCGGCCGTGGCCGAAATGCATCTGCACCACGAGGACGTGGTGGTCATGGACACCCATGCCGGTGTGGAGCACTTCGGACGCTCACTGGCGCGGGGGTTCGACACCGCCATCGTGGTGGTCGAGCCGACGTTCAACGCGGTGCAGGTGGGCGTTGAGTCGGCCCAGATGGCGGCCGAGTTGGGAATCAGCTCGCTCCACCTGGCCGTCAACCGGACCAGGTCGGACGGCGACATCGTTCGCGTGCTGTCCCACATCGAACGCCTGGGGGGGTTCTCGTTCGCGTCGGTCGCCGCCCTCCCGTTCGACGAATCGGTGCTCCAATGCGAACCGGCCGTCGACCAGCTGCTCGAAGGGTCGCCGCTCGTTGACGCCATGGTCAGGCTGTCGACCGAGGTGGTGGCAACCCGCCTCCACCCGGCGGGTTCGGTGGCCTGATGCGGGCCATCGTCATCGGGACCGGTCCGGCGGGCATCACCGCGGCCGAGACCCTCCGCCGCCTTGACCCGTCGGGGTCCGTGGTGGCACTGACCACCGAGCCGTTCGCTCCGTACTCGCCTCCGGCGATGGCTGACCATTTCCTCACCGGCCGCGAGATGCCCCTCTACTGGAAGGGCCAGGACGTGGCAGACCGCCTCGGGATCGATGAGCGGCGCGGCGCACGGGTAGAGGGCATTGACACCGACAGCCGCGAGGTGGTGCTCGCCGACGGGCAGCGGATTGGCTACGAGGGTCTGGTGGTGGCGTCGGGGAGCCGGCTCCACGCACCTCTCGCGGGCGCCGACCTTCCCGGGGTCCTCGACTTCAAGTCCCTCCGTACGGCGACCGAGCTCATCGGTCGGGTCCGCCGGGGCGAGGCCACGAGCGCCCTCATCGTGGGCAACGGGTTCATCGGCATCGAACTCTCGCTTCTCCTGGCCGACCTGGGCGTGGACGTCACGGTGATCGGTCGCCGCGACTGGGTGATGCCGAGGGTGCTCGACCCGGTCAGCTCGAAGGTCGCTGAGGCGGCGCTCACCTCCCGGGGCGTGACGCTGCGACTCGGGGTCGAAGCCGACGCCATCGTGGGTGACCCATCGGCCACCGGCGTCCGGCTGGCCGATGGCAGGCTCCTCGAAGCTGATCTCATCGTGGCGGCGACCGGAGTCAAGCCTCACACCGAATTCCTCAGCGGCTCAGGGGTCGAGACCGGTTGGGGAATTCACGTCGACACGCGACTGGCTACCTCGGTGACCGGGATCGTTGCAGCCGGTGATGTGGCCGAAGCAGCTGACCGGCTCACCGGCGAGCGTTACGTCCACGCCATCTTCCCCAACGCCGTGACCCAGGCTCCGATCGCCGCGGCCAACCTGCTCGGGGCCGACCTCCGCTACGACGGAGCGGAGTCAATGAACAGCCTCAAACACCTTGGCGTACCCATCGTGGCCATGGGCACCATCGAGTCACCCGATGAAGTCCTGCGATGGCAGGAGGGTGCCGACCTGCGCGCCGTCTACTTGCGCGACGACAAGATCATCGGGGCTCAGTTGGCCGGTGACATCCGCGCAGTAGGCGTCTACCATTCCCTCATGGTGCAACGCATTCCCGTCGACCGATACGGCAGGCGCCTGGTCGAGCCCGGCTTCGGGATGGCCGACATCGTCTTCGACGGGTTAGGGCACGGATCGGCGAGCCGGTCGGCAGCCTGACTGCATGCGGATTGTCTCGGTTGAAGGCCTCGTAGCCCAGCTCGGCAGCCTCCCGGGGCCCGAGCCGCGCATCGTCGTGTCAGGGAATTTCGCCACCCCCATGGTGCTCGTGCATGCACTTGAGGCCGCCCTTGACCGGTGCCGGGTGTTCGCCCTCAATGCCCAGTCCGATTGGCCCCGACATCGTGGCTTCATCAGTGAAACGCCCTTTGTCGGGCCGGGCATGCGCCACGACCCGACGCTGGACTATGTCCCAATGCGCCTGTCGCTCGTTCCGCGCCTGTTCGACTCCCTGCGGCCCGTCGACGCCGTCCTGATCCACACCTCGATGCCCCGAGAAGGGAAGATCTCCCTTGGGATCGAGGTCAACATCTTGCCGGCGGCAATCGAGCGGGTGCATGCCCGCGGGGGCCTGATCGTGGCCCAGTTGAATCCGAACATGCCCTACACCTTCGGTGACGGGGAGTTCCCGATAGAGTGGATCGACTTCGCTATCGAGGTCGACGAGCCCCTCAAGTTCCCTGAGCCTCGCCGGACCGAGGAAGCGGAGAAGAGGATCGGCCTGCAGATCGCTCACTTCGTCGATGATGGAGCAACCCTGCAACTCGGCATCGGACAGATCCCCAATGTGGCCGCCGGCGAACTGGTCTCCCGCCGGCACCTCGGCGTCTGGTCCGAGATGATCAGCGACGGCATACTCGCCCTCGAGCAGTCCGGCTCGCTCGACCTCGGCCGAACCGTCAATGCATCGTTCCTCTTCGGATCACCCGAGCTCTACGAATGGGCCCATCGCAACCCCCGACTGCGGATGACCCGGACCGAGATCATCAACGATCCGGTACGCATCGCAGCAAACCCGGCCATGCTCTAGATCAACATGGCCCTGCAGATCGATCTGTTCGCCCAGGTGAATGCCAGCTTTGTTCGAGGCGCCGTTTACTCCGGATTCGGCGGCCAGCCCGACTTCGTGACCGGGGCCCTCCACTCGCCGGGTGGGCACGCTGTGGTCGCCCTGCACTCGTGGCATGACAAGACCGATGCCTCGTCGGTGCTACCGGTCCTCACCAGCCCGGTCACATCGTTCCAACACTCGGCGATCGTCAGTGAGCACGGTTGTGCCGAGCTCTTCGGTCGCTCTGAGAAGGCGCAGGCCCGATTGATCATCGAGCGAGTGGCCGACCCCCGAGCACGCGAGGACCTCATCGAGGCAGCGGGGACCCTCGGCCTCATTCGGGCGCACCAACCGGCCCACGGTTGAGCAGACGGCCCACGGATCTCGCACAGCTGGCCACTTCCACTACCGGATGCGCCTTGGCCCACGGGAAGTCGGGCTCGTACCCACGTCATGTCCGCGACTCGCCCGACTGGCTAACATGACGATCAGTAACAAGTGTCGGGGCGCCAGTTGTGACGGTGTTTGGGACCTTTGCCCTTGGCGCGCTCGCCTCGCGTCGGCAATCGTCCTATGGAGAGGACTTTCGGATGGAGGTGCTGTGCGGATCGGTGTATTGACGGGCGGCGGTGACTGCCCAGGACTGAATGCCGCAATCCGTGCCGTCGTGCGGGTCGCGGCATCCGCCAACGACGACATCATTGGGTTTCACCACGGTTGGCGAGGTGTCGTGGACGGAGCCGCTTCACCGCTGACGACGGCCGAAACGAAAGGCATTCTGCAACGCGGAGGTACCATCCTTGGTACCGCCCGATACCATCCTGACGAGCATGAGGGCGGCACACGAGCGGTGCTTGCGACCGTCGAACAGGCCGGGCTCCATGCCCTCATTGTCCTGGGCGGGGACGGGACTCTTGGCTCCGCGAAACGGCTCGCTGATGCCGGCGTGTCGATCGTCGGGATCCCAAAGACCATTGACAATGACGTGTCGGGAACGAAACGATGCATCGGCTTCGACACCGCCATGGCGACGGCCGCAGAGGCCATTGACAGGGTGCAGACCACCGGTGAGAGCCACGACCAACTGATGGTTGTTGAGGTGATGGGCCGGACGACCGGATGGCTGGCAGTCTGTGCCGGAATCGCAGCCGGCGCGGATGCGATCTGTCTTCCCGAAAAACCGACCGATCTCGATGAGCTGGCGAAGGCCATCCAACGACGTCACGACGCAGGATCCTCTTCCTCCATCGTGGTCGTGGCGGAGGGGGCTCTGTTCCAGGGCCCGAACGGCTCGTCCGAGGGATCGGCGGGAACGATGGTCTCGACAGGCCTCGCCGAGCGCACAGGCTACGAGACCCGGTTGACCGTCCTCGGACACATCCAGCGCGGCGGCACGCCAACGGCATACGACAGGCTGCTGGCGACGAACTTCGGCGTCGCCGCAATCGAGGCGGTCCATTCCAAGGCATTCGGAACGATGGTCTCCGTCGTTGATGAAGAAGTCGAACTTGTATCACTCGATGACGTGGCCGCGGGCGCACGTCAGGTGCCGTCGACGCTCCTCGAAGTGGCAGGTCGCCTGACCGTGGGATGACTTCGCCGGCGGCAAGAAGGGACCACTGGTGAGGACGATGCCACGCTCTGGGTCCAGATGCTGGTGAGCAAGATCGAAGACCGACGAGGAGGGCAAGTGGTCGTGCTCGTCCACACCGGCTCGAGGCTGCCCCACCGGGCCGGTATCGGCGCGGGTGTCGGGTCATGGACCTGTCGAGCCATGGCGGCATGGCCCTCATGTGACCCATCGGGCAATGAGACGCTCCAACTCCGTCCGGGACTATTCCAGGTCACTGCGGATTCGATCGTCCCTGTCCTGGCCGCCTTCGGCGTTGCCTGGGAAGGCGGAACTCTGGGGGGATAGTCCACAGGTCTGCGGGCAGCTCTTCGGGACAGCGAGGACCCCCGGCCGATAGCGGGCCTGTTGGCCAGCCGATAGCGGGGCGGATTGCCTGCAGTAGGCGGGTCGGGCGTAATGTCCCTCTGCTCAGCTGACCCACCGATGCGACAGATCTTGAAGATCAGTCCCCCAAGGCGGCCAGTTCGTCCGACCCGAACACCCGGGACCTGATACTGAAGTGCTGGTCATCGCCAGCTGGGAGCGAGAAGCCCTCCGGGGCTCCTTCGCCCACATCGACGATGAGTTGGGTGTGCTTCCACACGTCATATTGGCGCCCGTCGATGTAGAAGGGGCAATCGCCCACTGCGCCTAGCAGCACGTCATGGTCACCGATCACGAACTCCCCGTCTTCGAAGCACATCGGAAGGCTCCCATCGCAGCACCCACCTGACTGGAAGAACATGATCGGTCCCCGTTTGGCCACCAGTTGCACGATCGCTTCGAGCGCGGCAGGGGTGGCGATCACCCGCGGCACGGTCCTGTCCTCTTCCATGCTCAGCGACTTGCCACTCAGAAGAATCCGAGCGGCTGGGTACTGTAGCTGACCAGGAGGTTCTTGGTCTGTGAGTAGTGCTCCAACATCATCTGATGATTCTCCCGGCCGACGCCCGAGATCTTGTAGCCACCAAAAGCCGCTCCGGCGGGATAGAGGTGGTAGCAGTTGGTCCACACCCGTCCCGCTTTGATAGCCCGGCCCATCCGATAGGCGAGATTGCCGTTGCGAGTCCACACACCGGCGCCTAAGCCGTAGAGGGTGTCATTGGCGATGGCCACCGCGTCCGCCTCGTCTCTGAACGTCGTGACGGCGAGAACAGGACCGAAGATCTCCTCTTGGAACACCCGCATCTTGTTGTGGCCCTTCAACACCGTCGGCTCGAAGTAGTAGCCCCCATCGAGGTCGCCGCCAACTTGGGTGCGCTGCCCCCCGATCAGGCACTCGGCGCCTTCTTGACGGCCAATGTCAACATAGGAAGCAATCTTCTCGATCTGCTGGCTCGAGACCTGAGGTCCGATCATGGTGGCCGGGTCGAGCGGATTGCCCTGTGTGATCAATCGGATCCGGTCGAGAGCTCGCTCCATGAATCGGTCGTAGATCGACTCGTGGATCAACGCGCGCGAGGGACAGGTGCAGACCTCTCCCTTGTTGAACGCGTACAACACCAGACCCTCGATCGCCTTGTCGAGGAACTCGTCGTCCTCATCCATCACGTCGGCGAAGAAGATGTTGGGACACTTGCCACCGAGCTCCACGGTGGAGGGGATGATGTTCTCTGCGGCGTACTGCATGATCAGCCGCCCGGTGGTGGTCTCGCCGGTGAAGCCGATCTTGGCGATGCGCGGGCTGGAAGCCAGGGCCTTGCCGATCTCACCGCCCGGACCGGTCACAATGTTGATGACACCGGGTGGCACCACGTCCGCGATCACCTCGGCCAGCTTCAGGATCGACCACGGGGTGGGCGACGCGGGCTTGACCACCGTGCAGTTGCCTGCGGCCAGCGCAGGGGCGATCTTCCAGGCGGCCATCAGGAGGGGGAAGTTGAACGGGATGATCTGCCCCACCACGCCGAGTGGCTCATGGAAGTGGTAGGCGACGGTGTCTTTGTCGATCTCCGTAGAGCGGCCCTCAAGCGATCGGGTGGCACCGGCGAAGTAGCGGAAGTGATCCACGGCCAAGGGGATGTCGGCGGCGAAAGTTTCCCGTACCGGCTTCCCGTTCTCCCACGATTCCGCGACCGCCAGCATCTCGAGGTTGGCTTCGATGGCATCGGCAATGCGATTGAGGACCGCTGCTCGCTCGGTGAGCGAACTCTCTCCCCACCCATCCTTGGCCCGATGGGCGGCATCAAGCGCCAGCTCGACGTCTGCCGGTGTCGACTTGGCCACCTCGCAGAAGGGCTTACCGTTGACCGGGCTGACGTTCGCCATGTACTGCCCTTCAACTGGGGCGATCCAGGCTCCCCCAATGAAGTTCTCGTAGCGGGGCTTCACCTCGACCACGCTGCCCGGGCGACCGGGCGCCACAAAGGGAGCAGCCACTTGAGGCTTGTCTGTTGCTTCTGCTTCTGTCGTAAGGGCCATGTCTTCCTCCAGCTATTGGTTCGACCAGTGGGATCGGATGGAACGGATCATTTCGAGAACCGACTTCTGACCACCAACGCTTCACTGTTCTACATTCAGGGTAAGGAGAGCGGGAGGTCCGGGAGTAGGGCCGAAGGTCACAAGCCATGCACCCGCCGGCCTCATTCCGAAAGGACCTTCAGCCCTGGACAGGCAATAGCCCATCGCCCACCATGAGGCAGGGCAACATCCTCATGGTGTTGATGGCAAGAGCAGATTGCGGGACGATCGGGAGAACCATGGTGAAGCAGTCGACGGTGCCTACATGCGGTGTTCGGAGCGGATCAGGCCAGGTGAGCCGACCGAGTCTGGAGCGACGGAGTCGATCATGACTTCCGATTCCATGAAGGCCTGGGTGGTGGACGCGCCCGGGCCGATCGACTCCAAGCCCCTGCGGCGCGTCGAGCGCGGGCTCCCCATCCCGGGCCCTGGGCAGGTGCGGGTGCATGTGCGGGTCTGCGGGGTCTGCCGCACCGATCTGCACCTAGCCGAAGGGGACCTCACCCCCAAACACCCCCTGGTCATACCCGGTCATGAAGTGGTCGGCGTTGTCGACGAGCTCGGAGCCGGATGCACCCGCTTCGGCATGGGGGATCGGGTGGGTGTGCCATGGCTGGCCAGCGCATGCGGAATCTGCCGATACTGCCTCGAATGTCGGGAGAACTTGTGCACCGACCCCCGGTTCACCGGCTGGGATGTCGACGGGGGCTATGCCGAGTTCGTGGTGGTCAACGAAGGATTCGCCTACCCCGTTCCCGATGTATTTGCCGACGAGGAAGCGGCGCCACTCCTCTGTGCGGGGATCATCGGTTACCGAGCCCTCCGACGTTCGCAGTTGCCCGAGGGGGGCCGACTCGGAATCTACGGATTCGGGGGTTCGGCCCACATCACCGCCCAGATCGCCATGGCCGAAGGGGCCAGGGTGCATGTGATGACCCGGGCGCCCGAAGCCCGCAAGCTTGCGCTCGAACTGGGTGCGGCCAGTGCCGGTGACGCCGATGCCCCTCCCCCTGAGCCGCTCGACGCCGCCATCCTTTTCGCACCGGTGGGCACCCTGGTGCTGCCCGCTCTGGAGGCGCTCGATCGTGGCGGCACGTTGGCCATCGCCGGCATCCACCTGACGGACATTCCTACCCTCAACTACGCGAGGCATCTCTTCGAAGAGCGGACACTGTGCAGCGTGACGGCAAACACCCGTCAGGACGGGAACAAGTTCCTCGAAATCGCCGCCCGCATTCCCGTGCGCGTCACCACAACGGCGTATGGGCTCGAACGGGCTGATCAGGCACTCGCCGACCTCGCCCACGATCGGGTGAATGGTGCTGCCGTGCTGGTCAATGGGTCCGGATGGTGACGGTACCCTCGCACCTGGCCGATTAAGGACATTCGGGCCTGGTCCGGGTCAGCGATCCCGAACACGGTGGAACGTATGACAAGCGAAGACAGCACGTCGCACGGCGTCGATTCGAGAACAGAAGGTCCAAAACGGACAAGTCCACACGCGCCCGTCGCCCGGCGCCGGCCACGGACACAGCATCCCGATCGGTCGAGTAGCGGGGATCCCCATCCGCCTCCATTGGACCTTCTTCCTGTTGGTCGCCTTTGCCATGGTCGTCGATTGGAGCATGGGAGAGGCCACTGTGGTGGTCGGCCTTGCCTGGATTGTTGCTCTCTTCACTTCGGTCGTCGCCCACGAAATCGCTCACTGCATCGTGGCCCGACGACGTGGCGCCCGTGTCCTCGGTATCGTTCTCTTTCCCCTGGGAGGACTGTCCCGACTCGATGCGATGCCAAAGGCGCCCGGCGACGAATTGGCCGTGGCCATCGCCGGCCCTCTGGCCAGCCTTGCCATCGGCGTGCTCCTCCTTGCGGCAGGCCTGCTGGCCGGAGCACATGTGTGGACGCCGACCCTGTTCGTCGGCAGCTGGTGGGCTCGGTCGGGTTGGCTGAACCTGCTGCTTGGGGCATTCAATCTGCTGCCCGCCCTCCCCATGGACGGTGGGAGGGTGCTTCGTGCCGTGCTGGCGCGCCATCGGAGCAACCTCGACGCGACACTTCTCGCCGGCCGGATCGCTCGTTACACCGGCGTGGCCATGGTCGCGGTTGGATTCCTCTACGACGTCTGGCTCGGGCTGATCGGCATCTTCGTACTCATGGGGGCGAGTGCAGAGGAGCAAGCCGCTCGGCACTCGGCTCGCTCCGAAGGGCACTCTGCCGGTCGGGGTATCGATTCCATCGGTTGAGCCGGGTCGAGGATTGAGGTGGGTCGAGGACCGGTGACGTTGGGACTTTTGGCCCTGGTCGTCCCCACATCGATCCGTCAGCGTCCTCAGTGTGATGGCTGACAATCAATCTGATGTGACGATCCTCACCCGAGCGGAGTGCCTCAGGCTCTTGGCCCAGGCCTCCATCGGTCGGATTGGCGCGTGCATCGGCGCGCTACCGGTCATCCTCCCGGTCCATTTCGCGATCCATGGGGAGTCCGTGCTCTTTCGAACCATCCCCGGTACGAAGCTCGACGCCGCCACTATCGGTGCCGTGGTCGCCTTTCAGGCCGACGCGTATGAACCACTCGGCGGCACCGGATGGAGCGTTCTGCTCCAGGGGGTCGCCTCGGCGGTGAGCGACGAGGAGGGGAATACCCTGGCAAGGTCCGTCCCGATCAGATCCTGGGTGGGGATGGAGTCGAAAAATCGCCTGGTGCGCATCGGAGTGGCCAACGTCAGTGGACGCCAGTTCCGCATCGCCGGCGAGGGGCCGCCGGTGGAGTTTCCCGGTGCGCCCCGTTGAACGGATCCCCCTGAACCGCCGGACCTGCCAACGTAGTGGAAGCCCAGTTCGCAACCCCTATACCTCTTTCACCACCGCGTACCAGATCCGGTGAGCCACTCCCTCGATAGCCTCGCCCATCCGGGCGTAACGCCGGTACAGCTCGCGTCGGCCGGCCACCTCACGGATGTCGTGGATCTGGAGGAGGGCTGACATAGCCCGGCGGTAGACGTGTTCAAGGGCTCGCTCCTGGCGAACGGCTGCGTCGGCGCATTCGGTGGCCCGGTCGGGATCGGAAGCGAGGCCTGGGAAGGCCTGCACAAGGTCTCGAACCCCCAGCGCCACCAGGTCAGCCATTTCGGCCATCGGGGGATCCGGGGCCATGCTTACGAGCTCTGCTTCGCGGACCAGGTTCTTTGCTGCATTGAGGACCGCGTCGAGCCGTTCGGAGATCTCGTAGATGTCCTCGGGGCTGATCGGCGTCACGAACGCATGTTTCACAGCAATAAGTACCTCACGGGCGGCCAAGTCCCCTTCGTGCTCAATGGCATGAAGCGCGGCACCCTGAGAAAAATCTGCCTTCGACCAGGCACAAAGCGCGTCCATGCCTCTGACGGTGACATCGCCCTGGTGGGCCAAGAGCCCGAGCAGGTCGGGGGTCTCTGGCAGGAACCACCGTCTCATCCGACCCACCTCCACACCACTAGGAACAGGGCGCCCAGCCCCCCGCTGACAGGCAACGTGACCAGCCACGCCAACCCGATCTCACCGACCACCGCCCAGCGTACGTGGCGCCATCGCTCTCCCGACCCCACGCCGACCACCGCGGGCGCCACAACGTCAGTGGTGCTGACCGGGCCACCAGCCAGCGAGGCAGCCAACACGATCAATCCCGACGAGCCTTGACTGACCAGTCCGTCCAATGATCGGATGCGGTAAATGCGCCGTCCGAGGGTGCGAACCACGCGCCACCCTCCAAGCAGGGTCCCGAAGGTCAAGAGGAGAGCAGACGCGAGCGCCACCCAGAAGGGCACCGCGAAGCGCGAGAGGTGGCCACCGGCAACCAGTGCCGCTGTCATCAAGCCCATGGTCTTCTGCGCATCATTGGAACCATGGGCGAAGGCCAGCCCGCCTGAGGCCACCAGTTCGCCATGACGTACCGGCTTTTCGACCAACCGACTGGCTCGTCGGAGCGCCCGCCGTGCAAGCCGGATGCCGACCATGGCCAGCGGTACCACGATCGCCGAAGAGAAGAAGAGCCACAAGAGCGATCCGAACACGCCGACGGGGCGCAGACCATCGAGCCCTCCCCAGCGCACGGCACTGAGGCCGCCGTCGGCCAGTGCCGCCCCGGCCAAGGCTCCGACGAGGCAATGGCCTGAACTGCATGGGAGGCCCCACCACAGAGTGACCAGGCTCCATACCAGGGCGCCAAGAACTGCGGAGGCCAGCACTTCCAGCATCTGATCGACCGGGACGAGGACGATTCCGCCGATGGTGGCAGCCACAGCGGTGCCGACGGCAAGGGCGCCGATGACGTGCAACACGGCGGCAAAGACAACCGCCGGACCGGGACGTATGGCACCGGTGACGACAGGAGCAGCAATGGCATTCCCGGCGTCATGGACGCCGTTCACCACCGCGAAGGCCGCCGCGAGCACCACCACCACCACGAGCACCGACCGATCCTCTCATGACACTCCCGTTGCGCCTGCAGTTGAGCCAGCCGCTGTGGGACTCTGCCTGCCCTCGATGAACGGCCCAGACCCTAGCCCTCGGTCAGCTCCCTGACCTCGGTCAACCGATGCTCGAGGCTGCGAATCTCTTCATCGAGCACGTCCCTTGTGACCAGACGGTGTTCCAATGCCTCCACCCGCCGTTCGAGCTCATCGATCCGGTTCACCGAGGCTTCCTTGTCAACTGGCATTCCGTACCTCCTCCAACTCGTCCTTAACAATTGGTAATTGGACCCTGCCCGAGCGCCCTACCGCACGGGTCAACGCTCAGGAGGCCAAATGGAATCGTGCGCGTCCCTGCTCCCGAATGCCTGCGGGATGACAGACCCGGCTGGCAACGAAGGCATGGGCCCGCTCGCACGCCTCGCTCACCGATGCGCCACCGGCGAAGCTGCTCAGCGCGACAGTCACGGCGCCCTCTGCGACGCTCGGATCGTGGGGACATTGCCGCTGCGCCCAATCCCGCACGACCCCGGCCAGTGCAATTTCGTTATCCACTTGAACCACCTCCTGCTACGACCGTATGACGACTGCGTGGCAGATGGCAGGGCCAAAGGTCCCGACCAGGGATCTCCTGAGCAAGCCATTGGGACTTTCGACCCTGCCATGCATCGGACGAGCCGTCAGGATCGGAGCAAGGAAGACGAGCAGAGCAGGAACGAGATTGCACATGGGAGTGCCGGTCATCCGGTCAGTTGGCCTATCCAAACGCTACGGGGATTTCTACGCTCTCAAGGATCTCGACCTCGAAGTCGCTCAAGGTGAGATGGTCGGCTTTCTCGGCCCCAACGGGGCGGGGAAGACCAAAACAATCCGCCTCCTGCTCGGCTTGATTCATCCGAGCGCAGGAACGGCGGAGATCTTCGGGTTCGACTGTCACCGCAAACCAGTCGAGGTCCATCGCCATCTTGCCTACGTGCCGGGGGAAGCCAATCTGTGGCCAACTCCTACCGGAGGTGAGACGCTTCATCTGGTAGGCGAGGTACAGGGGAATGTTGATCCCGTCTACCGTGACGAGCTGATCCAGCGCTTCGACCTCGATGCCTCCAAAAGGGTTCGTACCTACTCCAAAGGCAACCGGCAGAAGCTCATCTTGATCGCGGCGCTCATGACCCGGCCGGACCTGCTCCTTCTCGACGAGCCCACCGGCGGATTGGACCCGCTGATGGAACAAGCCTTCCGCCGTTGCATCCACGAGGCGGGCGAACGAGGCCAGACCGTGTTCCTGTCTTCGCACATCCTGGGTGAAGTGGAGGCACTGTGCGATCGGGTGGGGGTCCTTCGCGACGGAACACTGGTCGACGTGGGGACGTTGGCCGAGCTGCGCCACCTCTCCTTCCTCACCGTGGATTGGACTTGAGCCGTTGTCCGGTGCGCATTGCCATAGCGATGAGCCAATCACCGTGACCTCCCATGTGCTGAAAGCCCGGCTAGCGCGGATGACAGCAAAGGCCCGGCTCGACGGGTCGCCATTGGGAGATCAACCGAGGTGGACTTCCTGGCCGGAGGGCGCCGGGGCGTAGTCGATCGTCGGTGCCTCGCCATCCGGTCTGGTGCGGCGGCGCCGTATCCACTCCAAGCCGAGCGAGCCGGCGACGACGACAAGGGCGAGGACCGCGGCCCCGACCGCTAGCACCTCGTGGGGAGGGAGAAAGGTGAAGTCGACCGTCGTGGTCCCGGCGGGTAGTGAGATTTTCTGGAAGAGGCCCTTGGGTCCGAAGTCGTCGACTTCCACTGACTCCGATTTCCCATTGACGGTCGCACGCCAGCCCGGCATGAACTGGTCGAGGCGGATCAGTACCGACCGATGGGGACAGTGAACGGTCGCCTGGTCCCAACCGGACCAGTGCACAGCACACTGTGACTGTCCAGTGGCGATGGCGCCGGAACCCGTGCCACTCTGTGTCGGGACCACCAGCCCGAACACTGGAGATGCTGACGGGAGCTGCCAGATCTCGGCGAAGTCGTCGCGGTAGACGAGGCGCGGACCGGCAGGCCAGAGGGGGGACCCTGGTGCCGGAAAAGTGCGCCCAAACAGATCGGCCCCATCTGCCTTCTCGACTACATAGCGCACGCCGATCGCCTCGAATGCGGACAGATTGGTGCTCAACGCCTCGGCCGGGGTGGGGCCGGCCGGATCTATGCGGATTCCACCACTGAAGTTCAACGGGGACGTATTGGGGTCCAGTCGGGTGCTGATGTAGTCGACCCAGGCGCTCGGTGACGGAAGGTCGATGGTGTTGACCTCGGCGATCCCGAAGTAGGAGCCGTACTCGGGCTGGATGGGGCCGAGCGTGGTGAATCGGGAAGTGCCGAGATTGGCCTGGAGCCACCGAACCGACCCCGTCTCCAGCGCTGTCGGCCTCGGAGCGGAGAGGTAGGTGACGCCGACGAGGAGCACCGACTCGGTACAGAGGGCGCCGGCCATCAGCAGCCTTCCGCGTCTCTGGGTCCGCTCCGCCCGTGCCATGGGCGGCCCGTGCACATGGCCAGTGGCGCCGCGTCTGCGGGTGGCGATGAACCCTCCAATGCACAGCACGAGGAGAGCGGCCACGGCGCACCCCAGGCTGGCCAGAGGGTAGAGGCGTGCACGGGTTCCCCAGGCAGAGGGCATGGAAATTGCGGGAGGAAGGAGCCGCCAGGCAGTGATGGCAGCCCAGGCGGCGAGGAGGGCGGTGACCGCGCCGCCAACCACAAGCACCCTCCGCCTTGTGGCATGTCGGGCGATGTCATCGAGCCCGAGGGCGGCAAGGAGGATCGCGGCGAGTTCCCAGGACGGGTCCGCGTAGCGACAGAACGCGGTGAGCCGGATGCCCGGTACCACGGCCATGGCATGGACAACCGGGGAGAATCCGAATGAGCGCAGGAGGCAGAGTCCGATCCACGCACCGAGCCCCAGTCTCAGCATGCGCAGTCGCCTGCCCACGAGGCCGACCAGGCCGGCTGCAATGACCGTGGCCGATAGGTACCCACCGACACTTCCCCACAGCCCCGCGATCTCGGAGCCGCCGCCTCCGGTGGTGAACCCGAAGATCGGCCCGAGGGAGTACGGAAGGATCGCCTGTGCGAGGCCGAAGGTGGGGAGCGAGACTGTGGAGAACGCGCCCTGGTGGCCGCCAGTGTTGGCGTAGGGGAGATAGTCGACGGAGGCGACGAGCAGCGGAGCGGAGAGACCGACTGCGACAATCCCCCCTGCGGCCAATTTGGCCACGGCCGGCCGCCAGGAGGCACGCGCAGGACCGGCCAAGCGGAGTATCGACCACCACAGGACGAAGACCCCGTCGATGAGGGTCGTCTCAGGGAACCCGGCCAGGATCGAGAGTGCCAGTGCGACGGCCAGGAGGCGCCACCCGCCTTTGCGACCTGCTCTAGCGGCGTCAATCGCACGTTCGACGCCAATCAGGCAGAGAGGGAGGAGCGCGATCGGGCGAATCGGCGCGTGCGCGAACCAGGCAAAGGTTCCGCACAATCCGAAGGCGACGCCCGCTGTGGTCGAGAACGAGCGACCGACGCCGAGTCGGCGGGCGAGGAAATAGGTCGACCAACCGGTGGTGACCTCGAGGGCCACCTGAACCAAGAGCACTCCCTGGGGGAGTGCAAGGAGTAGGTTCGGCGGGAAGAACGCTCCACTCTGCATCTCGCCAGCTAGTGGCGATCCGACGCCCTCGTACGGATTCCACCAAGGAACGTGTCCGTGGAGCCAATCGAGGGCGGCCAGGTGTCCGAGCGCCTGGGTGGTGTAACCGGCATTTGGGTCGATGTAGGGAAGGCCCGGGAGATGTCCTTGGGGAACATGGGCGAGGAACCCGTTGAGGACGAGCGGGTTGGTCGTCACCAGGCCGAACAGCGCCGGCAAGTTGACGACTAGGACCACCATGAGGATAAGCAGCAGGGGAAGCCCGTTTTGTGAGCGGAAGGACGGGCGTCCCCGAGCTTCCCTACCGAACAGAACGTCCACCTGTCAATCCTCTCCGGCCGGTGCCGAGCCCGATCTGGCGCGCACGATCCAGACATGGCGAAGGCCCTGGGTCGCCCCACAATACGTATCAAATCGGCTTGCCGTCCCGGCGGGTTATGAATGCGGCGAGCAGGTCCTAGTTGGGATTTCCGGCGCAGAGCAGTGACCGAATCCGGTAGTTCCGGAATCTCGTGAACCCGAAGGCAGCCCGCTGTGCCACACCGGATGGGTCGGACGGGCGAGACACGGAGAATCCACCAGCACGACGACCGGACGGTCATTCACATGGACGGTCACTCCACAGCCCGCACATCCTGGTCGATCGACCCGGCACTCGATGTGGACTCGCGGCGGCACGTCGGCAACATCATCGATGGGGAAACGAACCTGTCGAGAGGCAGGCACCGCGCCCTGATCCGATCCTACGTGGCCGCCACTCCTCATGGAATGGCTACCTTCAGTGATACGCCGGTTTAATGGACAGTGGAGGCGAGTAGGGACCTGGTGATGGGTAAGATTTGGTGGGGACCGCGCCACTGCGTCGAAGCGACTTTCCGGACCTGAAGCTGATCTGCCCCAACGGATCCAGTTCGGGTTGCATATTCCACAACCAGACCATGCTGAGAACGATGCAAGACCACACTCGCCTCCGTCAAAGGCGAAATTCGTTCATCACGGTGGTCCTGATCATCGCCCTGATAGTCATCATTTGGGCGGGAGCGACTGTGGTGAACCAGGGAGATACACCGACCAGGTTCGCCAAGCAATTTACGGGCCGCGATGTGTACTCACCTGACGTGCATCCCAACCCAGTAGGTAGCGGTTACATCATGTGGTACGCCGGTTGGCAAAGCCAGCAGACCCTCGACTCCGGTCAGCTCGACACCATCTATCGGCGGACTGCTCCTACCTCCGACGGTCCATGGTCGTCTCCGACCACCGTTCTCGTCGCCTCGCAGGTTGCCCCCCAAGTAACCGAAGTCAACGACCCGTCGGTCAGCATCATCGCCGCCGGCAGCTCACTCCGGTACGCCATGTTCTTCACCACCCTGGTGTGTCATCCCGATGCCCCGGGATGTGCAACGGCACAACAGCAGGCCGCCAACTCACAAGTGTGGTCCGCCACCTCCGACAACGGGGTGAGTTGGGGCTCCTTCAAGAGAATGGCGGTCTCCGATCCCGGACAGAAGGGCGTGTCCGGTCCGTCGGCTGTGCTCCAACCATCCGGGCCCCAACAATGGTTGGTGTTCTTCGGTACCGGTTGTCTGATCGGTATGGCCAGTGTGAGTGCGGGCCGTGATGTTCTGGGTTCGTCAATCGCTTACCGGGGAACCGGCAACCGCTGTATGTCCAATCCCGTGGTGTTCAAGTCAGGAACCACCTGGCACATGTTGTTCAATGTGCTCGAGCCCACCTCGGCGGATGCGGTTCGGTTCGACGTATGGAAAACGAGCTCTGCGTCATTGACCAACTGGCTTCTCGCTTCGGCGTCGCCGATCGTGGTCGTCAATGGTGGGCGTGAATGTGGAGTCTTGACCCCGGACGTGGTGCCACATGGCTCGACCCATGCCGATCTGTATGTCGGCCTGGTCGCCCCCGGTTCGTCCGGGGCCTGTGATGACCTGACCCAGTCAACCGCCATCGCCCGGATGGAACTACCGGCGTCAATGCTGTGAGGTGGATGCGGTGATGGTCAACGCAGCCGAAGGCCGACCCGGCACGGGGAAGGCGACGGCGCACCCACTGAGCCACTGATTGGGCCCGGTGAAAAAATGTTGCCGGGTGGACAGTTGTTGGAGAGGGTCAAGCTCGGGCCAACTCGGACGCATGCCTGCGCTTCGGTCCCTGACCTGCCGATTCGATGGGTCAGCACGGTGTGCCCCGCTCCCATTGCCACTGCCGTAGTCGGCATTCTCGGGTTGCTGGGTGCTGTCCTCGCCCTCGTCGGGCTGTGGACCTTGGGAGAGCGCGGGGGCGGGCGGCCGTAGCGGGGTCGCATTCGGCTGGCCGCGGGGCGTCCATCGTGCGGTGCGAGCCGAGTCGTCAGACGAGCGTGAGCAGGTAGCCGACGCAGGCCACCTGGAGCCATGCTGTGGCCGACGCCTCCGTGCCCTCGAAGCTGCGTGCGAGGCGACCCGAACGACCGAGTTGGGCGAAGGCGTCCTCGACCTTCCACAGCGGCTGGATGGGCTCGAAGGTGCCCTTCTTGCGGCCCTCCTTGTGCATCACCTTGACCTCGACGCCGTGGTCGCGGGCGACAGCCTCGGTCATGACGGTGAAGCCCCGGTCGCACAGGATGGTCTTGACCTTCGGCAGACGGGGTAGAAGAGGAGTTCACGGCCAGCCCGCACGTCGTGCCTGTGCGCGCCGATGACGGACGCAGCGACTGGCAGGCCGAGGTAGTCGATGGCGATGGTGCGCTTGGCGCCGTTGAGCCTGGCCATCCCGTTCGGTTCGTGGAACGACCGGCCGCCCGGGGCTTCCTTCACGACCTGGCAGTCCACCATGAGCATCGACGGGTCCTCGGTCCGGTGGTAGCGGCGGTAGCGGATGTGGCGGCGCAGTACGTCCATCGCCTGCTCCCACCTCGTGACCCGATGCTCTCCACCCAAGAGTCCCCGCAACAGCCGTACCATTGCCGGGTGAGAGCGGTCCGAATGGGGTGAAGAACTTCTGTGGCGACAGCCAGAGGTCAACGCAAGCCGAAACCAGCAACGGGCGACCGTTCGCGCCTGACCGCGTACCGCTCAAGACGGAACCCCACCACTACTCCCGAACCGATGGGACGGAAACGACCGCCAAAGGCTGCGGCTGGGTCCCGCCTCACCTTCATCATCCAAGAGCACCACGCTCGCGCCCTCCATTGGGATTTCCGCCTGGAACACGAGGGGGTTCTTGTGTCATGGGCGCTGCCCAAGGGTCTCCCCGTAGACCCCACGGCAAATCATCTTGCTGTCCACACTGAGGATCACCCCCTGGAATACGGCGGCTTTCAAGGCGACATACCGGCGGGTGAGTACGGCGGCGGTCACGTCAGCATTTGGGACTCCGGTGACTACAACCTTGAAAAGTGGACCGACACTGAGATCAAAGTCGTCCTCCATGGGACGGTGGCGAAGGGTCGCTACGTGCTCTTCCCGACGCATGGCAAGAACTGGATGATCCATCGCATGGACCCAGCACCCAAGGACTTCGAACCGCTTCCCCGGCGCATCCGACCCATGCTCGCCATAGCCGGATCGTTGCCCACCGATGACGACGGTTGGGCCTACGAAATCAAGTGGGACGGCATACGGGCCATGCTCTATGTCGAAGGCGGCAGAGTCCGGGCACTCAGCCGGAACGACAAGGATCTCACGCCGACATTCCCCGAGTTGCGTGAGATTGGGGAGCTCTTAGGGGCGCGTCCTGCCATCCTTGATGGTGAGATTGTGGCCCTTGGCCCGGACGGTCGGCCGAACTTCGGTCAGCTCCAACATCGCCTCCATCTATCGAGCAACGCGGAGATCACCCGACGGGCTCGGGAGTCGCCGGTGAGCTATGTCATCTTCGACGTCCTCCACCTCGACGGGCAGTCGTTGCTCGACCTTCCCTACGACGAACGTCGCGCACGCCTTGAGTCCCTGAACCTTGCCGGACCTTCCTTTGCAACCGCTGATTCGTTTCGCGATGTTCGTGGCGCAGACATCCTTGCTGCTGTACGAAAAGGAGGTCTCGAAGGAGTCGTGGCCAAACGACGAGATTCCCTCTACTCCCCCGGCCTGCGCCAAGGTGATTGGCGGAAGGTCAAGAACTTCAAAACGCAAGAGGTTGTCATCGGTGGATGGAACGACGGCAAAGGTGAACGCTCCGGGAGCCTGGGAGCGCTCCTCCTCGGGGTTCCCGACGCAGAGGGGCTGCGGTACGTCGGCAAGGTCGGGACCGGCTTCAATGAATCGGCACGTCGGGAACTCCTCCAGAAACTCCGCCCGCTCGCAGTAAAGAAAAGCCCTTTCTCCTCTCGACTCAGCCCCGCCGAGAACGCCCTGGCACACTTCGTTCGCCCGACCATCGTGGGCGAGGTCCGATATGCCGAATGGACTGCGGACGACCACCTTCGCCACCCCTCGTGGAGCGGTATCCGCTTGGACAAGGACGCAGGGGAGGAAGTCCGTGAGCCCTGAGCGCGTCGAGACCGAAGTTGAGGGACGACGCCTCACCCTGTCCAACCTCAGCAAAGTGCTCTATCCGGCGAACGGCTTCACCAAAGGAGCTGTTCTCGATTACTACGCCCGCATCGCGCCGGTGATGCTGCCCCACATCGAGGACCGCCCCATGACCCTCCGCCGTTTTCCGAACGGCGTCGATGGGCAGTCGTTTTTCGAAAAGCATGTGCCGGCACATGCCCCCAGTTGGGTCCGCACTGTCAGGGTTCCGACCAGCGGCTCTGCCAGCTCCTCGGAGGCGGTCGACTACGCGGTGGTCGGCACTATGGCGACGCTCATGTGGGCGGCAAACCTGGCGGCACTCGAGTTCCATGTGCCCCTCTGGCACATCGGACGCCGTCGCTCGCTTCCTGCACGACCGGACCACCTCGTATTCGACCTCGATCCGGGGCCAGGCACCTCGATCGTGGAGTGCTGTCGGATTGCCTCGTGGATCTTCGATCGCCTTGCCGAAGACACTCGCCCGCCAGTGGCGAAGACGAGCGGGTCCAAGGGTCTCCAGGTGTACATTCCGCTTTCCAGTCGTACCGACTGGACCACGGCACGAGGACGAGCATTGGAGCTCGCCCGAGCACTGGAGAACGACCACCCTGACGCCGTGATCACGAACATGCGAAAAGACCTTCGACGGGGGCGGGTGCTCATCGATTGGAGCCAGAATCACCCGGCAAAGACGACTGTCGCCGCCTATTCCCTCCGGGCCCGGCCGGAACCAACGGCTTCGACGCCGGTGAGCTGGGACGAGGTACGAGCGTGCGAGCGAAGTGAAGATCCGAACCAGTTACGCTTCACAGCAGGTGAGGTTCTCGACCGCGTCGAGCGTCTTGGCGACCTGTTTTCGTCCCTGGTCACGTCCACATCACGACGCTGACTCAGACTCCGACCGCGACCTACTGCGACTGCGGGCAACAGCCCTCACCGGCTACGGAGCCTTGCGTCGGGGCGTAGCTCGCTGAGCCGGGGACTTTTTCTGACTGGATGCCTTGGTCGGCGATGCCTTCCGACTGGATGCCTTGGTTGGCGACGACTTCGACGGCTCGATGGGTGGCACCCACCTGAACCAGCCCATTGTCGGCATGGCATCCACCCCGGACGGCAACGGGTACTGGCTGGTGGCCAGCGACGGCGGCATCTTCGATTCGGTGACGCGGTCTTCGATGGGAGCGCCGGCGGGCTTCCGCACGCCCCGATCATCGGTGTGGCCGCGACAGCCGATGGAGGGTATCGACTGGCCAACCAGGATGGCGGGGTGTACTCCTTCTGATTGCAGCGTTCTCACCGGGACGCCAGGTTGCCGGATCTCTGCGCCTTCCGCCTCGGGGGCCTACTGACGAGTGAACCGGGGCGGGTACGCTCTGGGCGATGGAAGCCGGTGCACAGAACAGTGGACCCGACGGGGAGCAACCACTGCATCGGGCCCTCGGACTCACCGACGGTGAGCGCGACGAGGTGGAGACCCTGCTCGGTCGTCCTCCCAACCATTTGGAGCTGGCCCTCTTCGCGGTGATGTGGAGCGAGCACTGCTCCTACAAATCATCCCGGGTCCACTTGAAGCGCCTCCCCACCGACGCCCCGTATGTATTGGTCGGACCGGGCGAGAATGCCGGGGTCATCGACGCCGGTGACGGCATCGCGGTGGCCATCCGTATCGAAAGCCACAATCATCCCTCCGCCATCGAGCCGTACCAGGGGGCAGCCACCGGTGTGGGCGGCATTCTGCGGGATATCTTCACCATGGGGGCGCGGCCCATTGCGGTGATGGACCCTCTGTTCTTCGGCGACCCGGCCGAAGCCCGGCAGCGCTGGCTGATCGAGGGAGTGGTGGCCGGAATCTCGGGCTACGGGAACTCGGTGGGCGTGCCCACGGTGGGCGGCGAACTCACCTTCGATCCCCGTTACGCCCAGAACCCTCTGGTCAACGTGCTGTGTATGGGCGTCCTCCCCGTTGAGCGGCTGGTGTTGGGCCAGGCCTCGGGGGTCGGCAATCTGGCCGTGCTGCTCGGCTCATCCACCGGTCGGGACGGCATCGGTGGTGTCAGCGTGCTGGCGTCGGCCGGCTTCGGAGGTGAGGACGACGGGGCGTCGGAATCCAAACGACCCAACGTCCAGGTGGGCGACCCCTACGAAGAGAAGCGACTGATCGAAGCATGCCTGGAGCTCCTCGACGCCAAGTTGGTGGTGGGCATCCAAGACCTGGGTGGTGCCGGGTTGGTGTGTGCCACCAGTGAGACCGCGGCGCGGGGCGGGGTCGGCATGGATGTCGACGTCTCTGCCGTTCCCCGACGTGAGGACGGCATGGTGGCCTACGAGGTCATGACCTCGGAGAGCCAGGAACGCATGTTGGCCATCGTCACCCCTCAAGACCTGCCCCGGGTGCAAGAGGTATGCGAGCGCTGGGAAGTCCGGGCGTCCGTGGTGGGTCGGGTCACCGACGCCCCGGACGGCGTCCCCGGTCGGCTGCGCATCCTCGACGGGTTCGATGGCGAGGTGCTGGGCGACGTGCCGGCGGTGGCACTGAGCGAAGACGCCCCGCTCTACCATCGGCCCTTGGCCCGGCCGTCCGATCAGGACGCCCGTCTGGCCGATGATCCCGGTGCGCTGGCTGCACCGGCCGACTGCGGACCCGATGTACTGGCGCTCCTCACCGACCCGGCGTGGGTCTACCGCCAGTACGACCACCAGTTGTTCCTCAACACGGTGGAGGCCCCGGGCGGGGACGCGGCGGTGTTGAAACTGGCGGCTCCCGGGCTCCCCCCTTCCGAGCGCGGTCTGGCCCTGTCCACCGACTCCAACCCGCGTTGGTGCTCCCTCGATCCCCGCCAGGGGACCGCGGCCACGGTGGCCGAGGCGGCGCTCAACGTGGCCTGCTCGGGGGCCCGGCCCATGGCCGTGGTCAACTGCCTCAACTTCGGCAATCCTGAGCACCCAGAAGTGATGTGGCAGCTGTCCGAAGCCGTCGACGGCATGTCCGAGGCGTGCCTGGGCCTGGGTCTGCCCGTCATCGGGGGCAATGTGAGCCTCTATAACGAGAGCACCGGCATCGATATCGATCCCACCGTGGTGATCGGGGTGCTGGGGCTCATCGAACGGTTGGCGGTCCGCCCCCCGGGGGTCACCCTCGTCCCCGACGCCACGTTGGTGCTGCTCGACGGAGGACCCGGATTGTCCTCGAATCACCCCACTCCTCCTTCGCTCGGCGGATCTCGATGGGCCAAGGAGATCCGTGGCCACCGGAACGGAACCCTGCCGCCGCTCGATCTGGCCGGTCACGCCCGGCTGCTGTCGTTGGTCACCGCCCTGGTCGGCGAAGGCGTGGGTGGCGGACCGGCGTTGGTGGCCGGCATCCACGACGTGTCGGGCGGAGGCCTCGGGGTGGCACTGGCCGAGTTGTCGGTCCGGTCAGGGATCGGCCTTTCGGTGGCGGGAATTGCCGACCACCATGAGCTGTTCACCGAATCCCCCTCGCGGGTGTTGGTGTGTACCACCCAGGTCACCGAGTTGGTGTCACGGGCAGCCGATGCCGGCGTGCGGTTCAGGGTGCTCGGGACGACAGTGGGAGACCGCATCACCGTCGGAGGACTGGTCGATGTGAGCGTGGACGAAGCCACCACGGCCTGGCGCGACCGCCTGCCGGCGTTGCTCGACGAATTCGCCCCTGCCGCTTCCAACTGAGCTCGGCGGCTGAGCCGCACGGGGGCGGTTGAGCCCCCAGAACAGGATGTCCAGGAGGTTCCCGGGGCGATTTGGTCCGCCAGGCCCCGATGGCCGGGATTGGACTTGGGTGATGACCTCACCGAGCGGAACTGAGAGCGAGGACCTCGATGGCGTGGCAGGTCCCCGGACATGGGACAATCTTTGAGCTTCTACTGGGCTACACGGCGAGGGAAAGATGAGCGAAATCCAAGACACCGGCCAAGGGTCAACTCAGTGCCCGGCCTGCGGCGCGGCGGGCGTTCCCGTCGGGCGTTTTTGTTCGCGATGCGGAGCCGAGATGGCGGCTTCCTCCGGAGCCGGCACTCTCACCAAGCGTGCCTGTTGGTGCAGTCTTCGGAACGACACATGCCGACACTCCCCCAAGCGGCGTAGGGAGGGTGAACCAGTCGTTGGGAGACCCCGCCCAACAAACGGCTGAGACCCTGATCATCCATCCGGTACCGAAACGTCCGCAGAGGATCGGCTTGATCCTGGCGATCGCCGGAGCAGTGATGGTCGTCACCGCAGCAGCCGTCGGGGCCGCCTTCCTTCTCGCCAGCAGCAGCAGCAGCAGTAGCAGCGCCAGCAGCAGCACAAACCGGACCGCCCACCCAGCAAAGGCCGGGGCCGGTAGTGGATCGTCGTCTGCGGCCTCGGCCATCGACTCCGTTCTCCGACAAAGCGGCAATGCCAGAAGGACAGTCGTCGCCGCTACCCAATCGGTCAGCAACTGCACGGCGGGCCCCGCGTCAGCACTATCGGCAATGCAGGGTGCAATTTCCTCGCGAGAATCGGCGCTCCAACGGTTGAGCTCAATCGCCCCAACTGACCTCCCGGACGGAGCGACGTTGGTCAGCGACGTCAACTCGGCTCTAAAGGCTTCGGACCAGGCCGACCAAGATTTCGTCCGGTGGATGCACGACATCGAGGGCAGCTCCTGTCCGTACGTATCCTCGTCCGACTCGAACTACCAGGGGGCGACATCTGCCTCGGCCCAAGCCGACGGCGCAAAACAGGCGCTCTTGTCGCTCTGGAACCCGGTCGCGGCGCAGTTCGGCTTGACTCAGTACACGGCGGGACAGATCTAAACTTTGTCAGGACCTCAACACACCTCCAGGCCCTCTCGGTCACGGGGCTGGTTGAGAATCAGCGTCGCCCTGCTGCTGGTAACAGGTGTTGCCGTCGGGCTTCTGGTTACAAGATCTGGCCGTACGAACGCCGAGATCGCTTCCAAGAAGGATCCCGCCCTGGTTCAGTCAAGGCCCACCACTACCCCGGCTGGCACACCCGGCTCGGGTTCGATTGCTCCGAGCGGGAGCTCCAACAGCACGAGTGGGCTTCTGGCGGGGAAGGTCGTCGTGATCGACCCAGGACATAACGGCGGCAATTTTGCGGACCCTGCGTTTATCAACAGCCCGATCTGGAACGGGCGGGCAGCGGAATCGTGTGACACGACTGGCACGGAAACCGATGGCGGCTACACCGAAGCCCAGCTCAACTTCAACGTTGCCCGGTACCTCGCCGCTGCCCTTGGGGCGGAGGGCGCCCAGGTGGTCTTGACGCGGATCACCAACAATGGCGTCGGGCCGTGCGTAACGCAACGGGCCGACATCGGCAACGCCGCCCAGGCGAATGCAGCCATCAGCATTCATGCTGACGGCGGACCGGCTTCCGGACGGGGTTTCGCGATTCTCGAGCCCGTCGCAGACGGACCCAACGCCTCGGTTATCACACCGTCTCAGTCACTTGGAACCGACGTTCGCTCGGCATTCCTTGCGCAGAACGTCGAACCAGTCAGCGATTATGCCGGAGTTGACGGAATCCAACCGCGCGATGACCTCGCCGGACTCAACCTGACAACGGTGCCGAAGGTCCTCGTCGAATGTGCCAACATGCGTAACGCCAGCGACGCCGCTCTTGTCGTCACCGCCTCCTGGCAACAGAGCGTCGCCCAGGCGCTTGCCACAGCCATTACCCAGTTTCTGACGGCGGCTTGAACATTCCGAAGCGCTCTGCCATGAGGTCCTTCGTTTGGCTTCCGCCTCTGGCCTACACCTCCGTGCTTCTTCGGTAAACCGGCTGGGGTGAAATGCATCCTGTTCCTTCGTGCCGTGGGGCGCGCTCGGACGAGGTGCCTGTCGGCGGCGCCGACGAGTGACATCCGGGATAGCGCTATGCAGCAGCTGGGGCGATGCTGACCTCGAAGCCGAGGTCTTCGATCCTGCGCTGGAGCCGCTTCGCCTCACCAGCTGGATCGTGTCGGAGCTCGAAGAATCGAGCACCGGGATCGTCATAGAGAGCACCGTTGGTGAGCAGATGCCAGGAGACATCCAAGATGGAGTGGGCGACCGCGATGGTTGCCTTGTTGGACCCTCTCCGTCGGGCGAGTCTGGAGTACTGGGCGGAGAGGTAAGTGCCCTTGGTACGTGACGCCCTCCTGGCTGCTTCGACGAGTGCACGCTGCAACCAGGTCGAACCTTTTCGCGTGCCGGCGGGGTGCCGCTTCCCGGCTGACTCGTGACTGGCCGGGGCCACCCCGGCCCATGCACACAGGTGCCCCGAGGTCGGGAATCGGGTCATGTCGACCCCCATCTCGGAGATCATCACCTCGGCGGTGGTTCTCGACACCCCGGGAATCGAGCACAAGATGGTGACCGCCGACTCAAAAGGACACAGGCGTTCCGTCACGTCGGCCGTGAGGGTAGCGATGGAGCGATCCAAGAAGTCGATGTGCTCGATCACCTGGTGGCAGACGAGGGCATGGTGGGAGCCGAAGCGGCCGCTGAACGCTTCTTCGAGCTGGGGAATCTTGGCTCGCAAACGCGACTTGGCCATCTGGGCAAGGACCGCTGGGTCCCGCTCGCCGTCGATCATCGCCTCGATCATCTCCCGCGACGACTGGCTCCAGACCTTCGACGCCACCGAGGACAACTTGATGCCGGCGTCCTGGAGGGTCTTCTCCAGGCGCTGGATCTCCTTGACTCGGGCTTCGACCTGGGTCTTTCGGTAGCGGGTGACATCGCGAAGCTCTCGAATCTCCGGCGGAGGCACGAAACTCGGGCGCACCATCCCGTGGGCTGCGACATCGGCCAGCCACTCGGCGTCAGAGAGGTCGGTCTTGCGTCCCGGCACGTTCTTCACGTGCTGTGCGATATGCAGAATTCTCCATATCGCTCAATATGAGGAACCTGCGATTATGCAGAATGAGCTGGCTGGGTTTCCCTTCGTGCCTGCGTAGGTGGGGCGCGGCCGGTCTCACGTCCTGATCGGTTCTGCATATTCCCTCCTCCTGACGGATGCTCCTCATTGCCGAGCACCGTGCTCGGGAGAGGAGGCGAAGTGCAATGTCGAAGGTGTCGGTGGTCAGGGTGGTCGGGCCGATGGCAGGGTATGCGTCGGAGTTCGGCCGTGAGTTGAAGAAGCGTGGATACACGGACCACTCGGTCGCGCAGCAACTGCGTCTCGTGGCTCACGTGAGTCGGTGGTTGGACGCAGAGGGCATCGAAGTCCCGGGACTTACACCGGAGCGGATCGAGGCGTTCTGCACCGACCGGCGGGGCGAGGGCTACACGAACCTGCGAACCCCGCGAGCGCTTCGCCCGCTCCAAGAGTTTCTCCAGGGCCACGGAGTGGTGACACTCCAGGAGTCTCAGCCGGCCCCGAGCGCAGAACGGCTGCTACTCGATCGCTACCGGAGTTACCTCGTCACCGAGCGCGGCATGGTAGAGCAAGGAGTTTTGAGGTGGGTCCACGCTGCCGAACGGTTCATGGAAGATCACCCAGGCTTGGCCGACGGCACGGCAGAGCTCAAGGCAGCGGAAGTAAGCGCGTTCTGTGCACGCGAGCTGCCACAACGGGCCGGCTCGTCGGCGAGGAACCTAGCCGCCGCACTCCGTTCCTTCCTGCGGTTCTTGCACGTGGAGGGACTTCTCGTGGCACCACTCGCGCAAGCAGTGCCGCCGGTGGCCGGTTCCGCCGGCGCTGGCTTGCCTCGTGCGGTCGCGCCGGCGACGCTCGCCGCGCTCTTGGCCAGCTGCGACCGGCGCACCGCAACAGGGCGCCGTGACTACGCCATCATGGTGCTGTTGGCCCGGCTTGGACTCAGAGCCGGCGAAGTCGCCCGCCTGAGCCTCGACGACATCGACTGGGGAGCTGGCGAGGTCCTCGTGCACGGCAAGGGTGGCCACCACGAGCGATTGCCTTTGCCTCATGATGTCGGTGCCGCGATGGCCGGCTACGTGCGCCGAGGTCGACCACGAACCGAGACCCGGACGGTGTTCCTCCGGGCAATCGCTCCTGCTGTGGGGTTGACCCCGGGGGGAGTCACCTCGGTCGTCTACACCGCAAGCGAGCGCGCCGGAGTGCCCAAGGTCGGGGCGCACCGGCTTCGTCATGGCTGCGCGACCGAGATGCTCGCCGCGGGGGCCTCATTGGGCGAAATCGGTCAGGTTCTCCGACATGCCGCTGTCAGCACCACGGCGATCTACGCCAAGGTCGACTTCGTTGCCCTGCGTCCGTTGGCCCAACCCTGGCCCGGAGGTGCGGCATGAGCGAGCAAACATTGGACGGAGCGCTCACCGACTACCTTGCCGTGCGCCGTTCCCTCGGCTTCAAGCTGACCCGTGACGGACTGCTCCTCAGACAATTCGTCGCCTTCTGCGAGCAGACCGGTGCCAATCGAATCACGAGTGAGGTGGCTCTGGCCTGGGTGACATCCCCGGCCAAGGCGTCCCCGTCGTGGCTGAATATGCGACTCAGCATGGTCCGCGGCTTCGCCTGCTGGCTGCAGGCGAGCCACCCTTCCACGGAGGTGCCACCGCGCGGGTGGCTGCCCCCAGTTCGGCGCACCACCCCCTATCTGTACTCGGAGGCCGACATCGTCGCGTTGATGGCGGCCGCCCAGCGGGCCCGGTGGCCGCTTTCGGCCGCCACTTACGAGACCCTGGTTGGTTTGCTTGCCGTGACCGGTCTGAGAATTGGGGAGGCGATAAGGCTCGACCGAGCCGACGTGTCGTTGGTCGATGGCCTACTCACCATTCGAGAGTCGAAGTTTGGCAAGACCCGGCAGGTTCCGATCCATCCGAGCACGGTCGAGAACTTGCGCTCCTATCTGCGCCGCCGCTCTACGTTGTCACCTGCCCCGAGCGAACCGGCCCTGTTCGTCCACCCAGCGGGCAACCGGATCAACTACGAAGCCGTGCAGGGGATGTTCCGTTCCTTGGTTCAGCGGATCGGGCTCACGCCACGCTCTGAACGATGTCGACCCACCATCCACGGTCTGCGTCACACCTTTGCGGTGAACACCCTGGTCGGTTGGTATCGCGATGGCGTCGACGTCCAAGCCCGGCTGCCCGTGCTGTCTACCTGGCTCGGTCATGCCGACCCCAAGTGGACGTACTGGTATCTCTCGGCCACCCCTGAGCTGCTCACCCTGGCCGCCCAGCGTCTCGAGGATTCCTTGGGCCGGCTGCCATGAGCACACTCGCTCCCACCCTCGAGGCCTTCTTCACTGAACGGCTGATGGGCCAGCGCCAGGCCAGCCCGCACACCATCGCCTCCTACCGCGATACCTTCTGCCTTCTCCTTGCCTATGTGAACGAGAGCAGTGGCAAGTCGCCGGCTCAGCTCGAATTCGACGACCTCGACGCCCCAACGATCGGCGCGTTCCTCACCTACCTCGAGCGTGACCGTGGGGTCAGCGCCGCCACCCGCAATGCCCGCTTGGTTGCGGTGCGCTCCTTTTTCGGCTTCGCGGCATATCGCCATCCCGAGCATGCCGCACTGATCGCGCGGGTCCTCGCCATCCCGGCCAAGCGCAAAGACCGTCCGCTCGTCGTCTTCCTTGACCAACCCGAGATCGACGCGCTCCTGGCCGCACCGAACCGCGACTCGTGGACCGGGAGGCGGGACCATGCCTTGCTCACTTTCGGGATCCAGACCGGGCTACGGGTGTCCGAGTTGGCTGGGCTGCGCCGCGCTGACGTGGTCTTTGGTCACGGCGCTCATGTGCGGGTCTACGGCAAAGGGCGCAAAGAGCGCGTCACTCCGCTCACCAGCCACACCGTGGCCATCCTGCGAACGTGGCTCGATGAGCGCGGCGGGGAACCCGACCATCCACTGTTCCCGGGACCAACGGGTCGTCCGCTTGGCCGTGACGCCATCCGCAAGCTGGTGATCAAGCATGCCCACACGGCTACAACGCAGTGTGAGTCGCTTGCCAGCAAACAAATTGGAGTGCATACATTGAGGCACTCATGCGCAATGGCGCTCCTACGCAGCGGCGTTGACCTGGCCACGATCGCTCTCTGGCTCGGACATGAGGATCTGCGCACGGTGCAGTGCTACCTCCACGCCGACCTGGCGCTCAAAGAACGCGCCCTGGCCCGCGTCGCCCCTCCCAACACCAAACCGGGACGCTACCAACCGCCCGACGCGCTCCTCCGGTTCCTGAACGCTCTGTGAATATGCAGAACCGATCAGGACGTGAGACCGGCCGCGCCCCACCTACGCAGGCACGAAGGGAAACCCAGCCAGCTCATTCTGCATAATCGCAGGTTCCTCATACTGTGCGTTGCAGAGCCACAGC
>Ga0097691_1000560_pt1 | contig 31794 bp, 34 predicted proteins | sample NGESurdeep072012_8_FD_72858 | JGI IMG/M metagenome (GOLD analysis project Ga0097691, IMG submission 72858) | Arctic peat soil microbial communities from Barrow, Alaska - NGEE Surface sample 210-1 deep-072012 | ecosystem: Environmental > Terrestrial > Soil > Wetlands > Peat ... | reverse complement strand
CCCGATCCAACCACCTTAGGAAACCTCGAAAACCCAATATCCATGTCGCTTCAAGCCACATTTCCCATTAGATTCATCCACTCGATTTCCTGATGAGCCTAAAATATCATGTTCGGAGCAGAAACTTGGGGGATTCAAATATGAAATCGGGATTGTTGTCGGCTGCTGTTGTGGCATGCGGACTCTTGGCTACCGTTCCGGCGTCGGCGCAGGGGGTCAAGGTTGGCATTCTGAACGATCAATCCGGGGTCTATGCGGATTACGGCGGCAAATATTCGCTCGAGGCAGCCAAGATGGCCATCGAGGATTTTGGCGGCAGCGTGCTCGGTCAGAAGATCGAGATCATCTCCGCCGACCATCAAAACAAGCCCGATCTCGGCGTCAGCATCGCCCGGCGCTGGTACGAGGTCGAAGGCGTCGACATGATCACCGAGTTGACGACGTCGTCGGTCGCGCTCGCAGTGCAGGAGCTGTCAAAGGAAAAGAAGAAAATCGATATTGTCGTCGGCGCCGCGACCTCGCGCATCACCGGCGATGCCTGCACGCCATACGGCTTCCACTGGGCCTACGATACCCATGCGCTGGCTGTCGGCACCGGCGGCGCGCTGGTGGAAGCGGGCGGCGATACCTGGTTCTTCCTCACCGCCGATTATGCGTTCGGATACGCGCTGGAGCAGGACACCGGCGACCTCGTCAAGGCCAAGGGCGGCAAGGTGCTCGGCTCGGTCCGCATTCCCCTGAACACCTCGGACTTCTCGTCGTTCCTGCTGCAGGCGCAAAGCTCGAAGGCGAAAATCATCGGGCTCGCCAACGCCGGTCTCGACACCACCAACTCGATCAAGCAGGCGGCGGAATTCGGTATCGTCAAGGGCGGCCAGAAGCTCGCCGGACTGCTGCTGACGCTGGCTGAAGTCCATGGCCTCGGTCTTGAAGCCGCGCAGGGTCTTGTGCTGACGGAAGGTTTCTATTGGGACCGCGACGACAAGTCCCGCGAGTTCGCGGCACGCTTCATGAAGCGAACCGGTCGCATGCCCAATATGATTCATGCCGGCACCTATTCGGCGACGCTGCAATATCTGAAGGCCGTCAAGGCAGCGAACACCAAGGACTCCGACGCCGTGGCCAAGAAGCTGAAGGAGCTGCCGGTTGAAGACATGTTCGCCCAGGGCGGCAAGGTCCTCGCCAACGGACGCATGGTACACGACCTCTATCTGTTCGAGGTGAAGAAGCCGTCGGAGTCCAAGAAGCCCTGGGATTACTACAAGCAACTCGCCGTGGTTCCCGGCGACAAGGCGTTCCCGGCGGCCAAGGACAGCGGCTGCCCGCTTACCAAATGATCGGAGCGATCGGTTGATCGCGTAATGCCATCACGGGTCGTCCCGACGAACGCCGGGACCCGTCAACCCCCGGCGTGGATTGTTGCAGAAGGCATTTGCCCCGTGCCAAAAAGCTATGGCACGGCGTATGGGTCCCGGCTCGCGCTTCGCTTGGCGGGACGACGTGCTGAATGGGGTTTAGTGCCCGTCATCTCCTGATATCCAACGCCGCGCTGTCTCGTGCCGAGACAGCGCGGCTTTTGTTTAGCCCCGCCGCACGCTCGCACCGCCGTCCACCGGCAGCGTCACGCCGGTGATAAAGTTGGCCTCGTCCGAGGCCAGGAAGAGGGCGGCGTTGGCGACGTCCCAGCCGGTACCCATCTTCTTTCGCAGCGGAACCTTGGCGTCGCGTTCGGCCTCGACCTCGGCGCGGCTCTTGCCAAATTCCCGGGCGCGGGTGTCGACCGCCATCGGCGTGTTCATCAGGCCGGGCAGGATGACGTTGGCGCGGATGCCGTACTGGGCGTTCTGGTAGGCGAGCTGCTCGGTGAAGGCGACCATCGCCGCCTTGGTCGCCTTGTAGGCGACGTAGGGATAGGTAGTGATGACGGCCATCGAGGAGATGTTGATGATGGCGCCGCTCTTCTGCTGGCGCATGATCGGGATCACGTGCTTGGCTGCGAAAATGCAGCTCTTGAGGTTGATCGCCACACAGCGGTCGAGCGCCTCCTCGGTGATGTCGAGCAGCTCGGCGTCGCCGCCCGAGATGCTGACGCCCACATTGTTGTGCAGGATGTCGATGCGGCCCCAGCGGGCGTGCGCATCGGCGACCATGGCCTTGAGCTCGGCATCCCTGGTGACGTCGGCCTTGAAAGCCACCGCCGTGCCCCCCTTGGCGCCGATCATGTCGACCGTCATGTCGACCGTTTCCTGGGCCGATTTGAGATTGTGATCCACGCACAGCACCTTGGCGCCTTCGCGCGCGAAGGTCAGGGCCGTGGCGCGGCCGTTGCCCATGCCTTCGCCGGGGCTCTGGCCGGCGCCGACGACGATGGCGACGCGATCTTTCAGGCGCATGTCACTTCACTCCCGGGATTGGGTACTGCTGCAGTACCTCTTTGTAAGTGGGCTCGTTGTCGATCTTCATGGTGGCGAGCACGCGGACGACGGCGCAGTAGAAGGCGATGGTGAGCACGAGATCGGTCATGTGCTCGTCAGAGAGCTCCTTCTTGATCTCGGCGAAGGTGGCGTCGGACATCGCGAGCTCGCGCACCATCTCGCGTGCGCCTTTCAGGATCGCCCTGGCCAGCGGCTCGAGCCGGGAAGGCTTGCCCTCGGTCTCGGCCATCATGCCCTGAATATCCTCGTCGGTGACGCCGAAATCCCTGCCGATTTTCACGTGATGGGTGAATTCGTATTCCGACTTCTCCATCCACCCCACTTGAAGAATCGCGAGTTCGCGCAGGCGCGGGTCAAGTTTGCTCTTGAAGCGGATGTAGCCGCCGACGCCGTTGAATGCGCGCGCCATGTCGGGCGAGTTGACCAAGAGCTTGTGCAGGTTGGTGTTGCGCTTGAGCATGTCGCGATATTCGGGCGCGACCTGGTCGGCCTCGAGATAGGGCAGGCGGGCCATCTTGTTCGTTCTCCCTTGGCGTAATCAGTGACCTTGTGAATCGCGTTCCGGACCTTGCGGCGCCATTGCGAGTAAACCTCCACTCTCACCCATGAATGAGGCGCCAGACAATCGCGCCCAGCGCGCCCAGCCAGAGAAGGATGGCAGCGGCAGCCTGTATTCCAAAGCCCCGCCCGCGCTTTTCGGCGGCTTGCGAATAACCGGTCATGTAAAGGATGCGGCCGGTGATCCAGACCAGGCCAAGCACGGCTGCGATTGGATCGCTGATGTAGATGGCGAACAGCCAGAGCGAAGGCAGGAAAATCGGCATCCATTCCAGCGTGTTCATCTGCACGCGAAACACCCGCTCGAAGCCGGGATTGCCTGATATGGCCGGCACCTTGATGCCGAATGCAGCGCGCGCCTTCGACACCTGAATGGTGGTGAAGAAATAGAACAGGATGGCCAGGCAGGTGACGAGTGCTGTGAGATGATACATCGCGGGATCCCCCTTTAAGAACGATAACTGAAACGTCATTCCGGGGCGCAAGTGAAACGAGTGAACCCGGAATCTCGAGATTCCGGGTCTGGTCCTACGGACCATCCCGGAATGACGTCGCCTTTGGCCGCCTCAATAACCGGTCATTTCAAGATATCCAACTCCGCTGTGGCTGCCGCCAAAACTGATCGGCCCTTCCCAATAGGGAAAGCTCGTTCCCATCCAGCTCTTCGCATTCAGCGGGACACATTCGATCCGTAGGCCGTGCGCGGGAATAGCGACGCTCCATCCTGCCGGAACCTTGCGGCCCTCTATGTCGGTCAAAGTGGTCGGTGTCAGGCTGTTGTCGGCCGATGCGATTTCGACGGAATGGCTGTCCGACCCGATCCAGTTGCCGAAAAGATTGTTGTGGCCATCTTTCTGGCGCAGCCGATACAACATCAGTTTTTCGCCCGAATTCAGGTGCAGCGAGAACCAGTCCCATCCGGTCTGATCCGAAGCGAGCGGCTGGCTGCTCCATTCCCGGTCCATCCAGGCAAGCCCTGTGACCTCAACAGGCTTGTCGTCGATGGTGATGCTGCCCGCCGCCTTGAAATAAGGCTGGCTAAAATAATACGAGGCCTGTCCGCGATCCGATTTCCGGCTGTAGCCGGCGTTGCCCTGAAGAACCAGCGCGCGATCGGCGTCACACCGCAGCGCGTAAGCGAAATCCGCACCCGATGCATTGAGCTCAAGCGGCGCGATGGTGTCGTCGCGCATCCGGTCGAGCCCGCGCATTTGCCAGGAGTCGATCCAGGCGAGAAGCGGCTTCGCCTCGACGCCGGCTTGTCCAACCCCGCCGCGGGCGAACGCTTCGCTGTAGCGGTGGGTGTCCGCGCGGGTCACGGCGGCGTGGCCCATCCAGATATGCTGATTGGCCCAGCCTTCCTGTTGCGCGCCGGGCTGCATCGCCTGGCGAAACAAGGTCCACTGGGCGCCGTAGGCATTGCCGGAAGAATCCACGAGATTGGCCGTCACGTACCACCACTCGATCCGATAATCCGGATGCGGCCCGTGATCTGCGGGAAAAGCGAATGTCTTGCCGGGAATAACAGGCGCGAAGCCTTCCGAGTTCTTGCCAAGCCCGGCAAAGCCCTGCGCCAGCGCGCCTTGGCCGCCAAGGCCGAGAAGAGCCGCGCCGCCCGTGAAGGCGCGCCGCGATATCAGGAGTTTATCGCTCATCGGCAAAGATCTTGATCAGGCTCGCCGGTTGCATGCGCGCCAGTTTGAGAACGGGAATCAGTGCAGCCAGCAGCGAAGCCGCCATCGCCACGCCCAGTAGCTCAAGTAATTGCAGCGGGAAGACATGAAACGGCAGCCGCCAGCCGAACGCCTTCACATTCACCACCGCGATCAGGCACCACGCCACCAGCAGGCCCAGCGGCAGCGCCAGCAAGGTCGTGATCAGCGCAACCGACATGGTCTTCAACAGCTCGATCGCCGCAAGCCGCCGCCGCGTGATTCCGATCGCCCATAACGGTGCAAGCTGCGGCAGCCGGGAATTGCCAAGGGTCAACAGGCTGGTCAGCAAGGCGACGCCGGCAACCCCGAGGGTGAAGGCGTTCAACGCGGCGGTCACGGCGAAGGTCCGGTTGAAGATCCGCGTCGACTCGGCCTTCACCGTCGCCTGATCCACGAGGGAGCGACCATCGAACCCGAATTTGTTCTGCAGCGATGATATCAGCGCCGGAATTCCGGCAGGGGCGACGCGCAGGGCCAATCGCGTTTGCGGTATTCCGGGAAAGCGCCTGATCAGCGCGGCGATATTGACGGCAATCTGTCCCTTCGGATTGCCGTAATCGGCGTAGATGCCGACGACCTCAAGTGTCCAGTTCCCCCCTGGCGCTGGCACATCGACACGATCGCCGATAGCGAGCTTCAAACGCCGGGCTAGTTGTTCACTGATGAGGCCGGTATCGCCGGGACGAAGCCGAGTCCAGACGTCTGCGGTTGATTGGAGCAGCGGCCAGTGATCCCTGTAGGTCGCGTGATCGGGCAGGCCTTGAATTTCGATCGGCGCTCCCCCCATTTGCGCTTCGGCCCGTCCGCTTTGCAGGATCGCCTCCACCTCCGGCTGCTGGCGTAGCCACGCCTTGATCTCCACAGCCTGTGTGTCATCCCGGGCGATAAGATAGACGTCTGCCGCCAACCGTCCATCGAGCCAGCTGATAAAGGTCCGGCTGAAGGTTTCGACCATGGTGCCGACACCGACATTGACCGCGAGCGCGAGCAAAAGCGCCATCAATGCCAGAGACAATCCCGAAAGCTGCTGGCGGCTGTCGGCCCAGAACCAGACGGCGACCGGGCGATGCGCGCTTCGCTGGCCCAGAAAAAGCACCAGCTCCAGGATCGCGGGCAGGCCCAGCGCCGCGCCAAGCAGCAAGGCCGCGAGCACGGCAAATCCTGAAACAAGCGAATCGCCGTACCACAGAAGCCACCCCGCAGCAGCGAACGCGGCGAGCGCAAGCGCGCCTTGGAAAATCAACCAGCGGTGCTGCGCCTGTCGCCATGCATAGGGTTGCGCGGCAGCCAGCACGGGAAGCCGGATCGCTTTCAACAGGCTTGTGGTAGCCGCCGCCAGCGCGCCGACGACGCTGATGGCGAGGCCGGCGATCCACCATTCGCCCTTGAGCGTCAACTGACCGGGAATTTGTGCGCCATAGAGTCCGCGCAAGCTTGCCGCGACATCGGGCAGCAGGGACGCAGCGATCAAGTAACCGCAGACCAGTCCCACTACGCCAGCGACCAGCGCCAGCGATACCAGTTCGACCAGCAACACCGTATTCAGCATGCGCGCCGACACCCCGCAGGCGCGCAGCGTCCGCAGCGTCGGCAGACGCTGCTCGAACGCTAGCCCGATAGCCGAATTGACGATGAACAGTCCGACGACAAATGACAGCAGGCCGAAAGCCGTCAGGTTCAGGTGGAAACTGTTCGTGAGACGTTCGAGATCGCTCTCCGCATCCGGCTCAACCAGGCGGAGTTTGTCGCCGGCGATAGTCTCGAGCGGTGCGCGCTTTGTTTTGGTCTTGCCGATCAAGAGACGGGAAATCTGATCCGGCATTTTGAGGAGCCGCTGGGCAATGCCGATATCGACCACCAGCACGCCGGGCACAAGTTGCGCCTGCACGCGCATTGGCGGCAGCGACGTGCCGTCGCTCGCCAACGGCGAGGCGCCTTCCGGCAGGTTGAGATCGGAAAGCACCTCGGGCGCCACCAGCATTTCTCCCGGTGGCGTCAGGAACGATTGCAGACCTGCCTTTCCGATCGTCGGCGCATTCCCCACTTCCGCGGGCAGCGTGACGGGCTCGATTCCCAGCAGCCGGAAGGATCGCCCGCCGATCTGAAGGCGGCCCTCGAGAACCGGAGACACTGGCCAGCCGGCGCGACGCAGGTCGACAAAGAGTTGCTGCGGGAAAGTCGCGCCGTTGCGGCCGACCAGCATCGCCGTTCTCACGCCGCCGAACGTTGCGGCTGCGCGGTCGTAACTGCTGCGAGCCTGCAGGTTCAGCGCCTGCACGCCGCTCCACAGCGCGGTGGCGGAAATCAGTCCGATCAGCAGTGTCGCGAGCTGCATCGGATGCCGCCGCCAATGGCTCAACAGAACCGTAAGAATCCAGATGATTCGCGTCATGCGATCAACCCCGCGCTCAGATGGATCTGGCGGTCGAGCGTGGCGGCGAGGCGCGGGCTGTGGGTTACCATCAGGAAGCCGCAGCCGGTTCGCGTGACCAGATCGCGCGCGAGAGCGAGAACGTCATCCGCCGTCGCCTCGTCGAGATTGCCGGTGGGCTCGTCGGCGAGAAGAAGCAGCGGCTTCACCGCCAGCGCACGGCCGATCGCGACCCGCTGCTGCTGGCCGCCGGACAATTGCTCGGGATAGCGGTTGAGCAAGCCGCCAAGTCCGAGCCGCTCCACGAGCTCGCCATGCCAGGCGGCATCGTGACGGCCGGCAATGCGAGACTGGAACGCGAGGTTATCTTCGACATTCAGGCTCGGGATCAGGTTGAACTGTTGAAATACCAGACCCAGCCGATCGCGCCGCAATGCCGCCCGGCCGGCATCGGTGAGATTCGAAACGGGCGTGTCGGCCAGCCAAACCTCGCCGCTGTCGGCCGCATCCAGCCCGGCGATCAGATGCAGCAGGGTGCTCTTGCCGCTGCCGGATTCTCCTGTCAGCGCGACGCGCTCGCCTGCCGCGACGCTCAGGTTTACGCCGCGCAGCACGGCGACCTGCTCGCCGGCAGAGCGATAGGTCTTGGTCAGGTTGCGAACGCTCAGCACGATCTGGTTGCCGGTTGCCATGCCCAGGCGAAGCGAAGTCTCACAACGGCTTCTGATACCTGAGCACGAACTCGTCGGTCGGTACCTGCGGACGGAACACCGCCGCATCGCGCGGATCTTCGGGATGACGCAGGAAATCAGCTTCGCCAGCGAGCTTGAACCCGGCCGCCTCGATCTCCTGGCGCAGCGTGCTTTGCTCGATGCGATGCAGCGTCTTGGCAACCGTCGTGCCATCGCCTGGACGCGCGGAGTGGTCGGCGATGACAAGATAGCCGCCGGGCTTCAGCGCGGCGAACATCTTCTTGTTCATCTCGGCACGATCGACGGGCATGTAGGTCACATCGTGGTAGGCAAAGAAAAACGTGATCAGATCGAGCCCGCTGACGTCGGGCGGTATCGGATCGTCGTAATTCCGGATGACGTGCACGACGCTTTTCATGGCGGGCTTCTGCGCGCGGATATCGAACTTGTCCTTCACTCGCTCCATCACTGCGGCCGATTCCTGCGCGTACACGGCACCGCCCGGGCCGACGGCGCGCGCCAGCAGTTCCGTGCTGTAGCCGGCGCCAGCGCCCATATCGAGCACCTTCATTCCGGTCCTGACGCCGGTGAAGGCGAGCATCTTGGCGGGTTGACGGCGCTGATCGGTTTGCCGGTCGGCATCGCTGCGGTCCGGCGAGGCCACAATGGCTTCATAATCCGGCGTCTTGGCGTCCTGCGCCGCCGCCGAAACCACGCTCCATCCGGCAAGCATCGAAAGCGAAGCAAGCAGGCCGATGGCGCTCGCGCGGCAATGGATCGATTTCAGCATGAAAATCCCTCTGTTGGCCCGCAACATACCAAGGCCGTGGCGCAAGATCACGGTCTCAATGTGCCTCCGACACGATCGTGATCTGGTTGCCGCGCGCTTCCAAAACAGCGTCAGGCGGCATTCCCCGTGGATGTTGAGTTGCGGCGCACGCAATCCGGCCAAAAATGTCCGGTTGCATTGCCTGACACCCCACAGGTAGCATTGGGTGGGGCCGATCAACAGGCCAGCGAACGATATTTGGGGAGCGACCATGACTGCGCAACCGACGCCCAAGGGCGCCTGGAAAATCACCTTTCTGCTGTTTCTCTTCATGCTGGTGAATTTCGCGGACAAGATCGTGGTCGGCCTCGCCGGCGTGCCGATCATGACCGAGATGAAACTCGAGCCGGAGCAATTCGGTCTGCTCGGCTCCTCGTTCTTCTTCCTGTTTTCGATCTCGGCCATCGTTGTCGGTTTCATCGTCAATCGCATCGCCACGCGCTGGGTTCTGCTTGCCCTGGCGGTGATATGGGCGCTGGCGCAGTTCCCGATGGTGGGCACGGTCGGCTTCTCTACGCTGCTGATCTGCCGCGTAATCCTCGGCGCCGGCGAGGGGCCGGCGTTTTCGGTGGCGGCCCACTCGGTCTACAAATGGTTTCCCGACGAGAAGCGAACCCTGCCCACCGCCATCCTGTCGCAAGGATCGGCGTTCGGCGTGATCCTCGCGGTGCCGGCGCTGAACTGGGTGATCGTCAATCATAGCTGGCACTATGCATTCGGCGCGCTCGGCGTCGTCGGTCTGATGTGGGTTGCGGCGTGGCTGATCCTGGGCAAGGAAGGCCCGCTGGTTCAAACCGTGGCGATGGCCAAGGCCGATCCCCGCGTTCCCTATTTCCAGCTTCTGACCTCGCGAACCTTTATCGGCTGTTGCGCCGCGACTTTCGGGGCCTATTGGGCATTGTCGCTTGGTCTGACCTGGTTCACGCCCTTCATCGTGAAAGGTCTGGGCTTTTCGCAAAAGGACGCCGGCTGGATTTCGATCCTGCCGTGGGTGTTCGGCGCCGTCACCGTGCTTCTCACCGGCTGGATTTCGCAGGTGCTGATGGCGCGCGGCGTTACCACCCGCGGCGCGCGCGGCGTGCTCGGCGCGGTCCCCTTGATTGTTGGCGGATTGATCCTTGCCGTTCTCCCGCATGTCGACGGCGCGGGGCTGCAGATCGCCTTGCTGGTGGTCGGGTCCGGGCTTTGCGGGTCGATCTATGTGGTCTGTCCGCCGATGCTCGGGGAGTTCACTCCGGTACAGCAGCGCGGCGCCGTGATCTCGATTTACGGCGCGATCTACACGCTCGCCGGTATCTTGGCCCCGTCGGTGATGGGCAGCGTGATCCAGCACGCGGCGGTGCCGCTCGACGGCTATATGACCGGCTTCATGATCAACGCCGTCATTCTGATCGCGTCCGGATTGCTCGGCCTGCTGCTGCTCTGGCCCAATAGCGAGCGCGCGCGCTTGATGGGTCAGGCGCCGCAACCGAAGTTCGCCTGACGAGAGCGGCAGCTTGGAAAAATACCCTCTCCTCGTCCCGGCGAACGCCGGGACGACGAAGCGCATATGCGTTTAAATACCTACTGCAGGCTGCCCTGCGCGCCGCGCACCAGCCGGCCAGGACGCGCGCCGGTGGCCGCTCCACCCCGTTGCGTCACCACGCCCGAGACGATGGTGGCGTCATAGCCATCGACCTGCTGCAGCAAGCGACGGCCACCTACCGGAAGATCGTAATGAACTTTCGGCGGATGCAGATGAAGCTTGTCGTAATCGATGACGTTGACGTCGCCCTTGTAGCCGGGCGCGATGACGCCGCGATCGTACAACCCGACCGAAAGCGCCGTCTTGCGCGACTGCGCCGCCACCACGAAGGGGATCGACAATTTTTCGCCTCGCTTCCGGTCGCGGGTCCAGTGCGTCAGCAAATAGGTCGGAAAACTTGCATCGCAGATAATGCCGCAATGGGCGCCGCCGTCGCTTAATCCCGGCACTGAATGCGGATCGCGCAGCATCTCATGCACGGCATCGAGATTGCCGTCGGCGTAGTTCAGGAACGGCACATACAGCATGCCGCGGCCGTCATCGGACAGCATGGCGTCATAAGCCAGTTCTTCCGGCTGCCGTCCCTGACGGCGGGCCTGCGCGCCCAGCGCGTTTTCCGGCGGCTGCTCGTAGTCTGGGGGATCGCCGAGCAGATACATCTTATCGTAGTTCGGCCGGAAGAACAGCGGATCGTCGGTCGAAGTTGGCGTCTCGCTCAGGATCGCGGCGCGCACCTCGGGTTGGTCCAGGCGCACCAGGCGCTCGGCCAGCGGCAGCTTTGCGATCGCCTTGTAGCTTGGATGGGTCTGGAACGGGTTGCGCGACAGTTCCAGTCCCAGTAACAGCCCCACGGGGCGCGCGGCGATCTGCGCCGTGATCGACAGACCGCGGGCGGAAGCCTCCTTGATGCTGTCCAGCGTCTGGCGCCAGCGTCGCGGCGCCTTGTCGGCCTGGGTGACGGAAAACGAAATCGGGCACTGGGTTTTCTCCGCCACCCGCAGCATCATCGGCAGGTCTTCGTGGATGCTGCCCTGATCGAGTACGAATTGCAGCACGCTGCGGCCGACCTTGTGCATCGCGCCGGCGATCGCCGTCAGTTCATCCTCGCCGGCCTTCAACGTCGGCGTGAAGTCGCCGGTAGAGGTGCGGTGGTTGAGGGTGCGCGAGGTCGAGAAGCCCAGCGCGCCCGCCCGCACGGCATCTCCCGCGAGCGCCGCCATCGCGCTGTTATCTTCCGGCGTGGCGGGATCGCGGCGCGCGCCGCGTTCGCCCATCACGTAGACGCGCAGCGCGGCGTGCGGCAATTGTGCGCCGATGTCCATGTCGAAGTTGCGTTGCGACAGCCAGTCCATGTAGTCCGGGAAGCTTTCCCATGCCCACGGCAATCCGGCGCTCAGCACCGGTTCGGGAATATCCTCGACGCCTTCCATCAATTGAATCAACCGCTGGTGATCTGACGGACGGCAGGGCGCGAAGCCGACGCCGCAATTGCCCATAATGGCGGTGGTGACGCCATTCTGCGACGAGGGCGTGATGTCCTGGCTCCAGGTGACCTGACCGTCATAATGGGTGTGGAGGTCGACAAAGCCCGGCGCGACGAGCTTGCCGCGGGCGTCGATCTCTTCCTTGCCTTTGCCCGGGACGCGGCCGACTTCCACGATGCGGCCGTCTGTTATCGCCACGTCCGCTTCGAACAGTTCGCCACCGCGCCCGTCGGCGATGCTGCCGCCGCGGATGACGAGGTCAGGGTTGGAGGCCATGGCGTTTCATCCCGATGTTAAATTTGTTGCCGCATGATGGGTTGTCACGCGTTGCTGTCAACCGTCGCGGGCGAGGTTCAGGGCTGCATAAGCCTTGTATCCGGCTCTTCGGAACTGGCCTGCGGGCTGCGGTCGGTGACAAGCGCGAGCAGGACCGTGAGGATCATGAACACGACGGAAGCGCCGAACACCCAGTGCGGCAAATTCTGGTCCATGATCCAGCCAAACAGCAGCGGACTGACAATGCCGCCGAGATTGAAGCCGGTGGAGACGATGCCGAATGCCCGGCCGGCCGCGCCCGCCGGCGCCGCGTTGCGGACCAGCATATCGCGCGAGGGCGCGATCACGCCACCGAGGAATCCCGCCGCCGCCATTGCCGCCGTCAACAGCAGCGACGGCAGCGTGATCGTCGCGATGACAAACACGATGACAGCGTTAACAGCAAAACAGACAGCGGCGACCTGTCCGTGGCGATGGGTGCGGTCGGCGAGATAGCCGCCCGCCAGCACGCCAATGGCGCTAAAACCAAGAAACGCCGTCAGCGCGATATTGGCGGTTGAGTAAGACGCGCCATAGCCGCTCATCAGCGCGACAATTCCGAAGTTGCCGATTCCTGCGTTGGACAGGCTCAGCAGCATAAAGAAGATCGTCAGCACGATGAGGGCAGGGGTGACGATGCTTTGCCGCGGTGCCCGTGCGCCGGCAATCCGGCGGTCGGCGGCGCTGGCGTCGGGAATGCCGGTCACAATGAGCAGCAGCGCCACCAGCGGGCCCACTGAGCCAGCCACGATCAGGGCGCCATGGCCTCCGGTCGTTGCGACCAGCGCCGCCACGATGGCAGGCGCGACCGCGCCGCCGAGGAAGCCGGCAAAGGTGTGGATCGAAAATGCGCGGCCCATGCGCGCCTCATCCATGTGGGCCGAAAGGATCGCATAATTGGCCGGATGATAAACGCTGTTGGCGAGCCCCAGCAGCACGGCGCTGGCGATCAGCCAGGGGTAGCTCAGATGCAGGCCGAGCATGATCAGCGCGAAGCCGCCCAGCGTGAGGCCCATCAGCAGGACTTTGCGGGCGCCGATATGATCGGCAAGATAGCCCATCGGCGCCTGCGTCAGGCCGGATATGACGGCGAACACGGTCAGCGCGAAGCCAAGCTCGATGTAGCCGACGCCGAGCTGCTCCTTCAGAAAGGGGAACAGCATCGGCAGCACCAGCAAGTGGAAATGGCTGACCCAATGCGCCGTCGAAATCGCGGCCAGCGTGCGCAGCGAGCTATCGGTCTTTGCTTGTTGCGGTGCGGCCAGAACGTCGACCATATCAGATTCAGACCCCGTTCAGATGTAACGGCCCGGCAGGGCTCGCCGAAATTACCGGCTGCCGGTTATTTGTCCATGAATACCGCTGCATGGCAGCCCTCGCCAGCGGGGCCGGAACCGGAAATACGTCAATAAAATTCGGAAGACAAAGGCGCTCGCCGCGGGAATGATCTGATATGGCCCATTCAGCGCATGTTGCAAAGCCGCTTCGGGTGCTTGTTTCCGAAGGAAACAGCACCTCGGCGCGGGAGGCGATCACGATCCTGGGGTTGTCAGGTCACCTCATTGAAGTGTGCGATCCCAGCCCCTATTGCCTGGCGAGGTTCTCGCGCTTTGTCAGCAAGTTTCATCGTTGTCCGGAACTGCGGAACGATCCGGCCGGATTCCTCAGATTTGTCGAGGAGCTGCTGGCCACGCAGCACTTCGACGTACTGCTGCCGATCCACGAACAGGGATTTCTGTTTGCGCGCGTGCGGCAACGACTGGAGGTTCGCGTCGGACTGGCGCTGCCGAGCTTCGAAAGCTATCGCACCGCGCACAGCAAGGCCGGATTCAGTCGCCTGCTCGATCAATTGGGGTTGCCACAGCCGGCCACGGCAATCGTGAAATCCGCGGGTGAACTGCGCGACGCCATCCGGTTTCCCTGTGTCGTCAAAGCCTCGGTGGGCACCGCCAGCCGCGGCATCTGGTTCGTGCGCGACGACGGCGACCTTGAGGGCGCGCTGCAGGAGCTGAGCGCGCAAGACCCGATCGTGAACGGCGCGTTCGCCGACGAGGTGCTGGTGCAGGAGTTCGTTGCGGGCACCACCGAGAAGGCCCAAGCGGTGTTTTGCCGCGGCAAGTTAGTTGGATGTCATGCCTATCGGCAAATTGCCGGCGGCGCCGGCGGCGGCGAGGCGATCAAACAAAGCGTGTCCCGGCCGGAAGTGCGCGCCCTCCTCGCGATGATCGGAGAGAAGCTCGCCTGGCACGGCGCGTTTTCGGTCGATTACGTCCTGCCCGATGGCGCCACGCCGCTCCTGATCGATTGCAATCCGCGACTGGTCGAACCGATGAGCGCGTATCTTGCCGGTGTCGATCTCGTCGGGTTGCTGCTTCGGGTCTCCCAAGGCGAAACATCGGCGGCGTCGCCGGACAGCCGCGAGGGCGTCCGCACACACCTCGCCATGCAGGCGCTGCTTGGATGCGCGTCGCGAGGCGGGACGCGGCGCGATATTGTCAGCGAGTGCTGGCGTTTGCTGACCGGCAGCGGACCCTATGCCGATAGCGCCGAGGAGCTAACGCCGGTGCGGCTGGACTGGATCAGCGCCGTGCCGCTTGCGATGACTGCAATATTCCTGCTGATCACCCCGAAGCTGGCGGTTACGCTGGCGACAAGAGGCTGGGGCGCGCATTTGCTCGACGTCAGAAGCGTCAGGCTCATTGAGAGGGAAGATTTTCCGCTAGCATGACTTCATAGCGGCTGATCGTCGTCGCCGTGGCGATCGCGTTTCGGCGTGGCGAAGTCGCCGTCCTCGATGTCGTCCTCTACAGGTGCAGGCGGCGATTTCCTTGATTTGTCGTGTTCCTTGTTGGGAAGCTCAGTCTTCTTGCCGGTTCCACCCATGCTGTTCCTCTTATTCGGATCAATCGACCTCTTGCCAGGTCAGCCGGTGATCTGCGCATTGACCTCAATCTAACCGCCTTTGACGGTATATTAGCCGTAGTTGGACAATCTTTCCTGCCTTTTTCCGGCGTTCAGTGTAAAGGGAGGCGCAACTAGGAGCCAATATGAAAAAGCCGAAGATCGAAGCAGAAGAACAGCAGCCGCGCAAAATCATTCGCGCCGATAAACCGCCGACCGAGGGCTACTCGCTGGTGGTGGACGGTCACTTCAAGTCGCACCACGATACGGTCGAAGCCGCCGAAGAGGCGGGCATGGCTTTGAAGAATCAGTACCAGATGCTTCAGGTGCAGGTTTACGATGCCGCGACCAAGACACGATCGATGATCGAATTGCCCGCGCCAGTTTAATGCTGGCTTAAGTCCGGCGTCCGCCGCTTTGCTGGCCCGCCAGCCAATCCGCCAATGCCGGGGCCTTTTCTGCGGACTTCTTCGACTTGGCGCGCGTCTTCTTGACTGTTGCGGCCGGGCGCGGAGGTTCGGCGGCTTCGCGGGCGAGCCGTAATGCTTTCAGCTTCGCCATGTTGTCGGTCACGGCCTTTAGTGCGGCGTCGCGGTCGGTCTTGCCGGTCCTGGCTTCGTTCGCAGAGCGTGGAGCCTTGTTGAAACGCGCATCGGCGCGGTTGCGATCTTCTTTTGTCATTTAGGTCGTTTTCTTTTTCTTGGGCTTGGCTTTGGGCTTGGCCTTGGGTTCCGCCGGCTTGTCGCGGTCGGCGGCTTCTCTCGCCAATCGGGCCGCGCGCAGGTTCGCGGTCCGCTTTCGAATCGCGACATCCGCGGCAGCGATATCAGCCATGGCCTTGATGCCTTCGGCATCCTGGGCGAGCTTACGGTTCACCCTGATCTCTTTCAGTTCGGCGGCGGTTTTCGGTTCGTCATCCATCGGGTACCTCAAAATTCACGGCGCGCAACATCGTGCGGCGACCTTTATAGTAATCTTACCATGCATTGCACGGGTGAAGGGCAATTTTAGGCCATGTCCCGAGGGAAAACAGCTGCATTTCAGGCTGAATCGGCAATCGTGGTGAAGGGCCGCCGGTCCTGCGCAACCGGATCGAGCCGGTCGCGCAGGCCTCAACCGGGCTTTGCGATCAGAAGGTCGCGCCGGCCTTTACCATGTACGTCCGGCCCGGCAGCGGATAGGCATTGAACCGGCCGTCGGTGAATGCACCGGCGATCGCATAGTCGTAATACAGCGCATTAAGGACGTTATTCACGCTCAGCGACCAGAAGAACCGGTCATATTCCCCGCCCAGCTTGAAATCCACCGTCGCGTTGGCCGCAATGAGCGACTGGGTATTGGCCTGATCGTTGTCCATGCGGCGGGTGCCCCAATAGCGCACCGTTGCATCAGCGACAAAATACCTTTGCCAGATATTCCAGCTCACCCCGCCATTGGCCGTAACACGCGAAACCAATGGAATGTCATTGCCTGCGAATGGGCCCTCGCGAAATATCGCGCGGGTATAGGCGACGCCACCGTGCAACAGCAAGGCGTCGTTCACACGCAGCGACGCACTGGTTTCGCTGCCATAGCGGCGCGTTGGATCCAGACTAACGTCGACGAAATTCACGGGGTCGAAATGAATCTCATTCGTCAGGTTCATGTTGTAGATGCTCGATTGCATCTCGAACATTCCTGCCTTGATGCGAAAACCTCCCTCGACATCATTTGACGTTTGAATCTTCAGATTAAAATCCTTGGCAGGCGAAGCAAAGGGGCCGACCCCGACTCTTTCATCGATGTTAGGCGTGCGAAACGCGGTTGCGGCGCGGCCGAAGACCGCAAAAGTCTCGTTGAAGCGGTGTTCGATAGCGATATGTAGCGCGTGATTGACTTCGCTTGTGTCCAGCGGCGCTGCCTGCGTATCGCAAGAAAATTCCGCTGCGCACCCAGCATCGTTGTTCAGTCGATCTCTCGCGGTAACGCTGGTGCGTTGAATTCGGCCGCCATATGAAAAGTCGGTGGTCGGAAGGATTCCGATGGTCTGTTGCCAATACGCGCCAAGTGATTGCTGCGACAGATCATAGCTGTGGATTGGAATCGCGCCCTGAACGTTCCTGTGATCCTGGACGTAGTTGTAATCGTAGAAATCGACGCCGGTCAGAATGGTTGAGGGCAGTCCGAATATCGAGCTCTTGATGCTGAGCCGCGGAGTCAGCGACCATGTCTGCAGCGTCGCAGTGACGAAGGAAAAGAAGAAGGGGTCGCTGCCGGGCGTACCCAGGAAGCCGGATTGTTGCTGTTTGTTTCGATAACCCCCGTCGACGATCAGGTCTGTGCCGTTCCACAATGTCTTGGTGAAGCCACCGGTAGCGTTGGCATCCTGCCTGTTGCCGAAATCGAAGGGCGTGTTTGTGCCTCTTCGGTCGGTGACCAGTTCATTGAGTCCGATGGAGGGATCAACCGTTCGGGGACCCGGGAACCTGATATGTTGATCATCACCGGATAAATTGAAATATGCGGTGAAATCGGGCGTGGTGTAACGGAGATCGCCGACACCGTTGCGCTGATCGAGCGCGTTGTTTACCCGATATCCGTCGGACTTGACCCCGTTTCCATAGAAGGACGCTGACCAAGGGCCTGAATTTGCCCTGGTCGAAACTGCAGCCATGCTTTGGTTGAACGAACCGGCGCCGCCTTCGGCCCGTATCGAAACCGGCGGACCCCCAGTGCCCGTCCTGGTGACAATATTGATGACCCCGCCGACGGCATTGTCGCCATAGAGCACGGCGCCGCTGTTGCCTCGCGTGATTTCGATGCGTTCGATCGAGTCGCGCGGAATCGTGGAAAGATCCACGCCTTGCAAATCAAGGTCATTGAATCTGCGGCCGTTGATGAGGACGAGGGTGTTCGAACTGGCAAAAGCTCCGAATCCCCGCATGTCCACCGTGGTTCCCGCGCCATTCACGCCGCCGTAGAATGACGTCAGTTGCACGCCGGGAGTCTGCGCGATGATCTCCTGCACCGTTTGAGCCGGCGAGCGCGCAATATCCTCGGACGTGATGACGGTAGCGGATGCGCCGACAATGCCGTTGAATTGCCTGACAGCCGCTGCGTCGCTCGTGGGTGAGACGTTCGAGCTGCTCGTTGACGAGACGTTCGGCACCACGCGGCGCGAACCCGACTCGCCATCGATCGGTTTGGCCCGGGTTCGGGTCTCATCCACAGGAGGGCTGACCTCGATGGGCGGCAACTGATCCGGATAAGCCTGCTGCGCTTTCGCAGCAGAAATACCCAAGCAGAGAACAGGCGCAAGGAAACTTGATGCAAGCCAACAGGTGCGACGCCGCTGTGCGGCTTTGGGGATGGAAGACATGGTTGGACCTCGGTATGACGTCAGTGGCACGTCACAGCGAACCAAGTCTCACCATCGTGCTTCCGCACCCCTTGGTGAAGCTAATGTCTGTACTCCCCGACCGACATCTTCGCGTGTGACCACGGCTGACGGCAGGTCTCCTGGCTCGCGGGTCGATACCTTGCGTCGCCTTCCCAGGACCGAGATTCCCAGTGGCATATGACGAAAGATTCACCGCTTACAGTTGCGGGGGCAGCCGCGGCATTGGGGAAGTTTCCCCGCACCGCATTCCCTTTTGATCCCCAAGCAAGGGAACCGTCGCGAATATCTAGAATTTCGCCGGGTGAAGAGTCAATCCCGCCGTTCGGGCGCGGGGCCTCCACTCGCGGCGGGTACGCATTTTGTTCGGATGCCGCTTGTGCCCGACCTCAATCATTGTATGAGCATTGGAGCGGCGCGACGTTGCCGCCTGAGGACGATTGTTGAGTATTCAGAACATCATGGTGACGGCTGACATCGCGGCGCGCCGACGCGCGGGCGTGATGGCCGCGCTCATCGTGGTCGTCGTGCTGCTGGCGCTGGCCTCGCTCGGAATCGGACCGGTGCGGCTGTCGCCGCTGACCGTGATCGATGCCTTGTTCGGTGGCGGCAGTGACGTGCAGCAGGTCATTGTGCGGGAAATCCGGCTGCCCCGCATGATCCTGGGGTTTGCGATCGGCGCGATGCTCGGACTGTCCGGCGCGGCACTGCAGGGGTTGCTGCGCAATCCGCTGGCGTCGCCTTCGCTGTTCGGCGCGCCGCAATCGGCGGCGTTCGGCGCGGTGCTGGTGATCGCGCTTGGGCTGGCCGATGTGCGATCCTACGCGCTTCCGGTCGCGGCGATTTTGGCGGCCTTCGCCTCGGTATTCGCTTTGCTCGCGATCGCAGGCCGCAACGCCGGCCTATTGATCCTCATTCTGGCGGGCCTCGCGATCTCGAGCCTTGCGGGCGCCGCGACCGCGCTGGTGATGAATCTGTCCAGCAATCCGTTCGTGGTGCTCGAAATTGCGTTCTGGCTGCTCGGCTCGCTGGAGGATCGCAGTTTCCGCCACGTCATGCTGGCGCTGCCGTTCATTGTGGCGGGTGCAATCATTCTGCTCCGCCAGCGCAACGCCTTCCGCGCGCTCAGCCTCGGCGAGGAAACCGCGCAAAGCCTGGGCGTCGATGTCGGCCGGCTGCGGCTCACCGTGATCGTCGGTGTCGCGCTTGGCGTCGGTGGTTCAGTCGCCGTCACCGGCGCCATCGGCTTCATTGGCCTGGTTGCGCCGCATTTGATGCGGCCGCTGATCGGCCACGACCCGACACGGTTGCTGGTTCCGAGCGCGCTCACAGGTAGCGCGCTGCTGCTGGCAGCCGATATCGCCGTGCGCATCATTCCATCGACCAGCGACATCAAGGTTGGCGTGCTGACCTCGATTATCGGCGTGCCGTTTTTCCTCTATCTGATCATGCGCGAGCGACGCGCGCTCGGCGGAGGCGTCGCATGACCGAGGCCGCCTTCCTCACCGCGCAGGGTCTGAACGTGCAATTAGCCGGCCGCGCCGTGCTCAAAAATATCTCGCTCGCGCTATCGCCTGGACATCTGGTGGCGCTGGTGGGACCGAACGGAGCCGGCAAGACCACGCTGTTGCGCGCCCTGGCGGGACTGGTGCCTTCAGACGGCGCCATCCATGTCGGCGGCGACGCCCTGTCGTCGCTTCCCTTGCGCGAACGCGCCCGGCGCTTCGCCTACCTGCCGCAGGGCCACATTGTGCACTGGCCGCTGCCGGCGCGGGATATCGTGGCGCTCGGCCGCTATCCGCATGGCGCGACCGACCCGGGGCGATTGACGCTGAGAGATACCGAGGCGGTGCTGCGGGCGATGCAGGCGACCGATGTCGTCGAATTCGGCGACCGCCGCGTCACCGAACTGTCCGGCGGCGAGCGCAGCCGCGTCGCACTGGCGCGCGTCCTTGCCGTGGAAGCGCCGGTGATTTTGGCGGATGAGCCGACAGCCTCGCTCGACCCGCGTCACCAGATCGATGTGATGAAAAGCCTGCGCCAAGCCGCCGACAAAGGCGCGCTGGTGATAGTGGTGACACACGATCTCGGGCTTGCCGCGCGATTCGCAGATACCGTTCTGGTGCTTTCGGAGGGCCGCCTGGTGTCGCAAGGCGCTTCCGCCGAAGCGCTCTCGGATGACATCATGGGCGACGTGTTTCGGATCAGCGCCTATCGCGCGGAATATCAGCGCGAGGCCGTGATCGTGCCATGGGCGGAAATCTAGGAAGCAGCATGAGCGGGCACCTCGGATTTTTGTTCCGATCGGCTGCTGTCGCAGTTTTTGCGATGTTCGGCGGCGTATGGTTTGCGCCTGCGCTCGCGGCGGGTTTGCCGCGTATCGCGTCGATGAACGTCTGCACCGATCAACTGCTGATACCGCTGGCCGATCCGGAGCAAATCCTTGGGTTGAGCCGGTTTGCACGTGACGCGTGGCAATCCTGGGCGGCTGATGATGCGCGCCGCTACCAGACCCTGTCGGGCGGCGCCGAGGATGTATTGGTCCTTGCGCCCGATATCGTCGTCGCCAGCTCGTTCGACAAGCGTTCGACGCGGGAGCTTTTGAAAGAGCAGGGGCTTCAGCTCGCCGAATTTGCCGTGCCGCGGAATCTCGACGAAGTGAAGGCTCAGATCCGCCGCATGGGCGAGATCGCTGGGCACACCGATCGCGCGGTGGCGGAAATCGCCATTCTCGACGCCGCGATGGCGCGGGCGCGCCAAGCCGTTATCGACAAACACTATCGGGTGCTGCCGCTGTCCCGCCGCGGCTGGGTATCCGGCAGCGACAGCCTGGTCAGCTCGCTCCTGACCGAGACCGGGCTGTTCAACGCCGCCGGCGATCTCGGCGTCGGCACGGGCGGATTCGCCTCGCTTGAGGCGATCGTGAACCTGAAACCCGATCTTCTTCTGGTGTCGGAGTCCGGCGACCGCGCCGAGGATGACGGCCGCGCGTTCCTGCTGCATCCTGCGCTCGAGCGCTTCTATCCGCAGAACAAGCGCATCGTGATTCCGGAGCGGCTGACCGTGTGCGGCGGCGTGATGCTTGCGGAAGCGCTGGACGTGCTGATCGCGGAACTGGAGCGGGTTAGCCGGTGAGCACCGTTCCGCCGGCTTTCTTCCAGGCGTCGATGCCGCCTGCGATATGCGCGGTGTTGGCGAGGCCCGCCTCTTTGGCGGCAGCCACGGCCATGGCCGAGCGCTCGCCGAACGCACAGAAGAACACGATGCGCCGCCCGGTCGCCGCGGCGACCTCGCGCAACATGCCGCCGGGCTGCAGGTTTTCGCCGATCGAGGGATAGGGCGCGTGAAGCGCGCCCGGCAGGGTGCCGTGCTTGGCGCGTTCGCTGCTTTCTCTGAGATCGACCAGAAGAATATCGGGCCGGCCGAGGCTCTCGATTCCTTCGCGCGCGCTGAGCGCCTGCCCCTGCCTGGCAAGATCGTCCTGATGCAGGCCGACATGCATGTTCGCCGGCACCGCGACATCCATCATCTTGGGGTTGGGCAGCTTCAGATTGCCCATCAGCTCGATATATTCATCCACCGAGCGCACCTGCAGCCGCGGATTGAATCGCTTTTCCTCGCCGATGGTGGAGACGGTGTCGCCCTTGTAGTCGTGGGCGGGAAAAACCATGGTTTCATCGGGCAGCTTGAGCAGCCGGCCAAAGATGGAATCGTATTGCGCCCGGGCACTGCCGTTCTGGAAATCGGTGCGGCCGGTGCCGCGGATCAGGAGCGTATCGCCAGTGAATACGCGATCGCCCATCAGGTAGCTGTAGGAATCATCGGTATGGCCGGGCGTGTACATCACGTCGAGACTGAGGCCCTCGATCGTCACCTTGTCGCCGTCGGCGACCCGCATCGCTACCACATCGGCCTTGCTCTGCTCGCCCATGATGGTGACGCAGTGGGTGCGGTCGCGCAACTCGCCGAGCCCGGTGACGTGGTCGGCATGCAGGTGGGTATCGACGGCCTTGACCAGTTTGAGATCGAGTTCGCGCAACAACTGGCAGTAGCGATCGACTTTCTCCAGCACCGGATCGAGGATCAGCGCCTCGCCGCCGGCGCGGCTGGCCAGCAGATAGCTGTAGGTTCCCGAAACGCTGTCGAACAGCTGGCGAAAGATCATGGTTGATTGCTACCGTTTGCCTGCGGGACCATAGCTGATTCTAGCCGATTTCCTTGGGCCGCACCGCGTCTCATATCTTTGATTGAGCATGATCTTTTCGGAAAACCGGTTCCCACTTTTCCGGATCATGCTCTAGAAATCGATCTTGTCCCTGATGGCGTCGAGCCCTGCCTTGGCGCACTCCTCGTCCTTGTCGACACCGGGGGCACCGGAGACGCCGATGCCACCGAGCAGGCTGCCGCCGGCTTCGATCATAAGTCCACCACCCAGCATGGCGACATGAGGCAATTGGGCAAGGCCGGAGTCCAATTGACCTGATCGAATTGACTTCGCCAGCTCGCTGGTGGCGGTACGAAAACTCACGGCCGTATAGGCCTTTCTGACGGCGGTATCCGGGGCGTGCAAGCCGGCAAAGCGATCCCGTAACATCACTTGCGGCTGGCCGGAGCGATCCACCACCGCCACCGCGATCTGAAACCCGTTGTCGCGGCATTTCTTCATCGCGGCCTGCGCCGCCACAAGCGCGACTTTCGGCGAAAGCGATTTGTAGACAACGATGGCGTCGTCGCCCGCCACTGCCGGCGGTATGGTGAGCGCAAGCGTGGCTGCAACGATCAAGGCGGGATATCGCATCGCTAATCCTTCAAGTTCGAGCATTCGATCGCTACGGCCGAACATAACTCCAGCCCTGCTCCTGCAATTCCATCAGGCGGACGACGCCTGAGGGAACGATGGTGGCGTCGGGTATAATGGAGATCGCGTGGCCTTCCGCCTTCTCCATGCCCTGTTTGGTGTTGTTGCAGGCCGAAAACTGGATCTTGCCGGGAAACACCATATCCTTGAGCCGCTTGATGCGATCCTGCACCGGCGACGTGTCGGCCCGCAGCATATGGAGGCCGGGGCCATAGGTGACGATATCGACATCCACGTCTTCGTTCCTGGCACGATAATATTCGATCACGTTGGTAGCGTTGTTCAGCGCCAGGTTCATGACCTGGGGATCGTTCTGGTCGACCTGGATGGCAATGCGATGCGGTTTGCCGTCGGCCGCGGGACTGGCCGAGGCGAACGCCATCGACATCAAGGCAACGGTTGCACAACGACGAAGAAGGCCGCGCATGATCTGAACTCCTTAAGGCCGAACCAATGTATATCCGTTTTCGATCAGCGCCAGAATTTGCCCGGCACCGACCTGAACCGGCGTTGCGACGGGAATGATTTCCGGCCGCTTGCCGGTTTCGCGCTCGATGGTATCCACGGTATTGAGGCAGACATCGAAACGCACGCCCTGCGCGACCAGACTTTCGACCAGTTTGCGGTTGCTGTTCTCCGGACGCAGCAAATCGATCCCCGGACCGAATGTCACCACCTCGATCGCAACCTTGTCGGGATCGTAGAATTTCAAAAGATTATAGGCGACGCTGATCACGAGGCCCTGTTTCTTCGGATCGTTGTCGGAAAGCTGCAACGCGATGCGGTGTTCGGCGAACGGTTTGTCCGGCAGCGGCGCCGGCTGGGCTTGCGCGGCCAACGAGAGCGTTGCCGTCATCGATGCCGCGATCACGGCGCTGCCGAAGGCGCGAACGATCGACCGTCGATGTATCGAGAATCGATATGTCCGGAAATGCCTCATCCCAGTTCCGCGATGCCCGGATTATCGTCAACGCCCCTCAACGTGACGCCGCCGTTCCGACGATCCGGCGCTTTCCCGGAACGCAGATGTTTGACAAAGACATCCCACACCGGCGTTCCCTGCTGCTCATTGACAGAAGCCCATCCGGCCACCTTGTAGCTTTTGCCGGCATCGAGCGGGCGGCCATTGTCGAGCTTCAGACCGGAAATCCTGCGCCCGACGCTTTCCGCGGGCGTACAGGCATAGGCGAAGCCCCCGACGCGGACCATGTCGCCGCCCTGCTGATAATAGGGATCGGCATTGAAGAGATTGTCGCAGACGTCTTCGAGGATATCCTTGATCTGGCTGCCGGTCATGCTCAGGACGTAGGTTTCCGGATAGGTAATGGCGGTTTCGGTCAGCACGTCTTCCATCGTCACCGGCTGGCCCTGCAGCACGCTGGAGCCCCAGCGGAAGCCCGGCGACAGCGCGATCTCGGCATCGAATTCGCCGCGCAACGCGTCGCAGATCAGTTGATCCACGGTGCCGCCAAAATTGCCGCGGCGATAGAGCAGGCGATCGGCTGTCGCGATCTTCTCGGCGTAGGCTGCCGCGTGCGGCGCGCGCATCTTTTCGATCAGCGCCTGCATCGCTGCATCCGGCTTCAGCAATTCCGAGAACACCGGAAGCAGCCGGTAGCGCACATCGCTGACCCGGCCTTTTGCGAGATCGAGATCGAGCACGCCGAGGAATTTTCCGCTCGAGCCGGCATTGGTGACGAGGGTGGTGCCGCCGGCATTGGTCACGGGTATAGGTTGCGGAACGGCGTCGTGGGTATGGCCGCCGAGGATGACGTCGACGCCGCTGACGCGGCTGGCGAGCTTGAGATCGACATCCATGCCGTTATGCGACAAGAGCACCACGGCATCGACCTTGTCGTTGTTTCGCAGCGCATTGACCAGCTTCTGCAATTCGTCATCGCGGATCCCGAACGTCCAGTCCGGCGTGAACCGCTTCGGATGCGCGATCGGCACATAGGGAAATGCCTGCCCGATCACGGCGACGCGGTAGCCGCCGATCTCCTTGATCATGGCCGGCTTGAACACGCGTCCCGATGCGGAATCGAACGCCTTGGCGTCATTGAACGCGGCTTCCTCGGTCAGGAAGACGTTCTGCGCCAGGAATTCGCCCTTGAAACGCTCGAGGTTGCTGCGCAGCGCCTTTTCGCCATAGGTGAATTCCCAATGGCCGGTCATCGCCTCGATGCCGAGCAGGTTGGCGGCCTCGACCATGTCGGCGCCCTGCATGGTGTTGGCAAGCCCGGTGCCCTGCCACAGATCGCCGCCATCGAGCAGCACCGAGCGCCCGGGCCCGGCATCGCTGCGCAGGCGGTCGATCAGCGTCTTCAGATGCGCGAAGCCGCCGAGCTTGCCGAATCGGACAGCGGATTTCTCGAAATCGAGACAGGTGAAGGCGTAGGCGTTGGCGCTGTCAGGCTTGATTCCAAATCGATCGAGAAAGGCGCGGCCCACCAGATGCGGCGGCCGTCCCTGCATCGCGCCGATCCCGAGATTGACGCTCGGTTCGCGGAAGTATACCGGCAGCAATTGCGCATGCGTGTCGGTCATGTGCAGGATGCGCGCATTGCCGAAGCGTTCGAGATCGTAGACGTTGGCGTTGTCGGCGGGGCGCGCGAACCGCGGCAGTCCAACCGAGAGCGCGGCAGCGCCTGTCAGGGTAAGAAAATCCCGGCGACGGATGGTCATGCGATGTCTCCGCCTCTCCGAGATTCTGATCCGATTGGATTGAATCGGATCAGAATCTCATCTCCTTGTCTGAGCATGATCATTTTGGAAAACCGGTTGCCACTTTTCGGGATCATGCTCTAGGCTCAACGTATCTCGAGCGCTTTCCAGGCTTCTTTTTCGCTTGTAGCCTGGAAGATCGAAGCCTTGGCCAGCGCTTCGGCTTCCTTCGACGACGCCACCGCCTGGTCGAAGTCGCCGGAATCGGCGGCCTTTTTCGCAGCCGCCAGCGCCGCAGCCGTCGTAGTCCACTGATTGCGCAGTGCGGCGGCTTCCTTGTTGGCGGCTTCCGCCGCGGCATAGGCGGCCTTGAAATCGGCCTCGGAGCCGGCGGTGAGGGACGATGTCGCGCCCGCGATCAGCAGCGTCAAAGCCAGCGAGAGTGTCGATATCCGCATGTTGCCCCTCATGGCCGCGCACCCGGGCCGGAGATCGGCAGTCCGTTGCTGACATAGGACAAATAATATTCGAGATCGCGGTATTCGTCGTCCTGCGGATTGAGCGGCACGCCGCGGATCTGGCTGTTGCAGGTGGTGAAGCGCCGGCTGATCGTGCCCATGCCGCCCCATTCGGAACGATAGATCGGCATGGCATTCAGGATTCCGAGCGCGGGCGCCAGCACTTCGGCGCGTATCCGCTCGCCGCCGCTCTGCACATGGCAGGTTGCGCAGGAGAAATTGAGCTGGCCGCGCCTTGTATAGAAATAGCGCTTGCCGTTCTGATAGGCATCGAGCGCGCGCGGATCGTTGGGGATCTTAATGTCGAACGGCTTGCCGCGGGAAGTGAACGCCATATAGGCGGTCAGCGCCGCCATTTCGTCCTTCACATAGGAGAACGGCGGTTCACCGTTGGCCTCGCGGCACCGGTTCAACGCCAGTTCGAGCGTAACGACCTTGCCTTCCTTCTCGTCGAAGTATGGATAGTTCTGGCGAATGCCGATGCCCTTGTTGGGAAAGCAGTCCGCATAGCCCTTGCCGTTCTTGAAGGGTTTCGAGAACATCTCCTTGCCCATATCGAGCGAGAAATCATAAGGCGGGAATTGCTCTTTCTCTTCCCATTGCCGGTGCATGTCCTCGTTCATCGAGTAGGGACCGTTGACGAAATCCTCCAGCTTCACCTTGGGAAATTTCTTGGTGAAATAATCCTTGAACGCCTTGGCATCGGCCGGGGGATCGGGCGTGTCGGCGGCGTGCGCGGTCGGTGCGGAGCCGAGCGCAAGCGCCGCCAGAGCAAAACCGATCGAGGCGAAACGGATTGCAGATCGCATGTTGGTTTCCCGCTTTTCCGTCAGCCGCTACAGAATTTTAGCAGTGATTGTGTCGGTAGCGCCCTTGTTGTCGACCCAGGTGATTTTCAGATCGTCGCCCTTCTTGCCACCCTTGAAGCTGAACTTGACATAGGGATCCTTGGAGACCGCCGGTCCCCAGTCCGCCACGAATATGCTCTTGCCGTCATACTCGAAATTCACTGCCTGAATGAAGTGCGGCGGAATGATTTCGCCTTTGGCGTCCTTGACGTAGCCGGAATCCATCGGGTGCTGAATCAGCGCCTGGACTTCGGTGGTTTCGCCGCTCGAGGTCGCGCGCACGCGAATGGTCGATGCCATTGGAATACTCCCTAGCTCTTAATTATGCACATGATCTTGTCGGAAAACCGGCTTCCACTTTTCCGGATCATGCGCTTCAGCCGCCGCAGCCGCCGACAGTGACTTTGACTTCCTTGGTAGCGCTGTAGAGCTTGCCGCCGGCTTCGACAATCGCGATTACGTTGCTGGTCTTCGCCATTTTGAGGCGATTGGCCACGCTCGGCATCGTGCCCTGCGGAATTTTGTAAGACGCCGCCAGCGCGTTCGGATTTTCCGCAACCAGAATGGAGATCGAAGTCACATCCGCGAGTGTCGAACTCACCGAAATCGGCACCACCGCGCCGTTCTCCGCGATTTCCGGCGCGTCGAGCTTGACCTTGTCGGATGGCTCGGCGGTCTTGCCGTAGAGCGACTTGATCGCATCGTCGCCGCTCTTCTGCTTGAACGCATCTTCCGGGTATTTGTCATTGGCGGCGGCGAAGGCAGGCGCAAGACCGAACCGAATGTTGCCGAGGCCGACAAGCGCGACCGTTACAGCGCCCTGCAGGATCAGGCGCCGCGTGGCCGTAAACCCGTTGTGAGTGATGTTCATCTGAAGTCTCCTAAGGCGCGCTCGCCATTATAGTGTCTGCAGGAAATCCACGATCGCGTTGATTTCCTTGTCGGTCAAAATGCGATTCCGTCCGAACGGAGGCATCATGGTTTGCGGGTTGCGCTTTGTTTCGTCGAACAGAATAGCGGCGAGATCGTTGCGGTCAGGATATTTGCTTTTGATATCCTTGAGAGCCGGCCCGATGGTGCCGGGAAGGTCGCCGCCCTTGATCTCGTGGCAGGTAAGACAGTTGCCCTTGCTGCGGTCGAAAGCCAGCTTTTGCCCTTCCGCCGCCGATTGGGCAGCGGCAGGCAGCGAAGTTGCCAGCGTACCGAACAACAACGCCAGCGCATAGGCCGGCATCAGGACGGGCTTCGTCGAGAGGGTGTTGGTCAAAGGGCGTTTCCTGCAGTTTCTATTTCGGTTGCATCGTGTCGAGCGGTCCGGTCGTACGCGGCGTGAGATCTTTGCCCTCCGCGGTGGATATGATCTTGATATCGGCGGGATTGGCGCATGCGCTCATGCACGGCCTGGATATCGTATCTGGTCTCGGGTCTTTCCAGATGAAACCGTCGCGATTGGGCATTTTGACTTTCGGCAAACTGTCCCGGTCGGCAACGAATTCACCCGGAACGGCGTCGTTCAGGTTCAGAATATAGGCGGTCAAAGCATAAACGTCATCGGCTGACAATGTATGCGGCGCCGGCATCGGCATGGCGCGGTTAATGTAATCCCACAATGTCGGCGCAAACGGCCAGTGGCTGCCCACCGTCAGCTCCGGCCGGTCGTTGCTGAGCGTTCCTGCGCCGCCCACGAGTTTGGGGAAGCGGCCTTCGCCCTCGCCGAAAGTTCCATGACAGACGGCGCATTGGTCCGCGAAAACCTCCGAGCCCCTCTCGACGGTGCCTTTGCCGGGGGGTAGGCCCGCACCATCGTCGCCGCGCGCTTCGATATCCCATCCGGCAATCTGCTCGGGCGTGGCCTTTTTGCCATAGCCATAATGTCCAGGCTCTGCGGCGCTCGCGAAGGTAGCGGCGGCGACGACCAGGCCAACAGAGAGCAGCAGGGAACGGTTACGCGAGCTGAACATCGAACACGCTCCCGTCCGGCTTGACCTGCCAGGTCTGGATCGAATTGTTGTGATAGACCGAATTCGATCCGCGCTCTTTTCGCAATTGCGTAATCGTCGGCTGCACATAGCCGGTCTCATCGATCACACGCGATTCGAGCAGCGCCGGTTGGCCATCCCAGCGCCACGGCATCGTGAATTTCGTCAGCGCTTTCGACAGCACCGGTTCATGCAGCCGCGCGCTCTGCCAATTGACGCCGCCGTCCGTCGAGACGTCGACGCGCTTGACCTTGCCGTTGCCGGTCCATGCCAATCCCCTGATTTCGTATTGTCCCGGGCCGTCAAGCGGCTTTTCGGGGCAGGGGAACGTGATGACGGACTTGGCGTCGATCAGCCAGGTAAATCCGCGCGAGGTACCGTCCGGCATCAGGTCGGTGTATTTCGACGTTTCTTCGCGAGTATACCACGGCTTGTCGCCGAGCTTGATCCGGCGCAGCCATTTGATGCTGACATTGCCTTCCCAGCCCGGCACCACCAGCCGCAGCGGATAGCCCTGTTCCGGCCGCAGCGCCTCGCCGTTCTGCGCGTAGACCACAAGGCAATCGTCCAGACATTTGTTGAGCGGCAGGCTGCGGTTCATGTGCGCGCCGTCGGCGCCCTCGACCATCGCCCACTGCGCTTCCTTCTTGACCCCGACTTCTTCCAGCAGGGTCGACAGCCTAACCCCGGTCCATTCCGCGCAACTGATCATGCCATGATTGAATTGCAGCGAATTCATCTGCGCGCCGCGCCATTCCATCCCGCCATTGGCCGGGCATTCGATGAAATGGATGCGCGACACCGATGGAAAACGCACGATGTCCTTCATGGTGAGAACCAGCGGGCGCTCGACCAGGCCATGGATCATCAGCCGGTGCCGGTCCGGATCGATGTCCGGCCGGCCCGCATGGAAGCGCTCGAAAAACAGGCCGTTCGGCGTGATGATGCCGTGCAGATCCTGCAGCGGTGAAAAGCTGATGGAGGATTCGGTGCCGGCCGTCAGCCATGGCACGTTGCGCCGGATGACGCCGGCCTCAGTGTCGGCGGGTCTGCCATAGGGCCGGTCCACCACGCCGGGGCCGATCGATTGCGACCACGGGGCGTCCGCGGGCGGGGAAGCCGCCGTGGATTCTGCTTTGCCCGGCTTCGCTCCGAGAGCAAGGGTGCCAGCCAGCGCCGCGCCCAGACCAAGAAAGGAGCGCCGGCCCAGCGGGTTCTGCGTGCCCGCGAGCTTCGATACCACAGGGATGCCGCGTCCTAAGAGTGGCCGCACGTTTCCTCGCTTCGCGGTTTGCCGCCGCAATGTTGGTAGTTTCGCCAGCCGTATCGGCATTTTCTAATTTAGTCAATGCTAAATTAGCGAAAGCGCTATAATGTGATATGCGTGCTTCGCGCGCGCGAATCCGATTTGGAAGTCAAGCCATGAGAGCAGTTGCAAGATTAGCCGGAACCGCAAAAGCCACGCCCGCCGGAACCGGCGCCGATGACGCGGCCGATTTGAAGCGGCTGGCGAAGCAGGCCGGCGACGCCGCTCAGCTTTTGAAATCGCTCGGCAACGAGAAGCGTCTGCTGGTGCTCTGCTTTCTTGCCGCGCGCGGCGAGATGACCGTGGGAGAACTCGTCGGCGTGGCGAAGCTCAGCCAATCCGCGCTGTCGCAGCATCTGGCGCGGTTGCGCGCGGACGGCCTGGTGGCATTCCGGCGGACCTCGCAGACGCTGCACTACCGCGTCGCCGACAAGCGCGCATTGCACATGCTGCAGGTGCTCAAGGAGATTTACTGCGGGAACGTCAAGTGAAGCGTTTTGTGATCGCGGCAGTGCTCGCCGCATGCATGGTCTCTGCCGTTGCAGCGCAGACACCATATCCGGCCATCACCATTCCCCTGAAGATCGATCAGTTGCCGGGCAGGTCAATCTGGTACAGCACCGGAAATCCCGGCGTTCCCGGCAAGGATAATGAGGGCAACACCTCCAATGCGGGATTTGTCGTCACCTCCGACGGCGTCGTGGTGTTCGACGCGCTGGGAACGCCGAGCCTCGGATGGGCGTTGCTGCAGGAAATTCGCAAAATCACTGACAAGAAGATCCGCTACGTTGTCGCAAGCCACTACCATGCCGATCACATCTATGGATTGCAAGCGTTCAGGGATCATACCGACGCACTCATTGTCGCGCAGGAGCGCGCCGGCGAATACAAGGACAATGAGGAAACCGCCGACGAGAAGGCGAGCCAGCGCCTCGATCAGCGGCGGGGCGCGCTGTTTCCCTGGGTTGACGGCAATACCCGCGTGGTCCCGCCGGATATCACTTTCAGGGAGCGCATGACGATTACGCTTGGCGATCGGCGGCTGACGCTGGTCTATGCCGGGCCGGCGCATTCCTCCAGCGACATGATGATGATGGTCGAGCCGGATGGCGTGCTGTTCGCCGGCGATATCGTGCAGAACGGCCGCATCCCCTTTATGAACAGTGACGATGTCTCTACCACGCAATGGCTCAATGCGCTTGGCGAAGTCGAGAAGCTCGACCCGAAATTCATCATTCCCGGTCATGGCAGGACGTCGACCGAGGCGAAGCAGGCGATCGCTTTTACCCGGAACTATCAGTAGTGTCCCAACGTCGATCGATTGTTCGCCCGCAACTGATTGAAACGGAATAGATAATCCATGCTTTATTCCGGTCTCGATTTGAACTGCGCCGCTGACATTTGCCATCCTGCGAGGAAC
>Ga0097691_1000559_pt1 | contig 31809 bp, 27 predicted proteins | sample NGESurdeep072012_8_FD_72858 | JGI IMG/M metagenome (GOLD analysis project Ga0097691, IMG submission 72858) | Arctic peat soil microbial communities from Barrow, Alaska - NGEE Surface sample 210-1 deep-072012 | ecosystem: Environmental > Terrestrial > Soil > Wetlands > Peat ... | reverse complement strand
AGAGCTTGTTCAGCTGTATCGCGATGCCTTCTCGACCCCCTACGTGGCGGCGGCACGTGGCCTGGTCGACGACATCGTTGAGCCATCTGACACGCGCCGCAAGCTCGCTCGTGCGCTGGAGAACCTCTCCTCCAAGCGCGACCTGCGTCCGCCGAAGAAGTACGGCCTGATCCCGCTCTGATCGACGTCGCCCCCGGATGGAAGGAAGCAGCATGAGCGAGCCCGACGACACCGTCTCCGAGCTGAAGGCACTCGTGGCGGAGCTGAGCGCGCGCGTCCGGACACTGGAGGAGGTGGCGGCCAAGCAGCATCCTCAGGTCAGCGAGGAAGTCCTGCTGGCAATCTCAGCCGCATGTGCGGCCTACCTGGGTAAACGCGCCACCATCAAGCAGGTTCACCTGCGCCGCGGTAGCGGGTGGGCCTCTCAGGGACGGACCGCGGCCCAGCAGTCACACGCAGACCTGCACGGCCTGCGGTGACACCCAGACCGGACAGACGCAGCAACCACGACGAGGGATGACATGAAACGGGCGATCACATGAAGCTCAAAGTTACCGTGGATGGGTCGGTCTTCGACGTCGACGTCGAGGTGGAGGAGGAGCCCTTGCCCACGCTCGGCGCTGTCCGCGTGGGCACGATGTCTGCCTACGGCATGACGCCGACCGCCGCCAAGGCCCCGGCGACCTCCGCCAACGCGCTGACCGCCCCGATGGCCGGCACCGTTGTCGAGGTGCTCATCGAGGCGGGCGCCGACGTGAAGTCCGGGGACACGTTGTTTGTGCTGGAGGCCATGAAGATGGAGACCGAGGTGACGGCGCCGAAGGATGGCAAGGTCAAGTCGGTCGATGTGGTCGTCGGCGACGCGGTCCAGGGAGGCCAGGTCCTCATCGAGTGGGATGACTGACCCAACTCGCAGTGTCGCGGTGCGTCGAAGGCCTCCTTGAGCTCTTTCTGCCGGGGCTGTGGCCGGCTACGACATCGAAACCGCGGCGGACTTCGACCATGCGGTCGGCGTCCGACCGGATGGCGTCATTGGTGTGGTCACGTCATCGTGTGGTTACGCCGACCACCAGGTTGGTTTGGGTGTTGCTGTGGTCGCGGTTCTCCACGACCACGGTGATCTGGCGGTTGCCTTTGTTCAGAACGGAGTCCGTGACGGCTGTGAAGCCGGTGGCGGAGTAGAAGGCGACCGTGGACCGGCGTACCTCGGCGGCGGAGCCGGCGGCCAGGATCAGCACGGTCCATCGTCCGGCCGAGCCGGTGGAGCCCATGATGTCCCCAGCGGGCAGGGGCAGGTCCGGCGGCCAGTCCGCTGGCAGCGCGCCCGAGGCGGCTGAGGAACCGTTGCCCGAGCCGCCGCGTCCACCACGAGTATTGCTGGGGGCTGGCGGCGGCGCCGGCAGCGGGGCTTGGTTTGTTGGCACCCCCTACACAGATCTCGTTCCAGGCTTCGTCCTGGCCGGGATCGGGATGGGGCTGACGTTTGCGCCGAGCGCCACGGTCGTGCTGGCCGACATGGCTCCCGACGACCATGCCACTGCAAGCTCGACCAACTCCACGATCCGGGAGATCGGCGTCGCACTTGGGGTGGCCGTGCTCGTCGCCGTGTTCCGGGCGAACGGTGGCGCACTCACCCCGGACGGCTACAACTCCGGCCTGCGCGTGGCCATCCTCACGGGCGCAACGGTTGTGGCCTGGGGTGCGCTGTCCACCATCGGGCTCCCACGCACCACAGCAGGCCCCCTCGCCACATCCCAAGCACCCAGTCCTGCGAACTGAATGCGATTCGGCAAAGGCCGGGTTCGCAGAACTTCCGGATTCACCTCTATGGAGATCGAGGCGCGGTTCGGCAAAGTCGTTCGCCGCCGCACCCCAGTGCAGGTGCCATCCCCCCGGGCCAACTCGTTCAGTGTCAAGATGACGTAGCGGACTATGAGATCGAAGCTGAACGGGTCGAATGGACGCCTGACGAGAGTGGTGGCCATGGTTGACCAGGGCGAGGCGCACCGACACGGCTTGCTGCAGTCTGCGATCGAGGAGTTCCTGGAGGGGACCCGCTCGCTGGCCAACCTCGTGGGGTCGGTCGGAAGCGGAGCACTCGGCGCAATGCCTGAGCCGTTGCCGGCGACGGTGACCCGGATGCTGATGTCCCTTCAGCAGCTCATCGAACACGCACCGCCGTTGACCGCCGAGCTCGAAATCCTGGTCCAGGAGCTCCACGCAAAGCGGTTGACGGTGCAAGCGTTGCAGGCCGAGCTATCCGCTTTCGACCACCAGCTGGGCGTGCTCGAGAGCTCGCTGGCGCCCCTGGAGAGCTGGGTTCATCAGTGGGCCCGGTTGCGCGAGTCGCTGACCGAGACGCTTCGCTCAACCCCACCGGAACCAGCTTCGCCGGCCGACTGACGCGTCCCATTGTCGTGCGCTCGGGTCTAGAGCGGGAGCGCGGTCTCCAAGGCCGTCGTGCCCCTCTGTTGACCGGTGGCGCCCCCGCGACGGCGGAAGGACTCTTGCCCGAAGGCCGCCTCGACCTGCTCGTCAGGCATCGCCAGGAATGGGCCGAAGTCGCCGACCTGGGACTCGTGTGCGGCCATCGCCGCGCGCTTTGCTGCCAATGCCGCGCGCACGTCGACAACGGTGGTGATCTCCGACTCGGGCAAGCCGAACTCCGAGACGTCCGGCGGTGCGGCCTCGGCCGCCCATTGCGGGTTGCTGGCCATGAGTCTGACCATCTGGTCGCGATTGACGGTCGCCTCGTATACGTGGGTGACTCCGGCGAGCTCCGCGGCCCGGGCCCCGACGACGTGGACCTGAATGTGGTCAGGGTGGCCGTAGTTGCCGTGCGGGTCATAGATCGTGAGCACATCGGTGCCCTCCTCGACCAGCAGCTGCGCCAGCCGCGAGGCTGCTACCTCGACGTCCACGTTGCAGAACGCCTCCGCCCGCGCGTTGTCCGGGGTGCCTGCCATCCCCGAGTCCGGATAGCCGAGCATCTCCAGTCGGTGTACGCCCAGTGCGCGGGCCGAGGCCTCCAGCTCGCGGCGGCGCCGGTCGACGAGGCGCTCGCCGTCTGCGAGCAATCCCTCCGGCACCTCCCCGAGCGCGCCGTCGGTGGCGGTCACCAGCACTACCCGGTGCCCGGCGTCGGCGGCCAGGCGCATGACTCCACCGGTGGTGAAGACCTCGTCGTCGGGGTGGGCGTGGAAGCACACGAGAACGCTCGTTGGGGCGGCTGGGCTTTGGCCATCGTGCGGTCGTGTCATGGCTGCTCCTTCCTGGTTGAGGCGGTCGGTCGACACATCTGCGGCGCTTTGGTGGCATGGCCCAGGCCCATGGCCACCGTGCGCGCACCGGTCAACCGCGCCGGGTTGACGATGACATTCTCATTGATAGACATTCTCACTGATCGGGGCCGCCTCTATGGCGACCGGACCTCGTCTGCACTGCCGTGAGTGTCCGGGCACCGCATCTGGTGCCGGAAAGGGAGGCGGCGATACTGTGCGCTCGCACCCTTTGCGCGCTGGCAGGAAAGGTGCGAGACCGGACTGACTGCGCCTGGCGTTCCGGTGGGGGCGGCCCAGTCGGCCCTCGAACAGGGCGGGGAAGGATGTCTCATGGGCGACCTGATGCAGCCACTGTCCTTCGGCCACCTGATGTGCTGGGCACTGGAGGAGCTTCGTCTGGACGGTTCGATCTTCGGAGTGAAGGAGAACCAGTTCTGGCGCCCCGAGCCCGGTCGTCTCATCACTGACTCCTTCGGCGACCGGCTGGCATCACCCGTGGGCCCCGCTGCAGGGCCCCAGACCCAGCTGGCCAACAACATCCTCGTGGCCTATCTGACCGGTGCCCGCTTCATGGAGCTGAAGACCGTCCAGAAGATCGACGGCGAAGAGCTGCGCAATGCCGTCCCCAAACCCTGCATCAATGTCGAGGATGAGGGCTACAACTGCGAGTGGTCCACCGAGCTGACCGTTGCCGAGGCGTACGACGAGTACGTCAAGGCGTACTTCGCGATAGGCGTGCTGGGCAAGGAGCTGGGGCTCGGCACGGTCGACGAGGTGGGGTTCAACATCAGCGTCGGCTATGACCTCGAGGGGTTGAAGAGCGACAAGGTCAACTCCTTCATCGACGCCATGATCGACGCCTCCGACACCCCAGTCTTCAGGGAGTGTCACGCCTGGGTCACGGAGCACCTCGGAGAGCTCTCCCATTTCACCCGCGAGGACCTCGACACCCTGAGTCCGCAGGTGAGCAGGTCGGTCACTCTGTCGATCATGCACGGGTGTCCCGCGGACGAGATCGAGCGGATCGCCATGTACCTGCTGACGGAGAAGCACCTCAATACCTTCGTGAAGTGCAACCCGACCCTGCTCGGCTACCAGTTCGCCCGGGACGCCCTGGACCGACTTGGCTACGACTACCTCTCCTTCGACGACCGCCACTTCGCCGAGGACCTCCAGTACGCAGACGCGATCGAGATGTTCCGTCGCCTCATGGCAGAGGCGGAGGCGTGCGGCCTGTCGTTCGGCATCAAGCTCACCAACACCTTGCCCGTCGACGTGCGCCGCCGTGAGCTCCCCTCCGAAGAGATGTACATGTCGGGCCGCTCACTGCTGCCCTTGTCGCTGTCCCTTGCCCTCAGGCTGTCCCAGGAGTTCGACGGCGTCCTTCCGATCTCCTTCTCTGGCGGGGTCGACGCCTTCAACGTCAAGGAGATCCTCTCCACCGGCATCCAGCCGGTCACTGTCGCGACGACCATTCTCAAGCCTGGCGGGGTGACCCGGTTCCGTCAGCTGTCGAGCCTTGCTGTCGAGGTCATGACGGACCATCACGGCATCGACGGCGACCGGCTCGCCGCACTGGTCGATGACGTTCTCTCTGACGAGCGCTATCACAAGCGGTATCGCGAGAAGGTTCACTCGCGCAAGACGGACTCGCCTCTCCCGCTGACGGACTGTTACAAGGCCCCCTGCGAGGACGGCGGCTGCCCGATCCAGCAGCGCATCCCGGAGTACCTCAAGCTCACCGCGTCCGGCGACTTCACGGAGGCGTTCGACGCGATCGCCTTCGACAACACGGCTCCGACGATCCTCGGTGTGCTGTGCCCGGAGCCGTGCCGGGATCGCTGCACCCGCCTCGACGTCGATCAGGCCATCGACATGCGCGGTGTGAAGCTCGCCGCTGCCGACGGGGCTCAGGACGCCTTCATCGAGGCCATCGTGCCGCCCGCGCTGCTCACCGACGCGAAGGTGGCCATCATCGGTGCCGGTCCGGCCGGGATTGCCGCGGCGATGTTCCTGCGCCGCAACGGCATGGATGTCGAGGTGTTCGAGAAGCTCGAAGGACCCTACGGGATCGTCAGGTACATCATCCCGGGCTTCCGGATAACCCGTGAGCAGATCGAACGCGACTACCAGCTCGCCGTCCACCTCGGGGTCCGGTTCCACTTCAGCTGCGACCCCGACTACTCCGTCGAGGAGCTGAAGAAGACCTTCGCCCACGTCATCATCGCCACGGGTTCGTGGGGCAGGTGCCCGAGCCCGGTCCGTGAGGGCCAGGACCACATCCTCGACGCCCTCGAGTTCCTGTGGCAGGCCAACAACGAGGGCGGGGCCACAGTCGGCAGGCGGGTTGCCGTGATCGGCGCCGGCGACGTCGCCATGGACTGCGTCCGCACGGCGCGAAGAATCGCGGGGGTGCAGGAGGCGGTCCTTGTCTACCGGCGCACGGAGCCCTATATGCCGGCGACCCAGCACGAGGTCAACCTGGTCCGCTCCGAGGGTCTGGCCATGGAGGAGCTGCTCGCCCCCATTTCGTACGACGGCACCACCTTGCGCTGTGAGGAGATGAGACTCGGTGATGAGGACGCCAGCGGCCGGCGCGGGGTGGTCGGGCTGGGCACCTTCGTGGACCTGCCCTTCGACACGGTGATCGGCGCGACAGGGGCCACGGTCGAGACCGGCCCCTACGCGAGGAATGGACTGGCCCAGAAAGCCCGGGGGCTGGCCGAGGTCGACATGAGCTTCCAGAGCTCGATCGACGGCGTCTATGTCATCGGCGACGGTCGCCTCGGTCCCAGCACCATCGTGCACGCCGTGGCGGACGCGAAGACCGCTGTCCGGGCGATCCTGGCCAAGGAACACCTCTGCGTCGACTACGACACGAGGCCGGCGAAGGTTGAGCCGGACCAGCATGAGGTGCACGCACGGAGAGGGCTGCTGATCGCGGCGATCAACGGGAAGGCCGAAGGAGACCGTTGCCTGACCTGCGACGTCATCTGCGAGGTGTGCACCGAGGTGTGCCCCAACCGGGCCAACGTCGCGATCACCGTGCCCGGGTTCGCCGACCCTCGCCAGATCGTCCACCTCGACGGCCTGTGCAACGAGTGCGGCAACTGTGGCACGTTCTGCCCGCACGCGGGCCTGCCGTACAAGGACAAGATCACGATCTTCTGGACCCGAGATGCCTTCGACGACTCCACGAATACGGGGTTCCTCCCGCTCAACGCAGGCGCATACCTCACCCGTATGCCGGACCGCGCGGTTCGTGCGCACCGGGCCGGTCAGCAGGACCTCCCGGAAGAGATGAGCCGGGTTCTGGCCGCCATCGAGAAGGACTACTCGTTCATGCTCGCCGCACCCCTGGGAGCCACGTCGTGATCATCAGCAACGGACCCGTCATCACCAACGACCCGGCGAACCCCTTCGTCGCCGACGGGGCGGTCGTCGTCCAGGGCGACAGCATCGTGGCCGTCGGCCCGGCAGCCGAGATCCGGAACGCACACCCGGGGGAGGGGATGGTGGACGTCGGCGGTCGGGTGATCATGCCGGGCCTGATCAACGCCCATACGCACGCGTACAGCGCATACGCGCGCGGGATGGCGGTCCACCAGCCGACCCGTGACTTCACCGAGATCCTCGAGAACCTCTGGTGGCGGCTGGATCGGCTGCTCACCCTGGAGGACGTGGAGCTGAACGCGGGCACGACGTTCATCGAGTCCATCCGCAACGGTGTGACCACGGTCTTCGACCACCACTCCAGCCCCAACGCCGTCTCGGGGTCGCTGCAGACCATGGCGGACGTCGCCGGACGCATCGGCATCCGCACCAGCCTGTGCTACGAGACCTCGGACCGGGACGGTGCCGGCATCCTCGCCGCTGCCATCGAGGAGAACACCTCGTTCATGAAGAAGGTGAATACCGGCGAGCAGGACATGGTCAAGGGCTTGTTCGGGCTGCACGCCGGCTTCACCCTCTCCGAGAAGAGCCTCGATGCCGCTTGCGCAGCGAAGGAAGGCATCTCCGGTGGCTTCCACGTCCACGTCGCCGAAGGCGCGAACGACGAAGCTGACTCGCTGGCGAAGTATGGCAAGCGCATCGTCCAGCGCTTCGACGACCACGGGATCCTCGGGCCCGAGACGATCGCGGCGCACTGCATCCACGCCGACCCCGACGAGCTCGCGCTCCTCAAGGACACGGATACGACCGTTGTCCACAACCCGCACTCCAACATGGGCAACGCGGTCGGGGTCGCACCCGTCGTCGACATGCTCGCCCGCGGCCTGCGGGTCGGCCTGGGCACTGACGCCTACACCGCCGACATCTTCGCCTCGGCCCAGGTCGCCAAGATCCTGGCGAGCGACCACCTCGGCGACCCGACCGTGGGGTTCGGACAGGCGCTGCAGCTGGCCTTCGTCAACAACCCGCAGATCTGCGCGAACTACTTCCGCAAGGACCTCGGGGTCCTGAAGGCCGGGGCGTACGCCGACCTGATCGCGCTGGACTACCGTCCCTTCACGCCGCTGAGCGCCGAGTCTGCGGGCGGCCACATCCTGTTCGGGATGAGCGGCTCCCAGGTCAACGACACGATGGTGAACGGGGCGTGGGTGATGCGCGACCGCGTCATCCTCACCGTGGACGAGGCGGCCATCTTCGCGCGGTCGAAACAGAGAGCGCCTCGCATCTGGGCGCAGATGTAGGGCGGGGACGAACTCGTGTCGGTTCTCCTGAGCGGTGGGATGGTCACCACTGCGACGCAGTCACGGCTCGCGGCTGTGCGGTCCAGTGACGGGCGCATCGTCGAGATCGGTGACCTGACGCCTCGGACGGGTGAAGAGGTCATTGACTGCAGCGGGTGTCTCGTCCTGCCCGGGGGAATCGAGACGCACTCCCACCTCGACCTTGAGGGGATGGGAACGGTCACGGCCGATGACTTCGCCACTGGCACGCGGTCGGCACTGGCCGGCGGAACCACGACGGTCCTCGACTTCGCGACCCAGTTCCACGGCGAAAGTCTCATGGACGGCGTACGGCGGTGGCACGAGAAGGCCCGGGGTCGGGCCGTCACCGACTACGGCTTCCACCTGGCGATGACGCAGTGGCGCCCCGAGTTCGCCGACGAGATGGCTGAGGTCGTCGAGGCCGGGATCACCTCGTTCAAGATGTACATGGCCTATCGGGGCTCGATGATGGTCGAGGACGACGAGATCTACGCCGCGCTCGCGGCAAGCTCCCGTGTGGGCGCGACCATCGGGTTCCATTGCGAGAACGGGCTGGTGATCGATGCGCTCGTTCGCGGGGAGCTGGCTCGCGGCCATACCGGGGCCTTCTACCACCAGCGCACCAGACCGCCGGCCCTTGAGCGGGAGGCCCTCAGCCGGCTGACCATGATCGCGGAGCTGCTCGACGCCCAGCACTACATCGTCCACCTCAGCGCGGGGGAGACCCTCGACGAAGTGCGTCGGGCGCGCCAGCGGGGGAGCAAGGTGGTTGCCGAGACCTGTCCCCAGTACCTCCTGCTCGACGACAGCCTCTACGGAACCGCCAACAGCGACGACCTGGAGGTCAGGGCGTACGTCATGAGCCCACCGCTTCGCGCGGCGGAGAACCTCGAGGCACTGTGGGCCGGGCTCGCCGACGGCGACATCCAGTTCGTCGGTACGGACCACTGCTCGTTCAACCTGCACGGGCAGAAGGACCAGGCGACCGACTTCACCCGAATCCCCAACGGTGCGCCGGGGATCGAGCTCAGGCTCGCGCTCCTCTACACCTACGGCGTTGCGGCGAAACGGATCTCGGCGGAGCGATTCGTTGCCGTCACGGCGGAGAACGCGGCGAGATACTTCGGCCTCTACCCCCGGAAGGGGACGTTGCTGCCTGGCAGCGACGCCGACATCGTCGTCTACGACCCCCGACCACGCTGGACTGTCTCTCACGACCAGCTCCACGACAACGTTGACCACACGCCATACGAGGGCCGGCAGATCCAGGGCCGGGTGCGCGACGTTTTCCTGCGTGGCCACCACGTCCTCCGTGACGGGGTGCTCGCGGACGATCTCGCCCCCGGAGAGTTCGTGGCTTGCGGTCCACCCGACAGCGAGATTACCTAGTAGGCATCGAAGGGATCAGCACCGTCATGAAGATCACCGTGAACGGCCAGGGCTACTCGGTAACGGACGAGAAGCCACTGCTCTCCGTCCTGCGCGACGAGATCGGGATGCTGTCGGTCAAGGAGGGCTGCGACGACGCGACGTGCGGGACGTGCGTCGTCATCGCGGGCGGCAAGCTCGTGAAGTCCTGCTCGCGCAAGGCGTCGACCTTCGAGAACCAGGAGATCATCACCACAGAGGGACTCAGCGAGCGCGAGAAGGAGGTGTACGTCGAGGCGTTCGGCGAGTCGGGAGCCGTGCAGTGCGGGTTCTGCATCCCGGGCATGGTCATGGCGGGCAAGGCCCTCCTCGACAAGAACCCCGACCCCACCCGTGACGACGTCTCCAAGGGCATCCGCGTGGACGTCTGTCGCTGCACCGGATACAAGAAGGTCGAGGATGCGATCCTGTCGGCCGGGCAGATGCTCCGGGACGACACGGTGATTGCCGGCTCGAACGCGCGCATCCGGATGACCGACCGTGCGCACCGGCCGGACGCGGCCGAAAAGACCCTCGGCACAGGGCTTTTCGCTGACGACATCCGTCTTGAGGGAATGATCCACGCCAAGGCGCTGCGCTCGAACTATCCCCGCGCCCTCATCAACGCGATCGACACGAGCAAGGCCAAGGCTCACCCGGACTGCATCGCAGTCCTCACGGCGCAGGACGTCCCGGAGAACAAGATCGGCCACATCGTCGACGACTGGGACGTGATGATCCGCGTCGGCGACATCACGCGCTATGTGGGTGATGCCCTGGCTCTGGTGGCGACGGCGGACGAGGGCAAGCTCGACGAGATACTGGCCCTCATCGAGGTGGACTACACCGAGCTCGAACCCGTGACGACGCCTCAGGACGCCCTGCGAGCGGACGCGCCGCTCCTGCACGAGCGGGGGAATGTCTGCGCGCTGGAGCACATCAGCCGCGGTGATGTCCACGGCGCACTCGCCGGGTCGGCCCACGTGGTGACCCGCAAGTTCAGGGTCCCGTGGCAGGAGCATGCCTTCCTCGAGCCCGAGTGCGCGGTCGCCGAGCCGGTCGAGGACGGGCTGAGGGTGTACACGAGCTCCCAGTCCGTCTACGACGAGCAGCGCGAGGTCTCGCGGATGCTCAAGCTGCCCCCCGAGAAGGTGCGCTCCACCGCAACGCTGGTCGGCGGAGCGTTCGGTGGCAAGGAAGACATGTCGGTACAGCACCACGCGGCGCTGATGGCCTGGCACACCAAGAAGCCGGTAAAAGTGAAGTTCTCCCGTCAGGAGAGCATGGACTACCACGTCAAACGGCACCCGATGGACATGGAGTTCACCGTCGGCTGCGACGGGGATGGGCGCCTCACCGCCCTGCGCGCCGTCCTCATCGCCGACACCGGGGCATACGCATCCCTGGGCGGACCCGTCCTCCAGCGCGCCTGCACACACGCCGGCGGACCATACAACTTCCAGAACGTCGACATCCTGGGTATGGCGATGTACACGAACAACCCGGTCTCCGGCGCGTTCCGCGGATTCGGTGTCCCCCAAAGCACATTCGCCATGGAGGGGTGCGTCAACGAGCTTGCCGAGATGTGCGGGCTTGACCCCTGGGAGTTCCGCTACCTCAACGTGGTCCGCCCCGGGGACGAGCTGCCGAACGGCCAGATCGTCGACGACGCGGTGGGCATCGCCGAGTGCCTGGATTCCCTGAAGAGCGACTTCTATATGCACCCCGGGGCCGGCCTCGCCATCGGGATCAAGAACACGGGCCTCGGTGTCGGCCTTGTCGACGCCGGACGGTGCATGCTGTCCGTCGAGGACGGGAAGGTCCACATCCGCACCTCCGCATCCTGCATGGGGCAGGGCATCGGCACAGTCGCCCAGCACATGCTCAGCGAGACGGTCGACATCACCCCCGACCGGATCGTTGTCGAGCTGCCCGACACGGCGCGTACGCCGGACTCCGGGACCTCGACCGGCTCCCGGCAGACCCTCTTCACGGGCGAGGCGGTCCGACGCGCTGCCGAGCAGCTCCGTGACGCGCTCGCAGAGGTCGACAGCCTCGACCGGCTGGAAGGCCGGGAGTTCTTCGGCGAGTTCTCTCCTCCGACCGACCCGAAGGGCACCAACAAGCCGAACCCGGTCAGCCACGTGGCCTACAGCTATGGTGCACAGCTCGTGGTCCTGGACGACAAGGGCGAGGTCGAGAAGGTGGTCGCGGCCTACGACGTTGGCACCGTGGTCAACCCGCAGGCTGCCGAGGGCCAGATCGAGGGCGGCGTCGTGATGGGCCTCGGCTACGCGTTGACGGAGGAGTTCAGGGTCGAGGGCGGCTACCCGAAGACCCGCTTCGGCCAGCTCGGGCTCATCCGGTCCAACAAGACCCCGGAGATCGAGGTCCGGTTCGTCAGGTCACCCGGACTCGTCCCCTTCGCCTACGGGGCCAAGGGAATTGGCGAGATCTGCTCGATCCCGACCGCACCTGCCTGCGCTCAGGCGTACTACCACCGCGACGGGAGGCGGCGATACAGCCTGCCCCTGGAGGACACCTACTACCGGCAGACCCGCCCCGCGAACGCTCACGTTCCGATGGAAGCCACGTCGACCACTGGCTGATGTGAATGGGTAGTCCACGCCTCACCACCACACGAAGGAGTCCCCGATGCAGGCACTTGGACTGGAGCGCGACCTCGTCGACGCGTCCGTCTACGACAACACTGTCGCCCGGTTTCGGGAGGCTCGCATCGCGCTCCCCACGTTCTCGCAGCTCGCCGACCCCTCTCGGGTCCCAGCGAAGGTTCGCCAGGCGCTGGCCGGGGTCGGACCGGATGATGCGCACCCCCTCAACCTGTTCCGGGTCAACTGGTACAACGACGACTCTCGCCGAGGATTCGCGGCGGTACCCGCACACGTCGTGCTCCCGAAGGCGCTCACGGGCGTCGACGCGCGCATCGTCGTGGCCTTTGGCAACAGGTTTCCGATGATCGGCGCCCACAAGGTGCTGGCCGCCTACGGCTGTCTGGTGCCACGGATCATCACCGGGCAGTTCGACCCGACGCGCCACCGCGCGATCTGGCCGTCCACCGGCAACTACTGCAGGGGTGGGGTTGCGATCTCGCGGATCATGAACTGCCGTGGCGTGGCCGTGCTGCCGGAGGGCATGAGCCGCGAGCGCTTCGCCTGGCTGGAGGACTGGGTCGCCGATCCGTCCGACATCATCCGGACGCCAGGCACCGAGAGCAACGTCAAAGAGATCTACGACAAGTGCAAGGAGCTCGCCGAAGACCCGGAGAACGTGATCTTCAACCAGTTCTCGGAGTTCGGGAACTACATCGCCCACTACCTCGCAACCGGGTCGGCGCTGTTGAACGTGTACAACGCCATGCGCGCGGAGGAACCGGGTCTTCGGCTGCGGGCGTTCGTCTCGGCGACCGGTTCGGCCGGGACCATCGCCGCCGGCGACTATCTGAAGGAGCACGCCGGTTCCCTCACCGTGGCGGTCGAGGCACTGGAGTGCGCGACGATGCTCCGCAACGGGTTCGGCGAGCACAACATCCAGGGGATCGGCGACAAGCACATCCCGTTCATCCATAACGTGATGGCGACCGACGTGGTGGTTGCGGTTTCCGACCGCGCGACCGACCGCCTGGGCGTCCTGTTCAACAGCGACGTCGGCCGCGCGTACCTCGGGGGGCGGCGGAGCGTGCCGCGCGAGGCGATGGACGCCCTGCCGTCGATGGGCCTGTCGAGCATCGCCAACGTGCTCGCGGCCATCAAGACCGCCAAGTACTACGAGCTGGGCCCCGACGACGTGATCGTGACCGTGGCGACCGACGGTGCGGCGATGTACGGCAGTGAACGCGACCTGGCGCTGGCCAGGTACTTCGCCGGCGGGTTCGACGAGGTGGCCGCCGGCGAGGTCTTCGGCGAGCACCTGCTCGGCGCGACGACCGACCACCTGCTCGAGCTCAGCCGGGAGGACCGGGAGCGGATCTTCAACCTCGGCTACTTCACCTGGGTCGAACAGCAGGGGATGTCGATCGAGGAGTTCCGGATCCGCAAGGACCCCCGGTTCTGGGCCGACCTGCCCACGATCGTGACCGACTGGGACCGGATGATCGATGAGTTCAACGGGCGGACGGGAGCGCTGGAGGCGGTGTGAGCATCTCGCCTCGCACCCTGCCCAGCGCACTCGTGTGCGCGGGATGCGGCGCGTTGCCCGAGCCGGACGACCCGTATCCCTTCCGCTGTCCAGGTGCCGGGGCCGACGACGACACCGATCACGTCCTGCGCCGGATCCTGGACGTGTCGGCGGTGCAGTTCCCGACGACCGGAGAGGAGCAAGGCGACCCCGATCCCTACATCCGCTACCGTCGCCTGTTCCATTCCTACCATGTGGCTTGCGCCGGCGGCCTTGAGGACGCGGAGTACTGCGACCTCGTCGCGCGCCTCGACGGACAGGTCGCGAAGGTCGACGGCCACGGCTTTCGCTCCACGCCGTTCGGCCGCGCGGACGTCCTCAGCGAGCGACTGGGTTTCGCGGAGGACGGCGGGGTGTGGGTCAAGGATGAGACTGGCAACGTGTCCGGTTCACACAAGGCCCGCCATCTGTTCGGGCTGCTGGTGCACCTCGAGGTGGTCGAGCGGCTGGGTCGCACCGACCCGGACCACCGGCCGCACCTCGCGATCGCGAGCTGCGGGAACGCTGCCCTAGCCGCGGCCGTTGTCGCGGCTGCCGGCCATCGTGTGCTTGAGGTATTCGTCCCGGTCGACGCCGACCCCGTCGTCGTCGACCGGCTGAAGGATCTCGACGCGCGGGTGACCGTGTGCCCCCGCGAGCCGGGACTCCCGGGCGACCCGACATACAACCGACTGCGGCGTGCGCTCGCGGAAGGCGCCCTTCCGTTCACCTGCCAGGGCAACGAGAACGGACTCGCGATCGAGGGCGGGTTCACGCTCGGCTACGAGATGGCGGAGGCCCTGGCGGGCGGGCCGCCACTCGACCAGCTCGTGATCCAGGTGGGTGGCGGCGCCCTGGCGAGCGCCTGCATCGAGGCGCTCGGCGAGGCTGCGCTCCTGGGGTCGCTCGCTCGGGTTCCGCGCTATCAAGCGGTCCAGACCATGGGGGCCTGGCCGCTGCGGCGTGCGTTCGAGCGCGTCGCCGCGCGCTTGCCGGGCGGCGCCGGGCTGCCGGAGGTGCGGGCTGCGCTGTCGTACGCTGCCACCCACCGCTCCGAGTTCATGTGGCCCTGGGAAGAGGAGCCTCGAAGCATCGCGCACGGGATCCTCGACGACGAGACGTACGACTGGTTGGCGGTCGTCGAGGGGTTGCTGGTCTCGGGTGGAGGCCCGGTGGTGGTGAGCGAGGACCTGCTGGCGCGGGCGAATGCGCTTGCCGTCGAGAGCACACACATCGACGTCGATCCGACTGGGTCGTCCGGGCTCGCCGGGCTGCTCGCCCTACGCGATCAGGGAGCGATCGGCGACCACGAACGGGTCGGCGTGCTGTTGACCGGGGTTCGTCGCTGACCGACGTTTGCCGCGCGACCGTTCACTCGTCCGTCGCGGTGCTAGCGGTGGATGGGACTCGTCACCGACGACAACGGCGCACCAGTCCTGTTGGAGCGTGCGGCGATGATCTCCGCCAGGATGCTGATGGCCATCTCCTGCACGGAGCGTCCGCCGATGTCGAGCCCGATCGGCGCGCGCAACCGGTCGAGCTGTTCCTGGGGCACTCCCGCATCGACGAGTCGTCGGCGGCGGTCCTCGCACGTGCGGCGCGAACCGAGCAGGCCGATGTAGCCAACGGGCATGCCCAGCGCCACCTGCAACACAGGGGTGTCGAACTTGGGGTCGTGGGTCAGCACGGCGAGCGCAGTTCGCTCGTCGATCCGCCCCCCTGCCGCCTCCCGCGCAAGGTAGCGGTGCGGCCACTCGTTGATGACCTCGGCCGCGTCGTGGAACCGACCCGGTGTTGCGAAGGCAGGCCGTGCATCGCAGACCGTGACGTGGTAGCCGGCGAAGGTGCCCAGCGTGGCAACTGCGGCCGTCAGGTCGGTGGCGCCGAAGACGAGGAGCCTTGCGGGTATGGCCTCCACGGAGAGGAAGACGCGCACTGCCGGCTCGCCGGCCACCTCATCGCGTTGGAAGGCCACCACCGTGCTCTTGCCCTCGCCTGCGCGGGCCCGGGCCTCCAGTGCGACGGCCTCGTCGAGGGCTTCGGAACCAAGGGAGCCAAGGACGCTGGACTCATGGATGACGAGGTGGCGCCCCACGCGGGCAGGGAGCTCGTGGGCGATGACCGTGGCCACCGCCACCGGTGGATGCTCCGTGTTCAGCGCTTCGCCCAGCTCCGGGTAGACCTCGGGTGACACGGGTTCGACGAAGACATCGATCTCTCCACCGCACGTCAGGCCCACGGAGAAGGCGTCCTCGTCGCTGACGCCGTAGTGCTCGAGCCTGGCCCTGCCCGTGGCGACGGCGTCCACGCAGCTCTCGTAGACAGCGCCCTCGACGCATCCTCCGGAGACGCTGCCGGTCACCTCTCCGTCGGGTCCGAGCACCATGATCGAGCCTGGGACTCGTGGCGCAGACTGCCAGGTGTCGCACACGGTTGCCACCGCGACGGTGTGTCCGGCGTCCCACCAGTCGGCAAGCAGGCGCTTCGGGTCTTCCATCACGCTGGCCTCCACGTTCTCCACGGCCGGTCAGGCTCGTCGATGTTCCCACCTTACGAACGACGCGGGCGTGGGCAATCAGCAGTTGATGTCACCGTGGCATCTGTAACCTCGGACATGGCGAAGATATGCGCACTCGCCGGGGCGTACCCGCCATACGAGGAGCTGAATAGCTGCATGGACTTTCACGAACAGCTGCACGCACTGGACGGCCTCGCGTACGGCGGCTTGTACCAAGATGACTTTCTCCTGACGTGGGACAAGTCGCAGGATGAGATGCGGGCTGTCCTCGCCGTCGCCGAGGCGTTGCGCGCCCTTCGCGAGAACAACAGGAGCGCCCGAATATTCGACTCCGGGCTCGGAATCTCGCTGTTCCGTGACAACTCGACCCGCACCCGCTTCTCCTATGCCTCGGCCTGCAACCTGCTGGGCCTCGAGGTTCAGGACTTCGACGAGGGCAAGTCCCAGCTGGCCCACGGTGAGACGGTCAAGGAGACCGCCAACATGATCTCCTTCATGGCCGACGTCATCGGCATCCGCGACGACATGTACATCGGCAAGGGTCACACGTACATGAAGGAGTTTGCCGAGTACCTCAAGGAGGGGTATGAGGCCGGAGTCCTGGAACAGCGCCCCACCGTGGTCAGCCTCCAGTCCGACATCGACCACCCCACCCAGTCCACCGCTGACCTCCTCCACCTGGTTCACACCTTCGGCGGGCTCGAGAACCTGCGGGGCAAGAAGCTCGCGATGACGTGGGCATACTCACCGAGCTACGGCAAGCCGCTCTCCGTGCCCCAGGGCATGATCGGCCTGATGACCCGCTTCGGAATGGACGTCACGCTGGCCCACCCCGAGGGCTATGACGTCACGGCCAACACCCGCGAGATCGCAGCCAGGAACGCCGCGCTGTCCGGTGGCTCCTTCACCGTGGCGCACTCCATGGAGGAGGCCTTCGAGGGAGCAGACATCGTGTGCCCGAAGAGCTGGGCCCCGTTCCAGAGCATGCAGGAGCGCACCGACCTCTACGGCAACGGTGACTTCGACGGCATCAAGGCGCTGGAGCAGCGACTTCTCCAACAGAATGCCGAGCACAAGGACTGGGCCACCACCGAGGCGATGATGGCCAGGGCCAAGGACGGCCAAGCGCTTTACATGCACCCGCTGCCGGCTGACGTCACCGGGCTGTCCTGCGACGAGGGCGAGGTCGACCGGTCGGTGTTCCACCGCTACCGTGTCCCGCTCTACCAGCAGGCCGGCAACAAGCCGTACGCCATCGCCGCCATGATTTTTCTGCAGAAGATCAGGGACCCGGCCGCCAAGCTCCACGAGCTGTGGGACCGCGACCTGCCCCGCTGGCAACACTGATCCTCTGTCACGTGCCACGCCTCACGCAGTGCGACGGCATGGCCCGCCACTCTCTTGTTCACACCGCACGATGCCCAGAAGGCATGCAATGACAACAACCGCGCAGATCGACTTCGCCAAGGTCAAGGACGCCGCGGAGGGCTACCGCGCCGACATGTCCCGGTTCCTGCGGGCCCTCATCAAGGCCAAGGGCATGAGCTGCCAGGAAGAGGAGAAGTCGAAGCTCATCCAGAAGGAGATGCAGAGGCTCGGCTACACCAAGGCCGAGATCGACCCCCTCGGCAACGTCCTCGGATACATGGGCAACGGCAAGACCCTGATCGCGTTCGACGGCCACATCGACACCGTGGGTGTCGGCAACATCGCGAACTGGACGTTCGACCCGTTCGACGGCTTTGAGGACGACGTCAACATCGGTGGCCGAGGGGCCTCCGACCAGCTTGGCGGCCTTGTCTCCGCGGTCTACGGCGCCAAGATCGCCAAGGATCTCGGCCTGCTCTCCGACAAGTACACGATGCTCGTGACCGGCACCGTCCAGGAAGAGGACTGCGACGGCATGTGCTGGCTGTACATCATCGAGGAGTCCGGCATCAGGCCGAAGTTCGTCGTGTCGACCGAGCCCACGGACAACGGCATCTACCGCGGACACCGTGGCCGGATGGAGATCCGGGTGGATGTTGCCGGCATCTCCTGCCACGGCTCCGCCCCGGAGCGCGGTGAGAACGCCATCTACAAGATGGCCGAGATCCTGCCGGAGGTCCGCGACCTCAACGACGCTCTGCTGGACAACGACTTCCTCGGCAAGGGCACCGTCACGACCTCGGAGATCTTCTTCACGTCACCCTCGCGGTGCGCAGTCGCCGACAGCTGCTCGATCTCGCTCGACCGCCGGCTCACCGACGGCGAGACCTGGCAGAGCGCCATCAAGGAGATCGAGGAGCTCCCGTCGGTCAAGAAGCACGACGCCAAGGTCTCGCTGTACGACTACAAGGCCAAGGCATGGACCGGTCTCGAGTACGGCCAGGAGTGCTACTTCCCGACCTGGGTCATCCCCGAGGACTCCCCGGAGGTCCAGGCTGCGGCCAAGGCCCACCAGGCGATGTATGGCGAGCCGCGCATCGACAAGTGGACGTTCTCCACCAACGGAGTGGCGATCGCCGGCCGTCACGGCATCCCCGTGATCGGTGTCGGTCCGGGCCAGGAGGTCCAGGCCCACGCGCCGAACGAGATCAACTGGAAGGACGATCTCGTGAAGTGCGCTGCGATCCTGAGCGTCATTCCGACCATCTACTGCGAGAACCAGCCGGCCTGATCACCAGCGGAGTCAGGGGCGGTCCCTGATGAGGCGGCCGCCCGGACTCCCGTGAGAGAGGACAACAAACCCCATGTCGCGCATCCTGGTGTCTCTGGGCGGCAACGCCCTGGGTACCGACTTCGACGAGCTCGTGGAGTCGGTCGGTGTCGTGGCCAAGCCCATCGTGGGCCTCCTGGAGGCAGGGCACGAGATCGTCATCTGCCACGGCAACGGCCCGCAGGTCGGCATGATCAAGAGCTCGATCGACCATGGTCGGGCGAGCTACCACCAGCCCTCGGTGCCGTTGTCCGAGGCCGTCGCGATGAGCCAGGCGTATGTCGGGTACCACCTGCAGAACGCCATCGAGAACCAGCTGCACGCCCGCGGCCTGCACAGGACGGTGTGCACGGTCATCTCACGGTCACTCGTGGACGCGGACGACCCGATGTTCATGCGGCCCACCAAGCCGATCGGCGCCTTCTTCACGGCCGAGGAGGCCGCGGGGCTGCGCACGGCGGGCAAGACCATGATCGAGGACTCCGGCCGTGGCTACCGCGAGGTCGTGGCATCCCCGATGCCCAGGGACATCCTCGAGAAGGACGCGATCCTGAGCCTGGTCTCGGCGGGCCACGTCGTCATCGCCGGAGGCGGGGGCGGCATACCGACTGTCAGCAGGGACAACTGGTACAAGGCGATCGACGCCGTCATCGACAAGGACTACGTGTCGGTGATGCTGGCGACCGACGCCCAGTGCGACGCCCTGGCCATCCTCACCGGGGTCGAGAAGGTCGCCATCAACTTCAACACCCCCGACCAGCGGGACCTGGACGAGATCACCGTCGCCGACGCCGAGAAGTACATGGCCGAGGGCCAGTTCCCCGAGGGCTCGATGCTGCCCAAGATCCGGGCAGCCCTGCGGTTCACCACCTCCGGACCCGGTCGCAGGACCCTGATCACCTCGCTGGACAAGCTGGTCGAGGGTCTCAAGGGACAGACCGGCACCTGGATCGTCCCCTGAGGGCCACAGCCTGTGGCACGAATGCCGGATGGAATGGGCGATGGTGCGCGTTCATGGCTCTGAGATCACCACGGCTTCAGTTATGGGCCAGGGGGTCTGTGCGGGACAATCACGGCCATGACTGCCCAGGACCGCGTGGCCACCCGGGAGTACTACGACCAGTTCGGGGAGGCTGAGCGGGACCGCCTGGTCGCCGACGTGGCGGGCCGGGCGAGCTTCGAGGTGCACCGCCGCTTCCTGGCCCGGTTCGTCTCACCCGGAGACCGCGTGCTTGAGGTCGGCGCGGGGCCGGGCCGGTTCACCGCCGAGCTGGCGGCGCTCGGTGCCTCCGTTGTGGTGACAGACATTTCACCGGTCCAGCCGGACCTCAACCGCCAGTACGTGGGCGCTACGGACGCGGAAGCCGCGGTCGAGCGTCGGGAGCTGCTCGACGTCTGTGACGCCGGCCGGTACGACGACTGCGAGTTCGACGTCGTACTGGCGTTCGGTGGCCCACTGTCCTACGCGTTCGAGGAGACCGAGGCGGCGTTTCGCGGGCTGCTGCGCATCACTCGACCCGGTGGCATGGTCGTCGGTTCGATGATGTCGTTGCTCGGCACGTGGCGCCATCACCTGCCCGGCGTCGTGCAGGTCGCTGCTGCAGTCGGGGAAGACGTCAACGACCTGGTGCTCACCACCGGGGACCTGAGGCACATCCCTGGCGCGGCGCACGTGTGCCAGATGTTCCGGGCGAGCCAGATCGGTGGCCTGGTCTGTGCCGCGGGAGGTCGCGTGGTCGCGTTGAGCGCCAGCAACTGGGCATCCCTGGGCGACCATGAAGTGCTCGAAGCAGTGGAAGCCGACCCCGACCGGTGGTCCCGGTTCCTGAACCAGGAAGTCGTCGCCTGCTCGGAGCCGGGTGCGGTGGACGGCGGCACCCACATCCTCTTCGCCGCTCAGACCGCGGCTGGACGCGCCCACACATGAGTCTCGGTCTGTGGGAGTCATCAGACCCAGGACTTGCCCTTTCGAGGATGAGGGCTTCTGAACTGATTCGCTCGACGACCGACTGAGCGCTCCATCCGCTACTGACGAAGACGTCCGGCATGCGGCAGAGTGCGTTCAGACGACGCGGAGTGGGGCCCCCGGGTCCCGCGAGGCGATCGGCTTTCGTAACCGAAGCGGCACGAGTAACATCATCAGATGATGATGGTTGAGATGCGTGGAGGTAAGCATGAGGACGACACTGGCCCTGGACGACGACCTTATCCGCGAGGCCCAGCGCTTGACGGGAACCAGTGAGAAGAGCGCACTGGTGCGACAGGCGTTGCGGGCGCTGATCGAGCGTGAGAGTGCTCAGCGCCTCGCTCGACTGGCGGGAAGTGAACCTGCCCTGAGCGCGATCCCGAGGCGGCGGACGACGTCCGCGTGATCCTCGTCGACACCTCGGTCTGGATCGACCACCTCCGGATCGGAGATCCACAGCTCACCGTGCTCCTCCAAGAAGCCCAGGTACTGGCTCACCCGTGGGTGATCGGCGAGCTCGCGCTTGGCCAGCTCTCTCGTCGCAGCGAAATCCTCGGTCTCCTGAGCAACCTCCCACAAGCAAAAGTCGCCACAGAGGCCGAGGTGATGACCTTGGTCGAAACCCAGCGCCTGTTTGGACTCGGAATCGGTTATGTCGATGCCCACCTCCTCGCTGCGACCCTATTGACAACAGATGCGAGCCTGTGGACCCGCGACAAGCGACTCGCCGCTGCCGCTGCCGATCTCGGAATCTCATACCGGACGCCGGGCAAGTCGTCACGCCAATAGTGGCGTCGCCCCGAGGCGCACCCCGAGGCAGTTGAGTGCATTGACCGGGGTCGTTGGTCAATGCACTACTCGCACTCAGGTCCCGGTGATGTGCTCCGGCCGGATCGGGACCCTCGGCAGGGGCTTCCCGACCGCCTGGCGGATGGCGCTGGCGATGGCGGGACCCGAGGAGATCGTCGGTGGCTCGCCGACGCCCCGGAGGCCGTACGGCGCGTGCGGATCGGCATGCTCGAGAACCGCGATCTGCATCGGCGGCACGTCGAGGATGGTGGGCACCAGGTAGTCCGTGAACGAGGGGTTACGAATGACCCCGTCCTTGACGATGACCTCCTCCATGACTGCCAGGCCGAGCCCCTGGGCACTCCCTCCCTGGATCTGCCCGACGACGGCCTGCGGGTTGATGGCCTTGCCCACCTCCTGCGCGCAGTCGAGCGCCACGACCTTGACCAGCCCGAGCTCGACGTCGACGTCGACGACGGCACGGTGTGCCACGAAGGCGTACTGCACATGGGCGAAGCCCTGACCCGTCGCCGGGTCGATGGCTTCGGTCGGGCGGTGCCGCCACTCGAGGGTCTCCTCGACCACACGGTCGCCCAGGACATCGACGAGCGCTGCGACGACACCTTCGCCGTCGCTGACCACCTCGCCGCCCTCGAGCCGCAGGCCGGCGACCGTGTGGCCGAGCCGTTGTTGGGCTATCCCGAGCACGACCTCGCGGACCTTCTCACAGGCTGCCTTGACAGCGCCCCCGGTCATGTAGGTCTGGCGGGACGCGGAGGTGGAGCCGCTCGACCCGACCTGGGTGTCCTTGCTGTCCACGACGACGCGGTCCACGCCAAGCTCGGTGCGACAGATCTGCTGCTCGACGGTCACCAGGCCCTGGCCCACCTCGACAGCAGCCGTGTGCACGGTCACGGTGGGCTGACCGTTGATGACCTCGAGCCGGACCCGCGCCGTCGAGTAGTCGTCGAAGCCTTCCGAGAACCCGACGTTCTTGTAGGCCACGGCGTACCCAACACCCCGCACCACACCCTCCCCGTGGGTGACGTTGGAGACGCCTCCGGGGAGGGTGAGCAGGTCGGCCTCGTCGTCGGGCGAGCGCTCCGCCGGCATCGGCATCGACTGCACGCGCCGCAGCAGCTCCTCGACCGGCGCGGCGCTGTCGACGACCTGGCCGGTTGCGGTCTGAGCCCCCTCGCTCATCGCGTTGAGGCAACGCAGCTCGACCGGGTCCATCCTGAGCTCGCCGGCGAGCTTGTCCATCTGCGCCTCGTAGGCGAAGGCGACCTGCACAGTGCCGAAGCCGCGCATGGCACCGCATGGCGGGTTGTTGGTGTATGAGCCGAAGCAGTCGAGCTGCACGTTCGGGACGACATACGGGCCGACTCCCAGCGTTCCCGCGTTGCCCACCACGGCCGCGGTGCTGGAGGCGTAGGCGCCCCCGTCGAGGTAGATGGCGGCTTTGACGTGCACCAGCGTGCCGTCCCTGGTGGCTCCGTGCTCGTAGCGCATCCGGGCCGGATGTCGGTGGACGTGCCCGAAGAAGGACTCCTCCCGGTTGTAGACCATCTTCACCGGCTTGCCCGTGTGCAGCGCGAGGAGGCAGGCGTGAATGTGCATCGACAGGTCCTCGCGTCCCCCGAAGGCCCCGCCGACGCCGGCAAGGGTCAGCCGCACCTTCTCGGGCGGCAGCCCCAGGGCCCCGCAGATCTGGCGCTGGTCGACGTGCAACCACTGGGTGGCGACATACAGCTCCACGCCGCCGTCCTCCGCGGGGACGGCCAACCCGGACTCCGGGCCGAGGAAGGCCTGGTCCTGCATGCCGACCTCGTACTCGCCGACCACCACGACGTCGGCGACCGGCGTCGGGTCGCCCTTGCGGATCTTCAGGTGCCTGACCAGGTTGCCCCCTGGGTGCAGGTGGGCTCGCTCTGCGCTCAGCTCGCTGACCGGCGCCGTCGCGCCCTGGACCGGGTTCCACCCCGGGTGTCCGAGGGCCTCGATCGGGTCGGTCACCGGCACGAGGACCTCATAGTCGACGCGGACCTTCTTCGCCGCCTGCCGCGCGATCTCCGGGTCGTTGGCAGCGACCAGGGCAACGGGCTCGCCCTGGTAGCGCACCACGTCGATGGCCAGCACCGGCTGGTCGGGGATCTCGAGGCCGTAGAGCTTCTCTCCTGGCACGTCCTCGTGGGTGAGCACCGCAGACACGCCAGGAGTCGCCAGTGCGGGCCCGATGTCGATGGAGCGGATCCGGGCATACGGATGCGGGCTGCGCAGCGTGACCCCCCAGATCATGCCGTCCATCCACAGATCGCTCCCGAAGGCGAACTCGCCGAGCACCTTGAGGTTGCCGTCCGGCCGCGGTGGGCTGTCGCCGACCTGTCCTTCGCGGACCTCGGTGCGAGTGATGGCGGTGGTCATGGTGGTTACCCGGCTTTCCGGACGAGGGACTGGTGCACGGTGGCCGCTTCATGGGCGATGGCGCTCTCGTCCACGGTGACGACGCGGTCCCGCTCGACGACGAAACAGCCGTCGACGAGCAGCAGCTCCAGCGGTGGCGGGCTGCCAAGGATGAGAGCGGCCACGGGATCGGTGATGTCGGCATGCGCGATCGTGTCGAGCCGCCAGAGGGCGAGGTCGGCGAGCTTGCCCGGCTCGATCGAACCCAGATCGTCCTCTCGGCCCAGGACCCGGGCGCCACCGATGGTGGCGAGCTCCAACGCGTCTCGCACGCCGAGAGCCTTCGGGCCGCCGCGAGCCCGCGCGAACAGGACCGCGTGGCGCGCCTCCTCGAGCATGCTGGCCGACTCGTTGCTGGCTGCGCCGTCGACGCCGAGGCCCACCCGGGCGCCGGCGTCCATCAGGTTGCGGGTCCGTGCGATGCCGGCCCCGAGGCGGGCGTTCGATGTCGGGCAGTGCGCGATCCCCGTCGACGTCTCACCGATGCGTTGGACGGACCGGTCGTCAAGGTGGATGCCGTGGGCGAACCAGACGTCGTCGCCGAGCCACCCCAGTCGTTCGGCGTACTCCAGCGAGGAGCAGCCGAAGCGCTCGCGGCAGAAGTCCTCCTCGTCGAGGGTCTCCGCGAGGTGGGTGTGCAGGCGAACCCCGAGTCGTCGCGCCAGGGTCGCCGCCTCGCTCATCAGCTCGCCGGAGACGGAGAACGGAGAGCATGGCGCGACCGCGACCTGCAGCATCGACGAGGGAGAGGGGTCGTGCCACCGGGCGACGGCCGCTTCGGTGGCCGCAAGCGCCGCGTCCCGGTCCTCGACGACGTGGTCGGGAGGGAGGCCGCCCTGACTGCGGCCGAGGTCCATGGACCCGCGTGCAGGGTGGAAGCGCAGCCCGACCGAACGGGCGGCCTCGATCTCGGCCGCGAGCAGGTCACCACCTTCACGGGGGAACACGTAGTGGTGGTCACTGGTCAGGGTGCAGCCTGTCCGCGCGAGCCACGCGAGGCCGCCGCGTGCGGCGACGTTCACGGCATACTCGTCGATCCCTGCCCAGATCGGGTAGAGCGTGGTCAGCCACTCGAAGAGCGTGGCGTCGGCGGCCAGCCCGCGCGTCACCCACTGGTAGAGGTGGTGGTGGGTGTTGACCAGGCCAGGGGTGAGCAGACAGCCCGAGCCGTTGACCACCCTCGCGCCCACGACGTCGGGCGCGGGCCCCTCGCCGACGGTCTCGATCCGGTTGCCCGAGATGACGACGTGGCCATCGGACAGCTCCGTGCGGGCCGGATCCATCGTCGCGACGGCACACCCCTGGATGACCGTCCGGGCGCGATCCGGAGACGCAGGCAGTCGGGACTCCGGGGAGGTCGCAGCCATGACTAACGCGGTCCCGCTGGCGACAACTGGTCGGCGGCGAGGTTTACGGCGTCGAGGATCTTCTCGTATCCCGTGCAGCGACAAAGGTTTCCGGCCAGCGCCTCGCGGATCTCTGGATCGGATGGATGCTCGCTGCGCTCGAGCAGGTCGTGGGCGGCGACGATCAGACCGGGGGTGCAGAAGCCGCACTGGACCGCGCCGGCCTCGACGAAGGCCTGCTGCACAGGGTGCAGATCCTCGTCACCACGTAGCCCCTCGACGGTCACGATGTCGCGACCCTCGGCCTGACCCGCCGCCACGAGACAGGCGCAGACCGGCACGTGGTCGAGGTAGACGGTGCATGAGCCGCACTCACCCTGCTCGCACGCGTTCTTTGACCCCGGCAGGCCCATTCGCTCACGCAGGACGAAGAGCAGGCTCTCGCCCTCCCAGACGTCGTCGACCTGACGTTGCTCGCCGTTGACCGTCGTGTTGATGCGCATGGCTCAGGCCGCCTTTCGGTAGTCGTTCCAAGCCCAGACCAGGCTGCGTCGGGCCATGACGGAAAGAGAGTGCAGGCGGTATGCCGCGCTGCCCCGGACGTCGTCTATGGGGGCAGCCGCCGCACTCACCTGAGCCCCGAACTCCTTTGCGAGAGAAGGCGGCAGCTCACCGCGTGACTCCCACAGCCCCGCCTCCTGGAGTGCGCTCCCGGCAAAGGCGCCGGCCTCGACTGCGACGAACGGGGTGGGCGCTGCGGAGCCGACGCCCGTGCCGACGGCCTTCCGGCCGGGGTGCAGCGCGAGCCCGAAGGCGCACACTGCGATGACCATGGCATTGCGGGCGCCGATCTTCGAGTACTGCTGAGGCCCGGTTGCCGGGGCGATCCAGATAGCCCGGATGAGCTCGTCGGGCTCCAACGCGTTGCGCTTCACGCCGAGGTAGAAGTCGGTCACCGCCATGCGGCGTGAGCCACGGACCGACTCGACCTCGACCTCGGCGCCGGCGGCAAGGAGGGCCGGGTGGGAGTCTCCGGCCGGCGAGGCGGTTCCCAGGTTGCCGCCCACCGTGCCACGGTTGCGGATCTGGGGGGAGCCGACCGTCCGGGACGCCATGGCGAGCCCCGGCAGCTGGTCGCCGAGCTCGCTGATCAGTCGCGCGTAGGTCACGCCGGCACCCAGGCGGACGAGACCGTCCTCCTCGTACCACTCGTCGAGGTCGCGCACTCGCGTCAGGTCGATGAGCGCGGTCGGGCGGAGCCGATCGAAGTTCAGCTCCACCATGACATCGGTGCCCCCGGCGACCGGCACGGCGTCGGGGTGCTCAGCCTTGGCGGCGAGCGCATCGGTCCACGAGATGGGTCGGAGGAAGTCCATGTCGGCTCCTGGTCCACAGGGAGGCGGCACCGGGTGTGGTGCCGTGCAACCCAGTAGATCGCAACCAGGCCCGGCGTAAGACCACTTTGGGCACGATGGCGCATAGCTGCTTGCTTCCCCGTCAGAGAAGTACCGTGGGGCGATTCGGCGTGTTCCGCCTTGTCTGTCGGGACGCGATGATTGAGATCTCTTGACGACTCTTGTGGTTCACCGGACGTCGCGCCTCTGCGGACAGAATTGTGCGGAGGGGCGCCCACCTTGACGCGTCTGTTGACGATCGAGCGAGGGGGTGCGTCATGCGTTGTGAGCACGGAAGCGGTGCCTCTGGTTCGTCCGGCGCCGCTCGGTGGGCCTGGGTTTGTTCGTTTCTTGTTCCCCGTCTTCATGTCCGCTTCGGAGGGAGTGACGGGGACTCATGCTCAATGGGATCCGGGGCCTTGACCCACGCCGCGGACCGGCCCCGACCCTCTGGCATCACCTTGCCCTCGCTCTTCAACGGCTCGAGCGTCAGCCGGATCGTCGGGTCGCTGACCCCGGGTTGCACGAAGACACGCGGTCCTCCGGCGACCGGGGTGATGAAGACGAGACCCCTGTCGTCGTTCCAGTTTGCCAAGATGCCCTGCTGGCGCATCACACTCTTATCTGAACACAGGTAGCCGCCCTCCTCACCTCAAGATACGGCCAGGAGATCAGGAGCAGGTTGATGCCCACCCGCACCGTGACTGGCGGCTCTCGTGCCAGGAGCCAAACGAGTGCGGCAGCAGGTTGAGGACCCTTCGGCCATCACTTCCGGCGGGTGCAGTTTCAGCTGGGTCGAAACGGGATGAGCCAATCCAGGCCCCACTCCTACAGGGATGACCTGCGGAGATACTGGTCGGGGTGACAGGACTTGAACTTGCGGCCTCTTCGTCCCGAACTTCCCGCAACCGCAACGATATCCGTGGCTAAGCACGTGCGGGCGCCACCCAGCCGGGCTAGATGGCGGGTCGCGGCGGTGGTGTTGCGGTACTTCGCTGCGGTACGGCCGGCTCGCGCGTAAGGCTTAGCGTCGTCGCAGAGTTCGCATCACGTGGTGCGGACTCCGGCACCCATGCTGCCAGTAGGTCCTCGGGACGCAGGACGATGTCGGCGCTGGCACCGGGTGCAAGCCCGCTGGGGCAGACCGCGAGTAGACGCGCACCGCCGGCATGGGGGATGACGTTACGGGCGTTGGCTAGTTCGGCCATCTCAGTCCTGTTCACTCCGCCGCGTGGTCGCCATTTGATGGTGCCCACGGCGGCTATGTTCGCAGCGGTGCGGGCGACGATGTCCACCTCAACCGAGTTGTCTCGGGTCCACCAGGCACCGGTTTGTTGCACACCTGCCAGCTCTGGGTGCGTGGCGCCGAGCCGGGTCAGGGCCTCGTTGACGTGGGGTTCGATCGCGCGTCCACGCCAGCTGGCCCAGCTGGCGTCGAACGCCGTGACCGCGATGTCACCGCGGCTGCGGCTGATGTCTTCGATGTGGCGAGCGATGAAACGGAACCAGAATCGCAGGTAGGGGTCGGTGAGTCGGTATCGGCGCAACTTGCTGTTGGAAGCGGCTCCGGAGGGGACCTCGATGCGGATCAGATCCTTGGGGCCTTCAAGGATCCTGAGCGCCCGGGTGATAGCGGTCTGGGCGGCGCCGCGTTCGCCGGGGTCACTGATGGCCGAGACGACGTCGTTGAAGCCGGGCCGGGTGACAGCTTCGGCGCCGATCGCGGTGAGCACCTGACGGGCGCTTGCCGCATCCCTGAACTCGGCGTCAAGCGTCAGCTGTGCGCTGATCACCAGGTCGCTGAAGGGGTCGGTCAGCGCGGTCTTGACATAGGCGGCGGTGGTCTTGGCGGCGGCGCATCGCTCGACGAGCCGGGGATAGCCCCCGGTCACCAGGTAGGCATCGAAGATCTCCAGGGCGGAGCGTCCGGGTAGCGCCTCAGCGACCTCGGCCGGGTTCAGGGCCGGGACGACTATCGGAGTTACCCGCCCGAACAGTGGCCGGTCATGCTCGATCAGGCGACTCATCATGGCGACGTCCGAGCCAATGAGGATGAGCAGGATTGGCAGCTTGCTCAACGTGGTGTCCCACGCCACCTGAAGCTCGCCCTCCAGTGACCGGTCGGCGTCCACAGCCCAGGGGAACTCGTCCAGGACGACGATCACGGGGGTGTTGCGGGCGGCCAGGGCCCACCGGTTGAAAGCCTCTCGCCAGGTCGTTGGCGGCGAGTCGAAGAGCAGGTGCACGTCGGCTACGGGGTGTCGGCTCCCCAAGAACGCTTCCGCCAGCATCTCCAGCTGGCGGTGCATTGGTGCCAGCTTGACCCCGGTGAAGTAGGCATGAGGGGTGTCCACCTGCTCGACGAAGGCGGTGACCGCAGTCGACTTGCCCACTTGGCGGCGGCCGCGCATTGCGAGGATGCGACCCTTGCCGGTGGTGTGCACCTCGGTGAGGCTGCCGGCGAGCCGATCGAGAAGGTCCGTGCGTCCAAACATGAGCAACCTAACTGTCAACCAAGTATGTTACACGACAGTATGTTACTGATCCGTTGCTGAACGTTGGAAGCAACGCGAAGGAATCAGCCTTCATCGTGTGGCGAGCTCTGGGAGTGGTCACTGTGCTGGCGCCCGCGCACCACAGTGGCCGCGTCCCCTCGTAGAGGCCGAGTTTGGAGAGCGAGGGCGGTGCGGGTCAGGGGTCGTAGATCGCGGAGCGACGCCGTAGGCGCCCTTGATGCGTGCCGACGGAGATCGGAGAATTGGGCCGGCAGGGGGCGGGACGTTGGTCACGGATCAGGCTGACTGGCGCTGCGGGTTTGGAGCGACAGTTGGTGTCGCGCAACGGGCTCCGCGTGTCGTGGGCGAGCGGGGGGAGGGACCGGCCGGAGGCCGCACGCCCGGAGCCGCTGAGCCCGCGAAGCGTCGGGCGCAGGCCGGCGCTCTTGATCCGGGCATCGGGAAGATCAGGCTTGATCGGCTGCGGGTGAGCGACGTCCAGTCCTGGCTCAACAAGCTTCAGTCACAATGTCAGTGTTGTGCTCAGGGTAAGGATGCCAAGCGCGCGGCTCGCGATCCGACTAGGGCCAAGTGCTGTGCCAAGGGCGAGTGCTGCCGCAGCTATCCGTCGGGCAGGACCATCAAGGACCTTCGCGGGGTTTTGCGGTCGGCGGTGTCGAGTGCGATGACCGAGGAGTTGGTCAGTCGCAACGTCGCCACGATGGTCAAGGCACCTCGGTTGCGGCCGCGCAAGATCGTGCCGTGGTCTAGTGAGGAGGCTCGCCGGTTTCTGGAGTCGGCCCGCAACGACGATGACTCGCCGTATGCGGCGTTCGTCCTGGTCCTGGTCCTGGTTCTCGGGCTACGCAAGGGGGAGGTACTCGGACTCAGCTGGCCCGCGGTGGACGTAAAGGGACGTGAGCTGACCATCGATCAGCAGCTCCAGCGCGTTCGTCGTGAGCTGCTCCTGCGCCAGACCAAGACCGCAGCCTCCGACAGCACCTTGCCGATCCCGGACCTGGTCGCAACCGCGTTGGAGCTGCGACGGACAGCCCAAGAGAAGGAAAAGGCGGAGGCGGGCGAGATCTGGCGCGGGCTACCCCAAGGTCCACACCTGGTGTTCACCGGCAGGTATGGGACGCCGGTCGATCCGAGGACCCTCAACCGGCGGTTCACTGCTCGATGCGACCTGGCCGGTCTCCGTCACATGACGGTTCACGACGCGCGGCGGACGTGCGCCACTCTGCTGGTCGATCTGGAAGTCCACCCAAGGGTGATCATGAGAATCCTGCGTCACGCCGACGTTTCGATGACGATGGAGATCTATGCCAACGCCAGCTCGACGGCGACCAGCGAAGCGCTGCGCAGGCTGGGGGAGGCCCTGCGATGAGCACTGTTGCGGTACTTCGTTGCGGTACGAGGCAAAGCGAAGACCCCGCCCCGAATGGGGCAGGGCCTCTCACCTGCGGAAACACTGGTCGGGGTGACAGGATTTGAACCTGCGGCCTCTTCGTCCCGAACCACGCGCGGGGTCGTCGCCAACGGGCGTTGAGCACGCGAGAGCAGCATCGGGGCACCCTAAGCATCGCCGAAGAGCGTCTTTGCTGCTGTACTTTGCTGCTGTCCTGCTGACAATGACAACCCCAGTGAGTTTCACGCCAGCCGCCTGGTCGGCCGACAGGCTGGCCCAACTGGGCCGCCTTTGGGAGCCCAGCAGGCACCACGAGGCTGCGCCGCCCTGCTGCGCCGGGTTGAGGTCCAGAGTTTCGGGTGGAGAGTTTCAGTGAGCAGGTCTGGGGCGTTTCAGATGAGGATTCTTGGCCCGTTTCGCTTGGCCGCCGTGGAGTGACAGCGGATAGATCAAGCAGCTCCTGGCTACGGTTCCGTTCTGTGACCGAAATAGCGGATGCGCCGCGTGATCTGTCGTCGTTGGTGGTGTTCCAGCGGGGGTTCCTGGAGGCGAGCAGCGACCTGTTCGAGCCGTTTCGGCTGGTTGATGCCAGCGGCACGGTTTTTGAGCCGGTCAGCGCGTATCTGAGGGAACTGCAGGCGTGTGGCCGTTCGGCGTCCACGCAACGTTCGCACGGGATGGATCTTCTTCGCTGGTTCCGTTTCTTGTGGACGGTCGAGGTCTGCTGGGATCAGGCGACTCGTGTGGAGGCCTGTGACTTCTGTTCATGGATTCAGATCAGTGACAAGCCCGTCCGGCCGCACTGGCGACGCGCGGGCGAGGATGTGCAGCCGCCGTCGCCACGGACTCAAGATGTTCGCGGCGCGCGGGCGCGAGGGTCGAACCCGGTGACTGGAAAGGTGGGCCCGGGTGTGAAGTACGCTGCCGCGACGGCGGCACACTCCGAGACGGTGCCGCGTAGTTTCTACGACTTCCATCTTGAAGCTGGCAGCGGGCCGATGCTCAACCCATTTCCGCTGTCACGGGACAGGCGCGGCGGGCGCGGGAACGCGCATCACAACCCGATGAATCCCTTCCAGCACGAGCGCACGGGCCGGTACCGGCCCAAGGCAGTGGTGCGCATTCCGCGGCAGATCCCGGACGAGAGATTCGA
>Ga0097691_1000558_pt1 | contig 31831 bp, 29 predicted proteins | sample NGESurdeep072012_8_FD_72858 | JGI IMG/M metagenome (GOLD analysis project Ga0097691, IMG submission 72858) | Arctic peat soil microbial communities from Barrow, Alaska - NGEE Surface sample 210-1 deep-072012 | ecosystem: Environmental > Terrestrial > Soil > Wetlands > Peat ... | reverse complement strand
CCTGCACGAGCGCTGGCGCCGCGGTTTCGGATTCAGCGAGAACAATAAAGCAGATAGTGCCGGCCGAGCACAGGAACTTGAGCAGCTTCAGGCCGAACGGTCCGAACTTGTCGAAGATCGAGCCCATCAGGACTTCGCTCAACCATTCATGACGCAGCCACGGGAAGCCCGGCGCCGAATACGAATAAGGATTGACGCGCGGCAGCGAACCATGAGCGAGAAGCTCGCGGCCCCACAGAACGTGTCCCCAGAGATCCGGATCGCTGAGCTGGCGTACGTCCGCAATCACGATCGCGAACAGGATCAGTGCCGGAGAGTAGCGCCAGAGCGAAACACGAGCGGTACTGGCGGCCACCATGGTATCCCGCTAGGCGCGCTCGTCCGGCGACATCTCGAGCGCGCCGAGATTGGCGAAGCGCAGCACACCGCCCGCGGCGAGAGCGACGATGAGCAGGATGAGCCCTGGTGCGCGGGCCGAACCGATCGAGCGAGAGGGCGTCTGATCGTGCGGATGAACGCGTGGCTGATCGCGCTCATCGGCTTTGGATGCGGCCGTCAGAGACCCTTCCTTAGCTGCGGCGCAGGACGAAAGCCTACCGTGCGAGCCGCCGGAATGGTCATGGGCGCGTTGGTGCGCGGATTGAAGCCAGCGCGTGCGCGGCGACGGCGCACGGAAAAAGTGCCGAAGCCGGGCACCCAGAAGCGCTTGTCCTTGCGAATCGAGCGCGCAATCTGCTCGAAGGCGAGGTCCAGGGTGGTGGCGACCTGCTTTTTGGGCTGATCCGTGGACCGGGCGATCGTATCGATCAATTCCGCTTTGGTCATCGGCGAGGACCTCCAGCGATTTTCTATAGCCCAAGTGCGCGCGGAGCCATAGCTGCGGGTGGTGCGATTCGATTGCGCTCGATCCAGCCGTCGATGGCCGCCAGCGCTCGCGTGCCCATCTCGATTTTCTTCTGACGGCCTCGCGCCCGGATCTTCAAATCAGGCATCAGGCCGTAGTTCGCGTTCATCGGCTGGAAGTCGCGGCGCGCGGGATCGGTGATGTATACGACCAGCGAGCCGACGGCGGTCTCGGGCGGTGGAACGACCAACTCGCGATTCATGACCAGGTTCGCGGCGTTGATTCCCGCGAGCAATCCCGCGGCTGCGGACTCGACGTAGCCTTCGACCCCGACCATCTGGCCAGCCAAAAACAAATCGTCGCGCGTCTTGAGCTGGAGCGTGGGACGGATCAGGCGCGGCGAATCGACAAACGTATTGCGATGTAGCGAGCCGAGGCGCACGAACTCCGCCTTTTCCAGTGCGGGGATCATTCGCAGCACGCGGCGCTGCTCCGGATAGGTCATCTTGGTCTGGAATCCGACCATGTTGTACAGGCGGCCGCCGGTGTCGTCCTGCCGCAGCTGCACGACTGCAAACGGTCGGGGTCCGCTGTTTGGCTCTGAGAGACCGACCGGGCGCATCGGGCCGAACGCGAGCGTCATCGGTCCGCGGCGCGCCATTTCCTCTATCGGCATGCATCCCTCGAAATAAACCGGCTTCTCGAACGGATGCAGGTCGATTTTTTCAGCCGCCACAACCGCCGCGACGAAGGCCTCGTACTGTACCGCGGTCATCGGGCAATTGATGTAATCATCGCCGCCCTTGCCGTAGCGCGAGGCTTTGAACGCCACCGCCATGTCGATCGAATCGGCGGCGACGATCGGCGCGATCGCGTCGTAGAAATACAGGTTGCGCGGACCGATCAGGCGGTTCAGCGCCTCGCCCAGCGCGGGGCTGGTCAGAGGACCGGTGGCGAGAATTGTGAGGCCGGTGGGAATCTCCGACGCCTCGACGCGCGAAATCTCCACCATGGGATGCTGCTCGAGGGCCGCGGTGATGGCGTGCGAGAAGTCATTGCGATCGACGGCGAGTGCGGAACCCGCGGGCACCCGCGCGCAATCCGCGGCTGCAATCACGAGTGAGCCGAGCCGGCGCATCTCTTCTTTCAGCACGCCGACCGCGGTCTCCATCGAATCGTTGCGGAGCGAATTCGAGCACACGAGCTCCGCAAAATCCGCGGTCCGATGCGCTTCGGTCATTTTGACGGGCCGCATCTCGACGAGCCGCACGGCGATACCCCTGCGTGCGAGCTGGTAGGCAGCCTCGCTGCCCGCAAGTCCCGCTCCGACAATGGTTACCTGGCTTTCACTCATCGGGAATTGCCGGCTGAACACGAGCCTGGATGCGGCGAGCCACGATCGTGGTGTTTTTCTGACTGATCGAATGGAGCCGGAAAGAGCAATTTATACCATTAGTTGTGGTTTTGGGACGGCTGCCCTCTATGGCTAGTTTCGTTCCGTCAAAAATAATTTCAGCCGAGAGCGGAGGTCGCCCGATTTTGGGCGAGCCGGGCGAGTACGGGAAATCCTGGCGGTTGACCATAGCGTACGCATAGCACACCAAAACCAATGGGGGCAGGCTGAATAGTTCATCCCGAAAATCGAAACTGAACCAGTGCCGGTTTTTCGACGGTGGTGTAAACGAGCGCGGATCCCCGGATCCGCGCGAATCCGGCGCAGTGAAACAGTGAAAAAGTGAAACAGCGAAACGGAGGCTCTACGCGGGCGTCGTCGAGGCCGGCGCTGGTGCGCGCTGCTCGGCGGCGGGGGCGGGAGCCTTGTAGCCGCATTCCTTGTTGGCGCATTGCCAGGTGACGCCGGTGCGCTTCAAGTTCTTCTCGACCATGTAGTTCGCGCCGCAAGACGGGCATGGATGCGGGACGACTTTGTCCCAGGCTGCGAATTTACATTTCGGATAGCGGCCGCATCCGAAGAAAATCTTTCCGCGGCGGCTGCGACGCTCGAGGATTTCGCCTTCCTTGCATTCCGGACACGCGACCCCGGTCTTCGATGGCGCCGACTGAAGGCGCTTGATTCCGTCGCAGTCCGGATACCCCGAGCATCCCAGGAATTCGCCAAAGCGTGAGCGGCGCTTGACCATCGGCTTGCCGCACTTCTCGCAGACTTCATCGGTAGGCACGGGCGCCGACGGAGCCTTGAGCGTGATAATCCCCTGGTCGTCGCGCGCGATCTCTCCGGTGTTGGTGCATTTGGGGTAGTTCGAGCAGGCGACGAACTCGCCGTTGCGCCCCCATTTGATCACCATGTCTCCGCCGTCGAGCTCGCATTTGAGCCCGGTGGGCAGGCCCTTGCGCTTGACCTCGGGCATTTTCTGCTTCGCCTCGGCAAGGTCCTTCGCGAACGGGCCGTAAAAACGCCGGAGCGTCTTCACCCAGTTCTCGGCGCCCTCTTCCACCTTGTCGAGGTCTTCTTCGAACTGCGCGGTGAAGCCGGATTCCAAAATGTCGGGAAATGCCTTGACCAGCATGTCGTTGACGACCCGCCCGAGCGACGTCGGACGCATCCGCTTGCTCTCGTCTTCTTCGACGTACTCGACCTTCAGGATGCTCGTCATGATTGCGGCGTACGTCGAGGGACGCCCTATCCCCTGCTCTTCGAGCTCCTTGATCAGCGTGGCCTGCGTGAAGCGCGGGGGGGGCTGCGTGAAATGCTGCTCCGGGTCCAGCCCGAGCAATTTCAACGTCTCGCCTTCGCTGAGCAGCGGCAGCGTGCCCTCTTCGTCTTCGCCCGAGGTATCGTCCTGGCCTTCGATATACACGCGCATGAAGCCGTCGAACTTCATCACTTGCCCGGTTGCGCGGAAGATGGCGTCGGCCGACTCGATGTCCACGGTCGTGCGGTCGTACACCGCCGGCGTCATCTGGCTCGACACGAAGCGATTGTAAATCAGGGTGTAGAGGGCGAGCGCGTCCTTGTCGAGGTAGCGGGCCATCGACTCGGGGTCGCGCTCGACGGCGGTCGGGCGAATAGCTTCGTGCGCGCCCTGCGCCTGCTTGCCGGATCGATAAAAGTTCGGCTTGTCGGGAACGTACTCTTTGCCATAGCGCGAGCCGATATGGTTGCGGACGGACTCGAGCGCCTGGTCGGAAACGCGCGGCGAGTCGGTGCGCATATAAGTGATAAGGCCGACCGCGCCCTGCTCGCCAAGCTCGACGCCCTCGTACAGCTTCTGCGCGATCTGCATCGTGCGCCGCGGCTGAAAGTAGAGCTTGCGCGAGGCCTCCTGTTGGAGCCGCGAAGTGATGAACGGGGGCGTCGGACTGCGGCGGACTTCCTTGCGCTCGACGCTTTTGACTTTGAACGTCGCAGCCCCGACGGCCGCGATAATCGCCCGCGCCTCAGCCTCGGGCAGCTTGTACGATTTGTTGTCGATGCGATCGTCTTTGTAACTGTAGAGCCGCGCCTTGAACGGCGGCGGATTTTTTCCAGTGAGGCGGGCGTCGAGCGTCCAGTACTCTTCGGCGCGGAATGCCTCGCGCTCGCGTTCGCGATCGACGATTATCCGCAGCGCAACCGATTGCACGCGTCCGGCGCTGATCCCGCGCTTGACCTTGTCCCACAGCAGCGGACTGAGCTTGTACCCGACCAGCCGGTCGAGCACCCGGCGCGCCTGGTACGCGTCGAACAGGTGGCGATCGAGGTCCGAGGGATTGGCGACGGCCGCCTTGACCGCGGCAGCCGTAATTTCATGGAGCAGCACGCGGCGGACGTTGGACTTGGTCTTGCCGAGATGCTCGGCGATATGCCACGCGATCGCCTCTCCTTCGCGGTCGGGGTCGCTGGCGAGGTAGATATTCTCCTTGCCTTTGGCGGCGCTCTTGATCTCGCCGATTACCTTCTCTTTGCCCTTGATTACGACGTAGTCGGGAGCGAAATCATGCTCGACATCTACACCCAGCTTGCTTTTGGGCAGGTCCACCACGTGGCCGACCGAGGGCATGACCTGGTAGTCGCTACCGAGGTAACGCTTGATGGTTTTCGCCTTTGCCGGCGATTCGACGATTACGAGATTTTTTGCCACCGATTCAGGCGCCTCCGACTCCCGGACCCAGCCGCGCAGGTTTCGCACCCGTGCAAAATACCCGACGCTACAGGGCTTACACCCTGCCAGACTTACGCAAGCGAGAAAAGCTTGCCGGGATGCTGGGTAACGCGGCCCTCGAGTTCCAGTTCCAGCAATAACCTAAGCACGGTTTGAGCATTCAGCCCGGAGGACTCGATGATCGAGTCAACATGGAGTCTTTCAGATTCTTTTAGATTATTTAAGATTGTCGTGGCATTATCGGCAACCACTTCGAGAGTCTTGGCGCCTTCGGCCAGTTCGGCCGGCTGACGGACTTCGGCTCTAACGTTACTGATTTCGGACGTTGCAGGCGTCGGAACCCGCTGCGCCGCCTGCTGACGTGCTGGTCTCTCCGTCGCGAGCGGTTTGGCCATCTGAGGCACCAACTCCTCGATCACGTCCTCGACGCATTCGACCAGCTTCGCGCCGTCCTTCAGCAGGCGGTTGCTGCCGCGCGTTTTGCCGCTGAGCGGGCTGCCGGGGACGGCGAAGACCTGGCGATCCTGCTCCAGCGCCATCCGCGCCGTGATCAGCGAGCCGCTCTTTTCGGCTGCCTCGACGATTACGACGCCGAGGCACAGACCCGACAGGATGCGGTTGCGAGTCGGGAAATTCTCGGCCAGCGGCCGCGTTCCAATCGGCAGCTCGCTGATGAGTGCGCCGCCGCCCGCGAGGATCGCGTCGGCCAGCTTGCGATGCTCGGCGGGGTAGATGACGTCAACGCCACATCCCATCACCGCGAGCGTTTTGCCGTGCGCGTCGAGCGCTCCCTGATGCGCCTCGCCGTCGATTCCACGCGCCAGGCCGCTGACGACCGTGAACCCCTTGGCGGCGAGCTCGAGGCCGAGCCGCTGCGCCATCCGCCGCCCGATATCGCTGGCCGCGCGAGCGCCGACGATTGCGATGCAGTTGGGATCGCCGAGCGGGGCGGCGCCGCGCACGAACAGGAACGGCGGCGGGTCCGCGATTTGGCGCAGATTTGGCGGATAGTCGGCGTCGGTCCATTTGACCAGACGCGCGCCGATATTCGGCAACTCGCAGAGTTCTTTCTCGAGCGGTTCGAAGTCGCGAAACTCGGCGATATTGCGCGAGGTATTGCGCGGCACGCCGGCGGCGGCGATCTGGTCGGCATTGAGCTGGAATATTTTTTCGGGCGTGCCGAACTTTTCGATCAGCAGCTTGCAGGTTCGCGGACCGACTCCGTGAGCACGTCTCAATGCGAGCCAATAAACGTCTGGTGACGGCATCGCGCACCACCCGCGACAATCGCAGGTGCTCCTTTTCGACGGACAGCCGGCGATTTCGCGCCGTGATAAATAAGTTGTTCTCAACGCCGAGGATTCGCAACCGGTTCATCGAAGCGGCGTATTCTCAGGACGGCTGCGGGGGCATCGCGGCCGACGCGTTTTCTTGACCGTCCGAAAGGGGTCGCATAACTTACGCGCAACCGTTTTATCTGATAATAGTGGACATCAACCGTCGTCTTTTGACGACTGACGGAGGACGAAGTATTGGGCGCTACACCACTTGCAACAAGGGATTTCACCACAATGTCTGCGAAAGAGAAGCAGATTCTCATCTTTAGCTTCTATCGCGACGCCGAATTGCGGGGGGCGCGCTTGCTCTTCAATCTCCTGGGACACATGAAAGACGGCGAGTCGCTGCTCAAGATGACGGCTCATCTCGCCGACGAGACGCGCCATGCTTATCTATGGACCAAGCGAATCTCCGAGCTGGGCGGCGCGCCGGTCCTTATCGACGACGGATACCAGCGCCGGCTCGGACTTCGCACCGGCGTGCCCAAAACGCTTATCGATCTGCTCGCATTGACTGTCGTGGTCGAAGAGCGCGCGCAAAGCCGTTACAACGCGCATATCGCGCTGCCCAACGTCGATCCGGAGACGATGGAAGTCCTGAAGTCCGTCATGAAAGACGAACCGTGGCATCTGTCGTGGATCGAAAAAGAAATGCACGAAATCGCCAGAAAGCAGGGCAACGAAGAGCAGGCGGACAAGGCGCTCGCTCGCTACCGGGCGATCGATCGCGAAGTTTACGCCACCCTCGCCGCGGACGAAGCCGAGCTGCTGCACGCATAGGCGCGAGCCGCCCCATCGAAGCAGAAGAGTTCGACGCGCGCCTACGCGGTCCGCGCCAAGCTATCGGTGCGGCGGGCGGCGAGTGCGGCGTTCAATTCCAGGCGCATTGCTTCGGCGTATTCGGCGGCGGCCTCGATGGGCTTGGCGCCGTCTTTCTTCTGATACGCGTACATCAGGCTGCGGCTCGCATTCACGATGAATCCCGTGCCGTCCGCGCGCGCCGACGCGATCGCGTCCGCCGCCGACGCACCTTGCGCGCCGTATCCCGGCACCAGGATCGTCGCCGCCGGCATCAACTCGCGCGCGCGCCGCGCATCCTTGGGATAGGTCGCGCCGACCACAGCGCCGACGGAGCTGAGACCGCTGGCGCCCACGTAATCGCCGCCCCATCCGTTCACGCGCGCCGCAACCGACTCCCATAGCGGGCGGCCCGATGCGCTCAGATCCTGGAACTCCCCCGACGAGGGATTCGACGTCCTCACCAGCACGAACACTCCGCGGCCGTTTGCCACCTTCGCGATAAACGGCATCACGGCGTCGATCCCCTGGTACGGGTTGACGGTCACGGCGTCGCAGGCGAAGTCGCCGTCACCCAGAAAAGCCTCGGCATAGGCAGCCGACGTCGTGCCGATATCGCCGCGCTTCGCATCCGCGATCGTAATCAAGCCAAGCCGCCGTGCGAGCTTGACGACTTCGCTGAACGCGCGCATCCCCTCGACGCCACGCGCTTCGTAAAAGGCAAGCTGCGCCTTGACCGCGACCGCGGAGCGCGCACACGACTCGACGATTTCGCAGCAGAAGCGCGTCAACGTGTAGCCGGGCGGGATTCCGGGCGCACCGGGCGCATCGAGTTGGGGATCGATGCCGAGCACCACGACGCTCTGCTTGAGACGCGACGCTTGTGCAAGGCGATCGGCAAAATTCATGGCGGGGATTATCGCACAGCGCGGCCCGTGCGTCACATCGGGTCGTTGCGTTGTCGCGTCCGCCGCGGGCATCCTTTGGGAAAGGCAACGACAGGGAAATACCGGCATGAACAACCTGACCATCGTTACGAAGCTTCGATTTATGGCCGCGATTGCGCCGGCGATTCTGTTGCTGGCAGCCGCGCTGATCGCAGGCGCGTTCCACGTCTTCGGCACGGCGCCGCGAGAAATCTACGAGAACGAGTATGCGGCGGCACGCGCGGCCCAGGGAATGGAAAACGCGCTTTACAAGATGGATTGGGGACGCACGCAACCCGACGCATCTCAAATCGTCATGGATCAGCAGCGTGGATTCATTTCTGAAATCGAGATCGCGCGATCGCATATCGGAACGCGCGAGCAGGCCGAACGGATCGAGAAAATCGCCAACGACGCGCGCCCGCTGTTCGACGCGCTGCGCGCGGCACAGCCGGGCGACGACAGCCTCGAGCCGCGGCTGCGCGATCTCGAGGGGACGGTAGCGGATCTGATGAGCCTCGACGACGCGGCGCTGATCGCGGTCGCATCCGGCGCCGAATCGCAGTCCCGCACCATGATTGCGATTACGATTGTCGGACTGGTGGTAATCCCGTGGATCTGTTTCGTAGTGATCGCGCGCCTGTCCGGCGGTCTCTACACCGAGCTCAAGGAAATGCGCCGCCGCGCCGACGCGCTAGCCGAGCGCGAGCCGGCTCCATTCCAGGACGCGCGCGCCCTCGACGAATCGCTGTCCAAGCTCGGCTTCCCAAAACCGAATCCGATGCTCGCCGAGTAGCAACGCGGCGCAAACTTACCGCTTCTTGCGTTTCGCGACTGCCTTGGCCATCGCCTTTGTCCCACCGTCAGGCAGCGCGATGTCCAGGCTGCGCCACAGATACCATGCCGCCGCGGTTCTGTACGGACGCCATCGCTCGGCGTGCTTGAGCAGACGCTTGCGATTGGGCCGTTGGCGCATCTTGTAGTGCCGCTTGACCGCGTTCTGGACGCCGAGATCGTCGGCGGGCATCACGTCGGGCCGTCCCAGGTGGAACATCAGGAAGATTTCAGCGGTCCACTTGCCGATTCCCTTCACCTGCGTGAGATGGGCGACAATCTCCTCGTCGGTCATGCGATGAAAGCGATGGAAGTTGAGCTTGCCGTCGCGAACGTGCGCGGCGAGGTCCTTTATGTAGAGCGCCTTCTTTTCCGAGAGGCCCACGGCGCGCAGCTCGGCGTCGGTTTTGGCGAGCACTTGTTCCGGCGAAGGAAATTCCACGCCGGGGAACAAACCGACGAAGCGGCCGTAGATCGCGTTGGCTGCCGCCCCCGCGAGCTGCTGGAAAATGATATTCCGCGCCAGCGCCTGGAAGCGCTCGCGGCGCGGCTGGATTCCCAGCGGCCCGACCTCGGCAATAATCCGTGCGAGGACCGGGTCGACCTTGCTAAGATGAATCCGCGCCTTGCGCGCATATGGGGCTCTTTCAGTTGGCATCGCTCTCAAAACCGTGGTTCGCCGAATCTTGCACGCCTGCTAAAGTCGTTCAATCGGTACGATGAACGAAGACACCAGACTCGCGATGTGCCCGGAGAACCTCCACGAGGGGATGCGCCTTGGGCCGATTCATTACGTGGTCACTCCCGAGCAGGCGCGCGCATTCTCGCAGGCGGTAGGGGCCGCGAGTCCCGAATTCGTCGTCGATGCGCGCAACCCCGGCGCGATCGTGTCGCCCACGATGCGCTTGCAGGATTACGCGCTGCTCATCGCCACTCATTTCAAGGGCGGCAAGGGCGGAGTCCACGCCAAGCACTGGTGCGAGTTTCACGAGCCGATGCGCGTGGGCCAGGCGGTCAAGAGCGAAGGCAAGATCACCGCGGCGTATCGCAAGCGCGGCAAGTTTTATTTTACGCTGGAATATGAATCGCGCGACGCGGTGACGGATCAGCTGCTGGTAAGGCAGGCGATTACGTCGGTGCTGCTGAACGACAAAGGAGAGATGCGATGAGCGCGTCGCCCGCTGAGATTCGAATCGGGGCGGAACTGGTCTCGCCGCCGTACCTCCTCGATGCGGCCGCGGCGAAGGCCTACCTCGAAGGCATCGAGCAGCCACCGCGCCGCCGTCCGCGCGGTAACATCCACGACAACAAGGACGCCGCGAAAAAAGCGGGATTCGTGGCGCCGATCGCCGCCGGCGAGCAGACCATCGCGATAGTCGCGCAATTCCTCGCGGACAACTTCGGCATGCGCTTTGTTCGCGGCGGACGTATCGATGTATCGCTCACCAGGCCGGTGTTCTACGGCGACACTTTGACCTCCCACGCGAAAATCGTTTCCGTCGGTCCGCAGCGGGCCGAGCTGCAGATTCACGTCGAGAATCAGCGCGGCGCACAGGTGCTGACGGGAAGCGCCGCGATCAGGCTGAGCGACGCATGAGCGCCGGGCCGATTCCCGACTCGAGCGATGCGCCGCGCGATGAGGTCCCGGCGCCTCGCACGACACCGCTCTGGCGCAAGGCGATTCCGTACCTCGGAACCGTCGCGATCTTTGCGCTGATCTTCTGGCGCATTCCCATCCGGAAAGTTGAGCAAGCGCTGTCGCAGGTGCCGGTGCTCGAGTTCCTGGCGGTGTTCATGCCGTACTCGCTTTTTTACTGCGCGATCGATTCGTCCTGTCTCACCTGGGTTGTGCGGCGCTTCAACGCGCGGATGCGGTACAGCGACATATTACCGATACGCGCGAGCATGTACGTGCTGGCGCTGATCAACACCAGCCTCGCCCAGGGCGGCGTCGCGTATTACCTGCATCGCAAAGCCGGAGTCAGCTTTCTGAGCGCGCTCAGCTCGGTGCTTTTCATCGCGATGCTCGAGATCTATCAACTTTTTCTCTTCTCGACGCTGGGCGTGATCTTTTACACGCCGGCGGGCGGCGCGCAGGTAAGAATAGTTGCTATTCTCCGCGTCGTGTACATCGCGGCGTGGGCGATGCTGGCGGGAATCATCGCTTTCTTCGCGATTGCCCGGCGCAGCGCACGGATTCGCAACTGGGTCGAGACCGGAAGGGCGGGCGCATTGCTCGCGACTTTTATCCAGGCGCGCCCGCTCGACTACGTGGTGGTGCTGGCGATCAAGGCGCCGACCTTCCTCGCCTCGGTCATCGCGCAGTATTACGCACTCGCGCTGTACGGAATCGCGGTCCCGTTCGTGAAGCTGATGCTGTTTCTGCCGCTGGTGTTCCTGGCTGCCGCGCTGCCTATAGCGGTGGCTCATCTCGGCACCAGTCAGGCGGCGTGGCTGTTGTTCTTCTCGGGCAACGCATCGGCGGCGAAGATCGTCGCCTACAGCATCGCGGCGCAACTCACCTTCATGCTTTGCAACGCGCTGATCGGACTGGTGTTCCTGCCGCGCGCCAGCCGCGAACTGACCGCGCTCCGCGCCGAGCCCGCGAGCACGTCAGCAACCGCGTAAGACTCGTGGCTACTCCGGGTGCGGGGAAAGCCAGACGTGCTCGAAGCGCGTCGGGCGCATCGGATTGATCACGTAATCGTGCACCCACGGCTGGCGGATTATGTAAGTCACGGGGTAGTAGAGAAAAACCCACGGCGCGTCGGCGACGACGATCTTCTCGGCCTGGTCGTAAAGTGCGTAGCGCTTTTTCATGTCGGTTACGGGCTCGGCTTCACCAAGCAGTTGCTCGACCTCGGGGTTGGAATAAAAGCTGTCGTTGTTGGAACCCCACTGAGCGCGCGAAAGCAGCGCACCGAGAAAATTTTCGGGATCGGGAAAGTCAGCCTCCCATCCCTGCATGAACGATTGCACCGTATGCGGCTGGCGAATCGCTTCGAGAAACGGCCCCCACGCGACCGGCTTCAGCCTGGCGCGGATACCGAGCGGCGCGAGATCCTGCTGTATCGATTGCGCGAGCATCAGGATGGTCTGATCGGCGCGCATCCAGATTTCAAACTCGAAGCCGCGTGCGAGATGCGCTTGTTCGAGCAGCGCGCGCGCCTTCGCCGGATCGTAGTCGTAGCCCTTCAGATCGGGGTCGTAGCCAGGCAGGTTCGGGGGCATGACGCCGCGCGCGACGACGCCGCGTCCGTTCAAAATTGCGATCAGCTTGTGGCGGTCGATCGCGTAGCTGAGCGCGCGGCGCACGCGAACGTCGGTAAACGGCCACATCTGGCAGTTCATGCCGAGGTAGCGGGTCGTGACCGTCGTTTTCGCCAGGGTCAACTCTCGGAGCCGCGGAGTTTTCATGACGTAGGGAAACTCGGCCGGCGGAATATCGACCACCGCGTCGATTTGGCCCGCGTCGAAGCGCAGCCATTGCAGCTCCTGGTTTACGCCGACCGACTCGACGATCGCGTCGAGATGCGGCAACGGTTTGGTGAAGTAGTACGGGTTCTTCACCAGCACCAGGCGTTGCCCGCCAATCCAATCGCGCAGCATGAAGGCGCCGCTGCCAACGACGTGGCGGGAAAAATCGTCGCCCCATTTCTCTGCAACGTCGCGCGGGATAGCTGACGCAAACGGCATCGCGAGCTTGTGCGCGAAGATCGGGTCTGGCGCACTCAAATGGAAAACGATTGTCGAATTGTCGGGCGTCTCGATTCCGCTCACGTGCGCGCTGCGATGCGCGGCGAAATCGGCCGAGCCCGCGATACCGCGGTAGTACTCCATCCCTTTCGAGCGCGTGGCTGGCTTCAGCACGCGTTCGATTCCATAGCGGAAGTCCTCGCTGGTTACGCTTCGTCCGTCGGAAAAACGGGCGTCGCCGCGCAGGTGAAATGTAAAAGTCGTCGCGTCGGGCGAGCTTCCCCAGGCGGTTGCGATATCCGGTTCGAGTTCGATATTGCCGTCGCCGTAGCGCACCAGGGTGTCGAAAATTGCCTGTTCGAAAGTCCAGGAAACGGTGTCATATCCGGCGGCCGGGTCGAGTGTCGGCACATCGTCGGCATCCGCAAGCCGGATTACCATGGCGTGCGGCGGTAAGTTGAGCGGGGGTGGTCCGCCGCCGCATCCCACGGCTAGTGCGATCGTGAGCGCATACAGCAGCACCGCGATAGGCGCCGGCTTGAGTCTTCGACGCATCATTGCGAGCGCCTGCGCAAAAATCCGTAACCGAGCAGATTGAAGCTGAGCACCGCGTAAAAGATCGCCAGACCGGGAAACGTCGCCAGCCACGGCGCGGTGCGGAAGTAAATCGTCGCTTCTTCGATCATTCGGCCCCAACTCGGCGTTGGCGGCGGCACGCCCAAGCCGAGAAAGCTGAGCGCCGCGTCGAGCAGCAGCGTGTCGGAGGTTCTGAGCGCCGCCATCACGACGATTATCGGCAAGACGTTGGGGATGATATGCAGGGCGATCAATCGGCGTGACGGCGCGCCCAGTGCCGCAGCGCCGACCACGAAATCCCGCCGGGACATCACAAGCGTTTCCGCCCGCACCACGCGTGCGATCGACGTCCATGAAACGAGACCGATGACGATGAAGATCGTGCGCAAACTCGGTCCCAGCACCGCAACCAACGCCATCGCGAGCAGCAGTGGCGGCAAGGACAGCATCAGGTCCGTGAAGCGCATCAGAATAAAATCCACTGCGCCACCGAAGAATCCCGAGCACAGGCCGATCGCGATGCCGATGGTCATCGTGACCGCCATCGCGGCGACCCCGACGGTGAGCGATATTCGGGCGCCGAAGATGATGCGCGAGAGCACGTCGCGGCCGAGTTCGTCGGTGCCCATCGGAAATGCGAGTGTGGGCGCGCCGGGATCGCCGAAGGTCGGCGCGACGACGATCGTCGGATCGTGCGGCGCAAGCACGGGCGCAAAGATCGCGACGATCACGAGCACGGTGACCATCGCAGCGCCAACGGTTTCGAGCGTGACGAGGCGGCGGATATTCATCCGGTCTCCGCCAGCCGAATGCGCGGATCGAGCCACGCGTAAAGCAGGTCCACCAGCAGGTTGACGACCACAATCAGCAATGCGGAGAACAGCACCGTGCCCATGATCACCGGGATGTCGAGATTGAAGATCGCCTCGGCCGCCAGCCGCCCGATTCCCGGCCAGTTGAAGACCGTCTCGGTCAGAACGACGCCCGAAAGCAGCCCCGCCAGATCGAGCCCGGCCAGCGTGACCAGCGGCAGCAGCGCGTTTGCCATCGCGTGTTTGAGCATCACGCGGACCCGCGAGAGACCCTTGCCGCGCGCGGTGCGCACGTAATCCTGATCGAACGCATCGCACAAGCTGGTGTGAAGAACGCGCGAATAGTAGCCGGCCGAGCCAAGCGCAAGGGTCAGAGTCGGCAGGACCAGGCTCGTGGCGCCGCTGTAACCGCCAAGCGGAAATGAACGAATGGTGGCTGCCACCGCGATCAGCAGCATCGTGCCCAGCCAGAACACCGGGATCGACACCAGCGCCAGCGATATGACCAGCAGAATGTTGTCGGCCGCGCGGCCGCGATACGCGGCCGCGATCGCGCCCATCGCGATTCCAAGCATCACCGACAGCGCCATCGCGGCGCCCGCTAGCACCGCGGTTGCGGGAAAGCGATCGGCTATCAGCCGCGTCACGCTCTCGCGCCGGATATACGAACGGCCAAGGTCGCCGTGAATTGCACGATCGAAGTAGCGTGCGTACTGGACGTAGAGCGGCTGGTCCAGCCCCATCTCGCTCCGGATCGAGGCGAGAGTTTGCGGATCGGCCTTCGCCCCGGCCATCGCGACCGCGGGATCGGCGGGAACGACGAACGCTATAGCGAAAGTGATGACTGATGTTCCGACAAGGACCGCCGCGCCAAATACGATTCGCCGTACGAGGTAAGCGAGCATCGCTCAGCCCGCAACAATTCCGCGTGCGGCAAGCTCGCGGCGGAGTTGGAGCGCGGCGCGATCGCGATGGCGTTTCGCGCGGGCGCTGTCCTCGACGGAATCGAGTGCGGCCCCTGCCTCAGGCGCAAGTGTCGCGATCGCCGCTGACATCCCGGCCAATAGTTGCTCGTCATCAGAGCCGCGCGATGGGTCCGATTTGAGCGCGTGATAGTGGGCCAGAAATGCGGCCAGTGACGAGTACGCAGGAACTTTCATCGCGAGCAACGTCAGCCTGCGGTCGCACCTAGCGGCGAGATCGCGAGTCCGATCAGATAGCCGGCCGCCGCCGCGCTCATCGCGATTGCAAGAAAGCGTATGCCCGACCGCCAGCGATCGTCGCGATGCGCGAGCCATCCCTCGAAGTATCCAACCCCGAACAAGGTGAGCGCGGTTGCGGCGAGCGCGCTGCCAAGGTCGTAGCGAGGAGCTGCAATCAGCATGTACGGCTTGGCGGCCGCCTCGACGCGCACGACCTCGAGCTCGGCGCTCATCACCTCGGTCTCCGCGCGCGTGCCCAAGTAGGCTCCTGCAGCCATCGAGAGCGCACCGGCCGCTGTGGAAGCCAGCGCCGCGAGCACGACCTGCGAATGCTGTGAGACGGCGCCACTGAGTCCGCACAGCACGCCCGCGGTCGTCAGCACGCCGTCCTGCACGCCGAACACAATTTCGCGGACGCTCGAGAGCCGCTCGAAGAGCCGCCTTTTTTCCGCGGGATCGATTGCGGCCAAGCTCGTCCTAGAAGTCGCGGCCGGCCGGACCGAACTCGACGCCTGGCGTCCAATCGGCGGGGCAGAGTTGGCCGGTTCGGAGCGCGCGCACGATGCGAAGCGTCTCACTTACGCTGCGTCCAACGTTGAGCGGGCATGATGCGGAGAACACAACCTTGCGCTTCCGATCGAGGATGAACGTCGCACGCAACGCGACTTTTTGCTGGTCGTCGAAAACGCCGTAGGCGCGCGCGAGATTGCCATCCGGGTCGGCGAGGATCGGGTAGCCGATTCCGCCGAGCTCGCGGGTCCATCGAAGATGGCTGTCCACGTCGTCGATACTGATACCCACGATCGTCGTCTCCTCGGCGGTAAATTCCTTCAGCGCCTTGTTGAAGCCCGTGACTTCGGTGGGACAGATGAAAGAAAAGTCGCGCGGATAGAAAAAGATCAGAACCAAATCGGAAGAAATTTTCGCGAGACTACAGCGTGCGATACGCCCATTAACGGCGGATTCAAGATCGAACGACGGTGCGGGATCACCAGGCTTCAGCATCGCGGCCTCAAGTGTACGCTTGGTCGATAGCGCAAAAGCAAAACCTACTCAATCTCGAAGCTGAGAGAAACCGTCGCCGGCACGGTGACCTCGCCGGGTTCGACCGGGGTGGCCACGTTGGCCGGCATCGCCATTGCCCTTCCCATCCGTATAGGAATCGGCCGCGCTTGCGATACTGGTGTCAGGCGATGTGCGCGTCTCGCCGCCGCCGTCAACTTCGATCGTCCGCACGGCGGGAGTATTCGCACCGCTATCCGCCGACGCCGTAAGAGCGAACACCGGGATGATAATCGCCAGGCCGAGGGCGGCTGCTCGAAGTCTCAGCTTCATGGCTTTCACCTTGGGCGCGCTCCGGAATAAGTTGATTCGAGCTGATTTTATCCGGAGACTGTACCAATTGACGATAATCACAATCGTCACGCAAGACGAATGGCGGAAAAACAAACAAAACAAAACGACAAGAAGGTAACGCCTCGCAGCGAGGACTTCGCCGCGTGGTACAACGACATCTGTCTGCGTGCGGAGTTGGCAGACTACTCGCCGGTGCGCGGATGCATCGTGTTTCGTCCCGACGGTTTCGCCATTTGGGAGGCTCTTCGCGACGAGCTCGACAAGCGCATCAAGAAGACCGGCGCTCGCAACGCATACTTCCCGCTGTTCATCCCGCAGAGCTTTCTGCAAAAAGAGGCGCAACACGTCGAGGGGTTCGCGCCCGAGCTTGCGGTCGTTACGCATGGCGGAGGCAAGGAGCTCGAAGAGCCGCTAATCGTGCGTCCCACGTCCGAGACGATCATCAACCACATGTTCGCTCAGTGGATCAGATCGCATCGCGACTTGCCGATGATGCTCAATCAATGGTGCAACGTCGTGCGATGGGAGATGCGCACCCGCATGTTCCTGCGCACCACCGAGTTCCTCTGGCAGGAGGGGCACACGGCGCACGCCACGCGCGAGGAAGCCGAACGCGAGACGCTCACGATGCTCGAAGTGTACCGCCGGTTCGTCGAGGAGGTCCTGGCCATCCCGCTGATAGTCGGGCGCAAGAGCGCGGCCGAGCGATTCCCGGGCGCCGTCGAGACCTACGCGATAGAAGGCTTGATGGGCGACGGGCGCGCGCTGCAATGCGGCACGTCGCATTTTCTCGGCCAGAACTTCGCCAAGCCGTTCGAGATCCGCTACCTCGACGATCAAAATCAGATGCAGTTCGTGTGGCAGACGAGCTGGGGCGTATCGACGCGGCTGCTGGGCGCGATCGTGATGGCGCACGGCGACGACCAGGGACTGCGGCTGCCGCCGGCGGTCGCATCGACGCAAGCGGTCGTCGTGCCGATATTCCGCAAACCCGAGGAGGGCGAAAAAGTGCTCGCTGCGGCGCGTGGCGCGCTGGAATCGCTGACGCAGGCGGGAATCCGCGCGCGCATCGACGATCGCGAAGGACTGACGCCGGGTTTCAAGTTCAACGACGGGGAGATGCGCGGCGTGCCGGTGAGAATCGAGATTGGGCCACGCGACGTTGCCTCGGGCGAAGCGGTGCTGGCGCGGCGCGACAAGTCGGGACCGGAATCAAAGAGCAAGGCGTTGCTCGGGTCGATCGCGGATACAGTCGGCGCGCTGCTCGGCGAGATTCAGAAAAATCTCTACGCGCAGGCAAAGGCCGCGATGATCGCGAATACGCGAAAGTTCGACGACTACGCCAATTTTCGCAAGCACATGGAAGGCGAAGGCGGCGGTGGATTCGCCGACGTCTATTGGTGCGGGAATCCAGTGTGCGAGACGCGGATTCGCGAGGAGACCAAAGCGACTTGCCGCGCGATTCCACTCACGAATGACGGCGTCGCGGGAAATTGCCTGGTATGCGGCGAGTCGGCGCCCGAGCGCGCGTATTTCGCCAAGGCGTACTAAGTTGCGCCTGTCTCCTCTGCCTGTAAGGTCGCAGTGCAGCTGTCCGCCTCTTCCACCCAACAAGTTCTAACAGGGACGAAGTCCCGCATCTTTTCTGATCTTAACACTGGGTGCAGGGGTCACCCCTGCAATTTGTAGCTGATCTTCATCGCGGTGCGCACTTCGGCCATCGTTTCCTGCGCGACGGCGCGCCCCTTGCGTGTACCCTCGACGATTATCTCGCGGACCTGCTCGGGCTTCGACGCGAAATGTGCGCGGCGCTCGCGAATCGGCTCCAGAAAAACGTTCAGCGCCTGGAACAGCTTCTCCTTGACCTCGACGTCGCCGACCGTGCCCTTGCGGTAGCGCTCTTTCAGGTCTTCGATTTCCGCCTTATCCGGATTGAACACGTCGTGATAGGTGAAAACGGGATTGCCTTCGACGTGGCCGGGATCTGTCGGATGCAGCCGCGTGGGGTCGGTGTACATCGACATCACGCGCTTGCGCACGACGTCGGGCGGATCGCCAAGGTAGATGCAATTGCCGAGCGACTTCGACATCTTCGCGCCGCCGTCCGTCCCCGGCAGCCGCGCCACTTCCCCGACGAGCGCCTTCGGTTCGATGAGGACTTTGTCGTACATGCGATTGAAGCGTCGCACGATCTCGCGCGCCTGCTCGATCATCGGCAGCTGGTCTTCGCCGACCGGGACGAGATGCGCCTTGAAGATCGTGATGTCCGAAGCCTGCGAAATTGGATACGTGTAAAATCCCACCGGCAGGCCCTTGGTGAAATTCCTTTGCTTGATTTCGTCCTTGAGAGTCGGATTGCGCTCGAGCGTCGCGGTGGTGACAAGGTTCATGAAGTAAATCGTCAGCTCGGTCAGCTCCGGGACCATCGATTGAACGACGATCTTCACCTTGTCCGGATCGAGGCCTACCGCCAGGTAGTCGAGCGCGACCTCGAAGATATTCGCTTCGAGCTTCTCGGGATGCTCGAAATTGTCGGTCAGCGCCTGGATGTCGGCGATTAGTAAGTAGGTATCGTATTCCTCTTGCAAGCGTACGCGGTTTTGCAGCGATCCTACGTAATGGCCGAGATGCAATGGCCCGGTGGGGCGGTCTCCAGTGAGTATTCGTTTAATCATCAGTCAATAGTCAGTTCTTGAAAAGACTGCGTAAGGTCGCCAGGTTCTCGATATCTTCCTTCATGTCGGGACCCTTGGGTGTCTCCAGGCACATCGGCAGGCCGAAAAACCGCCGATCGTTGAGGATGCGGCGAAACGCGTCGAGTCCGATAAATCCCTTCCCGATATGCTGATGGCGATCGACGCGCGAATGGAAGTCCTTGATCGAGTCGTTGAGATGAAACGCGGCAAGTTTTTTGACTCCGACAAGCTTGTCGAGTTGGCTGAACGTATTTTCATATCCTTCCGGAGTGCGCAGGTCGTAGCCGGCGGCGAATGCATGCTCGGTGTCGAAGCATAGCCGCAGCCGCTCGTTTTCAACGACGGCGTCGAAGATTTGCGCAATCTGCTGAAAAGTGTGGCCGAGCGTGCTGCCCTGCCCGGCCGTGATTTCTAGCGCGATCTTCACGTTGAAGCCTTTGCATGCGGCGTGTGCCTCGTCGATCGACTTTGCAATCGTCTTGATTCCATTCTCAACCCCCGAACCGACATGAGCGCCCGGGTGCGCGACCAGCGTGGGCACGCCGAGCGCCTCGCATCGATTCAGCTCGTCGATAAATGCCTTGACCGACTTGACCCGCAGCGCTTCATCCGGCGCGCCGAGATTCACCAGGTAGGAGTCGTGCGCGATCACGATCTCGATGCCGGTTTCGATTTGATTGCGTTTGAAATTCTCGATTTCCTCTTTGCTGTACGGCTTCGACGCCCACTGTCGCGACGATTTGGTAAAAATCTGAATGCATTCGCAGCCGGCCTGCTTGCCCCGGGTCAGCGCCTCGCCGACTCCTCCGGCGATCGACATATGCGCGCCAAGGATTGGACGACTGGATTGGACGGTTTTTGCCATCGTGACATGCAGCCTTTACGCGCCGGGCTTTGCGGACGCGAGCGTATCGCGATTTTATACGAATGAACGCCCAAAGCGAGCAGCAGCAACCCGCGCAACCAACGAACACTCTTGCCCGCGACGCCCATCGGTGGATACTTCATTACTCGTGCGAACTGCGATCATCATAATGGGACTCACGATTGCCGCCGCGGGATGCGCTCACATCATTTCGCTGCCGCCGCAGGTGACGCTTGCGGAAGTGGAGCCGTCGGGCCGCGCCGCCAAGCCGCCCGATTGCAACATGCCGGTTTTGCGCCATGAGCCGCTGAAGGATTTTCGCAAGGTCGCAATCGTGGAAGGATTGGGAAACGTTTATGGGAGCGAGGCCGACGTGCTGCCGGCCGTGCAGCGCAAGGCCTGTGAAACGGGCGCGGATGCGATCGTCATACTCACGAGCAGAGCGCAGACCAGCGAAGCCAGCACGGGCTACTACATCAATTCGGTCGCGATCGTGTACGGCAAAGAAAATCCGGCCGCGGCCGGCACCGCGTATAAAATGCTTCGGTGAGAGTACCAATGGGCATTTATTGCTTTCGCGTTGCCGCCGATTTCAGCGCATGATAAGTGCCTGATTGCGGTGGCGAAGCGGTCCATAAAGACGGTCGGCCTGGTGGTCAAGCACGAGCGGCCCGAAGCGATCACCATCGCGCGAACCCTCACCCGCTTTCTCCGCACCAGGCACAAGACTCCGCTCGCAGACTCTGAGACGGCGAAAAAGATCGGCGCCGAGGTCGTCGAACGGCATCACCTCGCCGATCGTGCCGATCTGATCGTCGTGCTCGGCGGCGACGGCACGCTGCTCGGCGTCGCGCGCCTGGTCGCATCGAAGGGAATTCCGATCCTGGGCGTAAATCTTGGCGGACTTGGCTTCCTGACCGAAGTGACTATCAAGGAGGCGCGAGCCGCCCTGGGACGCGTACTCGACGGCGACTACCAAGTCGATCGACGCATCATGCTCGAGGCAATCGTCGAACGCGCATCCAAGGAGTTCACCCAGCCGTTTCTGGCACTTAACGACGTGGTCGTCGGCAAAGGCCCGCTCGGCGGAATGCTTCGGCTCGACGTATTTGCCAATCACAAAGCCTTCTGCTCGTATCGCGCCGACGGATTGATCATCGCAACTCCCACGGGCTCGACCGCATACGCGCTCTCCGCCGGCGGGCCGATCGTTTTTCCCACTGTCAACGCGATCGTGGTCGCGCCAATCTGCCCGCATACTCTGAGCAACCGTCCGGTGGTGCTGCCGGATTCGCACGAAATCGAGATTCACGTGAAGGCGCCGGATCACGACCCGACTTTCACCGTTGACGGCCAGGAGTCGACGCAACTGGGGCCCACCGACGTAGTCAGAATCCATCGCGCACGCCACGTCGTTTCGCTAATCCGTTCCGCTCATCCGAATTTCGAAATCTGGCGCGACAAGCTCCACTGGGGATAGGCGCGCGCGTCCCAGATGCTGCTCGAACTGCACATCCGTAATTTCGCGATAATCGAGGAAGCTCATCTTGAGTTCGGCGCAGGCCTCAACGTGCTTTCCGGCGAAACAGGCGCCGGCAAAACGATCATCTTGAGCGCGCTCGGATTGATCCTCGGCTCACGCGCGTCGCCCGATATGATTCGCACCGGCGAAAAGGAGGCAGTCGTCGAGGGACTGTTCGAGCTCGAGGGCGAGGCCGCGCTGCCTGAACTGGAGGGGCGCAGGCGCGACGGCGACCGCCGCGAGTTGATCGTGCGCAGAGTGATCGCCGAGGGCGGTGGGCGCTCGCGCGTGACGATCGACGGCGAACTCGCCACCGTGCAAAGCCTTGGCAAAATAGGCGCGTCGTTGGTTCAGGTTTATGGACAGCACGAGCAGCATTCGTTGCTCCGTGCCGAGAGTCATCGCGAGACTCTCGATCGTTACGCGAACCTCGATGACGAACTCGCGTCCTATCGCGAACGCTACGCGCGCGCGCAAGACATCCAGTCCCGCCTTCACGAACTAAACCGCCGCGAACGTGAACGCGCGGATTTGCTGGAACTCGCAAGGTTCCGCGTGACCGAACTCGAGCGCGCCGGCCTCGTCGCCGGCGAAGATGAAGCGCTATCACGCCAGCGAATCGTGCTCTCCAACGCAAGCAAGCTCGCCACCGCCGCGCTCGAGGCCGAGCAGGCGCTCTACGGCGCCGACGGCGCGGCGACGGATACGGTTTCGCGAGCCGAGGCCCGATTGGTCGATGCGGCGGCGCTCGATCCGAAACTTGGCGATGCGCTCGAGATGATCAAGTCGGCCCGCGCGAACCTAGAGGAAGCGGCGCGCACGCTCGGCGCGTACGCGTCCAGGATCGAGGCGGATCCCGCGCGTCTGGAGGAAATCGACAACCGCCTTCAGGAACTGACGCGGCTCAAGCGCAAATACGGCGGGTCAATCGATAGCGCTATCGAGACGTTGGAGCGATCGCGGGCCGAGATTGGCGAGCTCGAAGGAATCGGCGAGTCGAAAGCTCAAGTCGAAGCTGCGATGGCGGCGGCGCTCGACGAACTCACCGGGCATGCAAATCGACTGTCCTCGATTCGCCATCGCGCTGCCGCCGAGCTCGGCCGTAAGATGGAAGCCGAATTGAGGACGCTTGGGATGCGCTCGCCGGGTTTCGAGCCGCGGCTCGGCGCGCTCGGCACGGACGACGCCGGCTTCGTGCATGGCGGCGTTGCGCTCGGTCCATTCGGTATCGATACGATCGAGTTTCATCTGTCGCCGAATGTCGGCCAGCCTGCGATGCCGCTGCTGAGAATCGCCTCGGGCGGCGAGCTTTCGCGCGTGATGCTCGCGCTCAAGCGCCTCGAGGCGCAGCGCCGCGGTGTTGCCACGATGATTTTCGACGAAGTGGACGCGGGAATCGGCGGCGCAGTTGCCCAGGTGGTTGGCCGCAAACTGAAACAACTCTCGCGCTTTCATCAGATTTTGTGTGTCACGCATCTGGCGCAGATCGCGGCGTTCGCGGACCGTCATCTCACCGTCGAGAAAGAAGAGCGGCGCGGTTCGACTCGCAGCCGTGTGGCGGTTCTGGAACCCGGCGATCGCACCGAGGAGATCGCTCGCATGCTCGGCGGCGAAGCATCCGACAAATTCCGCCGCGCTGCCCGCGAACTGCTCGATCGCGCCCGGGAATGATGCGCGCTTGACGCCGATTCGCCGCCGTGATGAAGCCGATCCCAAATGACAAGCGCAGACCCGATCGGTTGACTCCACGGACGGTATCCGGTTAGCTGAAAAATCTCGCCCGCGGTGGGGCTGTAGCTCAGTTTGGGAGAGCGCCTGAATGGCATTCAGGAGGTCGCGCGTTCGATCCGCGTCAGCTCCACCAATTAAATCAAGCAGTTAGCCAATAGTCGCCACGATGTCGCCAACGAGGTAGAGGCTCTCCGCAATGTGATGGCGCAGAAAATCAAGTAACGAGCCAGCCTTGCATGCGCGGGTTCCGAAATGAACATCGGATATCCAGATCGTGCGGTAATATTTGGGTTGAATCATCGCCGTCCTTTTCTTCCATTTCGACCCGCGTTGACGGCAACACGAGTGACCCTTCCGCCTGCAACCTGCTACCCGCCGACCGGCCTTCACCGATCGTTCCGACATCCCATGTACGGAGTTTATCTTCTGATATGCAATCAGATCGGAACTTCGATAACTACACAATTAGTGAACTGCGGCTGAAGAGTGAGATAACACAGAATGATAAATGTATTAGCCAGTTGCTACTTGCATATTAACGCACGGCTACATTCACGATTAGCTAGTTGACGCCGTGCGGCCTGCTTTCCGAACAACCCGAGCATCGAGCGCGCAATAGTGAGGCGCTGGATATCGCGGGCACCCTCGTAGATGTCGAAGCGGCGCCGCCAGCTACGCAAGTCAGCTTTACTTCGATATAATCGCGCACAGCTTGGGAGATGACTGATTAATGGCGAACAAGCCGCAAATGCTGGAAGGCTACCGGGTTCTGGATTTCACGCAGTTCGTCGCGGGGCCGACCTGCACGCGAATCCTCGCTGAGATGGGCGCTGAAGTGATCAAGGTCGAACTCGCGCCGGCTGGCGATCGCGTCCGCGCCGACGGGCTCAGGTCGCTCGCGCCGGAATTCAGGAACTCGAGCCATACCACCTACTATCTGCAGCACAACCACTCGAAGCTAAGCTTTGCGATCGATCTCAAAAAGCCCGGAGCGCGCGAGATCGTGATGTCGATGATTCCGCAGGTCGACGTGGTAGTTGAAAATTTCGCGCCGCGCGTGATCGACCGGCTCGGATTTGCTTACCAAGACATCAAGGCAGTCAATCCGAAGATCATCATGTGCTCGATTTCGATGGCGGGGCAGACCGGACCGCTGTCGGTCAAGGCCGGCTACGATTTTATCGGACAGGCATATGCGGGGATTACCGACGGCATCGGGCAGGCCGATGGGCCGCCCGCGCTGACGACGATGGCAATCGGCGACGTTTCAACCGGCGTCGCCGCCGCGATGGCGGTCGGCTTCGCGCTGTTGCATCGCGAGCGCACGGGCGAAGGCCAGTATCTCGACGCGTCGCTGCTGGATACCTACTTCCACATGCACGAGAAGACCGTGCCCATCGTGTCACTGCGCGGCGACAAATTTCGTCCGACGCGAACCGGCTCGTTGCATCCCGACGGCGGCGCCACCGGCATTTTTCATTTCCGGGGCGACCAATACATTTTGATTGTATCGACGCCGCATCAATGGCCGCAGGTCGTGCGCGCGCTCGGGATGCCTGAATTGGCGGCTGACCCGCGCTTCAAGGATGCCCGCGGGCGTCGCAACAACAAGGAACAACTGAGAGACGTGATTGAGAAGTGGCTCACACGCTTTCCGACCCGCGACGACGCGATCGCCGCGCTGGATGCTGAACGCGTGCCGTGCGCTCCGGTGCTGACAGTCAACGAAGCGATAAAGCATCCGCATCTCAACGAGCGCAAGACGGTTCGCTGGGTCGAGGATCCGATCCTGGGCAAGGTGGCGATTCCGGGTGTGCCGGTGAAGTTTTCGGCATGGCCGGACCGGACAGAGGTGCGTTCGTCGAGGCTGGGCGAGGACAACGAGCGCATACTGCGCGAACTGCTAAAGATGCCGGCGGATCGGATTGGCAAGCTCTATGCGGATGGGATTTTGGTCCGCGATCCGACGCTCGACAGCAAGGGTTCGTAGCTCAGAAGAATCCCGGGCGTAAGGCCCCTAATCGTTCTGTTTTTTTCTCACCAGGATTTCCGATGCGCGCCGAGGCGGCCGGCCGATGAGAAGGCCGCCTGAGCTCGGCGAACATAACGCGGAAGTGCTCCCGTCGCTCGGAACTGGCGCGGGCGGACTCGAACGCCCGAGCGCGCCGGAGTAATCTGAGCGGAAGCGCTCCGCGAGTGATTCAATGGCTCTTATCCGACCCCGCCTGACCGACCATTATGGAATCTCTGCTTCCCAAACGGAGCTGGATTTCGCGATTCCGTTTTTTGACGAAGATCTGCCACTCTACGTCGATCCCTTTCTCCTTTGGAAATCGCCCTCCCAGCAAGATCAGGCGCTCCACACTTCATTGATCAACTCCTTCAATTATCAGAACTGGCTCATCCAAAACGGGCGTGAGAACGAGGCTGAAAGAAATTTGATTCTCGCTTCCGAATGCAATGAGGTCGGACTCGGTTTCTCCGCAAAGCGTAAGGGAAAGCGCCTCGGTCAAAGCACCGTTCGCGAGATTCTTGAGCTTTTTCGGCGAGTACCTGAATATGGAAGGTTTGGGTTCACTCATTTTGAAGAAATACAACTGTATGTGGACGGGATCTCGAAGGATCGCGTGAGTGATTTTACATGCAATTTCTTGATGTCGTTTTTGATCGAATATACGGTGCAACAGTGTCTAGATATCGGTCTGCCAGTGACGAAGGTCCGACTGCCCGCGCTATACGATTATCGAAGTCAGCGGTTTATTGCTGACGTCGATGTGGAACTTCCCGTTCATCCTGAACACGGCTCGCCGATCATACTAGTGGCCTGTAACAGGCGACTTGGTACTAGTGGCCTGTAACAGGCGACTTGGTACTAGGGTCGATCTACCAAGTCATTGCGCCCGTTGAGCTATATGAACCGAAATGCGAACAATTTCACTGTTACAGGCCACTAGTTCGTTCCTTCACAGGAATGCGGGACCGGAGAACCGCACGAAATCCATGCAGGCGGTGCGATCTCCTCGTCTGGGGTGTGATGCCGCCATAGTTGAGATCCGCAACTCTTGCAGTGCGCCGAAAAGTGGAACTGCCTTATTTCAGAAGACATCCTCCATGTGCGATCCAGCTCATATTCCAGATTGCTCGACTCGCAGTTTGGACAGACTTCCGACTGATCCATGATGGTTTATTACCTCCTGATTGATCATCGCTACGGCGAGAATTGACACTCAAGGGCGCGCGTCGCGCTTACGAAATGGGAGGCGAGACTGGCTGAGCTTGTAGCGAAAAATCTGAGAGTGTGTACTTGAGGCAATTCCCCGGTGAATGGCCTATGATGCGGCGATGGAAATCGACGAGAAAATTACCCGCCTTCGCACCAGAATGGGCAAGGCCGAGGATTTTTTTTCGCGGTTGGGGTTGCTGACGAAGTTAAGTGAGCGGGTATTCAGAGACGCTGCTAAACTTGAGACACGCCTGAAAGATATAGCGTTAATCGGATCGAAAGAGGCGGATATAGCAGACAAGAAAGCCGCCCAAATGGCAAAGGCTCTGGAGAAGTCTGAGATCACGCGCGATATGAAAGCAGCCAATGAGGGCTTTCAGAAGGCGATGGCCGATCCAGAGAAATTCGCGGAAACCGTTGACGATCCAACAATAGATGAACTTCTTGACGCCGCTCTCGCAAGGAGCGCGAAATCGCAAGCCGAGCTAGAAAACCAACTATTCGACCTACAAACCATCGGGGCAGAACTTGATCGTGAACTGAATAAAAAACCGCCGCCTCGCAGAGGTTTTCTAATCCCTTAGCGGCGATTATCCCGCGATCATGGGCTGTATCTTGGCCTGACTTGGCCTCAACCAAGCGCTAAATCCATATCGGCATCATGAGTTCATCCGCATTGCGATTTTGCGCTTCCCGAAACCCTCGAAGATGCCGATGGCCATCGAATATTGCGGCGAGTGCGCGCGGCCGCCCGCGCCGGCGCGGGAGACAGCTTCAGCGCCAGGACTCGATTTGAGGCCAGATTGCCTTTATTCGCTACTTGCCAACGGGCGGATAATCACCGGATGGAGCCTCAGTTGGCCCGAGCACTGCAATACCATCAGCCAGCGTATCGAGCTCGGTATTTGAGCCCTCGATGGTGGCGATAGGTGGCGCGTCGAGATGCCCCGCACGATCTCCCAGTGCCGGATAAACAGTGATGCGACCGATCTCGGGCTTTGCTTCGATGTCCTCGCTGAGCACGTAGATCCTTCCGAGAGGATCCAGCGCTATCGCCTGAGGGTGAACGAGCATGGTGTCGACGCCGGAGATCGTTGTGATTGGTTTCACATCAGGATAGCCGGCTTGCTCAGAGAGATTTGCCAGCGACGGATACACGGTCACGCTACCTTCGTGGAGGAATCCTCCACCCGAGTTCGCGATATAGATCCTGCCGCGGGAATCAACTGCGATGCCGATGCCTAGCCCGAGTGACTCGGGAAAATCGATCCCGGTATGCGCGCCAATGATTGTTGCGATCGGCGCTACGTCTCCATTGCCCCCGACGCGATAAACGGAAACGCTGCTGCTTCCCGCCTGATAGACCCAGCGACGGGCTTTCTCAAGCAAATCTCCGCCACCGTTCGCTACATATACGTTCCCGGCCGAATCCACCGCGATGCCCGCCAGGCTGCGAAGCCCGGTTCTCGGGCCGCTGATAACGGCAGCCGGGACAACGTTGCCGTCGCTGCCCGCCGGGTAGGTAGTAACGCTGAGATTTTCCTCGGGTCGAAAACGATCACCGAGGGCCCCTTGGAATTTGTTCACTACGTAAACGTTTTCTTTCGAATCGATCGCGATGCCGTTGGGGCAGAGCCGGGTGTTTGCGCCTTTGATCGTGGCGGCTGGTTGTACGTTGCGGTCGGTGCCGGCCGTATAGACGGTGACGCTACTGTCCAGGTTCGCCACATAGATATTTCCGCCCGAGTCCAGTGCGATGGCCATTGGCCTGCTTATCCCTGTGTCAGCTCCTCCCCTGATGGTCGCGAGCGGCTTGACATTGCCGCTGCTTCCCGGCGGATAGGCGGTCACCGTGCCTGGATACCCATTCCAAGGTCCAGTATTTGCCGCGTAGATGTTCCCGCTCGGATCCAGCATCAAGCCATCGGGCGAGTTGAGACTGGTGTCACCGCCGCTGATTTCGGCGATGGGTGCAACGTCGCCGCGGCTGTGCGCAGCATATACGGTGATGCTGTCCTGATTTGGCTGAATTGCGCCGCGGCCGATCTGCTCCGCATGATAGTTCGCCACGTAAATCCTCGCGCGCGAATCCAGCGCGATCGCCGCCGGAGCATACAGGTGTGTGGCCTTACCGCTAATGATGGCGATTGGAGCGACATTGCCATTGCTGCCGGCGGGGTACACTTCCACGCGGCCCGGCGAAGGGAAGGATCGGCCCGCGTCCGCCACGTAGATTGTTCCTCTCGAATCCAGTGCGATCCCAGTGGGCGAAATGAGTCCGGTCCTGCGCCCGGCAATAGTCGAGATCGGCGCTAGATCGCCGTTGGCGTCAGCCGGATAGACGGTGATGCTCGGCGCCAACTTGCTGGCACCTCCGCCGTTGGTCACATAGATCCTGTCGCTGGAGTCCAGCGCGATGCCGGAGCACCAATGTAGCCCCGTCTTTTCGCCCCTGATGATCGCGACCGGGGCGACGTTACCCTGAGCGCCGGCTTGGTAGACATTGACACTGCCGGCGGAGCCGGGATATTCCGCGTTCGCCACGTAGATCTTCCCGCTTGCACCAATTACGATTGGCGCCGGCCCATCGAGTCGAGTGTTCCCGCCGCGGATCGTGGCAATCGGCGGCGTATCCGCGTCGGCGCCGGGCGCAAAAATCGAAATCGTGTTGAGCGCGGCGTTAGTCACATAGAGCTTGCCACGTCGATCCCTGGCGACGCCAGATGGAGAAGCCAGCACCCGGCCTATCCGCAAATCCGGAGCAGCATTGCCGCTGGCTCCGGGCCGATAGGCGATCACTGCGTTTTCTGCATAGCTGGTTACGAAGATTTCTCCGGTCGGCGGCGGTGGCGGCGCGGCGGGCTGCTGGTGCATTACCCGGCTGCAGCCGGAGAGAATCAACACCGGCAAGACGATCGACGCGATCGACTGAATGCAATCGGTGAACGGAGACGCCTGCAGTTCACTGGAAGTCATCTCATTAGATGGTATCTTTCCGAACGGTTCTCTGCGACACGTCGATTATCCGGCGACCAGGCGGCCAATCTTGGCCTGACTTGGCCTCAAGCAAGCGCGAAATCCGTCGCCTCTTCCTGAGTCCATCCGCGATGCGATTTTGCGCTTCCCGAAACCTCCGACGATCCCAATGACCCTCGAATACTGCGCGCGGGATGAGGCTTGATGATCGATTCCCAGAAGGCTTCTATCGCGCGCCATCGTCGCCGAATCGCGCCGCTTTTCCGCCACGCAGAGGATTACAAATCCCCTGATGCCATTTATCCCGCGATCACGCTGCTAATCTTGGCCTGACTTGGCCTGAGACGAGCACCAAAATCGCCCACTTCAGCCGCACGCTGCCGCCAGCAAAAAGATGATCAACGTGCGCTTCATGCACGGTCGGTAGGCGTTCTACCTAGACCAATGACAGGCTTTAGAGACTCGTCCCAAGTGCTTAGATAGTCCACGCAAATCGAAGATCGTAATAGCAGGCGCGGCGTTGAACGGGGTAAATTCAAATGTTAGCAGCTTCGCGGCCGCAAGCTGCTTAGAGAACGGAATCGGATCGGGTGAGAAAAGCGCTTCCCCGTCGGTCGACTCTGGCCAAGGTCAAGGGGTTTGCCATATAGCCATATATTGAATAGTTGAAGATCGGAAAAGGATCGAGCCCTTTCGGGCCCGGTCCTTTTTTCCACGTCGTGGCCAAACTATTTCTTGACCTTCGCTTTCCGCGCCCGTGCCGCTGATCCATAGCGTTTACTAAAACACTTGCGGCATCGGCGATCCCGCCGCTTGATGAAACTGGGAGCCAGATCATCACTCCCGCAGTAGCGGCAAACCAGTTTCTCTGATTTCGACTTGCTGCCCGTCTCCTTCCGTAGCGGCCGTGCGGGCTCAGCCTCTTTCCGGTCAGCTTTCTTCCGGGCCGAAGATGGGGAGTGTCCGATTGGCAGTTTATGCCCGCCTTCCTTTGCCAGTTTCGCGTGTTCCATTCGCTCTAAATCTCCTTAAGCCGTAAGGGCTCGTCGGGATGTTTGCTCTGGTCGGCGCGTGAAGCGAGTGGTTTCCACCAATTTTCCCAACGTCATTCGCGCAGAAGGCTAGAGGCCGGCTATTTGCGCGCATCGACGGCCTGGTCGATCAGGGCGATTGGAAGGCGAATGAGAATCGCAGCAGAGAAGGGGAGACCTGGTAAGAGCCGACATTGCCCGAAATCTCCCGCCGCGCACGACTGGCTCCGTGCCGCGAAACGAGCAATGTGTGTGTCATTGGGGCAGCAGGGCGCGTCGAGGAGGACGACATATGAGCTTGGATGCCGAGCTGAAGGTCGCGAAGTATCGAGAGAAACGGTCATGAAGCGGCGGGCGCAGGTTCTGGACCGTGAGGCCATAGGGTCGGAAATTGCGAGTCTGTCGAAGCTGGGTATTGATGAACTCCGCGAGCGCTGGAAGGCCATGTTCGGAAAGGCGCCGTCGCGCGATATCAGCCGCTCGTTCCTGACTCGCGCGATCGCATATCGCCTCCAGGAAAAGGCTTTCGGCGGACTCAAGCCCTCGACGCAGCGCCTGCTGGCAGAGTTCGCCCATGACGGCACTAACGGGTCGGCTTTGGCTGCGGCACCGTCTCGCATCGTGCAGCCCGGCGCGGTGCTGGTGCGTGAATGGCGCGGTATCAGCCATCAGGTAAGCGTTCTCGAAAAGGGATTTTCTTTCCGGGGCAAGCGTTACCGTTCGCTCTCGGAAGTCGCGCGCGAGATCACCGGAACTCGATGGTCGGGTCCCTTGTTCTTCGGCCTCAAGCGATCGCAAGAGGAGATCCGCGATGGAGCACGCTAAGCCGCGAACACGACGCTGCGCAATTTACACCCGCAAAAGTTCAGAGGAGGGCCTTGAACAGGACTTCAACTCGTTGCACGCGCAGCGCGAGGCGTGCGAGGCATTCATCAAGAGCCAGGCGGGCGAGGGCTGGCGACTCATCAAGACGGCCTATGATGATGGTGGCCTTTCGGGCGGGACAATGGAGCGACCCGCCCTTCAGCACCTGCTGGAAGATATCCGGCGGAGACTCGTCGACGTGGTGGTCGTTTACAAGGTCGATCGGTTGACCCGCTCGCTCGCCGACTTCGCAAAAATGGTCGAGGTGTTCGACGCACGCGGTGTGTCCTTCGTCGCCGTCACCCAGCAGTTCAATACGACAACATCGATGGGCCGACTTACGCTCAACGTCCTGCTGTCTTTCGCTCAATTCGAGCGCGAGGTAACGGGCGAGCGGATCCGGGACAAGATCGCCGCCTCCAAGCGCAAGGGAATGTGG
>Ga0097691_1000557_pt1 | contig 31871 bp, 28 predicted proteins | sample NGESurdeep072012_8_FD_72858 | JGI IMG/M metagenome (GOLD analysis project Ga0097691, IMG submission 72858) | Arctic peat soil microbial communities from Barrow, Alaska - NGEE Surface sample 210-1 deep-072012 | ecosystem: Environmental > Terrestrial > Soil > Wetlands > Peat ... | reverse complement strand
CGCAGTGCCGGCGGCGGCGAGGGTAAAGTCAACATAGGGATTGACCACCACTGCCTTTTTCGATACCGGGTCGGTGTAGCACAACTGCATACCGAGGCGATGGATGGTCGTGCCGTCCTTGACAGCCAGATTGCCATTGTTGGCGGTCTTGCCGGTTGAAGTATTCTTTTTGGCAACCGCGTCGGCAAATAATAGTTTCGTCGACACGTCGATAGCGAAGGAGTAGGTATAGTAGCCGTCGGTCGCGTTTTCGGTCAGGATCCCCACGATCTGATTGCCCTGATCGCTCACGGTCGCTTTCCCCGTGCTCGTATCGACCGTCATCGCCACCGTAGCGGGATTCGTCAAGGTTGCAGTGGGCTTCGGATCGGTCGCGCCCTGCGCGACCGAGTACTGGTTCTTGCTCGCGTCGGTAGTCGCATATGTTTGTTGCGAAATCAGGCTCTGCCAGACACCCTGCGAATAGGTGCTGGTATCCCACTTGGCCATGGCCAGGGTCACGTTGCCGGTGGTGGCGGTAGCGCTCGTGCTGCAAGCCGGATCTGCCTTACCGGCCGGCCGAACCAGCGTCAGGCCGCGCACGGGCTTGCCGCCGGCGTCGATCACGGCGAAATTCACCACTGGCGGGGCGTTCACGGCGACCACCGGCAGGCCGGCAGTGTTGACGAGACCAAACGCCTGGGCCGGGTTGTCAGCCGTGTTGGTCGTCGCAGGGGCAGCCGCGGCCGCTGCCTGCAGGGCGAGGCCTGCCGCGGTCGCCGGCGTAGTCGCCGTCGCAGTGGTCCCGGGGGGAGCGCCGGGACCGTTGTCGGCCGAGGACAAGCCGCCGGAACATCCGCCCAAAGTCACCGCCACTGTCGCGGCAAGGGCGGCATACATGCACAGCCTTGCAATACCGTTGCGTCTCATAATTCTCACCCCTTTTTCTGTTTGATACACGTCGTTAGCTAAATCCGGTTTGATAATGCCGCTCGATTGCAAAAGACTAGATTAAATCAATCAAAACATCTTGATCTGGATCAACCAGGCGCCATGGGTACCTGGCGGAGCACGCAACGGCCTGATGCCTTGCCCGCCTAAAAGCCGATCGACAGCCCGACCATCAAGGCATTCACGCCGCCGGTCAGCGCGCCGTAGGCGCGGTCGCTGTAATAGGCGTAGCTGTACATGCCTCTGATTTTCATGTTTTTCCGGATCGCGTAGTCCACCCCCAGCGACACGGTCTGCACGTCGTTATCGACGCGTTCGTCCACCGTGGGCAGCGCTGCCCCGATCTGGCCAGTTGCGTTTTGGCCTTTCGAGTACGTGTACGAATAGTAGCCGCTGTAATGCAGCTTCTCGGTCGCCTGCAGATCCGCGCCGAGCGAAAACACGTAGCTATCGACCTTGTAGTACGTCGCGTCACGGTTAAAGAATACCAACTGGGCGTTCGGCGCCTGGTAACGTGGCAGGTTGGAGGAGAGAAAGTAGGTGCCGAAGTCGTTTTGCATCCACGACAGGCCGGCGGTCGTAGTCAGATTCTCCCTGGGCGACAGCCCGAGGGAAACGCCCGCCGTTTGCAGCGCGTTGCTGGTCTTTTGCGCGGTCGAGGTGCCATCGGCCAGGGAGGCGAGGACTTCGGTCAGGCTGTTGTTGTCGTTCTTCTTGTGCTGGTAATTGTAATAGCCGCTGAGCGACATGCCATTGGCCGCGACATAACTCGCCCTGGTTTTCAGCTTGAACGCTTCGGACGGCTCGGTGATCAGGCCGGTCCTGTTCGCGATCAGATAAGACGGCGTCACCCGCACGTTCAGCCCAGGCATCGGCCGCGCCACCCAATTGACGTAGAACTCATCGGAGACTGTCTGCTCGCGGTACAGCGATCGCTGCGGCTGAACGCCGTTTAGGAACGGCGCCACGGTGGCCGCCGCGGACCAAGTCAGATCGCGATCCTTGTCTTCGCGCTTCCAGCCGACCGTCACCGTCGATTTGAACTTCGCCGGGCGGAACGTCGCGGCAAGGCCGTAGGTCCACGACTTGATCTTGTTGATGCGCACGTCCAGTTGCAGGCCGACGTTGGGATCGATTAGACCGGTCGCCGGGAAAGTCGAGCCGTTCTCGCGGTTGTTGTACTTGATGAACCCTTCCAGGCCCACCCCGGAGGCGAGCGTCGTATTCGCGTTGAGGTAGGCGCTGTTGGTGGTGATTTTTCCGGTGCCGTAGCCGGCGATCTGCTGATTGTTGGTAAACGAATCCTGCTCGAGCACCGACAAGCCGTAGCCGGCCGCGACCGCCGTGCGGCCGAAATTCTTGGCCAGCCGCACGTTGTTCGACATCAGGGTGCTGTCCGGCGTGTAGAGCAAGGGGTTGGCACCCTGTGGCGACAGCGGCACAAATCTCGCGACGGTGAAATCGCTGGCGGCGTTATGGTCAAACTTTTCCAGCGATCCGTCATAAGCAAGCTGGAGGCCGCTGCCTGGCGTGCCTGTCAGGTTGAGCGAGTAGCGGTTCATCTTCTCGTTCACCGGCTTGTCGAAGCCGCGCCAGCCCTGGGTTACGGGACTGCCGCCGAGCTCGCCAAAGCCGAGCATATAGCTGGAAAACTTGTTGCCATCGCGGTTGTAGCCGTCGTAATTGACCGTTGCCGATCCCTTTTGGCCCAGCACTTCGGGCTTCAGCGATACGCCCGCGCCATAGGTGGTGCGGTCGATGGTGAACACAGTCCGGTTGGAATCGTTGTGGAACTGCGCCACTTGACCGCTGAAGAAGTTGGGCGGAACGTTATACGCTGGATCGGTGCCGCCGGCGACCATGCTGGGGCTGGGGTTGTAGCGGAAGTCGATGCCGCCGGTGGCCGAACGAAAATTCGAGTAGTAGCCGCTAAAGCCCAGCTTGTCCGAATCGGCCTTGAGCGTTCCGCGCTGATTGTAGGCGCCGAAGCCTTTCCAATCCAGCACGAACACGTCGCGCTTTGCGTCCGATGCGATGACATTCACGTCGGCGTCGAGATAAACTCCCGAGCGCGTGTTGCTGCCTTTCTGATAGTCGTAACGCTCCAGGAACTGCGTCTGACCGGTATTGCTTCCCTTGAAGTATTCGAAGTCAACCAGCTTCGGCGTGATTTCTCCGTGCACGACCGTCGCCCCCTCAATCGCCTCCTCCGCGGCATAAAGCGGCGCGCCGGCAACGATCATCACCGAGGGCAGAACAGCTTTGACGAGTGTTTTCGCTTTCATGGCGTCATCCTTCCAGACTTACCGTTAATGTCTCAGATGCTGATCGGTCGAGCTGCCGTGGATCGCGCCATGGCAGGCCGCGCAGTTGCGCAGCACGGCGCCTGAAATTCTGTCGGTCCCTGCCTGCGCGACAGCCCCCGTCCCCGTCGCACCGTGGCGCTGGGTGGCCAGTGAATGGCATTGCAGGCATAACATCGGTTGCGCCACCTCGAGCAGCCGCCGATTCGGCGTGCCGTGCGGGTTGTGGCAGTTGGTGCAGTCTTCGGCCGCCGGCGGATGCTCGAACACATGAGGACCACGCACCCCCTGGTGGCACTTGGTGCATTGCTCGGTCCTGGCGCCGAGCGCTGTCTGCTTGCCGTCGTGCGGCTGATGACAGCCAACGCAGGTGACCCCGCCTTCCCGCAGCGGGTGGTGGGACACCATGCTGAAGCGCGCGAGGACGTCCTGGTGGCAGGTCGCGCACAGCCTGGCGTTCTTGTCCATTTTCACATCGCCTACGTTGGCTTGCGTGGCCACCTTCGGATTGTGGATGCCATGGCAGTCGCGGCACGCGACGCCGGCCTTGTTGTGTTCGGAGAACGCAAAGTTCATGCGGTTCGCATCCTTGGCGTGTCCATTGCCGCTCGCGTGGCAATCGAGGCAGGTCTCGGTCGGGATAGCCTTGTTCGGCTTCACTTCCCCCGGGTTCGTCATGTGCTCGGTGGCGTCGCGGTGGCAGACCTGGCATTGGCTGTGATTGACGGGGGCTTTCAGACCCGGATCCAGGTGGCAGGCACGGCACGGGTTCGCGGGCTCCGGCGATGCCGCTGCGGCGGAACCGGGCATTACGAATGCCAGCAACATCGCTAACAGAGGAAGAAAAACTCTATGCTTCATGATCGAACCCTCGCATACGTGAACATGGACAAGCCCTCCGTGAATAATTTTTTTTATGCAGCTAGCATTTTTGTTGTTGCAACTATTTTATGGTCATAGATGCCAAACTTCGCCGGATGTGTCGGAAAAACATTCAGGGCATATTGCGAGAGCGCCCGTGATTCAACGTTGATCTAGATCAAAATGGGGTCATTTAGAATCCGAAACTCGCCGATTCCCCGCGCCCCGGCGCAACCCGGTGTTCGACAAAGCGCGGCGGTTCGCGGGCATTGCAAACACAGGGCAGCGCGCCGATCAGCGAGAATTCGCGCCGCGATGGTGCGCCAACTTGCCGACGTGCTCGCCGGCTACGAGGATTTTCACGAATTCGATGCGCGCGAGCTACACTTGGTGGAGGCGCTGCGCCTGATCCATTATTCAGCCTGGATCGCCCGGTGCTGGGACGACCCCGCGTTCGCTGCCGCCTTCCCCTGGTTCAACACGCAGCGCTACTGGCAGGACCGGATCCTGGAGTTGTGCGAACAAATCGCGTTGATTGACGAGCCGCCGCTGTGGCCAGCGTGACCGAGGCTATTTGGCGGCGCTGGTGCCCTGGTTGAGCATATAGATGATCGCCTTGCGCATTTCGGCGTCGGTGAGGTCGGCCATGCCGCCGCGCGCGGGCATGCCTCCGTGCCCCTCGATCGCCGAGCGCACCACAGCATCCAGCCCCTGCGCCGCGCGCGGTATCCAGGCTGCGCGGTCGCCGATTTTTGGCGCGCCACCGCCGCCGTTCTGGTGGCACTTGACGCACTGCGAGCGCACGATCTGCTCGCCCCTGCGATCGGCGGGCGGTGATTTCTTGTTGATCGGCTCGGTCCAGTGGCCGCCCGACTGGTTCACCATATAGGTGATGGCGCGGCCGATCTCGAGGTCGCTGACGGCCGGATTACCGCCATGCGCCGGCATCTTGCGGATGCCCTTCAGCGCACTCTGCGTGAGGCTGCTCAAGCCGCGCGAGGCAAGCTTGTTCCACGCATGCTTGTCGCCGATTTTCGGCGCGCCGTTCGCGCCGCCTGTAGCGTGGCAGGCGGAGCACACCGCGTCCACCACTTCCTTGCCGCTGCGCTCCCCGCCCTGGGCCCTTGCCTGTTGCGGCAGAAACTGGGCGCAGACCGCGAGCGCCGCAAACAAAATAAGTGGCCGTGACGGCCTGACAAATACCACGTAACCCGGTACATAAACTCCGATCCGGACTTGTTCGCTCATGGTCATCTCCTGGTAACAGGCACAAGCTTACTTGGCCGGCGCTGCGGACACAATATTATTGGGCGGACTCAAATCTTACGGATACAGGCCTCTGAAGTGCCGCGCTTCGAGGATGCGCTTGCATGCCACCGTTCTTGCCGGCGTTGGAAGCGGTGATCTGCTGCTCCAGCGCGGCGGGGATCAGGAACTCGGACTCCAGTTCCCAGAACGATTTATCCGGAATGGCCGCCGCTCCGGCAAAATCGGCCGGAGGCCGGCCCGCCTCCTGATGTGCGCTCAGAGCTCCGGCGCTGCCAGCGCGATCTGCCGCCGCAATTCGCGGTAGCGCGGTTCGCAATCCTCGCCGAACAGCGGATCGGGGCCAGCCGGATTGGCCGCCACGACCGCCTCCCAGTCCTGCAGCGTCAGCAGTTGTTCCGCGCGCGGCACAATATCCCGGTCTTCGAGCGCAAGGTGGCGACGGTAGTACACGAGGTAGGTCGCAGCCGCAGCTTCCACCTTTGCACGCTCGATGACGACATCGTCGACGACCTGTTGCAGGTAGCTGAGCAGTTCCGTGCCGGCGGCGGCGATCACTCGATGCTCCTGCAGCATCCGCTCGATCAGCGGTTTCATCCCGGGGTCGCGCTTGACCAGGCGCGCAAACGCGACATCCTCGCGCGGATGATGATAACGATCCGGGAAATAACGCAGATAGCTGACGACGTCGAGCATCAGCTCATAGTTCGGTCCGTCGTCGGCATGGAAAGCAACCACCTGTTGCTCCAGCAGGTCGAGGAGCCGGGCAAAATGCTTGTGCTCAGCATGCCATAGGGCAATCGAATCAGACATGAGGTCTCCAACCGAGTATGCAGGCAGGCTAACGGCCGCCGGAACCGCCGCCGCCACCACCGCCGCTGCGACCTCCGGTCCGACCCGTCGTCCTGCGGCCCCGATTCCTGGGAGCGTTATGCGACTTTTCCGGCCGCGGCACCTGCCGCTCCCTCGGGCGTGCGTCCTTGTGCATCGGCCCCTGGCCCTTGATGCCGGCCATGGCCTGCACCCGCTTGATTTCGTTCGCCACGGCTTCGACGTTGGCTGCGAACACAGTGTCCGGGCCGTGCTGTTGCAAGGCTGCCTGCTCCTGCTCCAGAAGCTCGTGCAATTTGCGCAGCGCCTCGCTGCACGCCACCGCCAGGCCCGACTCTTTCTCGGTTCCCTGCCGATGCATCTCGATCGCGGCGATGCCGTCGGTCACTTCGTCACTTGCCATTCGTGTGCCCATACCGATTCCTCTCTGTGTTTTCTTTTAGGGGTCGCGCTCAAGCGCTGCGACGGCACCCAGTGCCTGCTTGCGGCGCGCGGCTTACATCGCGCCCGGTGCGGCGCCGTGCCGCTTCAGAACTCCGCCAAAGGCTGCATGCCTCGGCGCGCCGATGCCAGCCTGGGGGCTGGCTCAGGGGCCGCGCCGCGCACGGCGGCGATGCGCCCCACCGATAGAATCATACTATAAACGCACCCCGGCTCGCGCCGCAGCTTTTGATCAAGGTCAAACTTCAAGCGGATCTTTTACACTTGACCGACGCAAAACGCCTAAACCGTGATGACCAGCTTCTGGTAAAGACCGCCATAGTAGGTCTCTTTGCGTATCTGCGCCGGGGTGACGCTAGCGGGCAGCCATTGCGCTAGTTCGTGCTGCCAAAGGTCGAGGGCGAAGGGCTCGAGCGCGCGCAGCACCGGCCGGAACAGGTAGCGTAGCGGGTGCAGCCGCACGGGCAGATGATAATCGACCAGCACCAGCTTGCCTCCGGGTTTGACCACCCGCAGCGCTTCGCGCAGGGTCTGCCTGCGCGCCGCCGCCGGCTGCTCGTGCAGCAGGAAGAAAAGTATCGCCTGATCGTAGCTGGCATCGTCGAAGCCGAGCGCGGTCGAGTCGCCCTGATGCAGGGTTACCGGCGCCGAGGCCGGGAGTTTTTGCCGCAGGTTGCGCAACTGGATCGGCAGCACGTCGACGATATCGAGCGAGCCGCCCGGCGCCACCCGGGCGGCGAGGTGCTCGGAGAAGTTCCCATAGACGCAGGCAACCTGCAGCGTGCGCCCGGCGACTTCGCGTCCAAGCTCCGCCAGGGCGGCGTCACGCAGTCTGGCGAAATTGCCCCACAGAATCAGATTGACCAGCCACTGCCGTTCGAAAAAACTGACGGCATTCGGATGGACGTAAGCCCACCAGTACGTGTCCTGCAGGTAGCTTGGAATGGCCTGCGGCTGCAACGGATCGAGCGCTTTCTGCTCCCCTTTGTAGTTCATGCATTTCGCCTTTCAGTGTTGTGGCTGCTGCCCGCAGGCGGAGGATCACAGCCCTCGCGCCCGCGCAATTTTGGCGGAGGGTCGGGTGCGAACCCGGCGTCGATTTGCGCCGGTCCACAGGGCGCAATATGCCACATTCAGCATTTCCGCGCGCCCATGAATGGCTACTGGCTGTGACCCGGATCGACGGGCCCATCCGGCGCCATAGCCGGCGTCGGGCGTCGCCCGGGTCGCGTAGGCTTGATCTTGCTCAATGGGGCTGCGCGCTGCCGGAGTAAATTGAAACGGGGGAAGTCTTCTTTGGAGGACGGTCTTGCACAGCACCTATAGCCCGGTTTCACCGCATGCAGCCGCGACCGGCGCGCGAGGCCTGGACCGGCTGATCGCTGCACTGCGCGCGCCCGCCTGCTATCCCCATGCGGTAGAGAACGTCGAACTGCTGCAAACCCACATTTCCTGCATCCTGCTCGCCGGAGACTACGCCTACAAAATCAAAAAACCGGTGAACCTGGGTTTTCTGGATTTCAGCACGCTGGGCGCGCGCCGGCATTATTGCGAAGAGGAACTGCGCCTCAACCGCCGCACCGCGCCCGGGCTTTATCTCGAGGTGATCGCCATCAGCGGCAGCGAGTCGGCGCCGGTGCTCGCCGGCGGCGGACCCGCGATCGAGTACGCACTCAAAATGCGGCGCTTCGAGCAGAATGCCCTGCTCGACCGGATGGCGCGGCGCGGCGCGCTTACAGCGCAGCACATCGACGCGCTCGCGCCAGGCCTGGCTGCATTCCATGCGGGCATAGAACGCGCCGGCCCCGATCGGGCATTCGGCTCCTCCGAGCGCATCCTCGCCCCAGCGCTGCAGAACTTCGACCAGATGCTGGAGCTGGCAGGCGCGAAAACGGACCTCGCACTGCTCGCGCGGCTGCGCGACTGGACGGCGCGCGAGCACGCAGCGCTCGCCGCAGGGTTCGATGCGCGCAAGCGCGACGGCTGGGTGCGCGAATGCCACGGCGACCTGCACCTGGGCAACATCGCGCTGCTGGACGGCGTGCCGACGCCGTTCGACGGCATCGAGTTCAGCGAGGATCTGCGCTGGACCGATGTCATGAACGAAGTCGCGTTCCTGATGATGGACCTCTTCGATCACCGCCTGCCGCGGCTCGCCTTTCGTTTCCTCAATGCCTATCTGGAACTCACCGGCGACTATGCGGGCGTGCGGGTGCTGCGCTTCTACCTCGTCTATCGCGCCCTGGTGCGCGCCAAGGTGTCGTGCATGCGCGCGCATCAGCCGGGCATGGTGGCGCGCGAGAAGAGCGAGATCGAACAGGAGTACCGCCGGCATCTTTATCTGGCCGAGCGGCTGGCTGCGCCCCGGCACGCTGCGCTGCTGATCATGCACGGCTTGTCCGGGTCGGGAAAGACCACCGTCGCCCAAGGCTTGCTCGAAGCGCTGGGCGCGGTGCGCCTGCGCTCGGACGTGGAGCGCAGGCGCCTCTATGGCCTTTCGCCGCAAGCGCGCTCAGCCTCGGAACTGAACGCCGGGCTGTACGCGCCCGGCGCGAGCGAGCGCACTTACGCGCATCTGGCCGGGCTCGCGCGCGAAGTGCTGGCGGCCCGCTATCCGGTCATCGTCGACGCGGCTTTCCTGAAACGATCCTGGCGCGACCGGTTTGCGGAACTCGCCCACGGCGCAGGCGCGACCTTCGCCATCGCCTCGTGCATGGCGTCGGCGGCCACGCTGCGCGCGCGCGTGGCCGCACGCGAACGCGCCGCCCGCGACGCCTCCGAAGCCGGGCTGGCCGTGCTCGAGCAGCAGCTCGCGACCCAGGAGCCGCTCGCCGCGGACGAAGCCGGGCACGCGCTGGCGATCGACGCGGAACACGGCGCCGGCGCGCCGGAAGCGGCGGCGCTGGCGCAGCGCCTGGGCCTGGAAGTGTACTGAGAAGAACGATCGGCCCGAGGGCGGGCCTCCCACAACACCGCACCGATGTTGACACCGCGCCGATTTTGTCCTCCAACAGGACTTCCGTTGGGCGTAGGAGGGGCGCCCTCGCCCCGACATGCGCCATGATCAACCACCGATCGGCCCGCGGGCGGACCTCCTACGCCAGCAGCGCCTCGATTTCGCGCCCTCAAGGAAGCTCAGACCAGCGCGTGAACCCGAGCGGCGCACGCTACAATACAATGCGGTAGCCGAATCAGCTACAGTTCGGCGGCCGTCCCATGGCGAGCGCAATCTCCCCAGTACATGACGATACCTATTTGAGAACGGCATGACCGAACTACCCAGAAACCGACCCAACCGCCTGCAGTTTGGAGCGCTATTGCGCGTGCTGTTGCCATCGCTGGTCACGCTCGTCCTCATCGTGCTGCTGGTGTTCACGATGTTCTTCACCGAGTTCGACCGGCAGTGGGTCACGTTCCTCGCGGGCATCCTGTTCGCCTCGGTCCTGGCGCTGGTCAGCGCGTCGCTGAAAAGCGGTTGGAGCGCGGCGCGGCGCGGCGCCGACGCGACGAATTTCAGGGAGCGCCTCAGCGCCGAAATCGAGCAGCACCGCGGCACCCGGGAGCAACTGGAGCGGGAGCTTGCGCTGCATCAGCAGGACCGTACGCGCCTGGCCAAGGAAACCGAAGCACACCGGCTCGCGGCCAAGGACAAGCTCTACGCCGAGAGCCTGCTCGGCATGCTCGAACTCCGTCTGGATGGGATCGCTTTCTATGTCGATCGCGACCAGCGCTACCGCTTCCACACCAGGACATTTTCCGCCTGGACCGGCGTTGCGTCCGAGCGCATAGACGGGCTTGCTTTTGCCGACGCATTGACGGCGCGCGATGCGAAGGCGCTGCGTCTGCAGCTGTTGGATGCCCTGGACGGACGCGCGGTGCGGGCCGAAGCGCTGCTCGCGCAGCGCGATGGCACCGAGCAACGGATGCTGGTTGAATACCTGCCGCAGCGCGACGCCGCCGGCCAGGTCAGCGGTGTGCTGGTGCAGATCAAGAAGACCGGGGAGGATGCCGGGACCGAGGCGGATGCCGGGGCCGCGCCGGCGGACGCCGATCGTTCCGCAGCCGGCGAAACGCAGCATGCCGCCACCAAGCTGGTCATCGCCGACGAGAGCGGCAACGCGGTGTACCTCAGTTCGCTCACCGAGGAACTGACCGGCTGGGGCAATCCGCGGGAGCGCATCCGCCAGGCGATCCAAGACGACGGCTTCGACCTGTATGCCCAGGACATCGTCGCGCTGCGCACGGATGCGGCCTCCAAGCTGATGCAGGAACTGCTCATCCGCATGCGCGACGAGGAACAGAACCTGGTGCCGCCAGGCACCTTTCTGCCGATTGCAGAGCGCTTCGGCATGATGCCCGACATCGACCGCTTTGTGGTGAGGAAGGCCATCGCCGCACGCGTAGCGGCGGGTCCCTCCGCGAACGCGGCCTCCCTGCCGGTGTTATGCATCAACCTGGCGCGCGCGAGCATCGAGGACCGGTCTTTCCCGGAGTTCGTCGCCCGCGCGCTGGAACAAAGTGGGGTATCGGGTCAGGCGCTGTGTTTCGAGATCGCCGACAGCGACGCGATCGCTTGCCTGCCCGACGCGGCCCGCTTTGCCAACGAACTCAAGCCGCTGGGATGCCGCTTCACCCTGGATGGGTTCGGTCGCTCGGGCATCGGTTTCGATCACGTCAAGGCGCTGCCGCTGGATTTCCTCAAGATCGACGGCAGCATTATTCTGCAGATCGTGCGCGTGCCGGAAGCGCTCGCCAAGGTCCGCGCCATCCAGCGGGTGTGCAAGGTGATCGGGATTCGCACCATCGCCGAAATGGTGGAGAGCGAAGACAGCCGGGAGAGGCTGCGCGTGGTCGAAGTCGATTATGCCCAGGGTTTCGGCATCGCGAAGCCGCACCCATTCTCATAGAGCATGCATTAATATCGTCTGCTGAGCATGCGCACCCACCTGCTTACCTCCGAATCGGTGTCCGAGGGGCATCCGGACAAGATCGCCGACCAGATCTCGGATGCGATCCTGGATGCGTTCCTGCGGGAGGATCCGGACGCGCACGTCTCCTGCCAGAGCTTCGTCACCCACCGCCTGATCGTCGTGGCCGGGGAGTTCGGGACGGCCGAGGCCGTATACAGGATGATCGAGGCGGGCGCGGCCGGCATCGTGCGCCAAACACTGCGCCGGATCGGCTACCGGAGCGCCGCCGAAGATGAGGACACCGGCTGCGATCCGGATGCAGTCGAGATCAGGCTCAGCTTCAATCGCCAGTCGCCCGACATCGACCAGGGAGTGAACCGCGGCGGCGGCGTGATCGGCGCCGGCGACCAGGGCATGATGTTCGGATTCGCCTGCAACGAGACGCCGCAGCTGATGCCGCTCGCATTGGCGCTTGCCCACGCGCTGGTGCGGCGCCAGGCCGAGGTCAGAAAAACGGGCGCGCTGCCTTGGCTGCGTCCGGACGCAAAATCGCAAGTCACCCTGCGCTACGAGGACGGCAGGCCGACGGCGGTGGAAAAAGTCGTGCTCTCCACCCAGCATGCGCGCGCGATCACGCTCGAGGAACTGCGCCTCTGCGTGCGCCGGGAAATCATCGAAGCGGTGATCCCGGCCGCTTTGCGCGCGCCCGGCTTCGACTGCCTGATCAATCCCACCGGCCGCTTCGTCATCGGCGGCCCGAAAGGCGATACCGGCTTGACCGGCAGGAAAATCATCGTCGACAGCTACGGCGGGAGTTGCCCGCACGGGGGCGGCAGTTTTTCCGGAAAGGATCCGACCAAGGTCGACCGCTCAGCGGCGTACATGGCGCGCTACGCGGCGAAACAGGTGGTGGCCGCCGGGCTCGCCAGCCGCTGCACCCTGCAGCTCGCCTACGCCATCGGCGTGCCCGAGCCGTTATCGGTGTGCGTCGATACGCACGGCACCGGCTGCGTGGACGAGGCCAAGCTGGAACGCGTCATCCGCGATTTTTTCGATTTCACGCCCGCAGGCATCATCGAGACGCTGGATCTGCGGCGGCCGATCTACGGGCAGACATCCGTATACGGGCACTTCGGGCGCGAGCTGCCGGATTTCACCTGGGAGAGGACGGATCGCGCCGCCGCGCTCAGGCGCGCGCTGCTCGGATAAGCGCGGCTGCCATCTTGGAGCACAAAATCGGCGGTGTGTTGTTGTAGGAGGCCCGCCCTCGGGCCGATCGGACTCCGAATCGGCACCGATCGCGGCGAGGGCGCCGCTCCCACAGGGTGGCGTCCGCATGCGCCAGGCTCAAGACGGCGAAGCGGATGCGCCGCTAATGCATCAGCAGATGCGGCAGCCATGTCGAAAATATCGGAACGTAGGTGATCAGCAGCAGCAGCCCGAGCATGAGCACGATGAACGGTACGGTGCCGCGCACCACCACGGCCAGCGGCGTGCGTGAAATGGCCGCGATCACATACAGGTTGAGGCCGACCGGCGGCGTGAGCAGCGCGAGTTCCATGTTGATGACGATAATCACGCCGAAATGGATGGGATCGATGCCCAGGGGCTTCAGCATCGGAATGATCACCGGCAGCGTGAGCAGCATCACCGAGAACACCTCGAGGAACATGCCCAGGATCAGCAGCACGATATTGACCATGACCAGGAACTGCCAGCCCTGGATGCGCCATTCGGTGACCAGTTCCACCGCGCGCGTGGCAACGCCGGTCTCGGTGACCCAGTGGCCCAATGCCAGAGCCACCGCAATGATGAGCATGATGGCCGCGGCATTGCGAACGGCCTCGGCCAGTACCGGCAGCAGCTCTCGCGCCCGCATTTGCCGGTAGACGAATAGCGATAGCACGATCGCCACCACGGCTGACAATGCAGCCGATTCGGTCAGTGTGACAATACCGCTGTAGAGTCCGCCGAGCACGATTACCGGCACCATGAATGCCGGAATAGCGTAGACCGTTCGGCGCAGGCGCTCGCGACCGGGCAAGGTCGCGCCGCGCGTGTAGTTGTGGCGGTTGCTATACCAGAAAATATAGCTCGCGAGCAGCGCCGCCTGCATCAGGCCGGGCACCACGCCGGCGAGAAACAGCCGCGGGATCGATTCGTCGGCGAGTACGCCGTAGACGACAAACGCGAGGCTGGGCGGAATCAGGATGCCGAGCGTGCCCGAGGCGCCGACGATGCCGGCGGCAAAATGCGGCTCGTAGTCGCGCTCGCGCATTGCCGGCACCAGGATGGTGCCCATGGCGATCGCCGTGGCCACCGACGAGCCGCACATGGCGGCGAACACCGCGCAGGAGAACACGCATACCAGCCCCAGGCCGCCGCGCACCTGTCCGACCCATGCCTCGGCTGCCCCGATCAGCGCCTTGGCCACCCCGCCTCGCTCCATGAGCGTGGCGGCCATGACAAAATAGGGCACCGCCAGCAGCGTCTGCGAATTGAGTTCGTCGATGAGCTTCTGCGCGAACGCGAGCAGGGTGCCTTCGAAGCCGAACATCACCGCGCCGGTCGCCCCCATCGCGAGGTAGATCGGCACGCCGAGCACCAGCAACACGAGGAACTGGGCGAGAAAGACGTAGGTCAAGGCATCAGCCCTTTTTTCGGAACAGGTTCAGGCAGCGCATTGCGTAAGCCGTCGCCATCAGCAGCGCACCCACCGGCAGGGCCGCCGTATAAATCCACAGGGGAAAGCGCAGGCTGGTGGTCGAGACGTCGCCGTAGGACCAGGTCTGCCAGGTGATCGCAGAGCCATAGCCCAGGAGCAGCAGCGCGAACGCGAGTCCGAGCAGCTCGCCGAAAATGCCGACCCAGCGGCGAAAGCGGGGCGCGAACATGGCGACGAACAGGTCGGCCCTGACATGGCGATCAGCCGCGGTGACCAGCCCGAGCGCGAGGAACACCGCCCAGATCACGAGATACACCTGCACCTCGTCCGAAGCCTCGAGCGTGAGGCGCGGAAGGAAGTAGCGCACGAACACGTTGTAGGAGCAGACCAGCAGCGCGGCGAGCGCCAAGCCGCCGACCAGAATCTCCTCGATCCGGGTCCAGGCCGAGCGCGGCGCCGCGTGCGTCGAGAGCTCGGCCTCGACTTTCTCGGCGAGAGCGCTAGCCAGCTTCGCCTGCGCCGGCGCCTCCGGCGGCGTGCTGATAGTCACGTTGGTTTAGCGCCGACTAGATTGCGAGCGCGACTGTCAATACTCGACTTTGGCCGCACGCAACTCCTCCAGCCCGAGTTGCACCGCATCGGCATCGATTTTCATTTCCTTGACCAAGTCGTTCTGCACCACCATCAGGCGCTTCCTCGCAGCGACGATCTCCGCCTTCGACGGACCGGCGATCTTGACGCCGTTCTTGATCAGCACATTGCGCGCATCGATCTGCGCCTGAGCGGCCATTTTGCGCTGCTCGCCGATCACCGCGTCCCAGGCAGCGACGAGGGCATTCTGAACGTCCTTCGGCTGCTTGTTCCAGAAATCCAGACTCACCATGGGCACGTACTGGCCGAAGTACTGATAATCCTCGAAGCTGTATTTCAGGCCCGAATCCCACAGCTTGGCGGTGAATGCGCTCTCATGAGTGGTGGTCACAGCGTCGACCACACCCTGGCTCAGCGCCAGCGGCAGGTCGGGCCAGGGGATCAGCGTGGGCGAACCCCCGAGCACCTTGATGCGCGCGGCGTTGGCGCTGCCGCCGGGAAAGCGGACTTTCATGCCCTTGAGGTCGTCGTATTTCGCGATCGGTTTGGATACGCTGTAGAAATGCTGAAATCCCAGGTCCTGCCATTTGCCCAGGATCTTGACCTTGAGCCGCTCTTCCATGCGCTTGCTGACGAACTGGCCGAGCTTGCCGTCCATGATTTTGTGGACCGTATCCGCGTCCACGCCATAGAACATCGGCAGCATCTGGATCGCGGTGTTGGGCTCGATCCCGTCGAGCTGCCAGGTGCCGGGGATGCCCATCTCGATCGCATTCTGGCGCAGCGCCTTCGGAATGTCGCGGTCGCGGAACAGCTGCGCGCTGGGATAAATCTCGACTGCGATCTTGTTGCCGATACGTTTTTTCAGCTCGGCCGCAAACATCTCGGTGCCCCTGTTGCGCACATGCGTCGCGTTGGTGTCGAGCGAGATGCGCATTTTCTCCTGGGCGAGCGCCGCGTCATGCGGCAGCCACAACGCGGCCAGACCGGCAAGCGCCAGGGCAATCGTAGTTCGTTTGCTGCTCATATAGCCTCCTCAGTCAAAATTATGGTCTTATCGTCAGTTCGATTGACACCGGAACCTTACGTGCGCTTCAATGTACGTATATTCGAATGTCTTGTAAAGTGCAGGATCCACGCGCGACCCCGCCGTCTAGAGAAGCAACCATGACCGCATCCCCATTTCTGACGCTGCACGAGCTGGTGAAGAAGGCCCGGCAAAAGCTCAATCACGACAACTGGGACTATATCGTCGGCGGCACCGAAACCGAGACCACCGTCAGGCGCAACCGCCTCGCCCTCGATTCGATCGCGTTCCGGCCGCGGGTGCTGCGCGACGTCAGCCAGGTCGATGCGTCAACCCGGTTTCTCGGACGCAAGCTGCGCCTGCCCTTGGTCCTTGCGCCGATCGGCGGCCTGGAACTGTTCGCGCCCGAAGGCGGCGGCGCGGCAGTCAAGGCAGCGCAGCAGTTCGGCGTGTCCCACATGCTGAGTTCAGTGTGCGAGCCGGGCCTGGAAGCCGTGGCCCAGGCGGCGCCCGAAGCGCTGCGCATTTATCAACTCTACACGCGTGGCGACGCCGCCTGGGTCGACGCGATGGCGGCGCGCGCCATCGCGGCGGGCTACAGCGCGTTCTGCCTCACCGTCGATACCGCCTACTACAGCCGGCGCGAGCGCGACCTGGCGAAGCGCCACACCCGCAGCGGCACCATGCCGGAAAGGGAATTTCAGACCCGGCTCACCTGGAGCGACGTAGCCAGGCTCAAAGCCAAGTTCGCGATCCCGCTCATCCTCAAAGGGATCGCCACGGCGGAAGACGCGACGCTGGCGCTCGAGCACGGCGTGGACATGATTTATGTGTCGAACCACGGCGGGCGCCAGCTTGACCACGGCCGTGGCGCCATGGACGTGCTGCCCGAAATCGCCGCCGCGGTCGGCGGCCGCGCACCCATCATCATCGATGGCGGATTCAATCGCGGCACGGACATCGTCAAGGCGCTCGCCGCCGGCGCGAGCCTGGTCGGCATCGGCCGCATGCAATGCATAGGCCTGGCTGCGGACGGGCAGGCGGGGCTGGTGCGCGTGCTCGAACTGCTGGAACAGGAGATCCACATCTGCCTCGGCCTGCTCGGCGTCAACTCCTGGGCCGAGCTCGATCAGACCTATCTGCATCCGGCTCCACCGGTCAGTACCGGCGCGACCTTGGGTGCATTCCCGCTGCTCACGCTCGAACAGCAGTCTTTTTACTGATTGGCCGCGGCAGAGTCCAAAACCAGGCAAAGGCACCACATGCGATGGACTGAACAACGTGAACGTTTCCGCGCCATCCTGGGCGGCGCGAATTGCCTTTATCCGGCATCGGTATTCGACCCGGTTTCGGCGCGTATCGCCGAAGACCTCGGCTTCGAGCTCGGCATGTTCGCCGGATCCGTCGCCTCCCTGGTCGTGCTGGGCGCGCCCGACCTGACGCTGATTACCCTCACCGAATTCGCCGCGCAGGCCCATCGCATCTGCCGCGCCGGCAAGCTGCCGCTGCTGGTGGACGCGGACCACGGCTACGGCAATGCCCTCAACGTCATGCGCACGGTCGAAGAGCTCGAGACCGCAGGCATTGCGGCGCTCACCATCGAAGACACCGCCCTGCCCCAGGCTTTCGGCGCGGGCGGCGCAATCAAGCTGCTTTCGATCGAAGAGGGTGTGGGCAAGATGAAAGCCGCCCTGGCGGGAAGGCGCGATCCGCGCCTGGCCATCGTGGGTCGGACCAGCGCCATGGCGGTCAGCGATGCGCAGGACGCCCGCGCAAGGGCCGAGGCGTACCAGGCCGCGGGCGTCGACGCGCTGTTTTTCACCGGCATGCGCACGCGCGAGCAACTGGATATGATCAGCGCCGGCTGCCGCATTCCGATCGTGCTCGGCGGCGTGGGCGCCGAGCTGAGCGACCGCGGCTACCTCGCCGCCAGGGGAGTGCGCATCTGCCTGCAAGGGCATCAACCGTTCATGGCCGCGGTGGCGGCGGTCCGGGATACCATGAAAGCGCTGCGCGAGGGCACGCCGCCGGCCAAGCTTGCGAATATCGCGTCAGCGCAACTGATGCAACAAGTTAGCCGCGATGCCGACTACGCGCGCCGGACCGAGAGCTTTCTCGGCGGCTCCAAGCGTTGACATGGAGGCCATTTCAGTCTTACCGAAATGGCCCCTGATTTAGGGGAGCATGAGGGACCGAGGAAAGGGTGGGACCCTTCCGTTCCCACCTTGATCCCCTCATATTGAAATGAATCTTCTCACCGAACGATGATGAATCCGGACAGCACGCCTCTGGCAGGACTGGTGGTGATCGAACTCGGTCACAGCGTCGCCGCGCCTTTCGCCGGGCAGATCCTGGCCGATCTCGGCGCCGAAGTGATCAAGGTGGAGAAGGCCGAAGGCGACGATGCGCGCCACTGGGGGCCGCCGTTCTGGGAGGGCGCATCGAGCTCGTTCCAGCCGCTCAACCGCAGCAAGAAATCGGTGGTGTGCGAACTGCGCGACCCGGCACAGCTCGCCGCGCTGAAGCTTCTGATCCATGATCGCGCCGACATCGTGCTGCAGAACCTGCGCCCGGGCCAGGTGGAGAAGCTCGGGCTCGACGGCGCTTCCCTCGTCGCCGACAAGCCGGAACTGATCTATTGCAACGTCGGCGCTTTCGGCCGCGCCGGCCCGCTCAAAGACCGCCCGGGCTACGACCCGCTGATGCAGGCCTTCGGCGGCATCATGAGCACCACCGGAGAAGCGGGGCGGCCGCCGGTGCGCGTCGGCCCCTCTATCGTCGACCTGGGCACCGGCATGTGGGCGGTGATTGGCATGCTCACTGCGCTCAATCGAAGGCGCGACACCGGCCGCGGCGGCGTCATCGACGTGTCGCTGTTCGAAACCGCGGCTGGGTGGATGTCGCTGCTCGCCGCTTACTATCAGGCCTCGGGCGAATTGCCGACCAGGCTCGGCTCGGGCGCGATCGGCATCGTGCCCTATCGCGCCTATCAGACCAAGGATAGCGACCTCGTCGTCGCCGCCGGCAGCGATGCGCTGTTCCGCACCCTGGCGCGGGTGCTCGGCCACCCGGAATGGAGCGACGATCCGCGCTTTTCGAGCAACCCCAAACGGGTCGAGAATCAGAGCGCGCTGTACGCGCTGATCGAAGCCGAAATGGCCAAGCGCGGCAACGCCGAGTGGATCGCGCTGCTCGAGCAGGCCGGCATTCCCTGCGCGCCGGTGCAGAACGTGGCGGAGATGATTGCGCATGAGCAGACGCGGGCGCTGGGCCTGATGCAGGACGTGCCCGACAGCGCGATGAAATTCGTCGGCCTGCCGATCAGCTTCGACGGCACGCGGCCCCCGATCCGCAGCCGCCCGCCCCGCCTCGGCGAGCACACCGAGCAGATTTTGAAGACTAAGGAGTGATGAGCCCATGGACCTGCCCAACTACCAAACCCTCAAGACCGAAATGGCCGAGCCGCATGTGCTCGTGGTCACGCTCAACCGGCCCGAAGTGGGCAACGCGATCAACACCCAGATGGGCCGCGATTTCCTCGACCTGTGGACCAGGCTGACCGAGGACGCAGGCGACGTGCGCTGCGTGGTGCTGACCGGCGCGGGCGAGCGGATCTTCTGCTCCGGCGGCGACCTGAAGGAGCGCAATGGCATGTCGAAGGAGCAGTGGGTGCGCCAGCATCAGCTGTTCGAGCGTCAATACTGGACGCTGGTCGATCTGACCGTGCTGGTGATCGCTGCGGTCAACGGCCACGCCTATGGGGGCGGCCTCGAGACCGCGCTATCCTGCGATTTCATCTACGCCGTCAAGAGCGCGCGCCTCGCCCTGACCGAGGTGACGCTCGGCATCATGCCGGGCGCAGGGGGCACGCAGAACCTGCCGCGCGCGCTGGGCGAGCGCCGCGCCAAGGAAATCATCATGACCGGACGGCCGTTCAGCGCGCAGCAGGCGTACGATTGGGGCCTCGCGAACGAGCTGTGCGAGCCGCAGGAGCTGATGCCCAAGGTGCTGGAGACCGCGCGCACCATCGCCGGCAACGCGCCGCTGTCGGTGCGCCAGATTAAGAAGTCGGTTCGCTTCGGTATGCAGATGGAGCTGAAGACCGCCTATCGTTTCGAAGTCGAGGCCTACAACCACCTCGTGGAAACCGAGGACCGCTACGAGGGCGTCAAGGCGTTCAATGAAAAACGCAAGCCCGTGTTCAAAGGAAAATGAAATGAAAAATATCGATATCATCGTGCGCGAAGTCGGCCTGCGCGACGGGCTGCAAATCCACCCCACGTTCATGCCAACCGACAGCAAGATCGCCTGGATCGAGGCCGAGGCGGCGGCGGGCGTGCGCGAAATCGAGGTCACCTCTTATGTGCCGCCGAAGCTGATCCCTCAGTTCGTCGATGCCGAGGAGGTGACGCGGCGCGCGCTGGCGATCCCGGGACTCACCGTGGCGGCGCTGATCCCGAACTCCAAAGGCGCCGAGCGTGGCCTGGCCCTTGGAGTCCACAAGCTCAATTTCGTCATGTCGGTGAGCAGGACGCACAACCTCAAGAACGTGCGCCGCGAGCGCGAGGAATCGGTCGCCGATTTCGCGAGGATCGTCGAATTGGTCAAGGCGCAGCCTGAGAGCCGGCGTCCGCGCATCGTGGGCGGACTCTCCACCGCGCTCGGCTGTTCCTTCGAGGGGAGAGTGCCAGTCGCCGACGTGGTCAAATACGCGCTGCTGCTGGCCGAGGCCGGTGCGGACGAACTCGTGGTCGCCGACACCGTAGGCTACGCCGATCCGGCGCAGGTACGCGCTGTATTCAAGGCGGTGATGGCGGAGACCGGCACGCTGCCGATTGCGGCCCATTTTCACGACACCCGCGGCACCGGGCTCGCCAACGTCGCCACCGCGCTCGAGTGCGGCGTGCGCAGCTTCGATGCGTCGCTGGCGGGCCTGGGCGGCTGCCCGTTCGCGCCGGGCGCGACCGGCAATATCGTCATGGACGACCTGTGCTTCATGCTCGATTCGATGGGCCTCACCACCGGAGTCGACCTGGAGAAACTGCTCGAAGTCAGGCGCATCGTGCGCGAGGCGCTGCCGGATATCGAAATGCAGGGCGCATTGGCGCGCGCCGGCCTGCCGCGCAATTACCTGCGCGCCGAAGAGCGGCGCGCAGCCTAGCGCCTGGCCCCTTCCGCATCGCTACTGCCCCTGCTGCACAACAGCCAATTCGTCAAATACACAGAGGATTCGATCCGCATGGGTGCTGCCACAAGACTTGAAGACGTACGGGTTCCGCTGGGCGAGGATTTCCCGGAGATTCGCGACAGCGTGCGCCGCATCTGCGCCAACTTTCCCGGCGCGTACTGGCGCGACCTGGAAGCGCGCGAGGCGTATCCCGCCGAGTTCGTCAAGGCGCTTACCGAAGCCGGGTACCTGGCCGCGCTGATTCCGGAGGAGTACGGCGGGGCCGGCCTGCCGTTGCGCGCGGCGGGGGTCATTCTCGAGGAAATACACGCTTCCGGCTGCAACGCGGGCGCTTGCCACGCGCAGATGTACATCATGGGCACCGTGCTGCGCCACGGCAGCGCGGCGCAGAAATCGCAGTACCTGCCGAAGATCGCGAGCGGGGAGTTGCGGCTGCAGGCGTTCGGGGTGACCGAACCGACCACGGGCACCGACACCACCAAGCTCAAGACGCGCGCGGTGCGGGTCAACTCGAAAGACGGCGATCACTATCTGATCCACGGGCAGAAGGTCTGGACCTCGCGCGCCTTCTACTCGGACCTGATGCTGCTGCTCGCGCGCACCACGCCGCTCGAACAGGTCAAGAAAAAAACCGAGGGCCTGTCGGTGTTTCTGCTCGACATTCGCGCCTGCCTCGGCAAGGGGCTGGAGATCAAGCCGATCAAGGCCATGGTCAACCACAACACCACGGAAGTGTTCTTCGACGGGGCGCGCGTGCCGGTCGAGAACCTGATCGGCGAGGAAGGCAAGGGTTTCAAGTACATTCTCGACGGCATGAACGCCGAACGCATCCTGGTGTCCTCCGAAGGCATCGGCGATGCGCGCTGGTTCACCCGAAAAGCGGTCGCCTATGCGAAGGAGCGCATCGTGTTCGACCGGCCGATCGGCCAGAATCAGGGCATCCAGTTCCCGATTGCGCACGCCCATGCCGAGATCGAGGCGGCCGACATTCTGCTGAGGAAGGCGGCGGCCATGTTCCAGGCCGGACTGCCCTGCGGCGACGACGCAAACATGGCGAAGATGCTCGCCTCCGAGGCCGCCTGGCATGCGGCCGAGGCCTGCATGCAGACTCATGGCGGGTTCGGCTATGCGCGAGAGTACGACGTCGAGCGCAAATGGCGAGAAACGCGGCTGCTTCAGATCGCTCCGGTGTCGACCAATCTCATCCTGGCCTACATCGGCGAGCACATCCTCGGCATGCCGCGGTCGTATTGAACGGGTAGCGGGAGCGGTGCCCTCGCCGCGACATGGATGGCTGACTCATGATCCGTTGGTCCGTGGTTCGAGTCCAGGCCGAGGAGACGACATTCGGCGGCCGCTATCGACCCCTGAGCGGCCAGTCGATCTCCTTCCGGGTTTGACCGTCTCTGCGTTCATGTCAAAGCCAATCCACCGTAATTTTGCGAGAGTCTTGCACTCGGAGTAGACTGATTTCCAGAATCAGTCTCTTTGTATGTCTATGCAATTCATTGAACGAAACCCCCAGTGTTTTCACAAACGCCCTGGAACGCGATGAATCAGGGAGGTCATGGATCAGGCAAGGCAGGTCACGGTTCTGTTTGCCGACGTGAGCGGCAGCACGAAACTGTACGAATCCGAAGGCGACAAGGCTGCCATGGAGGCGATCGCACGCTGCATTGATCAGCTGCGGCAGACAGTCGAATCCTCGGGCGGGCGCGTCGTGAAGACAATCGGCGACGAAGTCATGGCCGTGTTTCCGACCCCCGACGCAGCGGCCTATGCCGCGAGCAGCATGCAGCACGCGATCGACGCGCTTCCACTGGTGGGCGCGACCAAGCTCGGCGTTCGGATCGGCTTTCATTGCGGACCCGTGATCCAGAACGACAATGACATCTTCGGCGACACCGTGAACCTTGCCGCCCGGCTCGTCGAACAGGCAGGAAGGAGCCAGATCATCATCTCGCGCGAAACCTCGGACCTGCTCGGCCCGGTGTTCCGCAGTTTCAAGCGACCCCTGTACGCGATCCATGTCAAGGGCAAGGCCGAAGAAGTCGAACTGTGTGAGCTCATCTGGCGCCATGCCGACGACATGACCATGTTCATCGCCGCTCGTACGAACGCCAAACCCGAGCCGCTAGTGCTGCGCCTGAAGTACCGCGACCGGGAAATCATCCGTCGGCGCGACAATGACTCGATCACCATGGGGCGTGCCCCGGACTGCAACCTCGTCATCGCCAACAACAGGGCCTCACGGAAGCACTGCACCATCGAGCGGCGCCAGGACAAGTTCGTCCTTGCCGACCAAAGTACGAATGGGACTTACGTCACCGCCGAGGGGGGAACCGAGATCTTGCTGCGGCGTGAGGAGTTGACGCTCGGGAAGCACGGGTGGATCACCTTCGGCCAGCCGCGAGCGGAGGCGGAGGCAGAGGAAGGCGTAGAGTATTTCTGCAATTGAAAATGCGCATGCGAGCGACACCGGTACGCTCGGGAGCGCCAACTTGAGGGAATCACCGGGCCGATAGCGGAAGTTCTGCCCCCCGAAAGCAGACATCCACGCGGCCAATGGAGAACGTGTGCACACCGGGAGCGTGCGCACCGAATGGAGGACGGCCCGTCGGCTCGGCGCGACTCGAATCGCTTGCCAACGGTGCGAGATTCAAGGATGCTAGTAACCTTCGAGTTCCTCCAAGTCGCGAAGATCCATGATCCACACTACGCTCGGTCGCTACCGCATCCTAGGTGAGTTGGGACGCGGGGCCATGGGCACGGTGTATCGCGCTCATGATCCGCTCATCGAACGTGAAGTCGCTATCAAGACGCTGCATCCGAACCTGCCGGAAGAGGTTATTGCCGAGGTGCGCCCGCGCTTCCTGCGCGAGGCGAAATCCGCCGGACAGCTGAACCATCCCAACATTGTGACGATCTTCGATGTGGGCGAGCAGGACGGCGTCGCGTACATGGCGATGGAACTCCTGGAGGGCCGGTCACTGCAGCAGATTCTCGGTGAGTCCGCACGCTTGCCGTTTCAGACCATCGCAGACATTGTGGCCCAGATCGCGGACGCGCTTAATCGTGCGCAGCAACTGGGCATTGTGCACCGCGACGTCAAGCCGGCGAACGTGGTCGTCTCGGCATCGGGACACGTCAAGCTCACGGACTTCGGCGTTGCTTACATGCCGGCCTCGACGATGACGCAGACCGGCACCATGATCGGCTCGCCACGCTACATGTCGCCCGAGCAGGTGCTTGGCCTGCCGATAGATCCGCGCTCCGACATTTTCTCGCTCGGGGTGGTGCTCTACGAGATGCTGGCCGGGCGCGCGCCATTCGTTCGTCCCGAGGACAGCACGATCTTCCCGCTTATCAACCGGATCGCGGCGGAACCGCATCCTCCGATCACACAACTGGACCCATCCATTCCCGCGGCGTTCGAAGTCATCCTGAGCAAAGCGCTCGCGAAGAAGCCGGAGGATCGCTACCAGCGAGCAGGCGAGATGGCGAACGATCTTCGCAATCTGCGCAGTTTCGAGCCCTCGAGCGTGGCACGAGCGCAAGCGGACGACGAAAAGACGATGGTGCTCGCGCGCGGCTCGCAGACTGGCCAGCCGCAGCACGAGAAAACCGTCGTCCTTCCGGCGGCGGCGCAGGCAGCATCGACGCCTTCCCCGGAGGCGGAAAGGAAGGGCAGCGCGTTCCTTCTGGACCTGGACACCTTCTCGCGCAACTTCGAAGCGGAGGAACAGGCGCGGCTGCGCGCAGAGGAAGAGGCGCGCCGCAAGAAAGAGGAGGAACTGCACCGCTGGAGCGAAACAGAGGCGCGCAAGCGCGAAGCATTCGAGCGCCAGCGCGAGAGCCAGAGGAGCGGCGCTACCTCCGTCACCGGAACAGACACCGGATCGCGTCGGGGCGCGCTCGATCTGCTGAAGAAACAAGCCTCGACGCGCTCACCCGAGGATGACCCGGTGGTGAAAAAGGCCAAGGCCGACGCGGACCTCGATCAAAGCATGCGTGCTGCCTTGCAGTACCTCGCCGAGGTTGCGCGTGAACTGAACGGCGTCAATCCGACGACGGGGCGCCCGTACGATTACTTCTTGCTTGGGCGCCTGCCCGCCGTAAGGCTGTCCAATGCATTTGTCGATCTGCGCAGCCACAAGATCAACGGGGAGGACCGCGGCGATCACTTGTTCTTCAGGTTCCGGGCCCAGCCTACGGTCCCCGCGAAGGCGACCTTGCGTGGGGCGGACATTGCTCGCTTCCACGAGTATCTCAAAATGCTGAACATCCCCTTTGAGGCCAAGACCGAAGCAAAGAGCGACTTCGGACAGGTGACGCGTGAGGCATTCACGGTTTCCGCCCCGCTTCCTTGCGAGGTCAACATCCGCGTCGACTACGACAAGTCGTCCGTCGAGATCGAGCTGGTCAACGTCCGGCGCCCCGGCCGAGTCCGGTGCCGGCTCGAGTCGAAGGCGCTCGACGACGTGGTGGACGATCTGGCCCGCTACGTACTCGGAGTCGACGACGATTTCGACAAGATATTGAACCGCCGCTGAAGAAAGTCTCCGGCAATTTGACGCGCTCAGGCGAGCGGGCGAAGGCGCTGCAGGCGCAAGACCCGGCGACCAAACCCGCAGCAAGCGTCGAATATGTGAGCGGGTCTGCCGCGCGCGCCAGAGCGGCCTGGGCGCGATTGATCCAAAAGGTGTACGAATCCGATTCGCCGGAACGACCGCTATTGGCTGCGGATTCGTTGCCACTCGACGGCGGCGGCTATTTTCCCGCCCTCCTAGAATCCCACGGCGGCGCAGGTTCATTATCCGCCCACAGTCGTCGCCTCGGCCTCTACCCCATAGAGTGGCGAATTTTTCGGTGCGTAGCGTTCATGCGCTTAAGCAATGCCACGCAGCTGGAGCAAGTTGTCGTCGACGTAAGAGCCCAGTCTATTGCTACGGCACCCTGGTCAGCGGATCTAGCCTTTTGCGGCTTTGACGAACGCGATAGAGGACTGGAATATCTCCAGATCCTTTTCGTAATCGGCAGAGTTTTCGTGGTTGATCTGAATCCATTCCCTGGTGCTCTTCCTGCCCTTTGGCTCAAACGGAACGACGTTGTCCTTGGAGAACTGGAGATTTGCAGCTTCCGCAGCCGAGAGTCTCACGCCCACACCGCCGTTACAGACGCACGCGAACATCTTCTTGCCGACGAAGTAGGCGAGGAGGCCGGTCATTTCTCCTGCTTCCACACCCGAGAGTTTCAGCAGCATGGCGTCCAGGACTTGCTTGTGGCTCAGATCGATTGGGTTGGGGGTCGCCATATGTCGCCTTAGGTAAATCCAATCCGGTTATAGCCCGGCGGTGGTCCTGCCACAGTCAAGCCGTCGCGGGACGCGCCCCAAGTTTACGCAGGCTCGCCTGCTCGCCCAGCTTGTTCAAGGCCTGGTACAAGGCGCCTGCATCGAGATAATCGGCGCCGGCGGCACAGTCGAGAAATTTCGCCGTCAGTTCCTCTTGCTTGAGCGGCAGCTTGGCGTTGCCGCGCGCAAAGCGGATCTCGCCCGAGTCCAGTTTGCGCCCGTCCCGCAGCTCGAGCACGACGCGGTCGGTCAGCGCGAAAATCGGCTCGATCGGGCACTTCGTGTCCACCGTCGCAATTCTCACCTTGCCCATCGCCTCGCGCACCGGCGCTTCAGCGACGAATCCGTCCGTGAGTTCCGCCAGCCCCACCTTGCGCCGCACCAGCGCGGACGCGACCGCGAATTCGAGACTGAACTTAGCTTCGAGCCCGGTCACCGGCGCGTGATTGCGCAGCATCGAGGCCTGTGCCACGCCTATGGTGGCATGGATCTCGCGCACGTCCTGCGCCTTCAGATCGTGCGCCTTGGCCAGGTCGAGCACGCCGTCGATCACGCGATGCGTGGCGTAGCACATCGGATACTTCTTGATCGACAGGCCGGTATCGAGAATGCGCAACTGCTTGCCCAGACCGGACGCCGGGCGCTCGCGCTCGGCGCGGCCTTTGGGTGAGAACGCGGCGAGGAAGCCCGCGTGATGCTCGAACGCGTCTGGCGCGGAGGTCAGGCCCATGGCAGCGAGCCGCACTGCTTCGATGGCGCAGGCCGCGGCGCGACCGGCGTGCAGCGGCTTGGTCATGGTGCCGAAATTGGCTACCAGCCCGCTCGCCATGCTCGCCGCCAGGCCGAGCGCGTTGCGGCAGTCCACGGGGGAAAGCTGGTGCAGATGCGCCACGGCGGCGGCCGCGCCCACCGTGCCCAGCACCGCCGTAGGATGCCAGCCTTTCAGGTGGTAGGCGTCGGGTTCGCGCGACAGCAACTCGGCCCAGACTTCGTAACCCACCAGATAGGCACGCAGCGCGTCCGCGCCGGAGGCGCCCAGATGCTCGCCCTCGGCCAGCACCGCCGGCACCAGCACCGTGCTCGGATGACCGCCGAGCGCGACGTCGTCGTAGTCGAGCGCGTGGGCCGCGGTGGCGTTGATCAGCGCGGCATCGGCTGCGGCCGCACTCTCCGCGCCGAACAGCACGCGCGCTTCGCGCGCGGCGGAACGCCGCGCCGCCACGAATTGGCGCACGATACCCACCACCGTTTCGTTCCTGCCGGCGATCATGGTGGCGATGGTGTCGGTGAAGCCGGTGCGCACGATGCGCGCCGCCTCCTCTGGTACAGCGGTGCCGCCGCTGACGAAATGCGCGATCGAATCGGTCAAGCCGCTCATGCCTCCGCCTCCTTTTCCGGTGTCGCGGTTTCGCATTGGCACTGTCGGCGTCCGGCGGCATTCGCGGTCGGTCGCATCCCCGCAAAGCGGAGCCCCTGCTCCCTGCTCATGCCGCCACTCCTTCTGTGCCATGTTCGCGCAAACCGCAAACTATGGGTTATATTAGCGCCGGAGGAGGGAAGATGCTAAAAAACTTGATGCTTTCCCTGGCGACAGTGTCGGCGGCGGTTCTTTGTCCGGCGGCCCTCGCGCAGGAGTTTCCCAACCGCCCGGTGAGGATCATCGTTCCCTGGCCGCCCAGCGGCAACGTGGACATCACTGCGCGCACCGTGGCACCGGCCCTGGCCGAGGCGCTCGGGCAGCAGGTGATCGTCGAGAACCGGCCGGGCGCAGGCGGAACGACGGGCACCGCCGCCGTCGCCAAATCCCCGCCCGACGGCTACACCCTGCTGCTCGGCTCGAGCGGCACGGTAACCAACGCGCCGGCCGTGTATAAAAACATCGCCTATGACCCGGTCAAGGACCTCACCGCGATCGGACCGATTCAGTCGGTGCCGATGGTGCTCACGGCAGCGCCGAAAACACCGGTGACGAATTTCGCGGAGTTCGTCGCCTACGCCAAGGCGAAACCGGGACAGGTGAGCATCGCCTCCGCCGGCAACGGCTCATCCAACCATCTCGCGCTCGAGTTGATGATGCGCCAGACGGGCCTGAAGCTCATACACATCCCGTACAAGGGCAGCGGGCCGGCGATCACAGATCTGCTCGGCAGCCAGGTCGAGACCATGATGGACCAGATGACCGCCTCGATCGGCCATATCCGCGAAGGCCGCATCAAGGCGCTGGCCGTCACCTCGAAGCTGCGCTCGCCGTCGCTGCCGAACGTGCCTACGCTCGCCGAACTCGGCCTCGCAGGCTACGAGGCGAGCACCTTCACCGGCCTGTTCGGGCCGGCCGGCATGCCGCCTGCGGTGGTGGAGAAGCTCCATGCCGCGCTGCGCAAAGCGCTCGGCGTCGAGGCCGTGCGCGCGCGCTACCACAGCATGGGCGTCGAGATCATGGACATGACCCAAGCGGAATTTGCCGCCTATGTGCACACCGATTTCGAGAAATGGCGGCAGGTGGCGCGCGACGCGAACATCGTCGTCGAATAGCGGCATGAGCAGGGAGCAGGGGCCCCGCTTTGCGGGGATGCGACCGACCGCGATTGCCGCGAGACGCCGACAGTACCCATGACAGAGCGAGCGCAATGGTTCGGAGGCGGCGGCATGAGCAGGGAGCAGGGGCCGCCGAAGGGCGGAAGAGGGGCCCCGGCGCGAGCCGGGGATCTGACCCCGGAGGCGGCCGTGGGCGGCCGGCGGCCCCATGCGTCCGAATTCGGGTCGCATCCCCATCTTGCAGATGGGGCCCCTGCTCCGCCTCATCGGCCGCCCCGCGGCCTTGCGGGGATGCGACCGGCCGCGATTGCCACCGGCCGCCGACAGTGGCTGCGCTCGAACCACGACAACGCAACGGAGGCGGCGGCATGAGCCTGCTTCGTGTCGAGGGCCTGGCGAAGAAGTTCGGCGGCTTGAACGCGGTCGAGGATCTGAGCTTTGAAATCCAGCCGGGGGCGGTGTATTCGATCATCGGCCCGAATGGCGCCGGCAAGACCACGCTCCTGAATTTGCTCAGCGGGGTCTACCAGCCTTCGGACGGGCGCATTTTTTTCGAAGAGCACGACCTGACCGGCCGCGCGCCGTACGAGTATGCCGGCTACGGCATCGCCCGCACGTTCCAGAATCTGCAGGTGTTCTTCAACATGAGCGCGCTCGAGAACGTCATGGTGGGGCGCCATTTGCACGAGCGCTGCGGGCTCGTTTCCGCGCTGCTGCGCTCGCGTCGCCTGGCGCGCGCCGAGGATGCGTGCCGCGAGGAGGCGGCCGACTTGATGCGCTACGTCGGCCTGCACGATTATCTGTCGGCGGCAGCCGACGCGATGCCCTACGGCGCCCTGAAGCGGCTGGAGATCGCGCGCGCGCTCGCGACCAGGCCGAAGCTGATGCTGCTCGACGAACCGGCTGCGGGCTTGAATCCGACCGAGGCGCTCGAGTTGGACGATCTGATCGGCAGGCTCACCGAGCGCGGCGTTACCGTGGTGCTGGTCGAACACAACATGCGGCTGGTCATGGGCGTGTCCGACCACATTCTCGTGCTCGACTACGGGCGCAAGCTCGCCGAAGGCCCGGCGGTGACCATACGCAACGACCCGAATGTGATCGAAGCGTATCTGGGCAGCGCTGTCGCACACGACGGCTCCTTTGGAAACGCCATTGCAAGCGCGGTTGCAGTGGCGGTGGAGATGCACCGATGATGCTCGAGGTCGAAGGATTGGGCAGCCACTACGGGCGCATTCCGGCGTTGAAGGGCATCGACCTGCATGTGGGCGAGGGGGAACTGGTGGCGCTGGTCGGCGCCAACGGCGCGGGCAAGACGACGCTGCTGCGCGCGCTGTCGGGCGTGCAGCCGGTGAGCGCAGGGCGGGTGCGCTTCGATGGCGCGGACATCACGACCGCCGCCCCGGACAAGCGCGTGCGGCTCGGCATCGTGCAGGTACCGGAGGGGCGGCAGGTGTTCGGGCCGCTCTCGGTCGAGGACAATCTGCGTCTGGGCGCATACCTGCGCAGCAAGGCGGAGGCGGCGCAAGGCATCGAGCGGGTATACGCGATGTTCCCCGTGTTGAAGCAAAAGCGCCGCGAGCCGGCGGGTGCGCTCTCCGGCGGCCAGCAGCAGATGCTCGCCATGGGAAGAGGGCTGATGGCGTTGCCGAAGCTGCTGTTGCTCGATGAGCCGAGCATGGGGCTCGCCCCCAAGCTGGTGGAGGAGATCTTCGCCTGCGTGCGCGCGCTCAAGGCGGCTTCGACCACGATCTTCCTGGTAGACCAGAACGCGCGCGCGGCCCTGGCCGTAGCCGACCGCGCCTACGTGCTCGAGACCGGCCGCGTAGTGCTCTCCGGCAGCGGCGCCGAACTGCTCGAAGACGAGCAGGTGAAGGAGGCTTACCTCGGGCTGTGACCCGCCGGGAAGTTACACCGAAGTTAATTTGGATCAAAGCCGGGCCACCGGCCCTGTGTTTGGATAGACGCATAGCGGCACCGAGCCGGAAACAACTGGAGAACATGCGATGGATGCGCAGAAGGCAGGACTGAAGTGAACGCGCCGGAGCAACCGGCCGCGACGCTCGCGTTGTCCGGAAAACGCGCCACGTACTGCTACCAGTGCGTGGCGGGACCGGATCTGCTTACGGTGAAAGTGGCCGACGGCGTGGCCACCGAGGTGGAACCGAATTTCGCCGCTTGCGGCGTGCATCCCGGTGGCGGCAAGGTGTGCGTGAAGGCCTATGGCCTGGTGCAGAAGACGTATAACCCCAACCGCGTGCTGACGCCGATGCGGCGCACCAATCCGAAGAAGGGAAGGAACGAGGACCCCGGCTTCGTGCCCATTTCCTGGGACGAGGCGCTCGAGGTCATCGCCGCCAAGCTGCGCGAGGTGCGGGCAGCGGGTCTGCGCGACGCTTCGGGCTACCCCAAGGTCGCCGCGAACTTCGGCGGCGGCGGCACCCCCCAGTCCTACATGGGTACTTTTCCCGCGTTCCTCGCGGCCTGGGGTCCGGTCGACATGGGCTTCGGCTCGGGGCAGGGGGTGAAATGCACCCACTCGGAGCATCTGTACGGTGAGTTGTGGCACCGCGCGTTCACGGTGTCTCCGGATACGCCGATGTGCAATTACCTCATTTCCTGCGGTGCGAATGTGGAAGCCTCCGGCGGCGTGGTCGGCGTGTGGCGTCACGCCAACGCGCGCGAACGCGGCATGAAACGGGTGCAGGTCGAGCCGCATCTGTCCATCACCGGCGCCGTCTCGGCCGAATGGGTGCCGATCAGGCCGAAGACCGACGCTGCGTTCCTGTTCGGACTGATCCATCACATCCTGCACGAGCGCAAATGGGAGGATGTCTGCGACCTTCCGTACCTCAAGCAGCGGACCAATTCGCCCTATCTTATCGGGCCAAACGGCTGGTTCCTGCGCGATGCGGTGAGTGAAAAGCCGCTGATCTATGACCTTGCCGACGGCAACGCCAAGCCTTACGA
>Ga0097691_1000555_pt1 | contig 31905 bp, 28 predicted proteins | sample NGESurdeep072012_8_FD_72858 | JGI IMG/M metagenome (GOLD analysis project Ga0097691, IMG submission 72858) | Arctic peat soil microbial communities from Barrow, Alaska - NGEE Surface sample 210-1 deep-072012 | ecosystem: Environmental > Terrestrial > Soil > Wetlands > Peat ... | reverse complement strand
ACATGTCCGGGCAATGAGCCCATTCGTCCAAAGAGGTTGATATGCGTGCATTTCTCTCGTTCTTAATCGGCGGCGTGGTGCTTGCGTCGGCCGCATCCGCCTACGGCCAGGAAATCGACTGGCAAAAGATCGATGCGACATTGGGCAGAAAGCCCGCGATGGCTGGCGACGTTCACCGCTACGGCTTCCCACGCACCGATCTGACGGTGACGCTTGATGGGGTCACCATCAAGCCGGCGTTTGCGCTTGGCGGCTGGGTTGCGTTCAAACCCGCGCACGGCGGAGGCATGGTGATGGGCGATCTCGTGTTACTCGAAACTGAAATCAATCCGGTCATGACCAAGCTGATCGAGGGCGGCCTCGATATCACCGCCGTACACAATCATCTGCTGCGCGCCAACCCCGCGACATTCTACATGCATGTTGGCGGGCACGGCGACCCGGTCAAGATCTCCACGCCACCGTTTTCGGAGGAAGAGCGGACATCGCGCGATTAGTGGGCGTCACTTCCCTTTTCATTTGAAGCAGACATTGTCATGGATTTGTTCACCGTCAGGCTCAATCGATGAAGCCCAGTTCTTGGATACCATTGCAAAACGTGATGAGCCATCAGTGCAGGCGCGTTGCCACTTCTTAGCGAAAACGCGCGATGTAATAGGCGAGATCGAGAATTTGCGCGTCAGTGATCGGCGTGAGCACCTCGGCCATGACGCCGTCATAGCCGTGGCGTGTGTTGCTCTTGTACTCGCGCAGCGTCTTCGCGAGATAATCCTCGCGCTGGTTGGCGATGTGCGGAATGTTCTCGCGGCCGGCCAAATCCAGATTGTGGCAGCTGTTACAGCGATGCTGGGTGATCAGTGCACGGCCGCTTTGCATACGCCCATCGTCCGGCGCATCCTTCGTCGGCTGCGGCGGGGGCAGCTTGGCGATGAAGTCGGAGAATGTGCGCAAGTCATCGTCAGTGAAGGTCTTGGTTATGTCGTTCATGATCTCGACTACGCGCTGCTTTTCACGGAACAGATAAAGCTGGATCAGCAGATAGGGCGCGGTCTGCCCGCCGAGCGAAGGGATTTTCGGATTTTCCGATTGGCCCTTCTCGCCGTGGCAGGCAAGGCACGGTGCCACGCGCTCCGCGAATGTCTCGGCGAAGAGCGGTTGGCTGGCGGCGCAAACCAGCAGCCCTGCGGCGGTAACGCGGCGCGTGAAGGTTAGGATCGACATGATTGTCTGCTTGAAAAGAAACGGCCGGGGGTACCGCCCCCGGCCGCTTGCCTCGAATTAACGGCCGGTGACTTTGGCTTTGCCGTAGGTGATGCGATAGATCGCGCCGTTCCAGTCGTCGGACACCAGCATCGAGCCGTCGCTCATGATCTCCACGTCCACCGGACGGCCGACATAGTTGTTGTTCTCGAGGAAGCCGGTCATGAACGGCTCCGACGATTTCACCGTGCCATCCTTGTTGAGATAGACGACGAGGATGTCGCCGCCGAACTTCTTCGACCGGTTCCACGAACCGTGGCGGGCGAGGAAGATGGCGTTCTTGTATTTCGCCGGGAACATCTTGCCGGTGTAGAAGCGCAGGCCAAGCCCGGCCGAGTGCGGGCCGGTCAGCAGGATCGGCGGCGTGAACTCGCTGCACGAGTGGCCCCAGCCGAATTCCGGATCCGGCAGGTCGCCTTGGTAGCAATAGGGCGATCCGAAATGCTCACCGACCTTGGTGACGCGGTTGAGTTCGTCCTGCGGAACGTCCTCGGACATCCAGTCGCGGCCGTTGTCGGAGAAGTAGAGCTGCTTGTTCACCGGGTTCCAGTCAAAGCCCACCGAGTGGCGCACGCCGCGCGCGACCACTTCCATGCCGGTGCCGTCGAGATTGATGCGGCGGATCTGACCGTGCGTGGGCGGCGGCATGACGTTGTTGCCCGGCTGGCCGACCTCCAGATAGAGCTTGTTGTCGGGGCCGATGGCGATGAACTTCCAGCCGTGCGCCTCGTCCTTCGGCAGATCCTTGTAGATCACCGTCGGCGCCGGCGGATTGTCGAGAACCGACTCGATCTTGTCGATCTTGGAGATCTGCGACAGCTCGGCGATGTAGAGCGTGCCGTTGTGATAGGCGAGACCGTTCGGGCGATAGAGGCCCGCCGCCACCGTCTTGAGTTCCGCCTTGCCGTCCTTTTTGACGACGGCGGTGACCTTATTGCCGAAGCGGGTGCCGACGAACACGGTGCCCTTGTCGCCGACGCGCAGCGAGCGCGCATTGGCAATGCCGCTGGCATAAACCTCAATGTTGAAGCCGGGCGGCAGCTTGAGTTGGGCGGTCGGCAGCTTATCGGGCGCCGCCGGAATTGGCGGAGCGGCGACAGGCGCGAGCTTGGATGCGGCTTCATTGCCCTCGGGGCGGCCGATCAGCGGCGAGCCAGGCGGCAGCGCCGGCGCGGCGGCAGGCGTTGCGGCCGGAGCCGCGGCAAGCGGGTGGAGCGGAAGCAGGCGGTTGCTGGGCGAAGACCGGAGCGGCCAGTAGAAGGCCGGCAATCGTGCCGGCAAGCAATAGGCTACGCCGAGCCGTGACACTCTGATTCATCGAAGTTCTCCCTGATGTGGAGGCGCTTGTCTCGCGGCTCGACCAAGAACGGCCGATCTGGAGCGCGCCCCTTCGCCCCAAGTGTCCACCATTTGCCCCACAGGTTGCAACCGGGAAATCTGCCAATTCCGCGTGATCAGGAATGGCGGTAGCTGTAAGCAACATCCGCGCGCGCGGCGGCCAATTGCTCGACCAGCGCATGATGCGGCGACAGATGGCAGACCGGGTCGGCGGCGCGCGCATCGCCGGTGATCAGGAAGGCCTGGCAGCGGCAGCCGCCGAAGTCCTGTTCCCGGCGGGCGCAACTCCTGCACGGCTCCTGCATCCAGTCGGTGCCGCGGAACGCCGCAAACGCCGGCGACGACCGCCAGATACCGCCGAGCGCGTGCTCGCGCACGGTCCAGAATTCGAGGCCGGGAATGACTTCCGCCGCGTGGCAGGGCAGCACCTTGCCGGCCGGCGTGACATTGAGCGAGCGGCGGCCCCAGCCGCCGACGCAAGGTTTCGGGTACCGCGCGTAATAGTCCGGCACCACCGCGTCGATGACGATGCGGCCATGATGCTTCTGCCGCAACAGCTCGACCTGGCGCACCGCCTGCTCGACCTGCGGCGGTTCATAGCCAAGCTTAGCGCACGGCCACAACGCCGCAAGGGGGTATACGGGTTGTAGCCGCCACCCGGCATGGGCGAGGCATTATGGCCATGCCACGCAGCGGCGCCATCATTGACCGGCCGGTAACCGGCATCACGAAAAAGTCATCAGGGTAAAACCCGCAAAAGGCTAGCCAGGAACCCTCTGCCCTGCCAGCCGTTGCACTAAGCTTTGGGCTTCTGAACGAAGCAGAAACCACGGTCGAATATGGTGTTGGGCTAACCGTGCAAAATAGCCACACTCCGTATTCGTTTGGACCGGCGTGTTGTGAAATACGTAACCGGTGCCGGACTATCGGTTAGAATGACTCGATAATATATGGGGGCACTGCCCCTTGCAGCCTTTGGGAGACGACGTGGTGAAAAGCGTTCGATTTGACCGTCTGTTGGCCTCGACCGCCCTCGGACTGGTGCTGATGCTGTCCAGTCATCCTGGCATGGCACAGCAGTCCGAAAGGCAGATCGAGGCCGCGGTCCCCATGCCAGATACCTCCCTGCCACCGCCGCTGACGGCGAAGGACGTCGAGGGCACACCGAGCCAGGCGGCGCCGGCCGATATCGCCAAGGAGGCGCCCAAGCAGAACGCCGCCGCGCCCGCGGCCGAGCCGTCCAAGACTGAGCCGACCGTGACCGCACCGGCGACGACCACCTCCGCCACCGCGGACAGCGCCGTCACCGACAAGCTGCGCGAGATGCTCGCCGGCAAGCTCGACCGCAGCGTCAGCCGCAAGGCCGACCGCGCCGGCATCGAGTCCTTCTACAGCGCGCGCAACTACGCGCCGCTGTGGGTGAGCGCCGGCGCCGCCAATGAGCGCGCCCAGTCCGCGATCGCCTATCTCGCGCAGGCCAACGCCGTCGGCCTCGACCCGAATGACTATCCGACGCCCGATTTCAAATCGGCCATCACCGCCGATGCCCTGGCCGAGGCCGAGCTCAAGCTCACCGCCTCCGCTCTCACTTTCGCGCGCCAGGCGCAGATCGGCCGTATCCACTACAGCCGCGTCGACGCGGACATCGCGTTCAACCTTGTCGCGCCTGAGCCGGCCGACGTGCTGGCCAAGCTCGCCGATGGCAACGATGCCGGCAAGACGCTCGACAGTTTCAATCCGCCGCAGCCGGGCTTCAAAGCGCTCAAGGCCAAGCTCGCCGAACTGCGCAAGGGACCTGCGCCCAAGGCCGAGGAAGAAAAACCCGCGCCGGTGCGTGTCGGCGAAGGCAAGATCCTGCGCCCCGGCATGAAGGATCAGCGCGTGGTGAGCCTGCGCAAGCGATTGAACGTCGCCGGCGACAAGGACAATCCGCTCTATGACGACGCGGTGCGTCAGGCAGTGAAGGCTTTCCAGACGGAAGCCGACCTCGGCGCCGACGGCAACCTTGGCGCCAACACCGTGCGCGCGCTGAACGGCGAGCGGCAGGCCGCGCGCCGTCCGTCGGCCAATCCGATCGATACCATCGTGGTCAACATGGAGCGCTGGCGCTGGCTGCCGCGCGATCTCGGCAATCCGCATGTGATCGTCAACGTGCCGGATTACAGCTTGACGCTCTACAACGACGGCAAGGTCTACTGGCACACTAAAATCGTTGCCGGCAAACCAGGCAAAGCGACGCCGATGATCAGCGCGGAGATGAAATTCATCACCGTCAATCCGACCTGGAACGTGCCGCCGTCGATCATCGAAAACGAATACCTTCCGGCGCTGCAGCAAGACCCGCAGGCGCTTGAGCGCATCGGCCTGCAGCTGACGCAGGATGCGGACGGCACCATTCACGTCTTCCAGCCGCCGGGCGCCGGCAACGCGCTCGGCCGCATTCGCTTCAACTTCCCGAATAAGTTCCTGGTCTACCAGCACGACACGCCGGACAAGCATCTGTTCACGCGCGACAAGCGCGCATTCAGCCACGGCTGCATGCGGGTGCAGAATCCGCTCACCTACGGCGAGAAGCTGTTGTCGTTGGTGCTGCCGAACGAGCACTACAACGAGGCGCGGCTGGAGAAGATGTTCGGCGGCAGCGAGATCAACATCAATTTCCCGAAAACGGTCTGGGTTCACCTGACCTATCAGACCGCCTTTGTGGACGAGGATGGCAAGCTGCAGCTGCGCGAGGACGTCTACGGCCGCGATGCGCGAATGATCGCGATCCTCAAAGGCAGCGAGCGCAAGGTCGCCGAGATTCCGATCGAACGCCCGGCGGACCTGTCGTCCAAGCCGGTGCGCATGCCGGTCGGCACGTATGGTGGCAATAGCGGCGGCGGCTACTACAGCGGCCCCGGCTTCTTCGACTTCCTTTTCGGCAGCGCACCGCCGAGCCCGCAGCCCTATCGGCCGCGGCCCCCGCGCCACAACAACGGCCGCGTCAGCTCGCGCTGATCGCGGACCGACTTCAAATGCCAACGCCGGCGAACCTCTCGCCGGCGTTTTTGCATCTGGAGGCGCCAGAGCGCGGGCCTTAAGGGGCGGACGGGATTGCGGCGGGGTCGCGATTGGTACAGCTGGGTGGGCTCGAACCACCGACCTCTGGTTCCACAGACCAGCGCTCTAACCAACTGAGCTACAGCTGCACACGGATCGCCGGCCTTCGTTGTGTTTGCGCATGATCTTATCCGAAAATCGGTACCCAGTTTTCGGGCTCATGCGCCGGCCGGGCGGGCGGAACCTAGGTGCCGCTTGCCATTTTGGCAAGCGGGTTTGACCGGCCCGCTCAAAAAGCAAAAGCCCGGACGGTTGCCCGCCCGGGCTTGTGACTGGACGCGGCGACAGTGCGCCGCGGCAATGCTGTGGAGCGTCAGGCCGTCTTACGGAAGCTGCTGATGCTTTCCTTGATCGGCTCGACGGTCTCGGTCGCCACCTTCTGCGCGTGCTCGGTAAGCTCCTTCGCCTGCGCGGTCACGGTGTCGAACTGCGTGCGCATATAGGCAGTGGTGCGCTCGACCACATCGGAATAGGACTTCGCGGTCAGCAATTCGCCGAACAGGTTGAAGGCGGCGTTGCTGTTGGTGCGCGCGGTCTCGATCAGCTTGAGGCCGTAATCCGAGGCGCCCTTGGAGGCGTTGCTATAGGTATCCTCGAGCGTGTCGGTGGCCTGCTCGGCCGCGCTCTTGATCTTCTCGTAATTGTCCTTGGCCTGCGCGATGCCCTTCTCGGCAAGCTCGCGGAAGGCGGCCGGCATTTCGACGTTTGGCATCTCAAACTTCGGCATGTCGAATTTCGGCATCTCGAACTTGGGCATCTCGAACTTGGGGGTCTCGAAGACGGACGCAGTGGCAACCGGCTTCGGCTTGATTTTCGGCGTTGCAGCCTGGGTGGAGGTGGTTTCAGCCATGACAGTCATCCTTGGCTTGGAGGGCGGTTTCCGGCTGGAAGCGAGCTGCCGCCCTCGGCATATCGGCTCGCGCCTGTTTCAGGACCCGCCGCCATCAGGGGCGCCAAAGGGGCGTCTGGGCGAGTGCTATGAACCCTATATAGCATCATTTTTGGTGCATTGCAATAATTATATTGCAGTGCACAATAACGTGATAAATCGACCCTCGCCGGCAGTGCGCCGGCGCGCGGCCACCAATGGTCCAATGAGCGGCGCTATTACGAGACGCCCTTCCCGCCCATCTTGGCCGCCTGCTTGCTCAGCTCCTTGGCTTGGTCGCTGAGCGCCGCGATCTGGCTTTTGACGTAGTCGGCCTGCAGCGCCGTCACTTCCTGGAAATCCTTGGCGTGCAAGAGCGCCGCTGAGCAAATTCGAACGAGGACGCGACGTTGCGCTCGGCAAAGCGCATGGCGAGTTCATTCGCCTCCTTGGCGCCTGTCCGCGCGCTGGCGGCCTGGTTCGCGGCGGTGTTGACCGCCTGTTGCGCGGCCGAGATGAAGGTATCGAAGGCCTGTTTAGCCTGTTCGACGCTTTTCTCCGCGAATGCGCGCATTTCCGCCGGGATTTCCAAATTCGCACTGGCTTCCTTCGCCATGACAACCTCCTGCCTATGCACCGCCGGCCACCACCGGCCTTAGCGCCAGTGTTGGAACTCGCGCATTAAGGTTATCGCCGCTTGGTGTCGCCCATGAGCCCCCGCGTCGTGGACGTGGCGCGCAAGCAGCCGTATTAAGGCTTTATTAGCCGTAATCCGTGCGACGTGAGCGATGAGTGGGACCGAGTTCCAATTCGCCTGGCTGAACGATCCGCGGCTCGCGGCACATGCCTTGAGTCCGACGCCAGTATGGCTATGGAGCGCGGATGCAAATTGCGTTCTGTGGGCCAATCCCATCGCCGCCGCGATCTTCGATGCCGTCTCGCCCGGCACGCTCGCATCGCTCCGCTTCGAGTCCAGCAATCCGAGTGCCGCGCAGATCGCGCGCCTTGCCGGCACGTTGCCGCATGGCGGCGCGCCACGGCTCGAGCGGCTGCGCGGTTTCGGCGCGAGCATCGGCGGCACGCTCATCTGCCTGTGCTCGCGCATCGCGCTGAGCGACAACAGCGCCGGCATCCTGGTGGCTGCGACCGAACGGGCCGGCAAGGACCTTAGCCTTCCCGAACGCGCGCGCCGAATTCTTGCCGACATCGAGCAGCCGGCGGCGATCTTCACCGCTGACGGCGAGCTGATCGATGCCACATCGGCCGCACGCGAGCGCTTCGGCAATCATCGCGACCTGATCGCGCTCGGCGCTGAGAAACTCGCCCGCGAGGCCAGCCGCAACGGAACAGCCGAAGGCGAGATCGCGGCCGGACATATCACGATGCTGCGGCTCGGCGCCGGCGCAACCGTCACGCTGCTTGTTGCGTTCGCCGCGCCAGCATTCGCCGCGCCCGCAAGCGCCTCGCACGCCGGCTCGCGCGCGAGCGATGCCGCGGCGGCAATCGCGGCATCCAGCACACCGAGCCGCGCCGCGCCGGAGCTGCGCCCGCGCCAGCTTCCCTTCCGCTTCGTCTGGCAGATGGATGCGGCCACCCGCTTCACGTTCGGGACAGAGGACTTCGCCCAACTGATCGGACCGAAGACCGCCGCCGTGCTCATTCGCACTTGGGCGGACATCGCCGATGCGCTCAAGCTCGACAGCCAAGGCCAGATCGCGAGCGCGCTGGCTTCGCGCGACACCTGGAGCGGCATCGTCGTGCTGTGGCCGGTCGATGATTCAAGCAAACGCTTGGCCGTCGAGATGTCCGGCCTGCCGGTGTTCGATCGCGAACGGCAATTCGCCGGTTATCGCGGCTTCGGCATCTGCCGCGACGTCGACCGGCTTGCCGAACTCGAGCGCCGGCGGGCGCAGCCGGTGTCGGCACCGGTCGCGCTCCCATCGGAACAGCCGATGGCCAATGTGCTGGCATTTCCAACGCCACCGCCCCCGCCGCCCGCCGAACCGGCGCCGGCGCTCAGCCCGGGCGAGCACAGCGCGTTCCAGGAGCTCGCGCGCGAGCTCAGCGCGCGGCTCAAAAAGGCTCCGGGCAAAACGAGCGGCGGCGAAGCGCCGGACGATTTTGGTGCCGAGCCCTTTATCGCGCCGGCACCGCCACCGGCCGAGCCGCCGAAAGCTGCGCGTAACGGCGATGCCGCGCGCGACACCCAGGAGGGGCGGCCGATCCTCGATCGTCTGCCGATCGGCCTGCTGGTCTATCGGCTCAACAACCTGATCTACGCCAACCGCGCATTCCTCGATTGGACCGGCTATCCGACGCTCGAATCGCTGGCCGAGGCCGGCGGTCTCGATAGCCTGTTCATCGAGACCAAACAGGCGCCGGACGCCAAAGACACAAAGAACGGCGCCAAGACGCTCAGCATCACCACCGTCAACGGCAAGCAGAAGCCGGTCGAAGGCCGCCTGTTCAGCGTGTCGTGGAATAACGAGAATGCGTTGGTGCTGATGATCAATACCCAACCGGTTGCCGACGACCGCAGCAAGGCGGCGGAAATGTCGCTGCGCCGGGTCGAGGAAGAGAACCACGAGCTCAGGGCGATCCTCGATACCGCGACCGATGGCGTGCTGGTGCTCGATCGCGCCGGCCGCGTGCTCTCCGCCAACCGTAGCGCCGAGGCGCTGTTCGGCTATGATGCTGCCGACTTCGCCGATCTGTCGTTCGACGACCTGTTCGCGCCGGAAAGCCGGCGCGCCGTGCTCGATTATCTCGAACGGCTGGCACGCGGCATCGCCGCCGGTATCCTCGAAGCCGGCCGCGAGGCGATCGGACGCGTGCGTCAGGGCGGCCTGGTGCCGCTCTACATCACCATGGGGCGGATCGAGGACGGCGAAAAAATCTGCGCCGTACTGCGCGACGTCACCGCCTGGAAACGCACCGAGGAAGAATTGATCAATGCCCGGCAGCAGGCTGAGCGGGCTTCTACCGCCAAATCCGAATTCCTCGCCAAGATCAGCCACGAAATCCGCACGCCGCTCAACGCCATCATCGGCTTCTCCGAGGTGATGATGGACGAGCGCTTCGGCCCCGTGGGCAACGAGCGCTACCGGCAATACCTCAAAGACATCCACTCCTCCGGCGGGCATTTGATCTCGCTGCTCAACGACTTGCTCGATCTGTCCAAGATCGAGGCCGGCAAGCTCGAGCTCACTTTCGTGAGCGTCAATCTCAACGACCTCGTGCAGCAATGCGTCGCCATCATGCAGCAGCAGGCCAACCACGAGCGCGTCATCATCCGCACCTCGCTGCCACCCAACCTGCCGCAGATCGTCGCCGACGCGCGCTCAGTGCGCCAGATCGCGCTCAATCTGTTGTCGAACTCGATCAAGTTCACCGGCGCCGGCGGGCAGGTGATCGTCTCCACCGCGATCACCGACGACAATGAGGTCGTCCTGCGCGTGCGCGACACCGGCGTCGGCATGAGCGAGAAGGAACTGCAGACCGCGCTCGAGCCGTTCCGCCAGCTCGCCACCTCCGCGCGCTGGGGTTCGACCGGCACCGGCCTCGGGCTGCCAATCACCAAGGCGTTGGCGGAGGCCAATCATGCCCGCTTCCGCATCACCAGCCAGGTCGACGCCGGCACGCTGGTCGAGGTGGCCTTTCCGGCCACCCGCCTGCTCGCGCAATAGCCGCCGCGGCAGGCGATCGTCGAGACCTCGATGGCCGAAATCGCCGACGAAGTAAGCCTAACGGGCGCAGCCATGAAAGGGTCACAGAGGCCGTCCACGGTTGGCGACAGTGGGGCCGATGGTATAGTCCGCCGGCGCCCGACACCGAAACAAACCCGGAATTTCTCCCTTTGACGGCCACAACTGGCTTTAGACGCCTGGGATTTGCGCTGCTCGCCGTGATCGCGGTTGCAGCCGGCGTGCTTTTGACCGCGAGCTTCCTGATCTCGGCCGAAACTGTGCGCCAGCAGGCGATGAGCCAAATCCGCACCGTCACGGGCTTGAATCCGGTGCTGCGCGGCGAGCCCACGGTCTCCTTGTTTCCCTCCGGCAGCGTGAGCTTCGCCGACGTGGTTCTGGGCGACGCCAAGCGGCCGGCGCTCACCGCCGAGCGGCTGACCGTGCGCCTGCGCTTTTTTCCGCTGCTGATCGGCCGTGTCGAGATCGCCGATGTGTCGCTGGAGCGGCCGACTATCGCGATCGATCTAGAGGCGAACGGCCAGTCCAACTGGTCCGGCCTGATCGAGGCGCTTGCGCGCAGCCAGAAGCCGGACGCAGCCCGCGTCGCGGCCTTCTCCGAGATGCGCATCAACAACGGCACCGTGCTGGTGCGCAACGAGGCGGGCAAGGTTTACGAGACGCTGAACGGCGTGGAATTTTCGCTGGCCTGGCCATCGATCTCTAAGAGCTTCGGCGCCACCGGCCACTTCTTCTGGCATGACGCGCCGGTGGCTGCGAGCCTCACGCTCGCCGATTTCCCGGCAGCGCTGGCGGGCAACCGCACCGGCTTGAAGCTGCGCGTCGCCGGTGCGCCGATGAAAGCCGCGTTCGAAGGCTCGATCAGCGTCAAACCGACGCTCAAGATCGAAGGCACGCTCGCCGCCGACGCCGCCTCGCTGCGCGATGCGCTGATCTGGGCCGGACAGAAGCCGCTGCCCGGCGGCGGCTTCGGCCACTTCGCGATCAAGGCGCAGACCAATGTGGTGGGCGGCACCATCGGTCTCTCGAGTGTCAACGTCGAGCTCGACGGCAACACCGCCGAGGGTGTGCTCACCTTCGCCACCGATGGGCGGCAGACGCTGCAGGGCACGCTTGCCGCCGATTCGCTGGATTTCACGCCCTATGTCTCCACCGTCCGCCTGCTCACCGCCAATCAGCGCGAGTGGAACAGCGCCGCCATCACGGTCGACGGCCTCGCGGGCATCGATTTCGACCTGCGGCTGTCGGCGGCGAGCGTGCTGATGTCCAACGCCAAGCTCGGCCGCACCGCCATCGCCGCCAATCTGCGCGGCGGCCATCTGGTGGTGACCGTCGGCGAGGCGCAGGCCTACGGCGGCGTGATTAAGGGCTCGCTGGCGCTCGCCAATTTCGATACCGGCGTGGACATCAAATCGCAGCTGCAATTCATCGACGTCGATTTGGAAAGCTGCCTCGGCCAGTTGTTCGGGCTGCGCCGGCTGGAAGGCAAGGGCAACATTTCCCTGGCGGTCGAAGGCACCGGCGAAAGCGTGCTCGCGGTCACGCGCACCTTGAACGGCACCGCCAGCCTCACCGGGCAGGACGGCGCGCTCGCCGGCCTCAATGTCGAGCAGTTGCTGCGACGCCTGGAGCGGCGGCCGCTGTCGGGCGGCGGCGAATTCCGCAGCGGGCGCACGCCCTACGACAAAATCACCGTCGCCCTGAAGATCACCCAGGGCATGGTCACGGTCGAAGACATGAAGATCGAGGGCGCGGCGGTGCGGATGGCGCTCGCCGGCTCCGCCTCGATCCCGGAACGCGAACTCGATCTCAAGGGCACAGCCGCCCTGGTGACCGCCAGCCGGCCGGGCGCGGCCGCGTTCGAACTGCCCTTCATCGTGCAGGGTTCGTGGGACGATCCGATCATGCTGCCCGATCCGGAGGCACTGATCCGGCGCTCGGGCGCGGCGGCCCCGCTGCTTAATGCGGTGCGCGAGCGCAGCGCGCGCGATGCCGTGCGCTCGGTGATCGAACGGCTAACCGGTACCCCGTCCGGCGGCGCCATCCCGGCGGCCGAGCATTCCACCGCGCCGGCAGCTGCGCCAAAGCCCGAATAAAAGCCTGATTTTGAAGGCCTGATTTTGCTTGCGCATGATCTTGTCCGAAAACCGGTTCCCACTTTTCGGGATCATGCGCGGCGCGCGTGCCGCCGCGCTGCTATTTGACTATCATTGCGTCCGGGCGAATCACCCGCCGGTCTTGAAGCCGGCGCGACGGGGCGCGCATGCTGCATCCCATCCTTCGGACTTTGGTCAAGGTCGCCGTCGCCTCGCTGGTGGTGGGAACCATCCTCGCCCATTTCGGCATCACGGCCGAGCAATTGATGCGCGAATTCGGTCTCTCGGCCGAGCGCCTTGAGGACTATGCGCGGCAAGGTTTTGCCTGGGCCTGGCCGAACGTGCTGCTCGGCTCGCTGGTGATCGTGCCGATCTGGTTCCTGGTCTATTTGTTCCGCCCGCCCGGACAGAGCCGCAGCGAATAGAGCATGCAAGATCATGCGCAAGCAAAAATTCACACTTGCGCGCCCAGGGCCGCACGCTCGCGCCGCACCGCGCCGCGCTTGGCCATCAGCGAAGCCGCGATCGTGCCAATCGCCACCAGGCGATCATGATGCTGCAGACCGCGTTGATCTCCGGCTTCACGCCCAGGCGCACCTCCGAATAGATGCGGATCGGCAAAGTGGTCGCGCCCGGCCCGGTGGTGAAGCTCGCGATCACCAGATCGTCGAGCGAGAGCGAGAACGCCAGCATCCAGCCGGCGGCGATGGCCGGTGCGATCAGCGGCAAGGTGATCGTCAAAAACGTCTTGAGCGGCGGGCAGCCGAGATCCATCGCGGCTTCTTCCAGGCTGCGGTCGAAGGAAACCAGCCGCGCCTGCACGATCACGGTGACGAAGCACATGGTCAGCGTGGTATGGGCGATTGCAATCGTCCAGAAACCGCGGTCGACATTGAACGCGACGAACAGCAGCAGCAGCGACAAGCCCGTGATCACTTCCGGCATCACCAGCGGCGCGTAGACCATTCCCGAAAACAGCAAGCGGCCGCGAAAGGATCCGAAGCGCGTGAGCGCGATGGCAGCACAGGTGCCGAGCACGGTCGCCGCGCTCGCCGACAGCGCGGCGATGCGCAGGCTCGCCCAGGCCGCGTCCAGCATGGCGCGGTCGCTGAGCAGCGCGCGATACCAGTTAAGCGACCAGCCGCCCCAGACCGTCACCAGCCGCGAGGCGTTAAACGAATAGATCACCAGGATGACGATCGGCAGATAGAGGAAGGCCAGCCCGAGCGCGACCGATACGACGTTGAAGAAGGAAACTTTTCGCCCCATCAGCGCCCTCCCATTTTTCTTGCACATGATCTTGTCCGAAAACCGGTTCCCGCTTTTCGGGATCGTGTGCGAGGGAGCGCTGCTGCAGGCGCTCGTAGAACAGCATCGGCACCAGCAGCAGGCCGAGCAAGGCGACCGCGATTGCGGATGCCACCGGCCAATCTCGGTTGGAGAAGAATTCCATCCACAGCGTCTGCCCGATCATCATGGTTTGGGAGCCGCCGAGCAGATCGGGGATGACGAATTCGCCGACGACGGGGATGAAGCAGAGCAACGCGCCCGCCGCGACGCCCGGCAGCGATAGCGGCACCGTCACCAGCCAGAATGCTCGTCCGCGCGGGCAGCCGAGATCGGCCGCCGCTTCCAGCAGCGTTTCGTCCATCTTCTCCAGGGTGGCGTAGAGCGGCAGCACCATGAACGGCAGGTAGGAATAGACCACGCCGATATAGATCGCGGTGTCGGAGGACAGCCACGCCACCGGCGCATCGACGATGTGAAGTGCGATCAGCACGTCGTTGAGCAGGCCGTCGCGCTGCAGGATGTTGATCCAGGCATAGACGCGGATCAGGAACGAGGTCCAGAACGGCAGGATCACCAGCATCACCAGCACCGGCTGCAGCCGGCGCGGGCAGCGCGCGATGCCGTAGGCGATCGGATAGCCGATGGCGAGCAGGATCGCGGTCGAAACCGCCGCCACCTCCAGGCTCTTGAGATACGAGACCAGATAGAGCGAGTCGGAGGCCAGCAGCTCATAGGCATCGAACTACAGGCGCGCGGCAAAATCCTTCAGACCAGCCCAGCCGGCGGCAAGATCGAGCACCGGCACATAGGGCGGCTGCGCGATCGCCGTCTGCGACAGGCTGATCTTGAGCACGATGAGGAACGGCGCGAGGAAGAAGATCGCCAGCCACAGATAGGGAATGCGCAGCACGGCGCGCGCGCCCCAGGATCGTCTGCCGGATTTTCCGCCCGCTCGCATCGGCTATCCCGTCAGCACCACGCCGGCTTCCGGCGGCCACGACAGCCACACCAGATCGTCCACGCCGAACGAGCCTTGCCCGCGCGCGCTGGTATTGGCGAGCGAAACCTTCATCAACGAACGGTCGGCGAGCCGCACCTTGTAGATCGACATGTCGCCGCGATAGCCGATCTCGAATACGGTGCCGGCGACCGCGTTGAGGTCGCCCGCTATGGGGCGCTCTGCGCTCAACCGGAGTTTTTCCGGCCGCAGCGCGAGCCAGACGGTATCGCCCGGTCTGGCGCTGCTATCCGCCGCGATGCGCAACTGGCCGAGCCCGCTGTCGAGGACGCCGCCACTCTGGCCAAGCCGGCCTTCGATCATGGTGACCTCGCCGATGAAATCGGCGACCCAGCGCGAATTCGGCCGCTCGTAGATCTCGGCAGGCTTCGCCACCTGCACCAGCCGGCCGTGATCCATCACCGCGATGCGGTCGGCGACGATCATTGCCTCTTCCTGGTCGTGCGTAACGATGACAAAACTGGTGCCAAGCTTGCGCTGCAGTTCCATCAACTCGAACTGGGTCTCGGCGCGCAATTTCTTGTCGAGCGCGGCCATCGGCTCGTCGAGCAGCAGCACGCGCGGGCGCTTGATCAGCGCGCGCGCCAGCGCCACCCGCTGGCGCTGGCCGCCGGAAAGCTGGTCGACGCGCCGCTCGCCATAGCCCTGCAGGCGCACCAGCGCCAGCATCTCCGCGACCCGCTCGGCGAGCTCAGCTTTGCCTGCCTTCTCCTGGCGCAGACCGAAGGCGATGTTTCCCTCCACGCTGAGGTGGGGAAACAGCGCATAGCTCTGGAACATCATGTTGACCGGCCGGCGGTGCGGCGGCACGGCGACGATGTCCTCGCCGTCGAGCAGGATGCGGCCTTCGCTCGGCGTCTCGAAACCGGCGAGCATGCGCAAGAGCGTGGTTTTGCCGCAGCCGGAGGGGCCGAGCAGCGCGAAGAATTCGCCTTGCTCGATGTCGAGCGTGAGGGCTTCGACCGCCACCACCTGGCCGAAGCGCTTGCCGACCGCCTCGAAGCGCACCAGCGTGCGCCTGGCCTCCGCCTGCCCCTGCGTGGCGCCGCCGCCCTCCGCCATCGATTCCCCTCTCCGCCGCAACGCGCACGCTAGCGAGACGCGCCGGCGCGCTCAACCGGGCATTCGTCGAACCATGGGGAAGATGCGGTCAGGCCGCGGGCGGCGGCGCGTCGACGATATCAGCCTTCGGCCGCAGCATCGGAAGGTGCTGCGCCGGGCCGTATATTCACCGAGGCGCACGCTCTCGCGCGGCTTGAGCAGGATCGAGATCAGGCGGTCGAGCAAGGCCTTGGCCGACACCGGCTTGCACAGGAACTCGTTGACGCCGATCTTGACCGACTCGACGATGCGCCAGCGTTCGCCATGGGCGGAGAGCATGATGATGGGAATGTCCGGCATCGGGAACACGCCGGGCGAGCGCACGATGCGCACCAGTTCCGGGCCATTGAGCAGCGGCATTTCCCAATCCAGCACCACGATGTCGGGCAAGGCCTGGCGGATCATGTCGAGCGCGGCGATGCCGTCGGCAGCTTCGAATGTCTTCTTCACGCCGATATTGTTGAGCATGCTGCGCACGATCTTGCGCATGAACGGATTGTCGTCGACCACCAGCACGTTGAGCTGCTGGATCAGGAATTCGACATGCTTGGCGTTGATCGTCATGAGCCCTGCCCAACCACCGCGCGATTGTGTTCGGCAATCATCACCGGGCCGTTAACGTTCTCCGTACCGCGTCTTTCCAGCCGGAATATTTGCGCTCGCGCTCAGCCACGCCCATGCGCGGCTCAAACCGGCGGTCGAGCCGCCATTGCGCGGCAAAGCCGTCGAGGTCGGGACAAATGCCGGCCGCCCGCCCGGCGAGATAGGCCGCGCCCAAGGCCGTAGTCTCCATCACCACCGGCCGGTCCACCGGGCTCGCCAGGATATCGGCGAGGAATTGCATGGTGGCGTCGCTCGCGGTCATGCCACCATCGACGCGCAAGACCGTTGCAGCACTCGCCGCCTGCGGCCAGTCGGCGCGCATGGCCTCGAGCAGGTCGCGGGTCTGGTAACCGACCGCGTCCAGCGCGGCGCGGGCAAGTTCGGCAGCGCCGGAATTGCGGGTGAGCCCGAAGATCGCAGCCCGCGCCTGCGCGTCCCAATAGGGCGCGCCCAGGCCGACGAAGGCCGGCACCAGATAGACCTGCTCGGCCGGATCGGCGCGTTCGGCGAGCGGGCCGACATCCGACGACTTGGCGATGATTTTCAGACCGTCGCGCAGCCATTGCACCGCGGCGCCGGCGATGAAGATCGCGCCTTCCAGTGCATAGGTGCGTTTGCCCTCGAGCTGATAGGCGATGGTCGTGAGCAGCCGGTGGCGCGAGGCGACCCGCGCGGAGCCGGTGTTGAGCAGGGCAAAGCACCCCGTGCCGTAGGTCGATTTCATCATGCCGGGCTTGAAGCAGCCCTGCCCGACCGTCGCCGCCTGCTGGTCGCCGGCCATGCCGAGGATGCGGACGGCTGAGCCGAACAAATCGGGGACGGTGATGCCGAACTCAACCGCGCAGTCGCGCACCTGCGGCAGCAAGCTTTGCGGCACGCCGAACATCCGGCACAGCCCGTCGTCCCATTGGCCGCGTCCGATATCGAACAACAGCGTGCGCGCCGCGTTGGTGGCGTCGGTCGCATGCACCTTGCCGCCGGTGAGCCGCCACAACAGGAAGCAGTCGATGGTCCCGAAGGCGAGCCGGCCCGCTTCCGCCGATGCGCGTGCACCCTCCACATGATCGAGCAGCCAGGCGATCTTGCTGGCGGAAAAATAGGGATCGAGCAGCAGCCCGGTCTTGGCCGTGATCTCCGGCTCATGGCCGGCGCGGCGCAGCGCATCGCAAAGATCGGCCGTGCGGCGGTCCTGCCAGACGATCGCGTTGTGGATCGGCTTGCCGCTGGCACGCTCCCAGATGACGGTGGTTTCGCGCTGATTGGTGATGCCGATGCCGGCGATGTCCTTCGCCGCGAGCCCAGCCTGCGCCATCGCCGCGCGCACGGTGGCGACCGTCGCCGACCAGATCTCCTCCGGATCGTGCTCCACCAGGCCGGGCGCCGGATAAATCTGCCGCAGCTCCTGCTGCGCGGTGGCGAGCGGCTTGAGCGCCGCATCGAACGCGATCGCGCGCGTCGAGGTGGTGCCCTGGTCGATGGCGATAAGTGCGGTCGGCAAGACGGTCCCCGGGCCTTGCGCGTCGAGCGACGCCAAATCGCGACGTTAAGTCGCGACGCTAAGCCCCGCGCAGCTTAGTTCAGCAAGACCAGATTGGCGATTGCCTGATCGTTGTCGGAATGGACGGCGGCGGCGAGCTTGCGCGGCACCGGGCCGTAATAGTCGCCCGACTTCACCACCACACGGGGCTTCGTCAGCACGGCCACCATGCGGTCCTGCAGCGCCTTCGACGACACCGGCTTGAGCAGGAATTCGTTGACGCCGATCTGGACGGCCTCGATCACGCGCGAGCGCTCGCCGTGACCGGTGAGCATGATGATCGGCACGTCGGGGAACGGGAAGGTCTCGGGCGAACGCACCATGCGCACGAACCCGGCACCGTCGAGCCCGGGCATTTCCCAGTCGACGATCACGACATCCGGCGCCATGGTGCGGATGATTTCGAGGCCGGCCGGGCCGTCGGACGCCTCGTAGATGGTGCACACGCCGATGCTCATGAGCAGGGTGCGCACGACCTTGCGCATATAGTACTCATCGTCCACCACCAGCACCTTGATGGTGGCGAAGCGCGCGGCGAGTTCTTTCAAATCAATCGACATCGGCAGTCCGGATTACGCGAAACGAGCGATAGCCGAGCCAATAGAACACAAAGCTATAGCGGCGTGATAAAACGCAGCCCGGCAATTGCGCCGATCGCGGTAACGCTTGGTAAACCACGCCGGCGCTTATGAAGCAGTTGGCTCCGCCGCCGGTCGGCTCAACGATGCGATGAACTGGCCGATCGCGGTGCGCTGCTCGGCCGTGGCCTTGAGGCCGAGCTTGCTGCGCCGCCACAGCACGTCCTCGGTGGTCTGCGCCCATTCGTTCTCGACCAAATAGCGCACCTCGGCGCCGGTGAGGTCGCCGGTGAAGCGCGGCCCGAGATCCTCCATGCTTTGTGCGTCGGCGAGAATGCGCTCGACACGCCGGCCATAGGCGCGCACCAGGCGCCGCGCATGTGGCTCGGACAGGAACGGCCAGCGCCCGATCGTCTCGGCCACCAGCGCGTAAAAGCCGTCGGCGGGAAAATCGCCGCCGGGAAGCGTGGAGCCGGCGGTCCAGGGCGGCCGGGCTTCGAAGAATTTTCCGATCCGATCCATCGCCGCCTCCGCCAGCTTGCGATGGGTGGTGATCTTGCCGCCATAGATCGTGAGCAGCGGCGCCTCGCGAAACGGCCCGTCGAGCACAAGCTCGTAATCGCGCGTGACGTCCTCCGGCTTGTCGGCGCCGTCGTCGTAGAGCGCGCGCACGCCCGAGAACGACCACACCAACTCGTCGGGCGTCACCTTGTCGCGGAAATACTGGTTCACCGCGTCGCAGAGATACGTGATTTCATCCAGATCGGGCGCCGGCGACTTGAGATCGCCGACAAAATTCTCGTCGGTGGTGCCGATCAGGGTGAAATCCTCCGCGAACGGCAGCGCGAACACCACGCGCCCGTCGGCCGCCTGCAACAGATAGCCGCACTGGTGCTCGAAGCGGCGGCGCACCACGATATGGCTGCCCTTGATCAGGCGCACCGGCGCCGGCAGCGGCTGCCGGATCACGGTGTCCGCCACTTCGCCGATCCACGGCCCGGCGGCGTTGACCAGCACGCGCGCGGTGGCAACGTCGCGGCGCCCGCGGCTGTTGAGCACCAGTTCCCACTCTTCGCGCCGTTCCACCCGCGTGCAGCGGGTGCGCGTGCGGATCACGGCGCCATGTTCGGCGGCGTCGAGGGCGGTCAGCACCACCAGCCGGGAATCGTCCACCCAGCAGTCGGAATATTCGAAGCCGTAACGGAACTGGCGCTTGAGCGGCTGGCCGATCGGATTGTGCGTGAGATCGACGGTGCGCGCGGCGGGCAGCAGCTTGCGTGCGCCCAGCATGTCATAAAGAAAAAGCCCGAGCCGCAGCAGCAGCGGCGAGCGCATCCCGGGCAGCGGCGGCAGCATGAAGCGCATCGGCCGGATTACATGCGGGGCCATGCGCAGCAACACTTCGCGCTCGCTGAGCGCCTCGCGCACCAGGCGGAAGGCGCGTTGCTCGAGATAGCGCAGGCCGCCGTGGATCAGCTTGCTGGAGGCCGAGGAGGTGCCGGAGGCCAGATCGTTCATCTCGACCAGGAGCACGCGCAGGCCCCGCCCGGCGGCGTCACGAGCCAGCCCGGTTCCATTGATGCCGCCGCCGACGATGGCGAGGTCGAAGTCGGCCATGGGCTTCCAGATTTTCCTGCTGATTAGCGTGATTGGCCGCAGAATGGGCGGCTTATGCGGCGCACTCAAGAACCGAGCGGGTTAATCGCTCGCTAAGCCACAATATTCGGCCGCGATTGCAAAATGGCCGCGGCGCGGCCATATCCAACACTAGCGGCGCTTTTTCAGTGAATCCGAGATACCTGCCAGGGAACCCGAAACAAGACCTATGCCCTCCCCCCGCCTGCTCGTCATCGAAGGCAATTCACGGCAGACCATGGCCGAACACGTGGCCGTCGGCGGCGTGCCGGCGAGCAAGGGCTATTCCGACCTGCTGCGCGAGGTTCTGCCGAGAGCGATGGTGGACATCTGCTATCCGGGCGACCCCACCGCGGTGCTGCCGGAGGGCGAGTCGCTGGAAGGCTATGACGGCATCGCCATCACCGGTTCGGGCCTGCACATCTACAATGCCGGCCCGGAAGTGGTGCGGCAGGTCGATCTGGTGCGCGCGGCGCTGTCGACCGGAACCCCGGTGTTCGGATCGTGCTGGGGACTGCAGGTGATCACCGCGGCGGCCGGCGGCAGCGTGCGGAAAAATCCGAAAGGCCGCGAGATAGGCTTCGGCCGCGGCATCAGGCTCACGGAAGCCGGGCGCAAGCATCCGATGTATGTGGGCAAGCTCGACGTGTTCAACGCGCCGACCGTGCATCTCGACGAGGTCGAGTCGCTGGCGCCGGGCACCACCGTGCTCGCCACCAACGCGATGTCGGAAGTGCAAAGCGCTGAAATCCGCACCAACGGCTCGGTCGCCTGGGCCGTGCAGTATCATCCGGAATATCCGCTGCGCGAAGTCGCGGCGATCGTGCGCCGCATCGGCACGCGGCTGATCGAGGAAGGCTTCTTCGCCGACGCGGCCGACATCAAAGCCTTCTCGCACGATCTCGATACGCTCGACCGTGATCCGGATTGCATGCGGCTCGCTTGGCGGCACGGCATCAGCAAGAACATCCTCGACAAGAAGCTGCGCGTCAGCGAGGTCGCCAACTGGGTCGAATTCCAGGTGCTGCCGACGCGCGTCAAGCGCGGACGCGGATGAGCATCGATTTCTCGAATCGTCACGTGGTGGTCACCGGCGGCACCGGCGCGCTCGGCACCGCGGTGGTGGCTGAGCTTTTGGCAGGCGGCGCGACCCACCATTCCCTATCTGCATGCGGCGGAGGCGCAGCGCTTTCCGCATCGCGGCGACGCCAAGGTGAAGCTGATCGCGGTCACCGATCTTGCCGACGAAGCCGCGGTCGCAAAAGTTTATGCGGGCGTGAAGCTTTGGGCCTCGATCCACATTGCCGGCGGTTTCGCGCCGGGCAAGGTGGCGGACACCGCCAAGGTCACGTTGATGGCGCAGATCGACGGCAATCTGGTCTCGTGCTTCCTGTGCTGCCGCGCCGCGGTAAACGCCATGCTGGCGGCGGGCGGCGGGCGCATCGTCAATGTGACGGCGCGGCCGGCGCTGGAGTGGCGCACCGGCGCCGGCATGACCGCCTATACGATCGCCAAGGCGGGCGTCGCCGCGCTCACCGTGGCGCTGGCCGAGGAAGTCGCCAAGGACGGAATTCTCGTCAATGCGGTGGCGCCCTCGATCATGGATACGCCGGCCAATCGAGCCGCCATGCCAAAGGCCGACCACGCCGGCTGGCCGAAGGTCGAGGAGGTGGCGGCGACGATCCTGTTCCTCGCCTCGCCCGACAACCGCGTGACCCGCGGGGCGATCGTGCCGGTATACGGGAAATCGTAAGCGCCACAGCCGTTCGCTAACCTGCGATCGGAACCAGTTCGAGCGGCGGACGCAGCAGGCGCTGCACGGCGCCGGCGGCGACCACGGTGCGGCCTTCCGCGTAGGCCTCGTGGTTCTTCTCGATGTCGTCGAGCTCGTAGCGATAGTTCACCATCAGCCCGTGCGCTTGCGCCATCGCCTTGTCGGAGGTGTCGGCGAGCCAATTGATGCGCTCGAGCCGCGCGCCGTTGCCGAGATGGAAGCGCGCCACCGCGTCCACGGGCAGCCCGCGCTGCGTGCGCGCGCGCAGGAAATACCAGGCCGCCGCGCGCCTGACCGGCTCCTCCAGCCGCGACGCCGTCTCCGCATCGCGCCACCAGCCCGGCGAATCGAGCGCGGCCAGCGCACTCTTGTCGCTCTCGGTCAAAGCCGCGGAGTTCGCTTCCGCACGTTCGCGCTTGAGCCAGGATGCGAAATCGGTCACCGGTGACAGCGTCACAAAGGTCGCAAGCTTCGGCATTTCGCGGCAGATCTCCTCGACCACCTGCTTGATCAGGAAACTGCCGAACGACACGCCGGCGAGGCCACGCTGGCAATTGGAGATCGAATAGAACGTCGCGGTGCGCATCTTATCGGGCTCCGCCACCTCGCGCCCGGTGGCGAGGATCGGCGCGATCGCGGCCGGGATGTCGCGCGTAAGCGCGATCTCGACGAAGATCAGCGGCTCGTCGACCAGCGCCGGATGGAAGAAGGCGTAGCAGCGCCGGTCGGGTGGATCGATGCGCCGGCGCAGATCTTCCCAGTCGTGAATCTCGTGCACCGCCTCGTAGCGAATAATTTTTTCCAGCACGACCGCCGGCGTCGACCAGTCGATGTTGCGCAGCACCAGGAAGCCGCGGTTGAACCAGGACGAGAACAGGTGGACAAAATCGTCATCGACCGCCGTAAGATCGTCGCGGTGGTCGAGCGCATCCATCAGTTGCTCGCGCATGCGCACCAGTGCGCCGGTACCGCCGGGCGCGAGGTTGAGCCTGCGGAACAGTTCCTGCCGGCGCGGCTCCGATGCGGCATGGACCTCGGAGGCTGTTTCGTCGGAGGGCTTTTCCCGCCAGGCGGCGACCGCCTGTTCCATGCGAACCGGATCGGTGCCGAAGCGTTGCGCGAGCGCCTCGAAGAAGGCAATGCGCGGTCCGATGGTGAGCTCGCCATAGCGCCCGAGGATCTCTCTTGCGCGCGCGACGCCGGAGGCCTCGCCGCGGCCGGACAACAGGTCCTCGCACAGCTCGACCAGACTCTCGGAGCGGGCGGAGGCCTCGCCGCGCCGGTCGCGGCCACGATCGAGCAACGCGCGACCGCGTTCGGAAATGGTCTGTAACAGTTCTCCGAAAAACGAAGTGTTCATCTCATTTTCCCAGACCCATGATGTAGTCTGGAAACCAAATGGCTATCCCCGGCGCGAAACACAATATCACAACCGCCAAGATCATCAGGCCGACAAAGGGTATCGCACCCCACATGACGTCGCTCAGGGGAATGTCCGGCGCGATGTTTTTGATGACGAAAAGATTGAGGCCGACCGGCGGATGGATCAAGCCCATCTCCATGACGATGGTCATGACCACTCCAAACCAGATGAGATCGAAATCCGCGGCTCGCAGCGGCGGTAAAATGATCGGCGCCGTCATCAGGATAATCGAAACCGGCGGCAAAAAGAATCCGAGTACGACAACCATGAGCAAAATCGTGGCAAGTAGTACCCAGCGTGAAAGATGCAGCGATACGATCCACTCCGCAGTCGACTGACTGATATGCAGATAGCTCATAACGTAGGAGTAGAGCAGCGACATGCCGATGATGAGCATCAGCATGGTGGATTCGCGCAGCGTCGACACCAGGATCGGCTCGAGATCGTGCGGGGTCCACACGCTGTAGATCACGGCGATGAGCACAAGCGCCAAAATGGCGCCCAGCCCGGCCGTCTCGGACGGCGTGGCGTAGCCGCCATAGAGCGCAATCATCACGCCGGTCAGCAATATGAGAATGGGCAACACGCGCGGCAGCAGCGCGAATCGATCGCGCATCGACATGGTATCGACACGCAACAGCTCCGATGTCACCCCGGTTTTCTCGAGGTGTGCCTGGGCACGCTTGAATTCGTAGCGGAAGCGAAACATCGCGTAGCCGGCAAACAGCATGACCAGCAGAAGCGCCGGTCCGATGGCGGCGAGAAACAGCCGCCCAAGCGATTGTTCGGCGGCGACCGCGTACAGGATCATGGTGATCGAGGGCGGCAGCAAGATTCCAAGAGTCCCGCCGCCCGCGATCAGTCCGGCTGCAAAGCCACCGGAATAGCCATGGCTGCGCATTTGCGGGATGCCGGCCGAGCCAATCGCAGAGCAAGTGGCCGGCGATGAGCCGGCCATTGCGGCGAATAGCGCGCAGGCGAAGACGTTGGCGATGCCGAGGCCGCCCGGAACGCGGCTCATCCACGCGTGCAGCGCCGCGTAGAGATCCTGGCCGGCGCGCGAGCGGCCGATCGCCGAGCCTTTGAGGATGAAGAGCGGGATCGAGAGCAGCGTGATGCTCGCCATCTCCTCGTAGACGTTCTGGGTGATCGTGTCGAGCGAGGCCGCCGGCATGAAGAAGGCCATGAAGACCACGGCGACGGCGCCGAGCGCGAAGGCGATCGGCGCGCCCGAAAGCATGAAGAGGAGCGTGACTACGCCGAACGCGAGGCCGACAGTGAGCATCGACATCAGGTGTCGTGCCGCATGCGCAGCCGGTTGAGGCTCGTCGCCAGGTGAACGAGGAGCTGCAGCGAGAGCAGGGTCATGCCGGCGGTCATCAGGAAGTAGGGAATCCAGAGCGGCGGCGCCCACGACGACGAGGTCGTCTGCTTGTCGACCCAGGATTCGTGCAGGAGCGTCCACGACTTCCACGCGAAGAGCGCGCAGAAGGCCAGGCAGAGCAGGTCGACGCCGGCCTGGCGCCAGGCGTTCACGCGGCGCGACAGCAGCGTCGCGACCGCCTCGATGCCGACGTGGCCGCGGATCGACTGCACGAACGCGCCGCACAGGAAGGTTGCGCCGACGAGCAGGAAGACCGCGGTCTCGTCCTGCCAGCTGGTCGACGCTTTCCAGACGTAGCGCGTGACCACGCTCGAGGTCAGGACGAGCGAGGCCGCGAGCAGCGCCAGCATGCCGAAGCCGACCATCGCCCGGTTGGCGAGCGCCAGCGCGCGGGCCAGCGGCATGAGAAGGAGCGGCGTCGCCGGATCAATGCCGGCGCTGACACCCGCGTCGGCCGAGGTCGGCGGCAGGCTCGCAGCGCCGGCGAGGCCGGATGCGGCCGCCGCCGTGAGCGGCGGGCGTTCCGTCACGCGAGCAGCTTCTGCGCGGCTTTCAGGAGTGCGGCCGAGCTCTCGCCGCGATCGGCGTAGTCCTTCCAGGCGGTGTCGCGGGCGATCACCTGCCACTTGCGCACGGTCGCTTCGTCGAGATCGAAGACCTTGGCGCCGGCCTTGGCGTAGACCTCGGCGGCGATCTTGTCGTCGGCCTTGGCCGCCTCGGTGGCGAACTTCTCCTGCTCGGCGCCGACCGCCATCAAGATGTCCTGGTGCGCCTTCGGCAACTTCACGAAGACCTCCTTGGACATCATCAGCGGCTCGAACATGAACCAGTAGGCCTTGTTGCGCCCGCTGGTCAGGTTCTTGGCGATCTCCTCGAGCTTGAACGAGATGAAGCTGGTCGAAGACGTCATCGCCGCGTCCATCGCGCCGGTCTGCATCGCCGCGTAGATCTCGTTGGAGGGCAGCGAGATCACCGAAGCACCCGCCGCCTTCAGCATCAGGTCCATCTCGCGGCTGCCGCCGCGCACCTTCAGGCCCTTGGCATCGTCGGGCTGGACCAGCGGCGTGGCCCGGCTGGCGACGCCGCCGGCCTGCCAGATCCAGCTCAAGAGGACGATGCCCTTGTCGTCGAGGATCTTGGCGAGCATCTTGCCGACCTCGGCGTTCTTCCATGCCGCGCCGACCTCGTAGCTCGGCACCAGCGCCGGCATCAGGCCGATGTTGGTCTCGGCCACTTCGCCGCCGGCGTAGGGCATCGGATAAAGGCTGATGTCGAGCGCGCCCTTCCTCATCGCCGAGAACTGGGCGTTGGTCTTCATCAGCGAGGAACCGGGATAGACGGCGGCCTTGAGCGCGCCGTTGCTGCGCTTCTCGATGTCGGCGGCAAAACGGCGGCACAGACGATCGCGAAAGTCGCCCTCGGTCGCGGTGCCGCCCGGGAACTGGTGCGAGATCTTGAGGGTGCCGGCTTGGGCCCAGGCGCCGCCCGCCATCGGCACGGCGCCCGCCGCGGCCATGCCGCGCAACCATTCGCGTCTCGTGATCGCCATGATCGTCTCCTGTCGGTGTTCCGAATCGGCTGATTCTGGTCGCCCGGAGCGGCGCCGCCTATTGGGAGTCTCGCCAAGACCCGCCTGCGAGTGGGCCGAACCGGCGCGCGCGGATCGGCGCCGCTTCAGCGTTCGGCGGCGCTGCGGCTCGACAGGCTGGCGACGGCGGCGAGCAGCTCGTGCGGCTCGACCGGCTTGGCCAGGTGCACCTGGTAGCCGGCGACCATCGTGCGGACGCGGTCCTCGTTGCGCGCGAACGCGGTGAGCGCGATCGCCGGCGTCTGGCCGCCGCGCTCGGCGGCGAGCCGGCGCACCTGCTGGATGAACTGGTAGCCGTCGCAGTCGGGCATGCCGATGTCGCTCAGCAGCAGATCGGGGCGCACCGATTCGAGCAGCGCCAGCGCCTCGGCGGCCGAGGCGGCGCTGTGCACTTCGGCGTCGCAGTCGCGCAGCAGCTGCTCGACGAGCTGGCGCGCGTCGGGCTCGTCGTCGACGATCAGGATCTTCAGGCCGGCGAGCTTCGGATGCGCGGGCAGGGTCGACGCCGACGCGCCGTCGGCGGCTCGATGCTCGCGCGGCGGCTCGTGCCGCATGGCGGTGAGCGGCAGCGAGACGACGAAGGCCGCGCCGTGGCCGGGCCCGTCGCTGCTCGCGCGCACGCTGCCGCCGTGCAGCTCGACGAGCTGGCGGGCGATCGACAGGCCGAGACCGAGGCCGCCTTGCGAGCGCGTCGTCGACGCGTCGGCCTGGCGGAAGCGATCGAACACCTGGGGCAGGAAGTGCGCCTCGATGCCGATGCCGTCGTCGCGGACGGTGATCTCGAGGTGCGAGTCGATGCGCTCCAGCCGCACTTCGATCTTGCCGTTTCGCGGCGTGAACTTGACCGCGTTGCTGAGGAGATTCCAGACCACCTGCTGCAGCCGGTTCGGGTCGCCCGAGACCGGTCCGGCGAGCGGGTCCAGCACGGTGTGCAGGCTGATTCCCTTGGCCTCCGCCGAAGGCCGCGCCGCCTCGACGGCGGCCTCGACGACCGAGGCGACGTCGGTCGGCTGCACCTCGAGGCGGAGCTTGCCGGAGACGATCCGGTTCATGTCGAGCAGGTCGTCGATGAGGCGCGCCTGCGCCTTCGCGTTGCGGGCGATCGCAGCGAGGCCGCGCTCGCGGCTCGCGGCATCGTCGCGCTTCAGCAGCAGCACCTTGGCCCAGCCGAGGATCGCCGTGAGGGGCGTGCGCAGCTCGTGCGAAAGCGTCGCCAGGAACTCGTCCTTCAAGCGGCTGACGCGATCGATCTCGACGCGCGCGGTCCGTTCCGACTCGACCCGCGCGCGCAGCGCGTCCTCGGCGTGCTTCCTGGTCGTGATGTCGCGGTAGCTCCAGACCCGGCCGACGCTGCACCCGTCGATGTACTGCGGACGCGAGAAGCGCTCGAACGAGCGTCCGTCGGCGAGCAGGAGCGTGTCGAGGGTCGGCGCCGTCGAGCCGTAGACGGCATCGATGCGATCGACGACTTCGTCGGGCTGCGGGAACAGATGCGCCAGCTGCCGCGCCAGGTCGCCGTGATGGCCGCCGGCCACGGTGTCGTGCGGCAGGCCCCAGATCTCGAGGAACTTCTGGTTGAAGGTCGTCACCTTGCCGGCGTTGTCGGTGACGAGGATGCCGTCGGCGGTCGACTCGAGCGTCGCCTTCATCACCGACAGGGCGTCGGCGAGCTCGCGCGTGCGCGCCTCGAGCGCCTGGTTGGCGCGCAGCAGGTCGCCTTCGACGCGGTGGCGCGCGAGCAGGATCGCGCTGGCGTTGCGCAGCGCGACCGAACGCAGCAGCTCGTCTTCGGCGTCGTCGCTCATCGCTCGATTCCGAGCACGCGTGCGGCCAGCCGCGTGCCTTCGACGCGGGCGCGGATCTTCGCGAAGGCGGTGTCGCGCGTCGTCGAGCGGTCGTCGCAGAACGGTGCGAAGCCGCAGTCGTCGGTCGTGCCGAGGCGATCGAGCGGGATGTACTCGGCGGCCTGTAGCACGCGGTCGCGCACTTCCTCGGCGCTGTCGATGCGCGGATCGATCGGCGAGGTGACGCCGACGAACACGTGCTGCTCGGGCTTGCGATGGTCGCGGATGGTTTGCAGCACGCGCAGCGGATCGGCCTCGCCGCGCAGCGCGAGGTAGAAATGGGTCGCCTTCAGCTCGAACAGGCTCGGCAGGAGCTCGGCGTAGTCGACATCGGCGCTGTGCGTCGAGTCGCGGTCGCCGCCCGGGCAGGTGTGCACGCCGATGCGCTGCCGGTCCTCGGCGGAGAAGCGGGCGAGGGCGAGGTTGTTGAGGTCGATGAAGCTGCGCAGCAGGCCGCCGGTCGGGTCGAGCTTGACGGCCAGGCGGCCCTCGGTGAAATCGATCTGCACCTTGTGCGCGCCCTGGGCGAGGCACTGGCGCACCTCGCGCTCGTGCTCGTTCAGCAGGTCGTCGATGAACTGCGCGCGCGAATAGCCGGGCAGCTCGCTGTCGGGATAGAGCAGGCTGAGCGCCGAGGGCGAGATCACCGCTTGCTTGACCGGCACGTGGGCGTAGCGCTGCGCGTCGGCGAGATAGCGGTCGGCGAAGTGGCTGTAGCGGAACGGCCCGTGCTTCAGGCGCGGCATGCGCCGCACATGGCCGGCGGCGAACGGGATGCGAAAGCCGTCGGGGCCCATGTTTACCATGCCGTGCACGCAGTAGGTCCAGAAGTTGTGGTACTTGCGCTGCTCGCCGTCGCTGATCACCGGCGAGCCGGTCGCCTCGAAGCGCGCGATCGTGTCCTCGATCGCGGCCTCGTAGAGCGGCTCGAGCGCCGGGTCGGCGCCGTCGCCCTCGGCCAGTGCGTCGAGCAACGCGGGCGGGCGCGGAATGCTGCCGATCGGTTCGGTGGGAAGAGGCACGGCGCGGATGAGGCCTGGAAGCTGGGCGAGGATACCGCGCGGCCTCGCGCCGCGGCGCTCAGCTCACGGGCCGACCGGCCGCGGCCGGCGCGGCACGCCGAGCGGGCATTCGAGCGCCGGATCCCAGTGGCCGAGCCAGGCAGCGGCGTGATACGTCGACTGCAGGAAGCGCAACAGGAAGGCGTCGGGATCGGCCGCCGCGCGCACACGCTCGTAGGGCAGCAGCCATTCGCCCATCGCCGCCGACCACACGGCGCCGGCCGGATCGATCTGCGCCTGCGCGAAGCCCGCCGGCGCCGGGTACGCATACGAATAGAAGGCGGCGTCGGGAGAGGCGTCGCTGCCGGGCCAGAAGCCGGCGCTGCTCACTTCGTGCGAATAGGCCTCGCGGGTGACCGCATCGGGCAGGCCGGCAACGCCGCCGGGATGGAGCGGCGCCGGCCGGCCCGAGAAGCGCGTGACGGCGAGATCGAAGCTGCCCCAGAAGAAATGGACCGGGCTCGCCTTGCCGAGGAAGGCGGTGCGAAAGAGATGGAAGACGCGATCGACGCGCACCAGGGCACGCCAGAACACCGTTGCCGCGGCGGCGTCGTACGAGGCGTGCGCCTCGTCTTCGGGGAATGGCGTCGGCTCGGGCACTTCGTTGGGCACGACGTCGATCGCCACCGCAATGCCGGCCGCGGCCAGCTCGGCCATCAGGCGCCGATAAAAGGCCGCCACCGACATGGGCTGCAACGCGAAGCCGCGCGCCGGCCCGGCCGACGTGCGCACGACGAGGCGATGCTCGATGAAGTCGAAGTCGATCTCGAGCGCTCCTTCGCCGACGTGGATCGCGCCGGTGCCGAGGCCGCGCGCGGTGACGTAGAGCGGCACGTGCCAGCCGTGGTTGAGCCACGGCGTGAGAGCGAGGCGGACTTTGCCGACGATCTGCGTCCAGCGTTGCAGCGTCGCCGCGGTGTCGCGCCAGGCGACGTAGTGGAGCGCCGGCCACGGCAGCGCGCCGGCGGCTGGGGCGAGCGTGCGCGTCGCCATGAACTACTCCGCCTTGATGCCGGCGCGTTTCACGACCGCGGCCCAGCGCGCCGCATCGCTGCGCATCAGCGCCGCCATTTCTTCCGGCGAGCTCGGCGCGATCTCCATGCCTTGCGCGGCGAGTGCGCTCTTCACTTCGGGCAGCGCGAGCGCCCGGGTCATGTCGGCGTTGATCTTGACGATGATGTCGCGCGGAGTGCCGGCGGGCGCGAGCATGCCGTACCAGAGATCGGCGTCGACGCCGCCGTAGCCGAGCTCGGCCAGCGTCGGCACCTCGGGGGCGAGCGCCGAGCGCTGCGCGCCGGCGGCGGCGAGGACGACCAGCCGGCCGCCCTTCACCTGCGCCTGCGCGACGTGCACCGGCAGGAACATCAGCGGCACGTCGCCGGCGAGCACGGCGTTGACCGCGCCGGCGGTGCCCGAGAACGGGATGTGGGTGAGCGAGACCCTGGCTTGCAGCTTGAAGAGCTCCATCGCCATGAAGTGCGGCGTGGCGATGCCGGGCGAGGCGTAGTCGAGCGCGCCTGGCCTGGCGCGCGCGGCCTTGACCAGATCGTCGACCGACTTGATCTTCGCCGCCGCGCTCGCCACGAGCAGGAACGAGCCGGTCGCGCAGAGGCCGATCGGCGCCAGGTCCTTGAGCGGGTCGTACGTCATGTTCGAGTACAGCGCCGGATTGATGATCAGCGTGTTGACGCCCATCAGCAGCGTCAGGCCATCGGGCGCCGACTTGGCCACCGCGCTCGCGCCGAGGTTGCCGGAAGCGCCGGGCCGGTTGTCGACGACGATGCCCTGGCCCCACGCCGCCTGCAGGTGCGGCGCCAGCGTGCGGGCGAGGATGTCCATGCCGGTGCCCGGCGTGAACGGGACGACGATGCGCACGGGCTTGCCGGGCCAGGCCGCCTGGGCGAGTGCGCGGCCGGCGCCCGCGATCGCGACGGCGGTCAGGGCACGCAGGATGCTGCGGCGGTGCAGCGACGGAGTGGAAGTCAAGTCAAGGTTCCCTCGTGGGCGCGGCATGCGGTCAATCTTTGGACCGCACGCCGGCGATCTGCTTGTAGTTGTCGGCGATTCTCGCCAGCTCTTCGCGCGAGACGACGTCTTCGATGCGCGCGAACGGCTTGTCGCCCGAGCGCTCGTGCACCTCGCGCAGGATGGTGTCGGGCGGCGTGCTGCGATTGGCAAGCACGACCTTCGCGGTCGCCGGGTTGCGCAGCGCGTCGTACGCGCCGAGAGCCTGCGCGCCGGCGCCATGCGTCGCGATCTGGTCGGCGAGGCAGCGCGCGTCGAGGATCGCCTGGCCGGCGCCGTTCGAGCCGCGCGGATACATCGGATGGGCGGCGTCGCCGAGCAGCGTGACGCGGCCGAAGCTCCAGCGCGGCAGCGGATCCTGGTCGACCATCGGATAGGCGAGTACGGTCTCGGTCGAGCGGATCAAGGCGGCGACATCGAGCCACTCGAAGCGCCAGTCGGCGAAGCGCGGATAGAAGTCTGCGAGGTTGCCGCGGGCGTTCCAGTCGCGTCGTACCGGCTCGGGACACTCGAGCTCGGCGACCCAGTTGACGAGCTGTCGACCGGCGGCATCGATGTCGTTCCTGATCGGGTAGATCACCATCTTGCCGACCGAGAGCCAGCCGGCGCGGACCATCGTCGCGCCGCTCAGGAACGGCGCGTGCGCCGTGACGCCGCGCCACATGTTGACGCCCGA
>Ga0097691_1000554_pt1 | contig 31951 bp, 28 predicted proteins | sample NGESurdeep072012_8_FD_72858 | JGI IMG/M metagenome (GOLD analysis project Ga0097691, IMG submission 72858) | Arctic peat soil microbial communities from Barrow, Alaska - NGEE Surface sample 210-1 deep-072012 | ecosystem: Environmental > Terrestrial > Soil > Wetlands > Peat ... | reverse complement strand
CCGAAGCGCTCGATTCCCTCCCTCCGGAATTTCGTGAGCGCATGGATAACGTCGCCGTGCTGGTGGAAGATGTTCCCGGCGAGCAGCGGAAAAAGGCGCGCAAACCGGCGCCGCGGTCCGCGCAGCCACGCGAACTGCTGATGGGAGTGTTCGTCGGAACGCCCGCGACCAGCCGCAGCGTCTTCGCGTTGCCCTCCGGGCCCGCGCGGATCGTGCTCTATCAGAAAAACATCGAGGCCGTCTGCCATTCCGACGCGGAAATCCGCCGTGAGGTCCGCCTGACCGTCATCCACGAGATCGGCCACTACTTCGGGATGGACGAAGACCAGTTGCGCCACGTCTAGCTGAAATCTCTTCCGCCCGGGCGAAGGTGGTTACGCCTATCTTTGCGCGGTTCCGCCCGCCGTCATCTCGTCGGGGGGAGTTCCGCCGGCCATTCCCTGCGCAATAATCAGTTCGCGCGCCTCTGCCCGGAACGACGACAGCTTGGAGGCAAACACCGCCGAGCCCGCAATGCAAGCGATGCCGCCAATGGCGACCGTCCACGGCGCACCGATTTTGTGCGCGATGGCGCCTGCGAAGAACGCTCCGAATGGCGCCATGCCCATGAACATCATCGAGTAGAGCGCGATCACGCGTCCGCGCAACTGGTCCGGGACCATGGCCTGGATCAGCGTGTTGGTGGACGCCATCTGCACCATCATGGTCAGGCCGACCGGAACCAGCAGTGCGGTCGCCAGCCAGAATGATTTCGAAAATGCGAACGCGATCAGCGACACGCCGAAACCCATGGACGTGACCGCCACCCACCGTCCGAGCCCCTTGAGTCCATGCTTCGACGCCAGCGCCAGCGCTCCGATCAGCGCGCCCACCCCGGTAGCGCCCATCAGGATGCCGAGACTGCGCGCGCCGCCGTGGAAAATCTGTCCGGCAAAAATGGGCATGAGCACCGAGTACGGCATTCCCACCAGGCTCACCAGTCCAACCAGCAGCAGCAGGGCGCGGATGGGCGCGGCGTGGCGCGCGAACTGGAATCCCTCGATTACATTTTCCAGCGTGGACTTGATGCCCAGGTATGGCTCTGGCTTTCGCACTCGCATCATCAGCAGTCCGGCGATCACCGCGATGAAGCTCACCGCGTTGGCGAAGAAGCACCATCCCTCGCCGATGGACGCGACCAGGATGCCCGCGATGGCCGGCCCGATAATGCGCGCGCCGTTGAACATCGAGGAGTTGAGCGCGATCGCGTTCATCAGGTCTTCCTTGCCGACCATGTCAAAGATGAAAGTCTGCCGGGCGGGGATATCGAATGCGTTCACCACGCCGAGCAGCGCCGCCAGCACGAAGATGTGCCACACCTCGATGCGGTTGGACAGCGTGAGCCACGCCAGGATCGACGCCAGGACCATCGACGTCGCTTGCGTCGCAATGACCAGCCGGTGGCGGTTATGCCGGTCGGCCACCGATCCGCCGATTGGCGACAGGATGAAGACCGGAATCTGCGATGCGAAACCGACGCTCCCGAGCAATAGCGACGACCCGGTCAACCGGTACACCAGCCACGATTGGGCGATAATCTGCATCCATGTGCCCACCAGCGAAATCAGTTGGCCGGCGAAGAAAAGTTGAAAGTTGCGGTGCCGCAGCGACCGCAGCATCAATGCCATCCGGCCCGGCCGCGAGGCTGGCGCCGTGGGCTGTGTCGCTCGCAAGTTGCTGTTGCCGATGGCCATGCGAATGCTTTGGATGCGGTAAAGAACGCCGGATTTTTGATTTTAGCGCACGTCATTGCCCAGCCTTCCAACTGTGACGGCCGACACTGACCCGCGCGCGCAAAGCCTTAACAATGTTTAACTGTTAACTTCATGGCGGAATTGCGTTTCAGGGCTAAAATGTTCTGCCTGTAACGTCCGGGAGAAACCGTGAACGTCGCGGAACTGTTTATCAAGCGGCCGGTCATGACCACGCTGGTCATGGCGGCGATCCTGCTCTTCGGCTGGATTGGCTACCTGCTGCTCCCCGTCAGCGATCTGCCCAGCGTGGACTTCCCTACCATCGTGGTCAGCGCCGGCTTGCCCGGCGCCAGCCCGGAGACAATGTCCACCGCGGTCGCACTTCCGCTCGAGCGCTACTTCTCCACCATCGCCGGCGTGGACTCGATGAGTTCCAGCAGTTCCCTGGGCGGCACCAGCATCACGCTGCAATTCACCCTTGATCGCAACATTGACGCTGCCGCCCTCGACGTGCAGTCCATGATTTCGCGGGCTGCGCGCGATCTTCCGGCCGACATGCCGACGCCTCCCTCGTTCCGCAAGGTGAACCCGGCCGACCAACCCGTCCTGCGCCTAATACTCAGCTCGCCCACGCTGAAGCTCTCCGACCTCGACGAATACGCCGAAACCATGTTGGCGCAGCGCATCTCGATGATCGACGGCGTCGCCCAGGTGGACGTAGGAGGCGGGCAGAAGTACGCCGTCCGCGCCCTGCTCAATCCGCGCGCGCTGGCCGCACGGCAAATCGGAATCAACGAAGTGGTGGACGCGATCACGAACGCCAACACCAACCAGGCGGTCGGCAATCTCTACGGCGACCGCAAGGCATACACGATCGAAACCAACGGCCAGCTCATGAGCGCCGACGCCTATCGGCCCATGGTCGTTGTGTACCGCAATGGTGCGCCTGTCCGCTTGAGCGACTTGGGCACGGTGGTGGACAGCGTCGAGAACGACAAAACCGCCGCCTGGGACATCACTCCCGAGCAGGCGACACGCTCCATCGGCCTCTCCGTGATGCGCCAACCCGGCACCAACACCGTCAAGGTTGTGAACTCGGTGTTCGCCTTGATGGATTCGATGAAATCGCAGATCCCCGCCTCGGTTCACGTAGAAGTGCTGTACGACCGCTCGCAATCCATCCGCGCCTCCGTCAACGACGTCAAGTTCACGCTCAAGCTGACGGTCATGCTGGTGGTGCTGGTCATCTTTCTTTTCCTGCGGAATATCTCCGCCACCATCATCCCCAGCATGGCCCTGCCCATGTCCCTGGTGGGCACCTTCGCCGTCATGTACGTGCTGAATTACAGCGTGGACAACATGTCGATGATGGCGCTCACGCTCTCGGTGGGCTTCGTCGTGGACGATGCCATCGTGATGCTGGAGAACATCGTGCGACACATGGAGCGCGGGGAGGCGCCTTTGCACGCCGCGCTCATCGGTTCGCGCGAGATCAGCTTCACCATCGTCTCCATGACGATTTCCCTGGCCGCGGTATTTATCCCGGTGCTGTTCATGTCGGGCATTTTGGGCCGCGTACTGCACGAATTCGCAGTCACCATCATGAGCGCGATCCTGGTCTCCGGACTGGTTTCGCTCAGCCTGACGCCCATGCTCGCCAGCCGCTTCCTGCGCCCGGTCAGCGAACAGAGCCACGGACGCATGTATCGCGCTTCCGAGGCGGCATTCAACGCCCTGCTTCACTTCTATGACCGCACCCTGGTCGGCGCGATGCGCTATCGCGCGGTAACCATGACGGTATCGCTGGTGATTCTCGCCGCCACCGTGTACATGTTCAAAGTCGTGCCCAAGGGTTTCCTGCCCAGCGAGGACACCGGCCAAATCATCGCGCAAACGGAAGCTTCGCAGGACGTTTCCTTCGATCAACTGGTTCGGCTGCACCTGCAGACGGCGGAAATCCTGCAAAAAAGTCCCTACATCGAGCACTTCACCGCCTCCACCCGCGGCGCCAATACCGGCATGTTCTTCCTTCGCCTGAAACCGCGTAACCAGCGGCCGCACGTGGACGAAGTCATGCAGAAGCTGCGCCCGCAACTGGCGAAGGTCGCGGACCTGCGCGTCTTCCTGCAAAATCCGCCGCCCATCCGCATCGGCGGCATGATGACCAAGAGCCAGTACCAGTACACGCTCCAGGGCCCGAACACCGACGAGCTTTACAAGAGCACGCAGTTGTTGGAAGCGAAGCTGGCACAGTTGCCCGACCTGGTGGACGTAACCACCGACCTGCAACTGAAGAACCCGCGCGTGCACATCGACATCGATCGCGATAAAGCCTCCTCGATGGGCATCAGTGCCGGGGCAGTCGAGGATGCACTCTCCAGCGCCTACAGCGCGCGCCAGGTTTCCACCATCTTCGCGCCCAACAACGCCTACAAAGTCATCGTCAAAGTCGCGGACGAGTTCCAGACCGACCCGAACTTCCTCTCCATGCTCTACATCCGCTCCGCCGACGGTCGGCTGATCCCGTTGAACGAGCTCGCGACCATGCGGCAAACCGTCGGTCCGCTCACCGTGAATCACTTCGGGCAACTGCCGGCGACGACCGTATCCTTCAGCGTGCGCCCGGGCGTTTCGCTGGGCGACGCCGTCAACCAGGTCAGCGACGTGGCCCGCAAGACGCTGCCCGGCACCATCATCGCCACCTTCCAGGGCACGGCGAAGGAGTTCGAAAAATCCCTCCAGGGCCTGGGCCTGTTGCTGATCGCCGCCATCCTCATCATTTACATCGTGCTCGGCATTTTGTACGAGAGCTTCATCCACCCCATCACGATTCTCTCCGGACTGCCCTCGGCCGGCTTCGGCGCGCTGCTCACGCTGATGATCTTCAAGATGGAACTCGACCTCTACGCCTTCGTCGGCATCATCATGCTCATCGGCATCGTCAAGAAGAACGCGATCATGATGATCGACTTCGCGCTCGCAAGTCAGCGCAAGTCCGGCCTGTCGCCCGAAGAAGCGATCTACCAGGGCTGCCTGGTGCGCTTCCGCCCCATCATGATGACCACCATGGCCGCCTTGATGGGCACGCTGCCTATTGCGCTCGGCATGGGCGCGGGCTCGGAGTCGCGGCGTCCGCTGGGTGTGGCCGTGGTGGGCGGGCTGGTCTTCTCGCAAATGCTCACGCTCTACATCACGCCCGTGGTGTACACGTACCTCGAAAGCTTCCAGCAGTGGCTGCGCCATTTCCGCAAAAAGGAATCTCTCTCGATGGAAGAGGTCGAGCGCGAAGAAGAAGCCATCGCCGCCGCGCACGACTAGCCTTTGCAGCACCGGCGTCTCGCAACTCTGAATGATTGTCATCCCGAGCGAGGACGCTAGAGCAGTTCCATAGTTAGTGTATCCCGTAACCACAGTGGCGAAACCAGGCCTGTGCGTTCTGGGGCGTAATGGCAGCGATGGCTTGCGCCACGGCGGCTTCCAACTGGTCCAGGAGACGCGGCTTACGGCCCCGTAAATGTTGCTTCAGCTTCGACCAGGCCTGTTCGATGGGATTGAAGTCCGGGGAGTAGGGTGGCAGGTAGAGTAAGCAGGCCCCCCGCGCCTCCACCAAGGCGCGTACTCCCGGCACTTTGTGCGCGGTCAGATTGTCGAGAATGACGAGGTGGCCGGGTTGCAGCCGTGGGCACAAGACTTGTTCGACATAGGCAAGAAAGACATCGCCATCGGTGGGCGACTCCACCGTCATGCTGGCCAGCACGCCCGCGGGAGTCAGGGCGGCCAGCACGGTCAGCGTGCGCCAGTGACCCGCCGGTACCGCTTCGGCCACGCGTTCCCCGCGCGGCGCCCGCCCGTAGCGGCGGGTCATCTCAGTGGTTACACCGCTTTCATCGAGAAACACCAGGCACGCCGGGTCGACTTCGCTTATCTGCTCCCACCACGTCTGCCGCCGCCAGAGATTCTCTCCGCTCTCTTGCTCGTGCGCGTGGAGCGATTTTTTTTGCGCCGCAGCCCCAGCCGCTGCAACCACAATCCCAGCAGCGATTTGCCTAACTCCACCCCGGTGGCCTGCTGCACCCGCTGCCGCAGTTCCGTCAACGTGATGTCTGGCTGCTGCCGCACCGCCGCCCGCAACTGCTGCTGCACCACCGGCGTCACCCGGCTGCTCGGCCCGTGCCGCCGCTGCTCCGGACGCTCCGCCTTCCCAGTCTGCCGTTGTTGCGCCCGAATCTTCTTGCTGTAACCCCAACTCACACGAAACTGCCACGCCAGTTCGCGCAGGCTGCCGGCTCCCGCTGCATACGCTTCCAGCAGCTTGCACCGCAGATCATCCGAGTACGGTTTGGGCATGCACCAGTCGTCGAGGAGATCGCCAGCCTCAACCTACCGCGATTTTCCTTGTCAGGATATAACTACTTTGGAACCGCTCTAGGAGGATCAAGAAGTTTGTATTTGAAAAATAAAAACCCCCGACCGGTTTTCCGGGCAGGGGGTGAAGAGATGATCTTGTTTCCTTCTATTTCCAGGCGGAGAAACGGTTGAAAGCACCAGAGGTAAGCTGCTTTTTCCCGCTCCCGTCAGAAGAATTGATGATGAAGAGATCGAGGGAGACTGCGTTCCCTTGCGTCACTACCTGGTCCGTGTAGACCAACTGGGTTCCGTCCGGCGAACATGCCGGATCGAAGTCGCTCTGGCCGCTAACACTCGGAAATGTCAGTTGTGTCACTCCCGACCCGTCGACGTTCATGGAATAAATTGCATTCACATGAGCCGCGTTCCTGGTGGATACTAAAAACATTCCCTTCGCTGACCAGCAAACCGGATTCGTGTCATCGTCAGGCCCATTGGTCAATCTTGTTTCGCTGCCAGTGCCATCAGAGTTCGTCGTGTAAATCTGATTGACGCCGGATTTCTTTGAGGAGAAGGCAATTTTCTTGCCGTCGGGCGACCATGCCGTGGGCATCGGAACGTTACAGCAGCTCTCAGTCTCCAGCTTCTTGAAGCCGGACCCATCGGAACTGCTTGCCGTCGCAATACCCGTTTCGGTCGTACCGCTGAGATACGAGAAAAGGAGGGAATTGCCATCCGGCGAGATGGAGGGCAAGAAGGCATCAACGGTCCAGCTTCCTGATAACTTAGTCAAGCCGGTGCCGTCAATGTTGATGCGAAACACATCCCCCTTGCCGTCTTTGTTGCTCTGAAACACCAGGGTTTTGTGATCCGGTGCCCAGGAGGGTTGAAGGTTCTGCCCGGGCAGGAATGTTATCTGCTGCTGTCCGGTGCCATCGGGGTTTCTGCTCCAGATGTTCCAGGTATTCGCCGTAGCATTGTACGAACTGTACAGAATCTTATTCGCATTGCTGGCAACGACGGTTATCGTCGCGGAGCCCGACTTTGACGCATCTTGCGCTGACGTTGCCGTGACCGTTGCCGTTCCCGCGGTTGCGGAAGCGGTATAGAGACCGGCTGAATTGACGGTTCCCATATTGGCAGGAGTCGCCGCCCACGTAACCGCGGAGCTGTAGCTCCCGGTTCCCGTAACGGCGGCCGTGCACTGTGATGTCTGTCCCGTCTGGATGCTTGCCGGGGAACAGGTGACGGTGACGGATGTCACGGTCGGTGTCTGTTGCTGTTGGGTTGAACTGCCGCCTCCGCCACCACAGCCGACGGAGAGGATAACAATCGCGGCAATGGCAAATGCTAAGGCCATTTTTTTCATAAACTCCTCTCCTTTTTGAGTCCCGCCGCCAAAGCGGCACGGCCAGCGCCCGATCCTCGATGCTGCCCATGTCGCATGTTACCACTCTCGTTACTATGGTAAGTCGGCCGGAGGAAGCCCTACTCTATCGCAAATGCGCCGGATACCCGCGTCTTTGTTTCCCTGACGCTATCCTAAGGCAGGGTTCTATAAAAGGGGATGTCAAGAGGCTGGTGGCCCACGTCTGATATTTCAACTATGGCGGTGCCCCGCATCTGCCCGCCGTTGGCAGATGTGGGTGCTACTGCAGTCCAGTTAGTCACAGCGCGACGTGCTCTCCATCACTTACAATGATTACCGCTGCCGTTATTCTGTCTTTGCACGCTCGCGTGCAGGGTGTTGTGTCTCCAAGGTGCATATAACTATTGAGTTACTTTTTTCACACCGAATTGGCCTTCGATTTCGCCAAGTTACTTGGGCTTAACTTCTTGATTCCAATCAACCGCACAAAAAACTGAGTGATATTAAGCACTGCGCCATTAACGACTACGATACTAGACTCGCAGGCCCTCTCCCGCACCCTCGAGCTCTACCTCGCCGACCATCCCCGCGCCACCGTCGCCGAGGAAGACGAGGTCGTCTTCGAGTTGCCGGAAGCGCGCTATTCGGTCTCGGGCGAGCATGGCAAGTGCCTCCTACACCTCTGGTCCGCCGAGCGCAACATGGTCCGCCGCGTGGTATCGGCGGAGCAGAAGAAGAACGAACTGGCGCTGACCGTACAAAGGTTCGGGAACGCGAAGCCCAACATCCTGCGCCTGCTGCCCGCGGGCGAACGCTCCTCCCCCGGTTCTCGGACGGCGGAACGCGCGCGCTACCGGCAAGCTCTCAAACGGATTCTGGAGCGCGACTTCCCCGACTACCGGGCCGACCGCTTCACTTCGGTGATGGACCTGGAACACTCGATGGGACCGGTATATGCGCGCGGGATTATGCACCGCGGACAGTCGGCGATGGCGGTGCTGGGAGTCGGCGCGGGCGAGTCGCAGGCAGCGGTGGACGCTGCGCTCACGTCGGGCCTGCTCTGGCTGTCGTCGGTGCGGGAAGCGATGCGGCAGTGGACCGAAGGTCTGATGATGGTGGCGCCCGCCGGCCGGTCGGAGGTGGTGCGCGCGCGCATGGCGCTGATCGCTACCGGCGCGGGCCGCTGCACGTTGTTCGAACTGAACGAGCGCGAAGGGACGCTCCAGGAAGTTGACTTCAGCGACGGCGGCAACATCCAGACGCGGCTGGTGCAGGCGCCAGACCCAGCCGGCATGCTGGAGCGTTTCGCCGATCCGATCGCACGCGTGCGCAGGCTGCTGCCCGAGGCCGAAATCTCTACGCCGAGCACGGCGGAGATCGTCTTTCGCTATCGCGGGCTGGAGTTTGCCCGGTCGCGGATTGTCTTGGAAGACACGTTTCGGCGCACGGCGGAAACGGTGTTTGGTCTCGGAGCCGAGGAGACACTGCTCAGCGACGAGACCGCAGACCAGTTCGCCGCCATGCTGGAGCGAGTGCGGGAGTCGCGGCAGGGTGAGCCGCAACCGAAAGACCCGTTGTGGAGAATGTCGCCCGAGCGCTGGCTGGAGTCGCTGGTCGTGCGCGACGTGACGGCATTGGATCCGCGGCTGGATTCGCGGTTCGTCTATTCACAGGTGCCGGCGTTTGCGGCCAGCGATCGCGCCATGATCGACGTGCTCACCTGCACGCGCGATGGACGGCTGGCGGTGCTGGAACTGAAAGCCAACGAGGATTTCCATCTTCCATTGCAGGGACTCGATTATTGGGCGCGCGTGCGCTGGCACAACGAGCGCGGAGAATTCAAGAAGTTCGGGTACTTTGCCGGGCGGGAGATTTCTGCCGAGCCTCCGCTGCTGCTGCTGGTCGCTCCGGCGTTGCGCATTCATCCGCAGACCGACACGCTGCTGAAATACCTGTCGCCAGAAATTGAGTGGGAGCTGATCGCGGTGGATGAGCGGTGGAGAGAGGCGTTGAAGGTCGTGTTCAGGAAGAGGCCAACAACTAAGAACTAGCAACTGACAACTTGCAAATGTTTCAGTGTTCCGTCCCCATCTCCGATGCCTTCCCGCGATTGACCCAATAGTCACGCGTGGTATCGCTGAGATCGCCGACAGGCTTCTCGCCTTTGAAGACACGCGAGACACCGCGCACGATGCGGCGCATGGGGAGTTCGCCACGATCGTCGGTGAAGAACAGTTCGCCGACCTTCACCGATCGGAAATACCACCGCTTCAGGATGGCGAGGTGTTCTTCGGTCTCCAGTTGCGTGCATTCGGGAGCGGGCGGAGCGGAGGAGAGGGCTTCCTGGATGCGGGATTCCATGGAGAGAGGGCGCGACTTGCCGCGGGCGAGGGCGCCCGCAGCCCTAGAAGTCTTGGGCGCGTCAGGCGTAGCCCCGGCGGGGGCGCCGGGGCCTACCAATGAACCTGCTTGCAGCGCAGCCGTCTCCTTCGGAATGTGAAACGGGATTGGTGGAGAGATGCAGCCGCGCTCGATGCGGAACAGAGTAACGCAGTCGGGTTCGGACGAGGGCTGGATCATGAGTCCGGCGAGGCGGTCGATGCGGTGGACGATCTCTGGCGCCTGCGAGAGCACAGGCTTGAGCTTTTCCAGAACCGCGTGGACGGCGGCTGCGGTCTCGAAGTGTAGGTCGGCGGAGGCGCGGTCGCGCTCGGCGGCCAGCTCGCGGGCCAGCGATTCGCCGCGCGTGTCGAAAAAGGTCACCACGCGCGAGGTTTCGTTGGCGTACTGCTCGTCGGTGCAGCCCTTGAAGCAGGGCGCCAGGCACATCTTCATCTCGGAATAGACGCAGCCGGGATGGGCCGGGTCGGGATTGAGTTCCTCGACGCAGCGGCGGATTTTGAAGAAGTCGAGCGCGTCGTTGGAGAACTTCTCGGCCGCCGCCCGTGAGGGAAACGGGCCGTAGAACACCGAGCCCGCGCGGTGTCCGCTCAAGTGCGCAGTCAGCGAAACGCGGGGGAAACGATTCTCCAGGTGGAAGCGCACCAGCGGCGCGGGCCGAAAACGCAGCCGGTCCTGGTAATTGCGCGGGAAGACCTCGCGCAGCAGCTTGTAGAGGACATAGCCGGATTCAAAGTCGGAGCCGGTGGGCGCGTACTCGATGCGCGCTACCCGGTCGCGCAGGTTCAGCCGCCGCGATGTTCCTTCGGGAGCAGCGAGCAATCGGATGAGTCGGCGCCGCAGGTTGGCCGTTTTGCTGACGTAGGGCTCGGCCGATGGATCGCTTCCCCGCAGCAGGAAGACCGCAGGCGCAGCGGCAACGGAGGCGAAAATCTCCGCGTCGCGCTCGGGAATGAAGTCAAGTTGCCGGGGAAGCACAGGCCTATTCTAGTCGGATTGCGGTGACGGGTCGGAGACCCATGCGAGCAGCGCGCGCAGGAGGCGGCCGGGATTCTTCACCCGGATGCGGACCACCATCTCGGTATCCTGCGCCTGTGGGACGCTCTCGGTGCGAGAGAACATGCGTATGTAGAAGCGATCGCCGCAACTGCGGGAGCGCAGCGGCCGCAGCAGGCGAAGGAGAAAAGCGAGATCGTAGGCGCGCCAGCGCGAAGGTTGAATCGTGAATCCGCCGCACGACGGGCAGGGTTCCGCGATTGCGTGCATTGGGCGGAATGCTACCCCGCTTCGCAGGTTGGTGGAATTGACTGCGATGGTACGCGGGAACTTATGCCGGTCCGAGTTCCTTACCGCAGGTTTGCCGAGCGGTATTTCGTGCGAAAGTCTTCGCCCTCGATCTTCACGATGCGGCACATCTCGTGCAGCCGCGAGCGCATGCGTTCCCCGATGCGGTCACCCAGGGTTTCTTTGCGAACGGCACGGAAGGTACGGTTGCGCTCGGAGTCGTCGCCCGAGCCCGAAGGGGGCTCGTCGTCAAAGTTGGTGTTGAAGATGGTGGTGCGCTTGTCGTTGTAGCGCGTGTTGAGGATGTGGCTGACGGTGTCCCATACCCACTCGGACGGCTTCACGGCGCCCAGTTCGTCGAGCACCAGCACCTCGGCTTCGAATATGGGGCGCAAGATCTGCATCTCGGTGGTGGCGACCGAAGCGTTGTAGGAGTTCTGGATCTCCTTCAGCAGCTCGCGGTAGTCATAGAAAAGGCAAGGGACGTTCCTGGTGACAATGAGTTCTTTCAAGATGCCGACGGACAGGTGCGTCTTGCCGACGCCGATCGGGCCAATCAGCAACATGCCGGCGTGATCGCCGGGATACTCGCGGACGAAGCTTTGCGCCATTACCAGCGCTTTTGACTGGGTGCGCTCATGGGGGCCGGGCAGGACGTCGAAATTCGAGAGTTCGCAGTGCTGATAGCGCTGCGGGATGCGGGCGCGTTCGAGCAGCTTCTGGACGTATTGCCGGCGCTGGCAGTCGCAGCGGGTGACGCGGCGCTCGCGTCCCTCGCCAATCGTCTTCCAGCCCGTATCGTTGCACGCGGGGCAGGTCTGGGCCGTGGTGTCCACCGGGAAAGTTCCTCATTGATAAGTTGCGCCGAGCCGGGCGGAAGCGCAACCGCCATGAATCCGGTTCGGCACCTCGGCTTGGTCAAGCGCCGTGAATTTGCTGTGGAAGGCTGCGGAAAAAGGACTAGGAGTCGCCGCCTGCATGACCGGAATCGTTGATGGTCACGCCCAGCCAAAGCAGGCCGGCAAGCGCCGCCAACCCGGCCGTCAACGACAAGGCCGCACCCCAGCCGATGCGCCCAGCGAGCCACGGCGTGAGCGCGGGTGAGATCATCCCACCCAGGTTGCTGCCGAAATTCATCACCCCGCCGCCCGCCCCGCTGTGCCGGCCACAGATCTGGTTCATCGTCGCCCAGAACGGCCCCTCGGTGCAGAGTACGAGTACGGTGCATGCGGTGAGGCAAACGACTGCGAAAGTTGCGCTTTCCGTGCGCGCTCCAACGACCAGGAACAACGCACCGCCGACGAGCGCGATCGCCGGAAGCGCGCGGCGTCCCCAGGTAGCCCCCCAGCGCTTCACCATCGCGTCGGAGAGCGCACCACCGGCGGGAATGGCGACGAGGGTGAACAGCCAGGGCATCGCGGTCAGAACCGACGCCTGAAGGACTTCGAAATGCCGCACCTGAATGAGGTACAGATAAAACCAGAACACGAAGATGTATCCGACGTAGCCCTGCAGGAAATAGCTGGCGGACAGGAACCAGAAGCTTTTGTTGTGGAGGTCGCGCCAGCGGCTCGTTTTGGCCTCTTGTGAATAGGGTGCAGCGATTCTTGGTGAGGCCAGCCAGAGAAAGCAGACAACTGCCGCCATGCCCGCCGACGCCACTAGGGCGGTGCGCCAACCCCAGCGCACGGTGATGGCGCCCAGCATCAGCGGCGTGAGCGCCGACCCGATTCCAATGCTGGAGAGCACGGCCCCGTTGGCCGAGCCCTGCAGGCGCTCCGGAACAATCACGGCGACAGTCCTCGCCGATGCCGGGTAAGTGGGCGCCGCCGCGATCCCGAAGAGCGCGCGCACCAACAACAGTGCCGACAAGCTGGCCGCGAATCCGTGCCATCCAACGGCGGCGGTGGCGAAGGTGAGCACCGCCCAGGCGGCCGCGACGCCGGCAAACAGCGTGCGCGCGTTCACCCGATCGGCAAGCCAGCCGGAAGGCATCTGGAAGGCTGTGTAGCCCACCAGAAAGGCGCTGAACACGGTCCCCATCTGCGCCTGCGAAAGGTGGAAATCCCCCATGATGCCGGGCGCGACCACGGTCAAGGCGGTGCGGCAGACGTAGCCGATAGAAGCAGTCACGACCAACAGCGCCACCGCGCGCTTCGCGTGGGCTTCGACAGGTGTCTGCAAGACGGCGTCGGTCACGCGATCCTCTTGCGGTAGATCAGTTCGGAGTGACCGGCGACCACGTAGTCGGGAATCTCGCCGACTTGCGTGTACCCGTGGCGAAGATAGAGCTGCTGCGCCCGCGTGTTGAACGACGACACCAGGAGGAAGAGGTCGCGGCGGCCGGCAAAGTGCTGCTCGGCCCAGCGCAGCATCTGCGAACCGACACCACGCCCGCGGGCAGTTTCGGCTACTGCGATGGATGCGACGTAGGGCGCGCCGGCAAGGCCGTAGGGAGCAAGCAAGAGAAAACCGAGCCGCTCGACGCCGTCGCGAGCGATGAACAATTCCGTGCCGGACCGGTGCAGGGCCGCCCGGGCGCCTTCCAGATCGCGGCGGAGGGTGATCCACGGCTCACTCGATGCCATGAGCCCTGCACACCATTCGCAGTCGTCTCCGGCGGCCGGAACTATTCGAATTGCATTGGGCATGTGACGCGATTTAATGGCCGTCGCGCGATTTTGTCCAGTTCCGGCGTCACTGCACCGCTCCAAGGGTGCTGCGGAATTTGTAATTCGGAAACGCGATTTAACCTACCGCGTTCTCCCCGAATTGCGGATTTCGAATACGGGCTGCGTCGGTTCCCTGTGGTACCGTATGCTGTTTCCAACGACGGCATTACTCAGGATTCACGCATGAAGATGAAGGTTCGCAAGGCGGTCTTTCCCGCCGCCGGTCTGGGTACGCGGTTCCTGCCGGCGACCAAGGCGCAGCCCAAGGAAATGCTGCCGTTGGTGGACAAGCCCATCATTCAGTACGGCGTGGAAGAGGCGATGGCGTCGGGCTGCGACCAGATCATCATCATCACCGGGCGCGGCAAGAGCGCCATCGAAGACCACTTCGACGTCAGCTACGAGCTGGAAAAAATGCTGGAGGAACGCGGCAAGAAGGACCTGCTCGCCGTGGTCCGGCAGATTTCCGACATGATCCACGTCGCCTACGTGCGGCAGAAGGAAGCCAACGGCCTGGGCCACGCGGTACTGATGGCGCGCGAACTGGTGGGCAACGAGCCGTTCGCCGTGCTGCTGGCCGACGACGTCATCGACGCGGAAGTGCCGTGCCTGAAGCAGATGATCGACGTCTTCGAAGAAACGCAGTCGTCGGTGATCGCGATCATGCAGGTGGACAATAAGGCGATCTCATCCTATGGCGCGATCGACGCCAAGCCGGTGAGTGGGCGCTGGGGCGGACGCCTCTTCGATATCCAGAACCTGGTGGAGAAGCCGCGACCCGAAGATGCGCCGTCGAACCTGGCGGTGATCGGCCGCTACGTGCTCACCCCGCGGATCTTCGAAATGCTCGCAGAAACACCGCGCGGCGCAGGCGGCGAAATCCAGCTCACCGACGGCATGCGCCAACTCCTCAAGCACGAAAAAATCTACGGCTACCAGTTCGAAGGACGCCGCCACGACGCCGGCGACAAGCTCGGCTTTCTCAAGGCAACCGTGGAGTTTGCGCTCAAGCGCGAAGACCTCGGCATCCCGTTCCGAAAGTGGTTGCAGTCGCTCGATCTGGGAAAACCCAGGCTCAAGACTTAAGGCGCAGGACACAAGGTCTTATTTCACGTTCTTGAGTTTCCGCGATTTTGCTTCCACGCCCTGCGCGAGCTTTTCCTTGTGCGCCTTCAACTTCTCGGCGAGTTTTGGGTCAGAGAGGGCGAGAATCTGCGCCGCGAGGATCCCCGCATTGGTTGCGCCGGCTTTGCCGATCGCGACCGTCGCGACGGGAATTCCTGCCGGCATCTGCACGGTCGAGAGCAGCGAATCCAGTCCGTTGAGCACGGATGGGATGGGAACGCCGATCACGGGCAGCGTGGTTTCGGCGGCGATCACTCCGGCCAGGTGCGCCGCGCCGCCCGCGCCGGCGATGATGACCTTGATACCGCGGGCGACTGCTTTACGCGCTAATTCGCTGGTGCGCGCAGGGGAACGGTGCGCCGAAGCGATATCGATCTCGTAGTCGATGCCGAAACCATCGAGCGCCTTGCCGGCCTCGCGCATGATCTCCAAGTCGGAATCCGAACCCATCACGATTGCCACCTTCGGCTTGCTGGTCATCACTTCGATTTCTCCAGTAGGTCCCGGCATACGCAACGGCGTTGATGTTACTTGCGCTGCAGCGCCCGAGCCGCGATGTCGTGGCGGTAGTACACGCCGTCGAAGTGGATTTTTCCGGCCGCAGCGTACGCCCGTTCCACGGCTTCGGCCAGGTCCTTGCCGCGAGCGCAGACGTTCAGGACGCGCCCGCCGGCGGTAAAAAACCTGCCATCACGCTGCGCCGTGCCGGCATGGAATACGTGTACGCCTTCGATGCGCGCCGCTTCATCCAAACCGTAAATTTCCTTTCCGGTTTCGTAATCACCCGGATAACCGGCTGAGGCCAGTACGACGCATGCAGACGAATCATTGGACCAGCGGAAATCGCCATCGCTGACGCGCCGCTCGATGGAGGCGATGAACGCGCCCAGCAAGTCACTTTCGAGGCGCATCAGAATCGGCTGGGTCTCGGGATCGCCGAAGCGCGCGTTGAACTCGAGCACGATGGGGCCGCGGGCGGTGATGATCAGGCCGCAGTAGAGGATTCCCCTGTACTCCGCGCCCTCCTCTCGCATGCCGTCGATGACTGGGCGTGCGATATGGGTGAGGAGCCAATCGCGCATGGCGTCGTCAACCAATGCAGGCGTGGAATAGGCGCCCATACCGCCGGTATTGGGGCCGGTGTCGCCCTCGCCCAGGCGCTTGTGGTCCTGCGCGGCGGCCAGCGGCACTACCCGCTCGCCATCGCTGAGCACCAGGAACGAAACTTCCTCGCCTTCGAGAAATTCTTCCAGCACCACGCGTCCGCCGGCTTCGCCGACCACGCGTCCGGCCAACATCTCGGATGCGACCGTGAGCGCCTCATCGCTCGTGGCGGCGATCACGACTCCTTTGCCCGCGGCGAGACCGTCGGCCTTCACCACCACCGGCGGGTGGAAGTGCGGCAGCGCTTCTTGGACCTGTTCCGGAGATGCGCAAATTGCGAAGTGCGCCGTGGGAATGCGGTGGCGGCGCATGAAGTCCTTGGCAAAACCCTTGCTCGATTCCAGCCGTGCGGCGGCGGCGGTGGGACCGAAGATGCGCAAGCTGCGCCGCTCGAATTCGTCCACCACTCCGGCGGCGAGTGGAACTTCCGGGCCGACGACGGTCAGATCGGGCTGTATGCGATTGGCAACTTCGAGCAGTGATTCCACGCTGCGCACGTCAACCGGAATGCATTCGGCGTCGGCGCAGATGCCGCCGTTGCCGGGCGCGCAGAACAGTTGGCGGACCCGCGGCGATTGCCGCAGCTTCCACACCAGGGCGTGCTCGCGCCCCCCGCTACCGATGACGAGAACTTTCATCCCGGCAGCAAGATTACAGGTTCCACGTTTCATGTTTCAAGTTTCCATCCGGGCCACGTCATTTCGCTCAAGAACGAGAAGCGGATATCTGCGCATGAAACTCGAAAACGTGAAAGACGGGACTTCCGATTAAATTAACTATAGTTAATCAACTGTGTATAATCCAGGTTGCGATGATCACGGTATCCAAAGAGGACTATCTCAAGGCAATCCTGGAAGCCGAGAGCGAAGGTGAGGCGGTGATCTCCGCGACGCTTGCGCACTGGCTCTCGGTTTCGGCGCCGGCGGTAACGATGGCGTTGCGGCGCCTGAAGCGCGACGGCCTGGTGGCGGTATCGGTGGAAGGCCGCGTCCATCTCACCGGCGAGGGCCGCGAGATTGCGCGCCGCCTCACCGTCCGCCATCACCTCATCGAGCGCATGCTGCACGAGATCTTCGGTATGGAGTGGACCAAGGTCCATGAAGAGGCGGAGCGGCTGGAGCATGCGGTGTCGTCGGATTTCGAGTCTCGATTGCTGAAAAAGCTTGGCCGGGGCGGTGTTTGCCCGCATGGCAACCTGATGACGCCGGAGAGCGCAGCGAGCCGCCGCCGCCGCGGGCTGGTCCCGCTGGCCCAGGCGGAGCCGGGAAAGAGCTACGTGGTGCGCAGCGTGTACGAGCGCGATCCGCGGCTGCTGGAGTTCCTGGATGGCCGCGGGGTAAAGCCAGGAGAACGCATCCGCCTGCTCGGCCGCAATTACGACCAGACGCTCACCATCGCCACCAAACGGGGCGAAGTCCCGCTCGGCAACGCGGCAGCGGAAAAGGTCTGGGTGTCGGCCGACCGGCCGGCCCGGGCCGCAACGCATTAACCAGGGTTTATTGATCGATGCAAAGTACGGCTAAGGAGCGGATGGCAAAAAACGTTTCCCAAGACGAGCACGTTTCCCTGGAGGGTTTCCACGGTACCGTCGACGTGCCGCACGTTCAATCCGGTTTCTGGGGACAATGGCGGGCTTTTGTCGGGCCCGCCATCCTGGTGAGCGTTGGCTATATGGACCCCGGCAATTGGGGAACGGACCTGCAGGCCGGAGCACGGTTCCAGTACGGCCTGCTGTGGGTGGTGGGGCTGGCCAGCGTGATGGCGATCTTTATGCAGGTCATGTCTGCCCGCCTGGGGGTGGTGACGGGAAAGGACCTCGCCCAATGCTGCCGCGATTGGTATCCCCGGTGGACGCGCTGGCCCAACTGGCTGCTCAGCGAAGTGGCAATTGCGGCATGCGACCTGGCGGAGGTGCTCGGAAGCGCGGTCGCACTCAACCTGCTATTCCACATCCCGCTGTTCTGGGCGGTCATCATCACGGGCCTGGACGTGCTCCTGCTGCTCACCTTGCAGCAGTTTGGAATGCGCACGATCGAGGCCGTAATCCTGCTGCTGATCGCGACCATCGGGGTCTGTTACTTCATCGAGATTTTTGTTCTCCCGCAGACCCAGCCGAGCTTCCTGGAGATGGGCCGGGCGCTGTTGTCACCGGGACTTCGTCAAGCAGGCATGTTGTATGTCGCCATCGGAATCATCGGCGCGACCGTGATGCCGCACAATTTGTACCTGCACTCGGCCCTGGTGCAGAGCCGCAAGCTGCAGCAGGACGAGCCATCCATCCGCCGCGCGATCCACTTCAACACCATCGACTCCACCGCCGCACTCACGATCGCCTTCTTCGTCAACGCCGCCATCCTGGTGCTGGCGGCGACGGTGTTCTTTGGCAAGGAAAGCGTGGTGGCGTCAGGCGGGCAGGTGGTCCACTTCAGCCCCGCCAGCGATTGGATCCGGGTCGCCTACCTGACCCTGTCGCCGTTACTTGGAACGACCGTCGCCAGTACGCTGTTTGCGGTGGCGCTGCTGGCGAGCGGACAAAGCAGCACCATCACCGGCACGCTGGCCGGGCAAGTAGTGATGGAAGGGTTCATGCACTGGCGGATCAAGCCCTGGGTGCGGCGGATTATCACACGCACGCTGGCCATCCTGCCGGCAGTCTTTGTTATCGGGCTGCGGGGCGATGGCAGCGTTACCGATCTGCTGACGCTCAGCCAGGTGCTGCTAGCGCTCCAGCTTCCATTCGCCATGTTTCCGCTGTTGCACTTCACCAGTTCGCGCAAGCGTATGGGGGCGTGGAAGAATGGGTGGTTCCTGCTCGCCGCGGGTTGGACGAGCGGAATCCTGATTACCGCGATGGACATTTACGGGCTACCGGATTCGCTCAAAGCTGCATGGCAGATCATCACCGGCGCATGAGCGCCGAGGATAGAAACGGCACAACCATGTACGACACCATTCTCGTGACCCTGGACGGAACGCCAACCGACCGCGCCATCGTCGAACACATCAAGCAGCTTGCCAAACTCGCGCACAGCCGCCTGGTATTGCTGCATGTGGCGGACGGCTGGGCCGCCAGGACTTACGGTCCGGACGCGGTCAGCGCCGAGATCGCCGAAGACACGGCGTATCTGCAAAACGTGAAAGCCGAGTTTCAGGCGGCCGGGATTCCCACCGAAGCCGAACTGGCATATGGCGAGCCGGACACGGAAATCATTCGATGGGTCGAAAAAAAGGGGTGCGACCTGGTGGCGATGAGCACGCACGGACACCGTTTTCTCGCCGACCTGTTTCTCGGCACGACCGCCACCCGGGTCCAACATAGGATCAGGGTGCCCGTTCTGCTGCTCCGGGCAAAGTGACAACTTGCCCGAAACGCCACTCCAGTGGCTGTTTCTCCGTGTAGATTCGCTAGAAAGCCGTTGACTTTCCCAAAATGGGAGAGCCTAATAGCGCCCATTCCCGCGGGTGGGGTGCCCGCCATATCCCTCCAGGAGAGAGCACGAATGAACAAAGGCCACCTGATTGACCGTATTTCCTCTGCGTCCCGCTGCAACAAGACCCAAGCTGCCGTCGCCATTGAGACCATGGTAGGCAGCATCACCAGCTCTCTGAAAAAGGGCGAGCGGGTCACCATCGTCGGATTCGGGACCTTCAACGTGTCGCAGCGCAAGGCACGCAACGGACGCAACCCGCAGACGGGTGCGCCGATCAAGATTGCCGCTCGCCGGGTGGCGAAGTTCACGCCCGGAATCGAGCTGAAAAAGGCGGTATCGCGAGGCAAATAAAGAGCGCGCAGTTGGGCGCGGAGATCAGGCGGCAGCGACCCTGCCGCCTATTTCTTTGGACAGCGCCAAGGTGACTTGGGACGGACAACGCCGGCCCCCGGTTGCCGATTCCCGCCTTTTTCCCGTAAAATAACCTTTTGCGAAAGGAAGTCGGAAGTTTCATGAAGGCAGCCATCCATCCCAACTACCGCGAAGTGAAAGTGCACTGCGCCTGCGGCAACAGTTTTGTGACCCGGTCCACCAGCCGGGAAGACATCAACGTGGAAATCTGCTCCGCGTGCCACCCGTTCTTTACCGGCAAACAGAAGCTGATGGACACCGCCGGCCGCATCGAGCGTTTCCGCCGCAAGTATGCCAAAGTCGAAGCCGACAAAACGGAAGCGGCCAAAGCAGAAGCCGCCAAACTGGAAGCCGCCAAGAAATAGGTTTGTAAACCCATTGGATGAAAGGCCCTCGCCTCGCGCGAGGGCTTTTTCTTGGCCGTGATCGAATCACGTAGAATAGTGACGTGCGGAAATACTGGGAACATCCCGTCGTGGACGCGAATGGGCGTCTGGAAGCTCCCGTGCCGGCGAGCTTTTCGCTGGGCCCGGTGCCGCTCGCCCCGGCGACGGTGCTGGCTCCCATGGCGGGCGTGACCGACACGGTGTTCCGCCGCTTCATCCGCAACCTGGGCGGCTGCGGGCTGATCATGACCGAATTCACCTCCGCCGACGGCATGTTGCGCGACAAGAAAATGCGCGGCCGCTACCTGCACTTCTACGAGGACGAGCACCCGATCTCGGCGCAACTGTTCGGCAGCGATCCCAAGACCCTGTTCGACGCGGCGCGCATGATCGAAGACCTCGGCTTCGACCTGATCGACCTGAACCTGGGCTGCCCGGCGAGGAAGGTCGTGAAGTGCAACGGAGGTTCGGGCCTGCTGCGCGACTTGCCGCTGATCGGGAAGATTTTCGAGTCGGTGCGCGCGGCGGTGAAGCTGCCGTTCACGGTGAAGTTCCGCGCCGGATGGAGCGATAAAGAAGTGGTTTGCGTGGACTTGGCGAAATTGGCAGAGAGCTGCGGACTGCAAGGCGTGGCGCTGCATGCGCGCACGCGGGAGCAGGGCTACGCGGGCGAAGCGCGATGGGGCTGGATCGCCGAGATCAAGGACGCCGTCAAAATCCCCGTCATCGGCAACGGCGACATCCGCACCCCGCAGGACGCTTGCGCCATGGTTGCGGCCACCAAGTGCGACGCCGTGATGATCGGGCGCGCCGCCGCCAGCAATCCGTGGATCTTCCGGCAGATCGCGCAGTACGTCGAAACCGGCGCCTACGAGGAAGCCAGCGAACGCGACCGCTACGAATTGATCCGCACCTACTTCCAGATGCTCGTGGACGAAGAAGGGTATGGCATCGTGGGGAAGATGAAGCAGTTCACCTCGTGGTTTACGCACGGCGTGCGCAACGGCAGCGGATTGCGCAAGGCCGTGTACGAGTCCAACGACGGGCGCGAGATCATCCAGCGGGTGGACCAATTCTTTGCGGCGTCGCTGAACGCTGTCGCCTGAGGATATTTCGGCAAATCAGAAAATGGCGAAACCCATCGTCATCGTCGATATCGACGGAACCGTTGCCGACGTGCGCCACCGCCTGCACCACATCCACTCCGGCCGCAAGAAGGATTGGAAGGCGTTCTTCGAAGCGATGGACCACGACACGCCCATCGCGTTCGTCATTCGCTGGGTGCACGAACTGGAAAAGGACCACGAAATCGTGGTTGTTACCGGACGCCCCGAACACTACCGCAAGCGCACCGAAAAGTGGCTGCAGGACCATGGCATTCGCTACGCGCGGCTGTGCATGCGTCCGGACGGCGATCACCGGCCCGACTACACGGTAAAAGCCGAATTCCTGCGCGAGTTTCCGAAGGGCAGCATTGCATTCGCAATCGACGACCGGGAGCCGGTCTGCAAGATGTGGAAGCAGAACGGAATCCGCTGCTTCCAACTCGCCAGCGACGAAGCCGACCAGCAGGTGAACGAGCTGTATCGGCAGAAGGGCTAGTCGTGATACCGCCGCTCGCCCGCCGGAATTGCGACCGGCATCCGATTTTGTTTGGGCGGCAACGGACACGTCGCGTACGGCGTATAGGCGCACGGCGGATTTTCCATCCGATTGAAATCCAGGAGCAATTCGCCGGGTTTATCCAAACCGTTGCTGGGCAGACCGGTGTAGAGGAACCGGCCGGCGCCATACGTGGTGGTTTGGCTGGTGGTGTCGCGGAGGATGAAAAACAACGCCTTCGCGTCCGGAGTTTCCAGCACCGGCTCGATGCGGATGGTCTTACCGTCCAGCGTAAATTCCGCGGCGCCGGGTGACGGCTGCGGCAGCGTCGTTCCGAGCACGGTCGGCACATTGAGCATCTTCGGCGGTACATATGGAATCCAGCGCGCCTTGATGCGGTACTTCGGGTCGGGCTCGTACCAGTGAAGCCCGCCGAAGTTCGTGCGGGTGGGCGCGGTCACATCCCAGATGCGCAGCGCGTAGCGGTCACCGCGATGAAGGACGATCAAGCTCATGGGACCCGTCGACACCTTGGAACGCGGTGGCTGATCATCGGCACGCAGTGGCTGTTCCTGCGCGAGCTTCCCATCTACGAGCACCTCTTTGGGGAAGCCACCCTGCGGAGCGCGCAGCGTGACCTTTCCTTTTTCGAAATGAATCACACCCACGCGCGCCGGGACCTTGGCTTTAATCCGGATGTCGTTGCTCTTGTCGGCGCCGAAGCTGTTATCGCCTTCCTTGAGCCACTCCAGCCCGATCAACGACAGCCAGTTCTCCGGCTTTTGCAGGTCCGCGGCGTGATCGGCCCGCCACTTCAGCAAGTCTTCACGCCAGGCGCGATCAACGGTTTGCGCCATTGCACTTGCGGCGGAGAAGATCAGGACCAGTGCGGTGAGCAGAGACTTGGACCTTGAGGACAACATGAAAGTACAGATTCGCTGAACGCTTTCAGGTTGCAAAACAGATTAGCCGCCGATCTGCGTCAGCAGTTCGTCCGCGTATCTCGGCGCGACCTTCTTCTTCTCGTCGTACTGCAAATACGCAAACGGGTGCTGGCGGTCGTGGGTGAATACGACGAGCCATTTCTCGGGAATAGCTTCGGCGTAAAAGCGCTTACGGCTCTCGATCGTCTCCAGCGGGTAGAGGTCGTATGCCATCACCCACGTCAGATCGGTGTGCGCCGTAGTGGGGATCAAGTCGCCGATGTAGCAGGCGGTCTGGCCGCCACTGCGGATGATGACGCCCTGCATGCTCTTGGTGTGGCCGGGATAGAGGCGCACGGAGATGCCGGGAACGATGTCGGCGTCTCCGTTCAGCAGCGTCATCTGGCCGGAATCGATGAGCGGATCGTAGTTCTCCGAAATGTAGCTGATGCGGTCGCGCTCGAGCTGACGGTGGCCGTGATCCACCTCGACGTGCTGCGCGTAGTAGCGCGCGTTCGGAAACGTCGGAACGGCGTGGCCGTTTTCCATGTACGTGTTCCAGCCGCAGTGGTCAAAGTGCAAGTGGGTATTGATGACGATGTCGATGGATGCGGGATCGACTCCACCGGCGCGCAGGTTTTCGAGCAGGCGAGGAGTATGACCGTAAATCGACTGCATCTTGGGCGAAAGCTTGGGGCCGATCCCGGTTTCGACGATGACATTCTGCTTGCCGGTGCGGATGAGCAGCGTGTTCAGGCCGAGGACGATCCGGTTCTGCTCGTCGGGCGGCATTTTCTTTTCCCAGAGCGGCTGGGGCACGACGCCGAACATCGCCCCGCCATCGAGGAAATAGGTGCCGTCGGAAAAAATGCTGAGTTCAAATTCGCCGAAAGGAATTGCCATCTCCGAACTCCTCGTAACAGGCAAGAGTTTATTGAAACACAGAGGCACAGAGGCACAGAGGGAACGAATACTCCTCCGTGTCTCCGTGCCTCTGTGTAAACCAGCGTCTCAGCTCAGACGACCGCCGCTCTCCCTTGGCCGCGGAATTCGGCGGCGGCGTTGGGTGAGAGCAGCACCCACAATGTGTAGACGCCAATCGCGGTCCCAAAGGGGATACTAAGCAGGGAAATGCAAGCGACCACGATGGCCAGCATGCGCGACCATTCGGCGCGCTGCAGGATGCCGATGCCCGCCGCGATCCCGGCCAGGGCCTTTGCCAGCAGCATCACGCCGATGAACATCATCAGCGGATGAAGGAAGCCGAGCACAACCTCGGGTGGCGGTCCGCCCGAAGGTGGTTGGGCCCGAATGATTGCCGGCAGTATCGTGCGGAGCACCATCATTAAGGCGAGCGAGATCATCACCAGCAAAGCGGAGTAGGCGATCCACAGAATGCCGAGCATCTGGGCGTGGCGGGCGACGCGGCTCGAACCGGGTGCCGTCCCGCCAACAACCGCTTTGCCGCAGCGCTGGCAAAACGACTGTCCTTCCTGAAGGGGAACTCCACAAGAATCGCAATACATAGAAATGTCTCCCAAAATTGCGGACATTAGAACATACGGAAGGGAGAGGAAAAAGGTTGCAACAGACAGTTGAGGAAGGAAAAGGAACGGGGGCAGCGCGCGGCTGCCCCGCAACTCAAGTGGAATTACGAGAAGATCGCCGCTATGCCAACACCAAGAGCAATCAGGAAAACCCACCACCCAGCCATGATCGCGAACGCAGTCGAGCGCTTCACCTTGGTTACGCAGGAGAATCCGATGGCAACCAGGATGAGCGACCAGATGCCGATCACATCGAGCGAAGACAGAAGCGCGTAGGCCGTCATGTGCCCGGCGGGGTCAATGAGAAATCCCGGGTTGGTCGCAACCGGGTTCTGGAGAATGAAGTTTTCCGGATCAAACGACGGCAGGAACATGACCCCAATTGCAAACAGCTCCTTCAACATGTTAGGTAAACTTGCGAACGCCACGATCGCCATGGACTGCTTGAATGTGGCTTCTGCGCCCGCGCCGAAGTTAAAGGTCCCCATCAGAATGGCGGCGACAATCACAAGCAGGAGCAGCGTGGTGACCGGAGCGGCATAGGAAATCACCTTACGGATCGTGGCCTGTATGCGCATCGCGTTTGCCTTTTGCTCAGGGGGAAGCTTGTCGATCTTCTCCACCTGCGCAGGGACCATCTTGAAGGTGTTTTGCACCACTTGGTCATAGCCCACGCGCTTGCCGACGGTAAAGGCAAACGCCAGCGAAACCAGCGACAGCACCAGCCACGGCACCCACCAGCTCGCGTTGCGGCGGATGTCGGTGAACGTCTTGCTGGGCGCGACGAATGTGTTAATCAGGCGCGCGCCTTCGCTCAATCCAGGCTGCGCATCAGGCACAACGGCAGGCGTAGACATAAGATGACTCCAGATGTTTCAAAATTCGCGGGAATTCTAGCAAGGATTACGGACAAAGATTGTAAAAAGACGCAGGGTCAGTCGGCCGGCACGCGTGCCGGGGCCCGTTTTTCGAAGACGAATAATGCGATTCCGCCCAGAACGGCAATGGCCGAGATCGCCAGGCGAAGCGTGATTCGTTCGCCAAGGATGGCGATCCCGGCGAGCGCGGCGATCGCCGGCACGCTCAGTTGCACGACCGCTGCGCGCGTCGCCGTAAGACCGCGGAGCGCGGCGTACCAGATTGCGTAACCCAGCCCGGAGGCCAATGCGCCGGAGAGCACGGCGTAGGCTACTCCCGCAAGATCGAGCCGGGTCGTTCGTAGAAAGATCAATGAAACCGCGATGGCAAGAGGCACAGCGCGAAGGAAGTTTCCGGCGGTAGTGGCGAACGGGTCAGAGCTGCGGCGGCCCAGCAGCGAGTAAACGCCCCAGCACACACCGGCGCCGGCCATGAGCAGCGCACCCATCAGCGGCGGGGCAGAAATGCCGGGCAATACCAGGACGACGAGACCCGCGACGGCCATGACGAATCCGGCCACCTGGGCGGCATTCATGCGCTCACCAGCCAGGAATCCGCGCACGATCATGGTGGCCTGTACCGCTCCGAACAGAAGCAGGGCTCCGGTCCCTACGGGCAGCGAGACGTAAGCGAACGAGAAGGCGGCAGCATAGCCAAGCAGGGCGGCGGCGGAAATCCAGTTGCCGGCGCGGCCGCTCTTGTGTCCGGCAAGGGAAGCGAGGACCCAGAGCATCAGCGCGCCGGAGACGATGCGGATGAGCGTGAAGCTGGCCGGGTCGATGCTGGTGCGCTGGAGCGCCATCCGACAGAGGACGGAGTTGGCGGCGAAGGCGAGCATGGTGATCGAGGTCAGGATCCAGGTCGAGGGTGACTTCAAAGCGCCTCCGGAAACACAGGTCGCGGGATATTGTGCATTACGGAAGACATCGGTAATCGGAAATCTCTCAAGCGCTGACGAAAACGGCGGCGCCGGCCTTTTGGGACGCGTACCTGAAGAACGACGAGAAGGCGAAGCAGTTCCTGGCCGGCGGAGCGCTGGAAAAATCGTGCGACGGCGCGGCCTACCTGCAGAAGAAATGACTACTCGAACAGCGATGGCTGCTGCAGGCCGACGGTAATCCTGCGGCCGGTGCGCGTGGCCGGCCCGAATCCGGGCGGCAGTTTTTCGGGTGTGCTACCTCCGCGCGTGTTGCCGGTGCGCTGTTCCGCACGCACGATTCCCGCCTTCCGCCAACGCTCGACCGCAGGGTCGAGGTGCAGCATGCAGAGGTCTTCGAAGGTAATAACGTTGGCTGCGACCTGGTAGTCGTGACGGCAGTCTTTCACGCGGTCGGTGACCACAAGATGGAAATGCAACGCTTCCATCTCGATCAGGTCGAGCTTAGAAACTTCTTCGTCGAGCGTGGCGACGAAGAACGTATGCGGCTTGCTGGAATCGGAGACCATCTGGCGCCAGCGATCGCGCACATTCTTCTTCACGCTGAAAACAATGCAATCGCCGGGATTGCGGCGGAACTGCTCGATCGAAGGAAGAATGAAATCGGGTTGCCCGCGCAGGACGGCGTGCGCCGCGCCGGCGTAAGCGGTCGCGACCAGCCTGCAAACGAGAAGTTCGAAGGTCTTGACGACGTGCGGATGGCGCGCCTGCCCGAGGCTAACGAAGAACTTGTCGAGCGACTGGAAGTTGTCGGCGAGGATGCCGACGAACTCGTCGGCGGTGGCGCGTTCCCCGACCATCGGCAGCAGCACGTTGAAGAAGGCGGCCTTGGCGGCGTGGCGCTGGGCGTCCAGATAGCGTTCCTGCGCGGCCAGCATCGCGGTGTCGGCGATGACACTGAAGTGCGCCTTCATCCACGCGACGTCGGACCCGCGGTCGGAAAGGCACTGTTCAACGGCGAATTCTGCGATTGCGACTGCGCCGGGCATCCGGTCCACAAAGGCCCGGTGCAACTCTCCCTCGACGTGCTGAACAGCTTCAGTGGCCATGTAGTGCGCGGAGCCGAACACCCCCGAGCAAGGGGTTATATCCGATTGCAATATAGCCGCACGCGCATGGAGGTGGAGGCAATTCTTTGCCCACAAGGGTTAACTCGGTAGATGCCCGCTATCCATGGAAACGAAGCCCGAAATGGCCTCAACCGCTGGGAGTGCTTGCCTTAGGTCGAGAGGACGTGCATCATGTGTGGCACATTCAGGGACGCATATTGCCCCGATCCGCAGGTGCACCGGGTTAGCCGTGGACTGTCCCGGTGCAGTGTGTGAAAGGGCAGGGCGGACGGGGTAATTCCCGGTTCACGCGGGAGCGAGATGGGAACACCAAAATTCACGCAGGTGATGAAGGCTTCGCTGCTCAAGCCCGAGTTGATGGCGGAGCTCGACAAGTTCCGGCGTGAAATCACGGTGCTGTTCACCGACATCCGCGGCTCCACCGCGTACTTCGAAAAGCACGGCGACATCATGGGCGTGATGATGGTGCACCAGTGCACGGAAGTGCTGCGCAACCAGATCGAGAAGCACCCGGGCGGAAGGTTCATCAAGACGATCGGCGATGCGGTGATGGCCACCTTCGAGGACGCCACTACGGCGGTGCAGTGCGCCGTCGCCATGCAGACGGCACTGAAGGAACACAACACCACGCGGCTCGCCGACGATCCCATCGCCATCCGAATTGGCCTGAACTTCGGGCCGGGCATCGTGAAGACCGACGACGTCTTCGGCGACGTGGTCAACGTGGCCTCGCGCGTTGAAAGCGTGGCGCAGGCGGACCAGATCATTATTTCTGCGACGGTGAATCAGAAGGTCACTGGGGCGCCGTTCCAGATCAACTTCCTGGGCAAGTTCGCCCTCAAGGGCAAGGAAGGACCGAGCGACTTGTTCGAAGTGATCTGGGACGAGTCCAAGGTGAACAAGCCGCTGGCGTCACACACAATGATGGCCGCCGGCTCCGGCTTTCAGCTTCCCACCTTCAAGTTGCAGCACATGGTCCCGGGCGGTACGCCGCAGGAATGGGTGGTGAAGTCGAAGCCGTTCATCATTGGGCAGGGCAGCGGCGACATCCTGTTTCCGAACGATGCTCGCATGGCGCCGCAGCATGCGCGCCTGACCGCCGCCACCGGGCAGCTTTGCGTGGAGGACCTGAGCGACCGCGGCATTTTCGTGCGCCTGGTGGCCACGCACACGCTGCAGAGCCGCGACATCATCCTCGTGGGCATGCAGATGATGAAGTTCATGGAACGTTCGGACGAGCTCGCCGCCGCCGCCCATTCCGGGACGGCGTTGATGAACCTGGCTGCCGCGCTGAATGCGCCGCCGGCGGAATTCATCGGAATCCGTCCTGACGGCAGCGAAACCGGCGCGCGCTATCCGCTCAAGCAGGAAGAGGTGACGTTCGGTCGCAGCGGGGCGACTTTCAGCTTCGAGAAGGATGAGTTCATGAGTCGCATCCACTGCAAGGTGTATCACCGCGGCGAGAACTTCTTCATCGAAGATTGCAGCCGGAACGGAACCTACCTGAAAGTGCAGGGAAAAGCGCCGGTGCCGCCGGGCTCGTCGCTGATCGTCGGCAGCCAGCTATTCCGGGTATCGCAAGAGTAGTTTCCATTCCAAGTTTCAGGATTCGCATGCAAGAGAGCGCACGCCAGCGGGAGTTTTTTCGTCCACTTCAGTCTCTCTTGACGCATGCGAGCTTGCAGGCACCCGGAGCACAAGAATCCGATTCAGTGAAAATCAAGGTTTCATCGTGGAAGTCGTCGTGCACAGTTCTTCGGATGATTACCTCGGTAATGTTATCGGGGCCCTCCGGCAGAGAACGCCACCCTTCGGATACAACATTGAAACCAAAGCGGTTCCGGAAGACAACGGGACGTCATTCTGTTGTCGGCCCGGGAACGGGCCCGAATGGAATTCCTTTGATTTTGGCGTAGGGCGATGATAGTTTTCGACCGTTACCTCTCCCAATGCCGCGCACTTTCGATCCTGGCACGAATGACAGGAGACGGTCGCACGAGATTTCGGCGACTTTGTGTGTTTCGGCAGTGCATCGTAGTGTGTGCGAACCATGTCGCGCGGGTGAAGAAGTTTGCTGTATAGGCTGATCAATGAATAGCGTTATGACCGTTGCGCAAGACTAGCGTCGGTCAGTTTTGGGATCGGACAGATGGGCTCAAATGTCGAGCAGAAAATCGGCAAGTACGAGATCCTCTCCAAGCTAGGCGAGGGTGGCATGGGAGTGGTCTATAAAGCCAAAGACCCTCTCATCGATCGCATCGTCGCCATCAAGATGATGACCGGCGCCTTTGCCGAGGAGAAGGAGGCCCGCGAGCGGTTCCTGCGAGAGGCGCGCGCCGTCGGCAGACTTCAGCACCCCAACATCGTCACCATCTACGAATTGGGTGTCGAAGGCAGCTCTCCTTACATGGTGATGGAGTTTTTGGAGGGTCAGGGTCTCGAAAGCGTTTTGTCAGCGCGCGTCGCGGTCACGCTGGTGCAAAAGCTCGAGTACATGGCGCAAATCTGCAACGCCCTGCATTATGCGCACGAGCACGACATCATCCATCGCGACGTAAAGCCCGCCAATGTCATCGTGATGAAGGGCGGCACGCAAGTTAAGCTGGTAGATTTCGGCATCGCCCGCGCCGGCAATTCCGGCATGACCCGCACCGGGTTCGCCATCGGTACCACGTCCTACATGTCTCCCGAGCAGATCGAGGCCAGCAAGACACTTGACCGCCGCAGCGACATTTTTTCCGCCGGCGTCATGATGTACGAGGTCTTGACCAACAATCTGCCATTCCCCGGCAACGAGCCCATCGCCATCGCCATCAAGATCCTTCGCGAGCCGTATCCCAAGCTCGCCGCCTATCTCGCGGAGTATCCGCCCGAGTTGGACGACATCATGGCGCGCGCCCTCGCCAAAGACCGGGAAGAGCGTTACTCCACCGCCGAGGAGTTCGCCTTCGATCTCTCGCGCCTGATCGACCAGCTCAAGCGCGCGATGGTGAGCCAGTACGTGGTCGAAGGCCGCGAATCGTTCGGCAAGAAGGACCTCACGCGTGCCAAGGAACTCCTCAGCTACGTGCTGAAGATTGATCCTTCCAACTCGGAAGCCCGGCAGTTGGTCTACGAGATCCAGAAGGTGGCGCAGGTGCAGCAGAAGGGCGAGCACCTGCGACAGATCAAGGCCTCTATCGAGGAGACGATCGGGCAACGGCAGTACGACGAGGCCCTCGTTTTCATTGAGCAGGCCCTCAAGCTCGACCAGAATAACGCCGAACTGCTCCAGCAGCGGGATCTGGTCGTCGCCGAACAGCAACGCCGCTCGGAAGTAAAGAAGCGCTTGAACCTGGCGCAGTCGGCGGAAGCCATGGGCGATTTCCGGCTCGCCCGCGAGCACGTGGAGAAGGCGCTCAGTCTCGATCCGACCGACACCCATGCGCGCATGGTCAAGTCCAACATCGAGCAGGCAATCGCCGAGCAGGAAAAGCAGAAGAAGATTCATGAGTTCATCGATGTGGCGAAGGCCGAGATGGCGGAGCGTCGCTTCACCTCGGCCCGCGAAGCCATCAAGAAAGCGGAAGCGCTGCAGCCGGATTCGCCGGAGATCCAGGCGCTCAAGAGCGCCGCCTATGCCAGCCACGAGCAAGAACTCAAGCGGCGCGAACTGGGGCAGTTGGCCAAGGAAATCCAGGGTATGCTCGCCGCCGAAGATCACGACTCGGCCCTGAAGGCGGTGAATTCGGCGTTGCAGCAGTATCCCAACGATGTCGACCTGCTTCAGTTGCGCGGCGTCGCCGAGCAGAAGCGCGAAGTGACCGGGCGCAAGCGCAAGATTGACGAGCAGATCGCGAAGGCAACGCGGCTCGTCAACGAGAACAAATCCGCCGAGGCGCTGAAGCTCATTCAGGGCGTTTCGCAGGAATTCCCGGAAGAAGAGCGGGTGCAGAAGTTCCTCGCCACCGTGGAAGAGAGCGCGGGGCGCGAGAAGACCGAAAAACTCAAAAAGGAGCACCTGAAAAAAGCCAAGGACGCGCTGGCCGCCAAGAACTACCAGGGCGCGATCGCCACTCTGGAAGCCGCGCGCATCGAGTTTCCCGCCTCCACTGAGATAGCCGAGTTACTGCAGTACGCGCGCGAACTGGTGCGCGAGCAGGAAGCGAAGAAGATCGCGGCAGAGCGGGAAGCGGCAGCAGAGTTGGCTGCCGCGTCCGCCGCAGCGGGGGCCGCAGCGGAGGCTGCAGCGGAGGCCGCAACGGCCCGCAAGAAAGCTGCCGAGCAGCGTCGCGAAGCTTCCCTGGCGAAGAGCGCCGCCGCGCCAGTGGAAGCGCCGCCCGCGAAAGCGCCCAAGGTCGAGCCGGTTGCTCCCCCGCCGCCGAGAGAAGCTCCCACACCAGCCAAAGCAGTTCCTGCGCCGCCCGCCAAAGCAGCGCCTGCCGCCGGCAGCTACGAAGAAACCGTCGTTCTCCCGCCTCCGACGAAAAAGCCTGAGGCGCCGGAGAAGCCCAAGAGACTGGAAAAGCGCGAGCATGTGGCGCCCGTCACCGCGCCTGCTCCGGCATCCTCCTCCGGCAAGTGGATCGGAATCGGCGCGGCTGTCGCCGTGGTTGTGATCGCCGTGGGATCGTATTTCGCGCTACACAAGTC
>Ga0097691_1000553_pt1 | contig 32036 bp, 26 predicted proteins | sample NGESurdeep072012_8_FD_72858 | JGI IMG/M metagenome (GOLD analysis project Ga0097691, IMG submission 72858) | Arctic peat soil microbial communities from Barrow, Alaska - NGEE Surface sample 210-1 deep-072012 | ecosystem: Environmental > Terrestrial > Soil > Wetlands > Peat ... | reverse complement strand
CAATCGGAACACCGTCACCGCCTGCAACTGCATCATCAACTCGAACCAGTTCAACGATTACGTGGTCGAGTGGACGCCGAGCACGATCACCATGATCTACAACGGGAAGACCTGCTTGGTTGATCATTGGAACCCGTCGTCTCCCGAGACTCAGCCCGAACCCTTCAACCAACCGTTCTTCATCAACCTGACGCAGGCGCTCGGTATCGGCACCAACAATTTCATTCCGGGGGTCACTCCGTTGCCAGCGACCACGGAGATCCAATACGTGCGGATCTGGACCAGCACGACGACCACGACCACAACCACGACTCCAGCGCCAGCGCCGGTGAGCTGTACCCCAGCGAGCGAACACCCGACAGGACAGCCGACCGCGATGGCCGCCATGCGGGCAGCAAACGGCTGCCCCGGCTACTGGATCGTGAACGCCGGGGGCAACGTCTATACGTTCGGCAATGCCCCCTACCTGGGTGGCATAAATGGCAGTGTGCCCTCTCCGGTGATCGACGTCATCGCCACCCCAGACGGGAAGGGATATTGGCTGATCACCGCGAACGGCACAGTCCGGGCCTTCGGCGACGCCAGGTCGTTTGGCGACATGAGCGGCCATCAGCTCAACGGGCAGATCATCGCCATGGCCACCACCCCTGATGGCAAGGGGTACTGGCTGGTCGGAAGCGACGGTGGCATCTTCAGCTTCGGAGACGCCCAGTTCTACGGATCAACCGGTGCCATGCGCCTCAACCGACCCGTCGTGGGTGTGGCGTCCACCCCTGATGGCAAGGGGTACTGGCTGGTGGCCAGTGACGGTGGGATCTTCAGTTTCGGCGACGCACCATTCCTCGGCTCCATGGGTGCCACCCCTCTCAACAAGCCGGTGGTGGGCATGACCGCCGACCCCGCCGGTCGGGGGTACCGCATGGTCGCTGCCGACGGTGGCATCTTCAGCTTCGGAGCACCGTTCTACGGAAGCCTGGGCGCCAACCCTCCGAGTGCACCGATCATCGGCATGGCCCCCTCCACCGACGGCAACGGCTATTACATGCTCGGTTCGCCGGGCAGCGTGTACAGCTTCGGCGACGCCCCCTACCTTGGGGGCGCATCGTGAGGCTCTCCCGCGATCAACTGATTCCTTTCAAGGAGTCGGGCCAGCGACCCTCACCTTTTGCAGATGAAGGTCAGCTAACCCTCACATCGTCCGGGTGGGTGTCGCTGGTGTCAAGATCCGGTACCCGTGCGACATTCTGGTTCCGGTAGGTAGGCGACACTTTCGTGCGGGTTAGCCTCAATACCGTTTAGCTAGGGTGAACGAATGGTTGCCCGGGGTGGTGCGGTCGGCGGTGGCCAATCAGCATGCCAGGAGCTTGACGTGCCACTTGGGCATCTTGCGTTTGATGACATGAGGGTTCGATCGGCGTGGGCACATCGGGTTGATCCGCAGGAGGAGGCCCAGACGCGAGCGATGGCCCGACGCCAGGTGGCGCTGGTGGCGTAAGCATCCTGAGGGGGAAAGGTGTCCCGTTGGGCGACGGTATGACGAGCGATACGCAGTGCTGTGATGAAGGAGACTCTGTCGGGATCCTCGTCTGCATAGGTGGGGCGCCTTCCCACATCAGGGTGCGGATGGCGTAGTGACAGCACAGGTGTCCCCAGATCTCTTGATGGACGAGCTCGGGTGACTTCGAGCGCAGCACGGTCCGGGGGGTCCTCGCTGGTGGGTTTTCAACTCGTCAAAGGCCGACTCGATCTCCCACCGCTGTCCGTAGGCGAGGGCAAGCTCCTCGGCCGAGGCTTCTGTGGGATCGAGGATGGTGGTCAGAAGCCGGTAAGTCTCGTGGTCACCTCGACCATCGTCGATGCTGTAGTCGACCACCCGCACCACCAACGGCGATGCCTTCCGTCCCTCGTTTCCCAGTCAGGGTGACCTCGGCCAGCCAGGATCCGTCGGGAAGGGTCTCACTGTGGTGGGGTTTGAGGTTCGACTTCACTCGCCACAGAAGATCGGCCCCGGTCGAAAAAGCCTGTTGCCACAGGCGAAACCCGTAGAAGCCGCGATCAGCGAGGAGCACCATCCCCGGTTGGAGGCGACCGACAAGTTGGCGGGAGAGCTCGATCTCCGAGGTCGTGTAGGGGCCGACGACAGCGTCGAAGATGGAGTGGGTGCCACACTCGGCGAGCGCTACGACGCGGGCCTGGGGGAACGCCGCCTGTTTGCCGTTGCTCACCCCTGGTCGGCCGAAGAACGAGGCGTTCTCTTCGTTGTCGGCGACATCGAGGCAGGTTCCGTCGATCGCCATGAGGCGTCGGCCAACCAGCCACGAACCTGGCGCATCCGGTGTCGCCAGAGGCCGGGCCACACGGACGAACAGCTCGCGTACCGGTTCTGCGCCGAGCCGGGCCCGGGCCTGGAAGATCGCCGACTTCGACGCGCTGACCACGACTCGGACCACCTCGACGACCACGACAAGCCGTCGGTCAGCTGGGCGAGCACGTCCTCGTAGGAGCCTTCCGAGTACAACGCCATCCCGATGGCGAACTACGCCATCACCCTTGCCGGCAACGAGCGGTTCCGCTGCTCGGTTCGCCCCACCCCAGCGATCACTTCGTCCACCAGGTCCGGTGGGAACACCTTGGTCAACAAGCCAACGGACACCAAGTCCGACAGACGGCGGTCCGAGACCGGCTTCACCCATCCAGCACGAGGCAACCACCCGAACTACATCATTGTGATGCCAACTAGACGACAGTGCGACTACGCGGGGGAGATCACCAGGCAACCGTTGTGGCCGCCGAACCCAAATGAGTTGGACAGCACAGCACCCGGCTCCCAGGGCCGGGCCTCGCCGGCCACGATGTCGAGGTGGATGTCAGGGTCTGGCTCTTCGTACCCGCTGGTAGGCGGGATCAGGCGCCGGCCGATACTCAAGACCGCGGCGACGGCTTCGATGGCACCGGCTGCACCCAGGCCGTGACCGGTGATGCCCTTGGTGGATGTGACGGGCGGGGCATCGCCACCGAACACCTTGGTGATGGCGTCAGCCTCCGCCCGGTCGTTGAGGGGGGTCGATGTTCCGTGGGCGTTGATATGGCCGATGTCGCCGAGGGTCACTCCGGCATCCTCCATGGCCAGCACCATGCAGGCGGTGGCGCCCGCCCCTCCGGGAATGGGTGCCGTGATGTGGTGGGCATCGGCGGTGCTGGCCGACCCGGCCAGTTCGCCATAGATCCGGGCTCCCCGCGCCTCCGCGTGGTCCCACGCCTCCAGAACCAGGACCCCGGCCCCTTCGGTGATGACGAAGCCGTCCCGACGGATGTCGAATGGACGGGAGTTCCCCGATGTCGACAGGGCGGTCATGTTGGTAAAGGCGGCGATACCCACCTCGGTCATGGCCGCTTCAGCTCCGCCGCCGATGGCCACATCCAATCGCCCGGACGCCACCAGTCGGGCCGCGTACCCGATGCTGTGGGTGCCGGCCGCGCACGCGGTGGTGATGGATTCCGACGGCCCGTGCCAACCCGTCCGCATCGACACGTTGGCGGCACCGGCGTTGGCCATCATCATCGGTACCAGGCGGGGGGAGACCCGACGGGCCCCCTTCTCCCCGTAGACCAATACCTGGTTCTGCAACGATTCGAAACCACCGACTCCGGTCCCCATGATCACGCCGGCCCGGTCCGGATCGGCTCCCAGGTCGCCGGCGTCCTCGAGCGCCATCTCGGAAGCCGCCACGCTGAACTGGGCGAACCTGTCCACCTGTCGTACCTCTTTGGCGCTGAACCAACGCTCGGGGTCGAAGTCGGGAACCCGGCGCTCCCCTTCCGGGGCCGGACCGTTCAAGCCGGTCCACAGCGCCTCGGGTCCTACACCGCAGCACGACACCACCCCGATGCCGGTGATCGCCACCCGGCGCCCAGCAATGGGACCGTCAGGACCGAAGCCGAGCAGCATTAGAGCTTGGCGGTGATCAGGTCGAACGCCTGACCAATGGTCTCGATGCCGTCGAGTTCGGTCTCCTCGACGGAAACATCGAAGGACTCTTCGAGGGCCATGACCAACTCGACCAGATCGAGGCTGTCAGCGTCGAGATCTTCGGCGAACCGGGCCTCTTTGGTCACCTTGTCCGCCGGTACCTGCAGGACCTCTACCGCACACTCGCGGAACTTCTCAAATGCCTCTTCGTTGCTCACCGCATCGCTCCTTTATTTCGGGTCTTGTTGTCGATAGATGGGACTTCACATCCCCATGCCTAATCCGCCGTCGACCGGCACCACTGCTCCGGTGATGTATCCGGCTTCCTCGGAGGAGAGGAATCCGACCACCGCAGCGATCTCCTCGGGCCGGGCGATCCGGCCCAGCGGGACTTGTGATGCGAATGCCGTCTTACGCTCTTCTCCGAGTGCGGCGAGCATATCCGTCTCCACCAACCCGGGCGCAATGACATTGACGGTGATTGACCGGCTGGCGACCTCCCGGGCCAGAGATCGGGCCATTCCCACCAGGCCCGCCTTGGCCGCCGCGTAGTTGGCCTGGCCGGCAGATCCGATGAAGGCGCTGACCGACGACACGATGATGATTCGCCCCCGATGCTGTCGCACCATTTTAGCCACCGCCCGTTTGGTCACCCTAAACACCCCAGTCAGGTTGGTGTCGATGACATCGGACCACGATTCCTCGCTCATCCGCAGGACAAGCGTGTCACGGGTGATACCGGCGTTGGCCACCAGTACCTCTACCGGCCCCCATGCCTCTTCGATGGCCACATACGCCGCTTCTACCTGGGCCGGGTCGGTGACGTCGCAGGCCAAGGACAACACCCGGTCGGAGGGGCCGAGATCGTCCTCCACCGCGCCTGAACGTGAGGTGACGGCTACCCGGTCGCCCTGGGACAGGAACCACCGGGCGCAGGCCAAGCCAATCCCGCGTGATCCTCCGGTGATCAGGACGACTCTGCCGTCGGGACTGGCGTCATCGGCAGTCGGGGCCTCTGTCACCGGATCTCCTTGCCATGTCGGTCGCCGATGGATGCCGCCATTACGAAGTACCGCCGGCTGTCCGTATCCATGCCACCGGTTGGCCCTCACTCACCCGTTCGCCCCGCACCGCCAACCATCGCACCAGAATGCCTTCGAATGGCGTGCGCACGTCGGTCACCCCTCCCACGGTGCCCACCCGGTCGCCGACGGCCAGGAGCGATCCCGGCTCGGTACCGGCGCCACTTCCGGGCGCGGCGGTGGCGACCGCCAGAGCTGTCGTCTCCAGTGCGGCAAGTTGCACCTCGGGCTCGAACACTCCGGCTGACGGACTGACGATCACCCGCTCGGAGGTATAGAGATGCTCGCCCTGGTGGACCGGAGATTCGGCATTCCACACTTCGGGGCCGGCCACCGTGTCCATCAACTTGTCGAGATCGTCAGGAACGGCGACGGCGACGGCGCGCACGTCAGGGATGGTCCGGCGCACCAGACCGGTCAGCACCCCACCGGGACCGAGTTCGACGATGGCGGTGGCCCCTCGGCCAGCCAGGGTTTCGAGGCTCTGTCGCCACCTGACCGGGCTGCACAGTTGAGCCGACAGCAGATCCGGCCATTCGGCCGGGTCGGTATGGACACGGGAGTCCACGTTGGCCACGACCTGCACCTCGGGGGAGTGGAACTGAACAGATGCAAGGTTGTCGCGGAGACGGGCCCGGGCCGGAAGCATCATGGGAGTGTGGAATGCTCCCGACACCGGGATGGGGAGTACTTTGCGGGCCCCGAGTTCCTTGGCCCGCTCGCCGCCTTTGGCCACGCCTTCGGTGGTACCGGCGATCACCACCTGCCCGGGAGCGTTGAAATTGGCCACCCAGACATCGCCTTCCGCCCGCTGACAGGCGGATTCGGCGTCACCGTCGGCGATGCCGAGCAGGGCAGCCATGGTGCCCGGACGTTCGTCGGCCGCCAGTTGCATGGCGTTTCCGCGTTCAACCACCAGCCGGGTCCCGTCCGAGAATGAAAGTGCGCCCGACGCCACCAGGGCGCTGTACTCCCCGAGACTGTGACCGGCGCATGCTCCCGGGAACAGGCCCAGACGTTCGACCGCGTCCAGGACCACCATGCTCATCACGAAGGTTGCGAGTTGGGCGTTGGCGGTCAGGGTCAACTCTTCCATCGGGGCATCGAGCAAGAGGGCAGAAATATCCCGCCCGGCCAACTCCGATGCCTCGGTGGCCACTTCCCAGGAAGGGTGGTCGACCCAGGCGCGTCCCATTCCCGAACGCTGCGACCCCTGTCCGGGGAAGGTAAAGGCCAACACCTACGGGCTCCTCTCGGGTGTGTTCGAACCTTTCGACCACAACGGTGGGTCAAGTGTTACATGTCGGGGCCGAGTACTCCCGTGGTCACTGGTCACCACGGACGGTCTCTCGAGATCCCCTCGCGGTTCCTCGGACCCCCCAGCATCGGTGCCCGGGGCGGGACTCGAACCCGCACGCCCTTTCGGACAATGGATTTTGAGTCCATCGCGTCTGCCATTCCGCCACCCGGGCCAATGGCGGACCAGCATATATCGATGTCCGCAGGGCTCCGGGCCGGCGTGGCGGCAGGCTCGGGACGCCACAAAGCGCAAAACCGTAGGCTCCGACCGTGACGACTCGCACGGATACGGGCACCCGTCCCAACCGGGTGTTCTGATGGAAAGCAGCCACGACCCGGCGTCGGCATGGTCGAGCCTCGGAGACCGGACGGCGATCAGCCTCGATGCGATCGAGATCCGGTGGGTCGAGCTCCAACTCCGGAATCCAGTGCGTACCTCACGCGGGGTGCACGACCGCCGCCCGGTGATTCTGCTTCGCCTGATCGGCACCGACCCGAACGGAGCGGTGGAGGGATGGGGCGAGTGTGCCGCCCTCGCTGACACTACCTATGACGCCGAGGATGCCACCACATCATTCGCCACCCTCGAACAGATCCTCTGCCCGGCGCTTCTTTCGGTGACCGGCTCGGCAGGGAGGATGCCCTCGTTGGGTGAGTTCGCAGCCCTACGAACGGATGTAGCCGCCACCTCGCTGGCCGGTGCTGCCCTGGAGATGGCCGTCGCCGATACCCACCTCCGTTCGGAAGGCACCTCGTTTGCGGAGTTGTGCAGCGTCGGTTCCGATCCGGTCCCGGTCGGTGCGGTGGTCGGCGAGTGCCGCGACGCCACTGAGTTGGTCAACCGGGTGGACCGTTTGGTCGACGGGGGCTACCAACGAATCAAAATGAAGATCGGCCGCGGTTCGGACGTCGAGCCGATCGCCGCGGTTCGTAGGGCTCATCCAGGGTTGTTTCTTCAGGCGGACGCCAATGAGGACTACACCGAATCGGACATCGACCACCTGGCCGGTTTCGACCGGTTTGAGCTGGCCTGCCTCGAGCAGCCATTCCGCCGGGACGATCTTTCAGGTCATGCCCACCTGGCCCAGCGAATGGCCACGCCGATCTGCCTGGACGAGAGCCTGCACTCTGTGGACATGGTGGTGTCGGCCCTGGAGATGGAAGCATGTTCGGTGGTGTGCCTGAAGCCGGCCCGCCTCGGGGGCATCGGCCCGGCCCTCGAGGTGATCCGGGTCTGCTCGGCGGCGTCGGTGCCCCTGTGGATCGGCGGGATGTTCGAAACCGGATTTGCCCGGGCGGTAAACGTGGTGGTGGGTGCGGTGTCCGGATCTCCGTGGCCAGGGGACCTGAGCCCAGCACACTCCTATCTCCGGGAAGACCTGACTGCTCAGACAGCTCAGGTGGCGGGCCCCCTCACGGTCGTCCCAAGTCGGACGCCGGGAATGGGCCCGGCCCTTGACCAGGTGATGGTCGATCGTCACACCGTGAACATGGTGCGCCTCGAATCCATCCCCGGGTCCCATTTTGGCGACGGATGAACGTTTCGGTCCCGGCCGTGTCTACAATTGCCGATCCATGCATCGCTCAACCGTCGAACGTCGGCTCAAAGACGCCCACCAACGGCTGGCGCGCGCCCGCATTGAGCTTGCTGTGCTCGACGAGCAGTTTGCCGTGGTCAGCGATATTGCTGACGACACCCGCCTCAAAGCATTGGTGGCGGAAACGCCGATAGCCTCACGGGAACACGATGAGGCCAGTCGTCACGCCGCCGCCATGGGGCGGACCCGTGAGGCGCTACGGGCGTCCATCACCGAGCTCGAACAGCGGCAGAATGAGCTACTCGACCGACTGGTGGTCGGGCCCAGTTGAACGAGCCCATCATCGTTCCATTCCGAACGAGCAGTCTCACCGAGCAGGGGATCCCCTCGACAGGCAGGGGGAGAGGAGCAGTTGCACCATGAGCAGACGCGTGGTCATAGCTGAAGATGAAGCCATTATCCGACTCGATCTGAAGGAGATCCTTCAGGCCGAGGGCTATGACGTAGTGGGGGAGACCGGCCGTGGGGATGAGGCCGTGGAGCTGGTGCGCCAACACGTTCCCGATCTGGTGATCCTCGACGTGAAGATGCCCGGGATCGACGGATTGTCGGCAGCGCGGGCGGTCCGGGACCTGGGCCAGAAGGTGGCGGTCCTCGTGCTCACCGCCTTCAGTCAGCGGAACCTGATCGACGAGGCCCGCGATGCCGGCGTGGCCGCGTATCTGGTGAAACCGTTCCAACGCAGCCAGTTGGTCCCGGCCATCGACCAGGCCATGGCCCGGTGCCAACAGGAGTGGGCCATTAACGCCGAGACGCGGCCAGGGGAATCAGCCGACGGTGCCAGCACCGACAGCCCGACGTCCGCCGAGGACAAACTCGAAACCCGACGTATGGTGGACGGGGCCAAAGGGGTGTTGATGGAACAGTTCGGCATGACCGAGTCGGACGCGTTCGGATTCATCCAGAAGACGGCCATGCGGACCCGGGCACGGATGATCGACGTGGCCCGCCAAGTGCTCGAAGGATCGCTCGTCCCGTAGGAAGGGCGATCCCTCAGCTATGGCCAGTGCGAGCTCCACCACCAAGGGCAACGGCAGCCCACTTATCCTCCTGGACGGAATGTCGTTGGCCTTTCGGGCCTACTTTGCCCTCCCGCCCGATCTGGCCACCAGCGCCGGCGTCGTCACCAACGCAGTCCATGGTTTCGCCTCCATGTTGGTCAACCTGGTGCGGGACCACCGCCCATCGGGGCTGGCCGTCGCCTTCGATCTTCCGGGAGGCACCTTCCGAGACGATGTGGTCGACGATTACAAGGGGGGTCGGGCAGAGACTCCCGCAGATCTCGTCGCACAGTTCGACATGATCCGGGCCCTCCTCGGGTCCCTGGCCATCCCTGTCGTCGAAGCCGTCGGGTATGAGGCTGATGACGTCCTGGCCACGCTGGCCACGGAAGCCCGAGACCGATCACAGCCGGTGATCATCGTCACCGGCGATCGCGATGCATACCAGCTCGTCGAGGACCCCTTCATCCGGGTGTTGTACAACCGGCGCGGGGTGAGCGACTACGTCCTCTACGACGAGCTTGGCATCGAGGAGCGGACCGGGGTGAGGCCGCCGAAGTACCCGTTGTTGGCGGCCTTGCGAGGCGATCCGTCCGACAACCTGCCGGGTGTGCCCGGGGTGGGGGAGAAGACGGCGGCGAAACTGGTCAACGAGTACGGCGATCTCGATTCGCTCTATGCCCACCTCGACGCGTTGTCACCCAGGCTGAGGGAGAACCTGGCCGCCTATGTCGACCGGGTCCGGAAGAACGCCGAAGTGATCCCACTGATACGGAACGTCCCGCTGGAGATCAGCGTCGATGAGCTCGAGCTGGGCGGATGGGACACCGAGGTGGCCCGGGCCATGTTCGCCGAACTCGAGTTGCGAACGATATGGACCCGGTTCCAGACGGTCATGAACGACGGCCTCTTGGGTCCACCGCTCGCTGGTGGGAGTGCGGGTGCTGAGGTCGTGGGCCAGAAGCCGGGGGGTGGGGCCGGACCGGTCGAGGATCAACCCGCCTGGCTGGTCGCCCCAGACCTGATGGTGCCAGACGATGCCGCCTCCGCCGTGGTCGGGCTCGACGCCATCGTCACCTTGGCCCGGTCGGGAACCGGCAACCTGGCCCTGTTTGCGCAATGGACCGGCGATCCGGGGAGGTCCTCCCTCCGGGACCTCGCCCTGACACCCGAATCGGGACCAACCGAGACCCATCCGGTGCTGTATCTCCGAGGTGGAGGTGGATCCCCGGTGCTCGATGATCCGACGGTCATGTCGGCCCTGGCCGTCGCGTTCGGCGAAGGGGGATTGGGGGTGGTGGCCCACGATGTCAAAGAGTTGATGCGTTCCCTGCTCCCGTTGGGCGTGGACATCGTGGGACTCGTGATGGACACCGCGGTAGCTGCGTACCTGCTCGATCCTTCCATCTCCAGCTATCGCCTGGTTGATCTGGCCAACCAGCAGTTGGGCGTCACCGTGGACGATGGGCCGGGAGGGCAGGGCTCTTTCGCACTGGGAGATGACGAGACCGGCGAAGTTGCGCCCATGGATGCGCAGGTGCTGAGAGCCACACAGCTGGTCTCTGTGGTGGCGCGTCTGCGGTTTCCACTCGAGTCGGCACTGGCCGCGGTGGGAGAGACGGCTCTCCACGACGACATCGAGAGGCCCCTGGTGCGGGTATTGGCACGCATGGAGGTCACCGGGATCCCGGTGGACCGGGGTGTGTTGCACGCCATTGCTGCCGGTCTGGCCGATGAGTGTCGTGAGTTGGAGGCAACGATCCAGGATCTGGCCGGTGGACCGTTCAATGTGAATTCGGTTCCCCAACTGCGGTCGGTGCTCTACGAGCGCCTCGGGCTCACCCCCACCCGCAAGACGAAGACCGGATTCTCCACCGATGCCCGGGCCCTCGAGCAACTCCGAGATCAGCACCCGGTGGTCGAGGCCCTACTCCGGTACCGGGAGGTGGAAAAGCTCCGGTCCACCTACGGGGAGAGTCTGGCCGCCGAAGTGGGCAGCGACGGGCGGATTCATGCCACCTTCCGCCAGACCGTGGCTCGGACCGGGCGGCTCTCCTCCGACCGGCCGAATCTGCACAACATCCCGGTCCGCACCGAAGAGGGCCGGCGATTCCGCCAGGCCTTCGTTCCGTCGGCCGGGCGCCGGCTGCTGGTCGCCGACTACGACCAGGTGGAGTTGCGGGCCATTGCTCACCTCTCCGGTGATCCGGGCCTGACGTCTGCCTTCGCCGCCGGAGAGGACATCCACCGCACGGTGGCGTCTCAGGTATTCGGGATCGACAGGGATCGAGTGACCTCGGCGCAGCGCTCCACCGCCAAAATGGTCTCCTATGGCCTGGCCTATGGCATGGAGGCCTACGGCTTGTCCCAACGACTGGGAGTGCCGGTCGAAGAGGCAAAGGGCATCCTCCAGGCGTTCTTCGAGGCATTTCCGGCCGTGCACGACTACATGGAGCGCACGGTGGCCGAGGCCCGGTCCACCGGTTACACGGTTACCGAATTCGGGCGCAGGCGCCTCCTTCCCGAACTGGTCGCCACCAACTACCAGGTCCGACAAGCCGCCGAGCGCCAGGCCATGAACGCCGGGATCCAAGGCCTGGCTGCCGACCTGTTCAAAGTGGCGCTCCTCCGCCTCGACACGGCACTCGAAGAGGGAAGCTATGCGTCTGATCTGGTTCTGCAGGTGCACGACGAGGTCATCATCGACGTTGATCCCACCGAGGCCGACGCGGTGGCGGAGCTGACCGAAGTGGCCCTTACCGGGGCGGCGGACCTGTCGGTTCCCCTGAAAGTGGCGATGGCCTGGGGTTCCTCCTGGGCGGAGGCAAAAAGAAGCTGAGCCTTCCATAGGCTAAGATCGCTGTTCGGTCACAACCTCGTGACCTCTGTCTTCATCCGCATCGTCGTCATCGGCGGAGCGGGACCTGTCCGGAAAGCGAGCTACCTACTTCATGTCCGACGTATCGGCAGTACCCGGGGGCCCCGCCCTCCTGTCCTCAGAGTCCATGGGTCATTTCGACGAGGACGGGGTCTATGTCCCCCGCTCGATCACCGAAGATGACCTGGGCGGGGCGTCTCTCGAAGATGCCATGGCCGGCACCATCGTCGAGTTCGAGGACGGCGACCTCGTGCAGGGCACCGTGGTCAAAATCGACCGCGACGAAGTCCTTCTCGACATCGGCTTCAAGTCCGAGGGTGTGGTGCCCGTGCGCGAACTCTCGATCCGCAATGATGTGGATCCGTCCGAAATTGTCTCTCTGGGAGAGTCGATCGAGGCGCTTGTCCTGACCAAGGAGGACAAGGAAGGTCGGCTCATCCTCTCGAAGAAGCGGGCCCAGTACGAGCGGGCGTGGGGCACCATTGAGAAGCTGAAGGAAGCCGACGAGGTCGTCACCGGCCCGGTCATCGAAGTGGTCAAGGGCGGGCTCATCGTGGACATCGGTCTTCGTGGCTTCCTGCCCGCGTCGTTGGTGGAACTCCGTCGTGTGCGCGAGCTTCAGCCGTATGTGGGCCGCACCATCGAGGCGAAGATCATCGAGCTCGACAGAAACCGTAACAACGTGGTGCTGTCCCGGCGGGCCTGGCTCGAAGAGACTCAAAAGGAACAGCGGGGCGAATTCCTCGAGAACCTCAAGCCCGGGGAGCGTCGCCGCGGCACGGTGTCATCGGTGGTCAACTTCGGTGCCTTCGTCGACCTGGGCGGCATGGACGGACTCGTCCACGTGTCGGAATTGTCGTGGAAGCATGTCGATCACCCGTCTTCGGTGGTGGCGGTGGGTGACGAGATCGAAGTCGAGGTGCTCGACGTCGATTTGTCCAAGGAACGGATCAGCCTGTCGCTCAAGGCCACACAGTCCGACCCATGGCAGGAGTTCGCCAACTCTCACCAGATCGGCGAACTGGTCTACGGGCGCATCACCAAGCTTGTCCCTTTCGGTTCCTTCGTGCAGGTTGGAGACGGCATCGAGGGCCTGGTCCACATCTCCGAGATGGCCGTGCACCATGTCGACCTGCCCGAGCAGGTAGTGGCACCGGGTGAGGAGTTGTGGGTGAAGATCATCGACATCGACCTCCAGCGCCGGCGGATCAGCTTGTCTATCAAGCAGGCAGCCGAGGGTGGCGAGGTGTCCGAGGAGTACCGCGAAGCATTCGGTGAACATGCTTACGACGCCGAGGGCAACTACATCGGTCCGTTCGAGTACACCGAGACCGAGTTCACGCCCGAAACCGAGGCCCAGGCGGCCTGGGCCGATTTTGTGGCCGAGCCCGGGACCGAAGAAGCCGGGACCGAGAGCGCCGAGGGCGAGCCGGCCGCGGTCGAGACCGAGGCCGCCGTTGCGGGGACCGAGGCGGTGACGGGGACCGAGGCGGCCGTGACGACCGAGCCCGAGGCGGCTGCATCGAAGCCTGTGACGGAAACCGAGGTTGATTCTGCGGCGGAGCCTGCTGCGCCAGTGGCTGCTACTGCTGTCGACGAAGCTGTGCCGGCCAAATCCGACTGACGGCACGTCTACATACGACGCCCCGGATGGTCCGGGGGCGTCAACCGGTGGGCTGCGCAGGGCCGCCCTTTTCGGGAATTTCGGATAGAAGCGGGGTGCGGGAACCTCGCCTTGCACAAAGACGCATGCAGATCGCTTAATACACGGGTGATCCATCGTGTATCCCCGCGTCTTTCACACGCGGCTGACAGGGTGCCGGGATGACCACCTGCCCGTCCGTTGTCCGCTTCGCTTCGCCGTCCGGTGAGGCCCGCTATTCGCTCGGCCATCCGCTGCTTGATCGATACCTGGAGTTCGTCGCCGGCAGGGCCCGGCCGAACACGCTGCGAGCGGTCGCGTTCGACTTGAAGATCTTCTTCACCGGCGTCGAGAAAGACCCGACGGAGGTCGTTGTGGCGGAGATCTTCGACTTCCTGGCATACCAGCGCGGCGACCGCACGGTCGTCCGTCTCGCCGATGGTGAGTCGGGGTTGTCGGACGGCCGGGGTGGAAGTGCGGGGTTCGCGGTCAGTCGGGCGGGACAGGGTCGTCAATCGACTCTCGCGCCAGGCGGGTGAGCAACTCGGCCAGCTCGACGTGGCGCTCGGGGGCCCAGTCGGCCACGAATTCGGAAAGGGTGTCGCGTCGGGCCGCGGCGAGACGCTCGATGTCGAGTTGTCCTTGGTCGGTGAGGCTGAACCGGGGGATTTCCGGCATGGCGTGTTCGACGCTCCCGTTCGATGCGACGAGGCCCCGCTCGACCAGGGCGTCGATGAGGGGCTCGAGGGAGGATGGTGGGACGCGCAGGTGCAGAGCGAGATCTCCCAGGTCGTCGGCAGGACGATCGTGGAGGCGAAGCAGCATCCAGCAGCTGCGAGGGTCGAGGTCGAGCCCGGCCCGGTCGGCGAGGCGCTCGTAGGAGCGTACCCGCCCTTCCCTGCTCATCAGGACGCTGAGGGCCCGAGCGATCTCGTCGAGGGAGGAGCGCACCGCGGGCATGGCATTGGGGGCCAGGGTGTCGGCAGGGTTGGGTGCCTGGGTCGTCTTGCGGAGCGGAACTTCTTTGAGCAGCCAGGTCAATGCGAAGGCGACCGCGGCGATGGGGACGGCGATGAGGAACACGGTGTGCAGGGATGCCGAGAAGGCGTGGATGTAGCCAGAGTGAACGGCGGCCGGCAGCTTGGCGAGCGTGGCCGGGCTGGCCCCAGCAGAGCTGTGGAAACCGGCGGGGACCGGGGTACCGGCGAGGTAGTGGGTCAGGTTGCCGGTGAGCTGGTTGGCGAAGATGGCGCCGAACACCGCGGTTCCGAACGACCCTCCGATCGAGCGGAAGAAGGTGGCGCCCGCGGTGGCGACACCGAGGTCCTCGTAGGGGACGGCATTTTGCACGGCGATGACCAGGACCTGCATGACGCCACCTATGCCCACGCCGAGCACGAACATGTACAACGAGCTGTCCAGGGTGCCGGTGTCGACCGTAAGGCGCGAGAGCAGGTACATCCCTACGGTCATGAGGGCCGTGCCGAGGATGGGGAAGATCTTGTAGCGGCCCCAGCGGGTGATCAGCAGCCCCGAGGTGATCGAGGTGAGAAGCAGACCGGCCATGAGGGGTAGCAACTCGAGACCAGAGCCGGTGGGGCTCGCACCCCGGACGATCTGCATGTACTGGGGCAGGTAGGTGATGGCGCCGAACATGGCGAAGCCGACGACGAAGCCGACGACACTGGTGACGGAGAACATCCGGTTGGCGAACAATTTGAGTGGGAGTACCGGCTCGGCCGCCCGGTGCTCCACCATGACGAAGATGGCCAGGAGCACGATGCTGGCGACTCCGAGGATGGCGATCGGCGCCGAAACCCAGGCGTAGGTGGTGCCCCCGAGGGTGGCGAGCAGCACCAGACCGGTGGCCGCGCCAGCGAGCAGAATGGTGCCGAGGTAGTCGATGACGTGGTGGACCCGGGTGAGGGCACTCGGCAGCACGATGGTGGTCACCACCAGGGCGACGGCTCCGATCGGCAGGTTGATGTAGAAGATCCACCGCCAGGACAGGTTGGTCACGATGAACCCACCGACCAGGGGGCCGATGACACTGGTCACCCCGAACACGGCGCCGAAGAAGCCCATGTAGCGGCCCCGTTCGCGAGGCGAGACAACATCGCCGACGATCGCCTGGGCTCCGATCATGAGCCCACCTCCTCCAATGCCCTGGAGGGCCCGGAATGCGATCAACTCGAGCATCGAGGTGCTCAGCCCGGCGAGGACGGAGCCAACGAGGAAGATGACGATGGAGGCTTGGAAGAAGCTCTTGCGACCGTAGAGGTCCCCGAGCTTGCCCCACAGCGGAGTGGAGGCCGTGGAGGCGAGCAGGTAAGCGGTCACCACCCAGGACAGGTGCGAAAGCCCGTGCAGGTCACCGGCGATGGTCGGCAACGCGGTGGCGACGATGGTCTGGTCCAGCGAGGCCAACACCATTCCCAGCAGGAGGCCGCCGATGATCACCAGCACCCGGCGTTGGCTGATGGCCGGGCGGTCGTCTAGAAGAGGAATGCTGGACACGGGGCTCCCGTCGCTTTCGGTTCGCGACAGGGTTCCACCCGTTGCGTCGGTCGAGGGCGGTGCCAGCCGCGGTCAGCACCAAGATGAACCCGAACACCGCGGCGACAGCTCCGGCAGTGTGCAGGACCCGGGCACCGGGGCCGGGGGAGATCAGCCCGAGGAAGGTCGGGATCGGCCGCCATCACAAGGGCAGTGAGCTCAGCTTCGGCTGAAACAAGGTTCACCGCCCGGTCCGAGTCTGTTGGCCTGGTCGCTTCCATGCCGGTGAAGACACCAGAGGATCTCAATGTGCGGCCCATCGGGTCAATGCACTCGCTCAGGCGTCAGAACGGGTGAAGCGGGTCAAGGCCACGTAGACGAACACGACAGTGAACAGAGCGAACGTGGCCAGACCGTCCCAGTGGTCGAGGTATCCCTTGGTGGGCAGCTGAGCGGCCGCTTGGGCAGTTTGAAAGGGGAGGTGCTTGGAGACTGCTTTGGGCAGCAGGCCGGCCATCGTCTGCTCGATGACCAGGGGCCAGACAAGTACGAGCGTGACGGCGAGTGCAGTGCTTCGTATTAGTGCCCCGACAGCAGCACCGAGAGCCGAGCCAAGGGCGCACACGGCGACGTAGCCAAAGAGCGCCTGTCGAACCTGGTGATCGGAGAATAGAGCAGTGGGGAGGCCACGCTGATGCAGGATCGCCATGGTCACCGGGAACGAGATCGCCAGGTACACGACGCACGTGACCACCCCGACCAAGGCCAAGACGATCAGCTTGCTCCAGAACACGTCGATCCTTCTCGGCGACGCGGTGAGCGTCACCCGCATGGTGCCGAATCGGTACTCCTGGGTGAATGACTGGACGCCAAGGATCAGCAGGAAGTACAGCAGGAACGGATTGGTCGCCGAGTGGAGCGCAGTCCCAGAGGTGGCAGTCGGACCCAGCTTGACCAGCGCGGCAGTGAGCGCGGCCAGTCCAAGCGTCACCACAATTCCGGCAATGACGACGATGATGTTGGTCCGTACCGTGGAGAACTTGATCCACTCCGAACGCAGCACTCGTTTCATGGCGTGCCCTCAGGCGAAGAGGTGGGATCGTTGCCTGCCTTCGAGCGGTATTCCGTCGAATCGGCAGTGGCCTCCAAGAACGCCTCTTCGAGAGAGGCCGCGACTGACGCCAATTCGTGGAGTTCTATCCCGCTTCTGAAGGCAAGCTGTCCAATGGCCTCGGCATCGGCGCCCCTCACTTCGAGCGCCCCCTCTTCATCGACGCTGACGGTCGCCCCCAAGCCGACGAGCAAGTGCTTCAGCTCGTCGATCTGTGGCGACTTCACCTTCACCCTGTTGTGCTGGCTCTCGGCCACGAAGTCGGCCACGCTGCCCGCGGCGATGAGATGGCCCTGACCAATCACCACTACCTCGTCGGCCACCTGTGCCAGCTCGGAGAGCAAGTGGCTCGAGACGAACACGCTGCGGCCATCATCGGCCAACGAGCGCAGCAGGTCGCGCATCCAGGCGATCCCTTCTGGGTCAAGTCCATTTGTCGGCTCGTCGAGGATGAGAATCCCCGGATCTCCGAGGAGGGCCAGAGCCAGCCCGAAGCGTTGGGCCATGCCCAAGGAGTAACCGGCGGGGGAACGGTCAGCCTCACCGGTCAGTCCCACCATCTCAAGTACTTCATCGATCCGCGCTCGGCTGATGTCGCCAGCGGCAGCCAGCATGCGCAGGTGGTTGCGCGCTGTGCGAGTGGCGTGAAAGGCCTTGGCCTCGATGAGCACGCCGACCTCTCGCATGGGATCTTTGAGATCGGGATAGGGCAGACCCGAGATCGTGGCCGTGCCGGCATCGGGATGGTCCAACCCGATCAGCATGCGCATCGTGGTCGACTTGCCGGCGCCGTTTGGACCGATGAATCCGGTGAACGTGCCCGGGTTGACCTCAAAGGAGAGATCGTCGACGACGACCTTCTCGCCGTAGGACTTGGTGAGCCCCATCGCCCTGATCATTTTAACGCAACGCCCAAGCGCAGGTACTCACTCCGCATTGACTCACCAGAAACCTCCGCGTAGCCCCATACGTTGCCTCACCTGAGAACCTCCGCCTGGCGGGGGTCCCAGAGGCCGGTGGCGGCATGGGTTACGCCATGAAGTCATGGAGCTTTCGATGGGACAACGCAAGGCAGTGACCAAGAAGTTGGCGACCACTTACAAGCGAGGATCGCGGGCCGATAAATCGAGGATTCTCGACGAGCTGGTCGAACTCACAGGATGGCATCGTGATTACGCGAGGGCCGCTCTCCGGAGTGCCGGGACGATCAAGATCGTGAAGCCTCGGTCACCCCGAGCGGCAAAGTTCGGCCCCCGGGTGATCGCCTGTCTGGTGACGTGTTGGATGTTGACTCGCACCCCGGCCGGCAAGCGTCTGGCTCCGATGCTGACCACCATCGTGCCCCTCCTGCGTCGGGACGGTGACATCGAACTGAACGACGAAGAGGCGGCTCTGTTGGTGTCCATGAGCGCCGCGACCATCGATCGCCACCTGGCGCCCGAACGGGCCAAGTTGATGTTCCGGGGCCGCTCACATACCAAGCCCGGCACGTTGCTCAAATCACAGATCCCAATCCGCACCTGGGCCGAGTGGACCGAGGACCTGCCTGGGTTCGTGGAGATCGACCTGGTCGGCCACGAGGGCGGCAACTCGTCCGGGGAGTTCTGCTTCACCCTTACGGTTACTGACATTGCCACCGGTTGGACCATCAACCGATCGGTGAAGAACAAGGCGGAGATCTGGGTGTTCGAGGCCCTCGAATACGTCATTGCCCAGTTCCCGTTTCCGATCCTTGGTATCGACAGTGACAACGGGAGCGAGTTCATCAATCACCATCTGTTCGACTACTGCACCGAGCGCAAGATCACCTTCACCAGATCACGCTCGGGCAACAAGAATGACGGGGCCCACGTCGAGCAGAAGAACTGGACCCATGTCCGCGAGCTCGTCGGCTACCTCCGGTTCGACACCGAAAAGGAGCTCTCGGTACTCAATCAAATCTGGGCACTCGACATGGTCTACACGAACTACCTCTTGGCCCAGCAGAAGATCGTCTTCAAGCAACGCAACGGGTCCAAAGTCACCAAGCGTTACGACCGGGCGACCACCCCCTACGAGCGGACCATCGCCAGAACCAGCGTCGACCGAGCGGCCCGTCAATCGATGCGAGAGGTCATGGACGCCGTCCGGCCCGGGAAGCTCTACCGGGAGATCCAAGCCCTCACCACGCAGCTGGAGCGCATGGCTCTGAGCAAGGCCCCCGCACCGGTCAAACGCCGGGTGAACAGGGCCTTCAACCAGTAGCTCCAGGCGGAGGTTTTTCGTGAGGCAATGAATCGGCCTTCCCGGAGGTTTTGACATGAGTCAACGGGCACTCTGCGGTCGGTCACGGGGTCAAGGTACCACCGAACCTGTCCAAAGGACGGGCCACGTTGTGCAGCGATCAAAGCGCAGAGAGGATGCTCGACGCCTGTCACGCTCTGCCGCGTCGACATTGTTCTGGGGCAACGACCACACGTGCACCACTCTCATCCTGCCTCAGACGTCCCTAAATGCCGGGTCAAGAGTGGGGGGAAGCCGACGTTCGAGACGATTGCGTGACCACGAGGGAGATGCGATCCCTTGTTTTGGATGGCCCTTGACAAAAAAGTTAGGCAGCCCTGATAATGCCTCATGGCATGAGTCGGACTAGCCACTCTGGGCTTGTGGGTGGAAGCGGTCGTCGTCGTGAAGACCGTGTTCGGACACCGTTGGGCGGGGACGGTCTTCGTCGTCCTCGACTGGCGCCGCTGGACAGCCCAGTCCTGGGTTGCCTCGCTATTGAGCTGCCTCGCGCTGGTCAGATTGATGGGAGCAACCCCCCTCGCCACCATCGGCTCGCAGCTCGGCCCCCACTTGAGGCCATCCTGGCCCTGGATCGTCCCGGGGGCAGGACTCATCGCCGCCGCGATCGCCGTGATGGTGTGGTCGCAACTGACGATGGGGGTGTTGTGGCGCATCGGTGTCAACCGCGGCGAGACGACGGGGTTGGTCACCGCCGGCCCGTTTCGCTGGGTTCGCAACCCCATCTACTCGGCGATGATCGCCACTGCAATCGGGCTCACCGTGCTGGCGCCGGCGGTCGACACGTTCGTGGGGACGTTGGCGATGGTGGCTTTTATCGAGTGGCAGGTTCGGGTGGTGGAGGAGCCATACCTGGTCCACGGGCATGGGCGTGACTACGTCCTGTGGTCGGTGAAGACGGGTCGGTTCGTCCCTTGCGTCGGGTGCTTTCATGAGAACCCCATAATCTGACCGGCCCGTCGAGACGTCGACTTGACACGGATCACATGTATAACGCCGGGTCTGCGACCGCCGCCAGACCACGAAGCCCACAGCGAGATTGAAGGTCGCAGTCCGTTTTGGATGAGTTCGTGGGCGAGACGCGGAGACTAGTCGGTCTGCACAAAAGAGCCGAAAGGCCGGTATGGGCCGTCAGGTGGTCAGCCCTTACGGGTCTGTTCCTTGTCCTTCTTGGCCTGGCGCTTCTCTTTGAGCGTCTTGCCGGACTTTTTGGAGGCGGCCTTGCGGGGAGACTTATCGGTCATGTCAACCCCCTTTCACTTCGTGAAGCGTACTCCCGCCGGCAGTACCGAACTTGCCCCGAAACAATAATGATGTTCTTGTCGCCGGTTAGGCGTGGCGGTTCACACGGGCCGGTTCAAGATGTGCTTGCTGCCGCAATCGAGACCAAACATTTCATCAATGCACCTGAAGCCATTGACGAAGGCCGGCTCCCGACCGCCTGGGTCGGCGGATATCTCAAGCCGTTCGCGTTCGATCTGCTGGCCAACTGAGCCCGTCACGATCCCCACTCACCCCGCTCAATTCCGAGGAGCCCCTTTTCCGGGCCCAGATGTCACAGTGGGCGATGGCGTCGGGCCGGCCGGCCCGACGGGTCAGGCAGGGACTGTCGTCGCCGTACTGGCGGATTGCCGGATGAGCGGGAAGTGGCACGCCACCTGATGCCCGGGTGAGATTTCGCGGAGAGGCGGCTCCTCGCTGGCGCAACGTTCCTGGGCATAGGGACACCGTGTCCTGAACCGGCACCCCGAGGGGGGGTTGAGAGGCGAGGGCAGCTCGCCGACGAGTGCCTTGTGGTCGGAGGAATGATCGGGATCGGGCTCCGGGATCGATGCCATCAGTGCTTCGGTGTAGGGATGGGCGGGCGACCGGTAGAGCTCGTCGGATCCGGTGAGCTCTACCAACTTGCCGAGGTACATGACGGCCACCCGATCACTGACATTCTTCACGACCGCCAAGTCGTGGGCGATGAAGACCATGGTGAGCCCGAACGCGGCTTTCAGGTCGGCGAGCAGATTGAGGATCTGTGCCTGGATGGAGACGTCCAAGGCCGAGACCGGTTCGTCGCAGATGAGTAGCGACGGCTTGGCCATCAGAGCACGTGCGATGCTGATGCGCTGGCACTGCCCCCCGGAGAACTCCTGGGGGCGGCGGTCACCAGCGGTGTCCGGGTCGATGCCGACCGACTCGAGCATGATGCGAACCTGTTCTTCTCGCTCCGCCTTGGATCCGATGCCCCAGATGACCAGGGGCTCGGCGACGATGTCGCGAATACGCCTCCGGGGATTCAGTGACGAGATCGGATCCTGAAAGATCATCTGCATCTTCGATCGCAATGCTCGCAATTCTCTTCCCGAGAGCTTGCCAAGGTCCTGGCCATTGAAGCGGACGGTGCCCGATGTTGCCTTTTGCACCTGTACCAGTGCCCGACCGGTGGTTGTCTTCCCGCAGCCTGATTCTCCGACCAATCCGAGCGTCTCACCCTTCTTGACCTCGAAGCTGACGTCAGTGACGGCCTGGACCCGTCCCCTGCCGCTACGGAACTCGACCACCAGGTTCTCCACCTGAAGCACGGTGTTCGGCGTCGATGGGTCGACTGATCCGCCGGCCGGTGGGTCTGTCAGTGGGTCTGTCATGATGACGGCGCCTCCCTATCGACCGCCGAAGCTGAACTTGTGGCGGAACCATCGGCCGACACCCTGTCCACCAACGGGAACCAGCAGGCAAAGACGTGGTCGGACGATGCGGCTGTCCGCAGTGGGGGATCGGACTCGCGGCACTTGTCCTGGGCGTAGGGACACCGGGGTGCGAATCGACAACCCTTCGGAGGATGGATCAGGTCAGGGGGTCTTCCTCCAATGGCCTGGAGTCGGGTCCCGCTCGGGTTGGCCAACCGGGGAATGGAGTCCATCAGCGCCCGTGTGTACGGCATGTGGGTGTGGGCAAACAGGGTGCGGGTCGGGGCTCGTTCGACGATGCGCCCGGCATACATGACGGCAATCTCATCGGCGCGTTTGGCCACCACCCCGAGGTCGTGCGTAACCAGAACGACCGCCATATGGCGTTCGCTCTGCATTGCTTCGAGCAGGTCGAGGATCTGTGCCTGCACTGACACATCGAGCCCGGTGGTGGGTTCGTCAGCCAAGACCAGGCGGGGTGCGCAAGCCAGGGCGATGGCGATCATGACCCGTTGGCGCATGCCTCCCGAGAGTTGGAACGGGTACCAACGCACCCGTTCTTCGGGGGAGGGAATACCCACTGAACGAAGGAGCTCGACCGCGGTGGCATTGGCCTCTTTGCGATCCATGTGCAGGTGAAGGCGGAGTGAATCGGTGATCTGCCTACCGATTCTGACCACCGGGTTGAGGGCGGTCATCGGGTCCTGGAAAATCATGCTCATCTGGGCCCCCCACACCTGGCGGAGCTGGGCCGGGGCCATGGTGGTCATCTCATGACCGGCGAACTGCACGGTTCCGCTACGGATGACATCTCGGGTCGGGAGGAGTCCCATGATCGACCGGGCCAGAACCGTCTTTCCCGAACCGGACTCACCAACTACGCCAAGCGTCTTTCCCCGGCCGACGGTGAGTGACACTCCATCGACCGCGTGCACCGTGCCACGGCCGGTGCGAAACGACGTGTGTAGATCCTTCACCACCAACAACGGATCAGCCAAGTCGGTGACGTCGAGGAACTCGAGGGTCCTGTCGGCAGGTCTCCCCGAACGGCGAGAGTTCACAGCAGGCCCTCCCGAATATCGAACCGTTGACGCAAACGATCCCCGATGAGGTTGATGGACAGCAGCAACAAGAACATGGCGAGAGCCGGCCACATCAGGATGTACGGGTTGATACTCAGGTTTCCATTGGCGGTTCCCTCGGAGATCAGATTCCCCCACGAAGGAGTGGGAAGGGCAACGGAAAGGCCGAGGAAGGCCAACGATCCCTCGAGCACGATGACGCCGGCCACGGTGATCAGGCCGAAGGAGACTGCAGCCGGTATGACGTTGGGGAGGATCTCCCGGAAGACGATTCTGGTGCTGGTGGCGCCCAAAGTACGCGCCGCTATGACGAAGTCGCGATTGACAAATGCCAGCGACGAGGCACGTACCACCCGGAACATGATCGGGATGGTGCCGACGCCGATGATGATGGTGATCTTCGCCAGGGTCTGGCCCCAGAAGGCCACGATGGCGATGACCGCCACGATGGCCGGGAAGGCCAGGATGACGAATGAGCCGGCATTGAGCGCGATGTCGAGCCGGCCGCCCTTGAATCCCGAGATGAGCCCGAGCGTTCCGCCGATGACCATGCCGATGGCGACGGATGCAAAACCCACCACCAAGGACACCCGGGCACCGAAGATGATCCGACTGAGGAGGTCGCGTCCGAGGTCGTCAGTGCCCAGAATGTGGTGAATCCCGGGGGAGGCATTGATGGCGGCATAGTTCTGATGGTTCGGGTTGGGGAGAGGTAGCCAGTTGGCGATGATGGCAAGGATGGCCACCAGAGCCACCCAGACAAGGGCGAACCAGAACAGTGCGCCCAGAGGTCGTTTGGCCAGGATGTCGTCCCCTCCGACGAGCTCGACCTGAGCAGCCGCCAGAACCTCATCGGCTGCGGCCTGGCCCGGAAATGCATTGGTGAGGCCGCGGCCTACGCCGGCGGAGCGAATGTTGCGCTCAGCAGCCATGTATCACTCCCGTGTCACTCGTGGATCGACCACCGTGAACAGGAAGTCGATGATGAATTGCAGCACGACATAGGCGATGGCCACCACCAGCGCGATGCCCTGGACCAACAGATAGTCCCGTTGCTGCACGGCTTGGACGATGGAGTATCCCAAGCCGTCCATGGCGAAGAGGTATTCGACGATAAACGTGCCGGCCAGCAGGGCGCCGATGTTGACGCCGGCCACAGCCAGCAGCGAGAAGGTGGAGGGCCGGAACGCTTGACGCATCATGATCCGCCGGTTGGAGAGACCCTTGGACCTGGCCATGGTGATGAAATCTTCCTGCAGGGTCATGATCAGATCAGAGCGGAGTAATCGGTAATAGACAGCTATCGATCCGGCGGTCAGGGCCAGTCCGGGGAGGATCATGTCGTGGAGGTTTGAGGCCGGGTTCTGGCTGAAGGGTACGTACCCGGTGGCGGGAAACCAGTGGAGGCCGACGGCAAAGATGGCAACCAGTATTGGCGCTATCAAAAACGGGGGAAGGGCAAGCAACCCGAACGTCCCGGTGGTAGCGATGTTGTCCAGAGGCCGGTTGGGTCGACGAGAGGTGATGAGCGCCACCGGGATGGCCACCGCGAACGCCACCACCTGGGAAATGATGATGAGTTCGACATCGATCGGAAACCCCGTGGCGATGACGTGCCCCACTGTCTCGTGGGTGAGGTACGACTGCCCGAGATTTCCGTGGAGGGCGTGGATCAGCCAGATCCAGTACTGGTGGTAGAGCGGTGTGTTGAGACCCAGCTCGTGCAGGAGGATCTGCCGATTGGCGGCAGTGACGTTGCCACCGAGGATGGAGACGGTCGGGTCACCGGGCAAGAGGTGGACCAACAAGAACACCAACACCGAAATAATGAAGGCGACGACAACCAACTGTGCGAGTCGTTTGAGGAGGTAGCTGAGCATAGATCTATCGAAGGCGACCGGATATCCGGCCGCTTACCCGGCCATCCAGATCTGGGTGGGAAAGAAGATGCCGTTGTCGAACGGCTGACCCGGGGAGCCGTCGGGAAGTATCGGGTTGGCGAAGTTCTGGATCCGAGCATCGCCAACCGCCGACCAGACGGTCTGACCCAACCAGATATAGGGAAGGTCCTGGGCCAGCCGCTCGTTCACGGTTTGATAGGCCTTGATGCGGGTAGCCGGGTCCGGGCTCCTACGCCCGGACAGGAGGGCGGTCTCGATCTGCGGGTCTGAGTTCCGGGAGAAATTCAGGGAGATCTGGCCCGGAGGGGCCACCGTCGTGGTACTCCACCACACGTAGTTGATGTCAGGATCGGGGACGGCGTACTGCTCCAAGGTGTATGCCTGAAAGTTCCCCGTGACGATGTTGGAGATGAGCTCGGCTTGTTCGATGGTCTTGACGCTGATAGTGAAACCGACCGCCTCCCACATCTGCTGGAGTACCTGAGTCACCTTGATGTCGCGTGAGTCGGGGACGGTGACCAGTTCGATGGTTGGCGTGCCGTGTTGTTGTTTGTAGGCGGAAACCAATGTCTTGGCCCCGGTGGGGTCGAAGGTTGGATAGCCGGTATTGCTGTAGTACTTGGACCCCTTGGGGAAGAGCCCATTGGACGGCTGGGAGAGCCCGCCGCCGAAGAGCTTTATGACCTGGGCCTGGTCGGTCGCCTTGGCCAGTGCCTGGCGAACCCGGAGATCGTTGGTCGGCGGGCTGGCACAGTTCAAAAGAATGAAGGCCACGTCGGGTTCGCCGGTGATGTCGGACAAACTGTCGACCACCTGGTAGGGGGACTGCCCGGTGAAGTGATTCACGGTGACCGGGTCGGCCGACAGGATCAGATCCACGCCTCCGGTCTTGAGGGTCGCCTCCCGTTGGGTGGTGTCGGGGATGGGCCGGTAGGTAATCGAATCGAGGTAGGGATACCCGCTTCGCCAGTAGTGAGGATTCCGGGTCGCGGTGAAGTGGTCGTTGGGCTGCCAGGTGTCGTAGATGAACGGGCCGGTACCGACCGGGTGGGGAGGCGTCGTCGGCGATTTGGATACGGCGTCGAGCATGGCTTGGCCCACCACATAGCCAACCTGGGTGGCGAGGGATGCGGGAAGCGACACGAAGGGATCGGCAAAGTTGTACACCACCGTCAGCGGATCGGTGATGGTGACCGAAGTGACCTGTTTTAAGGCGATCCCCGTCAGCGCTGACGCTTTCAGGGCGTCGAAGTTGGCCTTGACCACCGCCGCAGTCAGGGCCGATCCGTCGTGGAAGGTGATGCCGGAGCGGAGCTTCAGCGTCCAGGTGGTGTACGTCGAATTAGGGGTGATGGTTTCGGCCAGATACGGTTTGATCGAACCATCGGCCGCCACCGCGGTCAGCGGGTCGTAGATGGTATTGGCATAGAGAAAACCGTTGTTGTCCCAGTGATTGGTCGGAGGGAAAAACCCGTCGATATCGGCAGTGGTCCCGATGACCGCCTTGCCACCCCGCTTGGGTGTTCCCGTAGAGACCCCTGCCTTGCCACCCTTGTTGGCACCGGTGGACGTACTCGATCCCGAAGAACCTGACGAACAACCGGCCAACCCGGCCGATGCGCCGGCCCCGACGAGAATGATCCCACCGGTTGCTGCCCCCCGAGACAAAAACACCCGACGACTGATCGGATTAGACGTTGTCACTGCTTTCCCCTTCACGTTCCTGTCTCCCGTACCCACGCGTGGTACTGCCGAACACTGCCACACGTGGGACCGGCTGGTGGGGAGGTTACTGCTCGGGACCTGTGGTGTGGAGGTGATCATGGCTGAAAGTGCGGCGAAAGGTCACGAATCCACCTGGGGGTCGGTCCTGGGTACCATGCGGGCCATGGATATGGTTTCGAACGGGACCGCGCCGGCGTCCCCGCCCGAAACGGATGCGCCAACCGATGGTTCAGGGCTTCACGGGTCGACTCAGGTCGGGATGGACATCCCTGCCCCGGATACCTGGACAACCGACGGGGTGCAGCAACGAGAAAGGTCATTTGGGCGGGGTGTCACCATCTGGCTCGGCGTGGCGACGGTGGTCATCCTGGTGGCGGCTTTGGTTCTTCGGTTTTGGACCCGTTCCGATCTATGGCTCGACGAGGCACTGACCGTAAACATCGCCAGGCAGCCGCTGCACGCACTCCCGTCGTATCTGAAGAGAGACGGCGCGCCGCCACTGTTCTATGTGCTTCTGCACGTGTGGATGGGGTTCTTCGGGACTTCGGACCTGGCCGTCAGGTCCTTGTCAGGGGTGATCGGGGTGGTCACGGTTCCGCTGGTGTGGCTGGCCGGACGCCGGATGGGGGGCCGCACTGTCGGGTGGGCGGCCATGCTGTTGGTCGCCACGTCGCCTTTTGCTGTTCACTACGACACCGAGACCCGCATGTACGCCTTGGTGACACTGTTGACGGTGCTCGGGTTCCTGGCGCTTCACCGGGTATTGGACCGGCCCCGACCGGGCAACCTGGTGGCGGTGGCTGGGATCACGGGGCTTCTCCTCTACAGCCACTATTGGTCGTTCTACCTTCTCGGCACCACGTTTCTCTGGTTGGGGTGGCAGGCGTGGCGCGGACGCCCACAATGGCGACGCCCCTCGCGACTGGGCCTGATGGCCATGACCATCGGCGGTCTGAGTTTCGCCCCATGGGTCCCGATTTTCCTCTACCAGTCGGCACACACCGGCACTCCGTGGGCCACCCCCGCCAACTTTGCCGCCATGGTGAACGCGGTGGCGTCCTTTGCCGGCGGCGGCACCAACCAAGGCCGCGCCCTGGCGCTCATCTACTTCGCCCTCATCGGGCTCGGCCTGTTCGGGCTCGCCACCGATCGACGCCATATCGAACTGGACATCAGAACCCGTCCCCTCGGCCGACCACTGGCGGTGATCGTGGTGGGCACGTTGGCGGCTGCCATCGTCGGTGGCTTCCTGTCCAACAGTGCCTTTGACGCCCGTTACGCGTCAGTGGTGTTTGTGCCGTTGGTTCTGCTGGTTGCCATTGGGCTGAACACGTTCCTCGACCGACGGGTGAGGACCACCATTCTGGCCATCGCCATCATTTCGGGTCTGGTCGCCTCGTTTGCGAATATCACCACAAATCGGACACAGGCCGGAAAAGTCGCCGCGGCCATGAGTACCAGGGCGCATTCCGGCGATATTGTCGCCTACTGCCCCGACCAACTCGGTCCGGCCGTCGACAGGCTTTTGCCAGGTGGCCGGTACCGGCAGATTACCTATCCTCGGGGCACGGGCCCGACCTTCGTCAACTGGGTCGACTACGCCAAAGCCACCCATTCCGGATCACCGGCCTCATTCGCGGCTCAGGTCGAAGCCATGGCCGGTTCGAGTCGTCAGATCTTTGTGGTGTGGGCGCCCGGGTACCAGTCGTTGGGGTCCAAATGCGAACAGATCGTCACCACGTTGCAGAACGATCCCCGGTACCAGGTCCACGGTCTGGTGGTGGGGAACAATGCCCAGTTCTACCAACCCATGTATCTGTATCAGTTCGTCCCGACGAAGTCCTGACCGTCAGGTGAGCCGAGAGACACGATTTCCCCACGGATCTCTGGCCGACCCTTCGATGCCGGCGGAGATGCCCCATCTTGGTCGATTCGCCCGGGCCGTGGTTCTGGTGCTCCCGGCGTGGGCGACGGCCCGGGTGGTGGTGGTGGCGGTATTGATCGTCGCCCATCACATCGTGGGCCGGGTGCGCCCCGGGAACCCAGGTGCAGCGCTACGGGTCCACCAAGGGTTGCTGGGATGGGACGCCGGCTGGTATCAGTCGATCGCCACCCATGGGTACGCGGCATCAGGCGAGCAGTCACTCCGGTTCTTTCCGGCCTTTCCCGTGGCCGGGCGCCTGCTCGGGTGGATTCCGGGCATGAGTCCGGGCACCGGATTGATCATCTTGTCGAGCCTCTGTGCCCTGGCGGCGATGGCGGTCTTGTGGATTCTGGTCGAGCGCGAGTTCGGCGACAGGGATCTGGCTCGGCGCAGCGTATGGCTGCTGGCCCTCGCCCCACCGGCCTTCACCCTGGTGATGGGGTATGCCGAGGGAGCCCTGTTGCTCTGCACGACGGTGACGTTTCTGGCCATCCGCACTGGTCGGTGGTGGTGGGCGGCGGCAGCCGGAGTGGTTGCCGGCGCGGTGCGTCCGATCGGACTGCTCCTCATCATTCCCGTGGTGATCGAGGTGTTCCGCGCCAGCAGATCGGAGGGATCGGCCGGCGTTCCGGCTTCCGCCGTCCCTGCTGTGGTCTCTCGGCTTGCTGCGGTAGTGGCCCCGGTGGTTGGCATGGCCGCCTATCTGACCTGGGTCAACGCCTCGTTCGGGGACCCGCTGTTGCCGTTCCGGGTACAAGACCAGGCCGGGCATCGGGGGGTGATCACCTCACCGTTGGCGTCGATGGGCAGCAATCTGGTGGCGGTGTTCCACGGCCACCACCTGGGGAGTGCCCTCCACATCCCGTGGGTGGTTCTCTGTGTGGTGCTGCTGGTGGTGGCGTTTCGTCGACTCCCGCTGTCCTACGGCTTGTTTGCCGCCGGCATCCTGGTGGTGTCGGTCGCCTCCTCCAATCTCGATTCGTTCGAACGGTACGCCCTGAGCGGGTTCCCTCTGGTGATTGCGGCCTCAACCCTGACTTCCCGACGGGGCGTGGAACGCATCGTCTTGGCGCTGGCCGCCCTGGGCATGGTCGGGTACTCACTTCTCGCCTTCCTGGGCGTTTCGGTCCCCTGACTGCTCGGTTGTACCCCTGCACTCGGACTGAGGAGGAGAAGGTACTGTTTCCGGGGGAACTACGTCAGGTGTGAGCCTGGGTCACCACAAATCCAGATGCCACACCGACGCGAACGGGCGTTTATCAGAAGGAACGGATTGCACCTAGTGGGACCATCGAAGGACAGCGCAACCGAGATCGACACCGCCGGTCCACCTGCTTCTCTTCCTGATCCTGTCGTCGTCATCGGCGCGGGTCCTGCCGGCCTGACGGCGGCCTATGAACTGGTGATGTCGGGCGATCCGGTCATTGTGGTGGAGGCTGATTCGGTAGTGGGAGGTATCAGTCGAACAGTTGAACGGGATGGGTGGAGATTCGATATCGGTGGTCACCGTTTCTTCACCAAGGTGACACCGGTGGCGGAGTTCTGGCACCAGATTCTCCCGCCCGAGGACTTTCTCCTGCGCCCCCGGATGAGCCGGATCTTCTACGGCGGCAAGTATTACGACTACCCGATCAAATTGACGAACGCGCTTTCGAACCTCGGACTCGTCGAGGCATTTCGGTGCGGTCTTTCGTTTCTGTGGGTCCGGATCCGACCGCCAAAGGATCTATCAACCCTTGAGGGATACATCGTCTCCAACTACGGATGGCGCCTGTATCGGCACTTCTTCAAGACCTACAACGAAAAGGTCTGGGGAGTCTCCGCCTCGGAGATCTCGGCAGACTGGGGTGCGCAACGCATCAAGGGAATGTCGATGTGGAATGCGGTGTGGGAGCCGATTCGGGCATCGGTGGCCGGCAAACGCCGGAACAAGTCGAAACAGGTGACCAGCCTCATCGAGGAATTCGAATATCCGAAGTTCGGTCCCGGCATGATGTGGGAACGGTGTGCCGAACAGGTCATTGCCCAGGGTGGAGAGGTTCGGATGGAGACCAAGGTCACCGCCGTTCATGTGGAGGACGGCAACGCGGTGGCAGCCACCGTCACGTCGGATGGGTCCACCACCCGAGTGCCGGCATCGCACGTGATTTCGTCAATGCCCTTTACTGAACTGGCCCAGATTGTCGACCCACCCGTACCCGACGAGGTGCTCGCCGCCGCCTCCGACCTTCATTACCGGGATTTCCTGACGGTGGCACTGGTGATCCCCGAGAACCGGGGATTTCCCGACAACTGGATCTATATCCACGCTCCTGACGTGAGAGTCGGGCGCATCCAGAACTTCGGATCATGGTCCCCGTTTCTGGTCAAAGATGGCCGCACCTGTTTGGGTATGGAGTATTTCGTGTTCGAGGGAGATGACCTCTGGACGAGCAGCGACGACGAGCTGGTGGCGTTGGGTACCAAAGAGTTGGCCGCCATCGGACTGGTCGATGCATCCGACATCGAAGCCGGGTACGTGGTGCGAATGCCCAAGGCGTATCCCGTCTATGACGACGTCTATCGAGACAATGTCGATGTACTTCGTCGCTGGTTCGAGGCCAACGCGCCCAACGTCCACCCGGTGGGTCGGAACGGCATGCACAAATACAACAACCAGGACCACTCGATGTACACGGCCATGTTGACGGTAGAAAACATTCACGGGGCGCATCACGACATCTGGTCGGTCAATGTGGAAGAGGAATACCACGAGGTGAAAGACGTCCGGAACCGAACGGGGTCGGACGTCGATGCCCGAGGAACCGGACGGGATGCGCCGGTCCTACCCCGTTCGCCGACGCATGCCGGGGAAGCCCCCTCCTCGTGATGGCTCCCCATTGATCTGGGGTGCGACAGGAGCTTCGGAGTGACGGCGAATAGGCCCGCCATTGGTGCTGTCGGACCCAATGACGGCGGCGCACACGCCGAGCGGGACGGGCACTCCTCGCCCTCCCTGGATGCGATCCTCGGAGAGATCGGCCTAGCCGTCGAACCGGTATCCGAATCAGGGTTGCTGGCCCCGGCTGTCGGCATCGGGGTGAGTGGGGGATCGATCATTTCGCTCCCCCATGACACTCCGGGCGCGGCCGGAGGTCCCAGTGCCGAATCGTTCCGGAGCGGGGTCGCCCAAGCCAGTCCGGTGGCGGTTGCCGGGTTGGTGGTCAATGCCGGCAGTGCCCTGGTTGTGGTGATGGTGGCTCATCTGGTCACCGCACGGTCCTATGGTGCCATCGCCCAGTTGTTAGGCCTCTTTTTCATCCTCTCCATGCCGGGATCGGCAGTGCTGGTGGGCGTGGTGCGGAGAGTGACGGCTCTACGGAAGAT
>Ga0097691_1000552_pt1 | contig 32045 bp, 25 predicted proteins | sample NGESurdeep072012_8_FD_72858 | JGI IMG/M metagenome (GOLD analysis project Ga0097691, IMG submission 72858) | Arctic peat soil microbial communities from Barrow, Alaska - NGEE Surface sample 210-1 deep-072012 | ecosystem: Environmental > Terrestrial > Soil > Wetlands > Peat ... | reverse complement strand
GGGGCGGACGGGGCGGCCGTGGCGGCGGCGCAGTAGGCGGCGGCCGCGGCGGACCGCCCGCATGCGCATGGCCGCTCACCGAGCCCGGCGTGCGCTGCGGCCTGAGGCGCACCGGGAAGTTCGTGAACCAGAAGATGCTCGTGCGCGACCGTTTCGAGGGCACGCTCAGCGCGAAGCTGCCGGTCGCGTACCTGCTGCGCCGGATGCCCGGCCAGGACTCGCTGATCGCCCAGCTCCGCCTGCACGGCGTCGTCGTGGAGCGGCTCACCTCCCGCGTCGACGCGCGCGGCGAGCAGTTCACCGTGGATTCGGTCTCGAAGCTCCCGCCGGGCGACGGCCACAGCGATGTGCGCGTCACCGGAACGTGGCACGCGAGCGATCATGTCACCGGCGAGCCGGGTGACTTCATCGTTCGCGGAGCGCAACCGCTCGGCGTTCTCTCGGTCATCCTGCTGGAACCGATGTGCGACGACGGGCTCACCGCGTGGAACTACTTCGACGCGACGCTCGAGCCGATGATGAAGTCGACCGACGCGTCGGCCCGTGTGTTCCCGGTCGCGCGGATCACCGCCCCGCTCGCCGTCACGACTCGCATCGTCCCCTAAGGAAATGCTCCGCAACTCGCTCCTCTATCTCTCGCGGCAGCCGCGGCTCTTCCGCTTTGTCCGGAACAATCGGTTCGCGAAGGCGATGGCGTCGCGATTCGTCGCGGGCGAGACCGTCGATTCGGCCGTCGCCGCCGTGCAGCGGCTGAACGCACAGGGCATCAGCGCGTCGCTCGACCTGCTCGGCGAGAGCGTCACCAACGAGGCCGAGGCGAGGGCATCGGGTGCGGAATACGTGCGCCTGGTCGACGCCATCGCGCTGAACAAGCTCGACGCGAACGTCTCCGTGAAGCTCACCGCGATGGGGCAGGACATCGACGACAAGCTCTGCGAGTCGATCATGCGCTCGATCCTCGACCGCGCGCAGCAGCACGGAGGGTTCGTGCGGCTGGACATGGAAGGAAGTGCCTACACCACGCGCACGCTCGAGTTCTTCGAGCGCCGGCTCTACCCGCAGTATCCGGACGCCGTCGGCATCGTGCTGCAGAGCGCGCTTCGCCGGACGTGGACCGACGTCGAACGCGCGATCGCGCTCAACTGCCGCGTGCGGCTGTGCAAGGGCGCGTATCTCGAGCCCGCGACGGTCGCCTTTCCCGAGAAGGCCGACGTAGACCGCAACTACGTCACGTGCATGCAGGCGCTGATGGAGCGCGGCCGCTACCCCGGCATAGCGACGCACGATCCCGAAATCATCTCGCTCGCGAAAACCTTCGCCGCCGAGCATGGCATCGAGCGCTCGCGCTTCGAGTTCCAGATGCTGTACGGCGTGCGGCGCGACCTGCAGGACCAGCTCGCGCGCGACGGCTACCGGCTGCGCGTCTACGTTCCGTTCGGCACGCAGTGGTACCCGTATCTCATGCGCCGCCTCGCGGAGCGTCCGGCAAACCTCGCCTTCATTACCGGCAACATCCTGCGCGAGTTCGCCGGCCGGAGAAAGAACAGCGGACGTCTCAACGCGTGACCCCAGGCCAGCACCTTCCCCCGGAATACGAGAAAGGCGACGAGACGACCGTCGGCGGCTACGCGGCGGTGCATTCGCGGCCGGCGGCGCTCGAGGGGCGCGACGGCATGTCCTACAGCCTCGACGTGCTGAGCGACTCGACCGGAGAAAGCGCGCGTCCGTTCGGCGCGTACCTGATCTTCGTTCAGTGGTCGCGAGTCGGCGCGCAGAAAGCCGAAGGACATCTCGAGACGGATTTTCTTGCGTGGGGGAGCAGCACTGATGAAGCGGCGCGCGCACTGGGTGTGATGCCCCTGGCCGCTGCCCAGCGCGCGCTCGACACTCTGATCTCGATGCGCGACGGCGGCTCCACGCGCCGCTGGTGGGATGCGATGCGCGAGGACGAAGGCGCCGAGTGACCGAGTCCCGCGGAACGGTGCTCAACGGCACGGGCGGCATCTGGGTCGTGCGGACCACCGATGGAATGACGGTCGACGCCTCGCTGCGCGGACGCCTCAAGCAGGAAGACGCAAAGATGAAGCTCGCGGTTGGCGACGAAGTGACGATCGCCCAGGACCACAGCGAAGGCGCGTGGGCGATCACCGAGATCCATCCGCGCCGCGCGGTGCTCGCGCGGCGCGCACCGGGCAAGGCACGCGGCGAACGCATCGTCGCGGCGAACGTCGACCAGGTGCTCGTGGTGTTCGCGGCGGCGAAGCCCGAGCCGCACGTGCGAATGCTGGATCGCTTTCTGGTGATCGCCGAAGGGAACGACATCCCGGCGCGGATCATCTTCAACAAGGTGGAGCTCGTCGGCGGGCCGTCGGGCGTGGATGCGATCGCGCGCGACTACGAGCGCGCGGGCTACGACGTGCATCGCACGAGCGTGAAGGCCAGGATCGGACTGGACGAACTGCGCGGCGTGCTCGCGGGAAAGACCTCTGCGCTCACCGGACCGTCGGGCGTCGGCAAATCCTCACTCTGCAATGCACTCTTTCCGGGGCTCGACCTTCGCACCGCGGAGATCAGCGAATCGGTGAACAAGGGCCGTCACACCACGGTCGGCGCGCTCCTCGTGCCGATTCCCGACGCGCTCGGCGGATTCGTGGTGGATACGCCCGGCCTCCGCGAGGTGGGGATGTGGGGATTGCCAAGCGTCGATCTCGCGCACTGTTTCCCCGAGTTCCGGCCGTTTCTTGGCAATTGCAAGTTCCAGGACTGTTCGCACGGGCACGAACCAAACTGTGCGGTGCGTTCCGCTGTCGAATCGGGACAGATATCCCGCGAGCGCTACGAGAGCTTTCTCAAACTGCGGGAGGAACTCTCCGACGCGGAACGGCAGTGGTGAGAACTGAGGACAGCTGCGAGTTGTCGGCTCTCAGTGCAAAGTGTTGCGTGTTGAGTTGAAGGTGTCAGTGTTCAGATCGAGCGGGCCCGAGTTGGCGATGGAACGATGAGACAGGCAACACGGCGGCGATGACGGAGAGGCGGGCCGCCACCTCGATCCCGGCAAATATCGCGGAAGGCTGCGGCCGAGAATCCAACAGAGATCTCGCGAAGTTCCTGCAAATCGCAGTCGCGTCCGCATCCGAACTCGAATATCACCTGCTCTTCTGCGCTGACGCGTCATTGACTTCGCGCGCCGAGTTCGACAAACGCCACGATGACGTCGTGCAGGTCCGCCGGATGCTGATCGGCCTGTTGAAGAAGGTTCGCGCCGCTCCATCCCGCCCCTCTCCGACGACTGAATTCTGACGACTCATTACTCACCACTTTGCACTGATCACTCAGTACTCAGTTGGGCGGTTAGGGCGACAACCTCCCAATCTTCCACGCCGAGCCGTCGCGCGTGTACACGATACGGTCGTGCAGCCGGCTCGGGCGGCCCTGCCAGAACTCAAGCGATGCAGGTGTCACGCGATAGCCGCCCCAGTGCGGCGGAAGCGGCACGTCATCGGGATACGCGCGCTCGAGCCGTTCGACTTCCTTCTCGAGCATCTCGCGCGACGCGAGCGTCGTGCTCTGCTGCGACGCCCATGCGCCGACGCGGCTCCCGTGGGGCCGCGTATGGAAGTACGCCGCCGTTTCCTCGCGCGATACGCGCACGGCGGTTCCCGATATGCGGACCTGGCGCTGCAGCGCGTCCCACCAGAAGCACAGGGACACGTGCGGGTTCGCGTCGAGCTCCGCGCCCTTCCGGCTGCGGTAGTCCGTGAAGAACACGAAGCCGTTTGCGTCGGCACCCTTGAGGAGCACGACTCGTGCCGATGGATGACCGTCGCGCGTGCTCGTCGCGAGCGTCATCGCGTTCGGCTCGATCAGCCCCGCGTGCAGCGCCTCCTCGAACCACTTTTCGAATTGCAGGATGGGATCGGGGTCAACGTCCCGCTCGGTGAGCGATTCGCGCGCGTACTCGAGTCGAAGGTCGGCCAGGTTCATGCCTGAAACTTAGCCGCCGCCGCGATGGCATGCTAAGTTCCAGTTCGATGACTCTTCCCCCCGGCACCGCCTCGCACCGCGCGGAAGGCGACGCGCTCCCGGCGCTCCGCTGCGCCATCGTGACCGTCACCGACTCGCGCACCATCGACACGGACGAGTCCGGCAAGGCCATGCAGCGCCTCCTCGACGGCGCGGGCCATGTGATAGCGGACTACACGATCCTCCCGAACAACGAGGCCCGCGTGCGCGGCCATGTGCGCACGCTCATCGCGCGCACCGATGTCGACGCCATCCTGATCACCGGCGGCACCGGGCTTGGCAGCAAGGACCGGACCGTGGAGGCCGTACGATCGCTGCTGGAAAAGGAACTTCCCGGGTTCGGGGAAATCTTTCGAGTCGTGTCGTTCCAGGAGCAGATCGGCGCGGCCGCGATTCTCTCACGCGCGGTCGCCGGATCCGCGAACGGGAAGCTGGTGGTCTCGATGCCGGGGTCGAAGGCGGCCGTCGAGCTGGCGCTCACGCGGATCATCCTGCCGGAACTGCGGCATGCGATCCGCGAGCTGCGGCGCTAACCGAGCTCCAGCGACCAGGTGATCGCCATCTCCGGATCCATCGTGTCGCGCACCGTGCAGTAGCGTGTCACGGCCAGCTCGATCGCGCGCATCGTCTGCGTGTGGTCGATTCCCGCGCCGGTGATCTTGTACGCGAGATGTGCGCGCGTTACGCGGCGCGGCGTCTCGCCCTTCCGTTCGGCGGTCACTGAAACGTCCATCGACGCCGGCGGCGTCTTCCGCTTCGTGAGCATCTCGACCACGTCGATGGCGGTGCACGTCCCGAGCGAGATGAGCAGCGTCTCCGGCGGGCTCGGCCCTTCCTTCGAGTGGCCGTCGATGCGAACGGTCGGGGCTCCCGCCTTCCCCGCGTCGAACGTCCACGCGCCCTTCCACTGCACGCCGACGGTCAGGTCGGCGCGCACCTCGTCCGGGGTGCCGGGGCGGTCGTATTTCATGGCGTCTATCCTATCCGGGTTCCATTTTCCACCGCGTGCCCCGGGCGCAGCAGCACCACCTCGGTGGGCGACGGCATGGCGCCGAGCACGAGCACCTGGCTCGTGAATCCCGCGATGCGCCGTTCGCCGATGTTCACCACTGCGATGACCTGCGTACCGGTGAGTTCGGCCGGTGCGTAGTGCGTCGTAATCTGCGCGCTTGACCGCTTGATCCCAAGCTCCGGTCCGAAGTCGACTTCCAGCTTGATCGACGGCTTCCTCGCCTCGGGGAATGGCTCCGCGCGCACGACGGTGCCGACACGGATGTCGATCGCGAAAAAATCTTCCGGCGTCGGCATCGGTCAGTCGGGCTTCACGGCCGGCGGCTTCGGCGCGGCCTCGGGGAGGAGCGTGAATCGCGCGTACTGCTCCGGACGCAGGTAGAGCGTCGCCGCGTCACGGATCATCTCGCGCGTCAACCCCTTCACGAGCTCGGGGTAGCGCAGGAAATCGCGCTGGTCGCGATGGTCCTCGTCGGCATCCGACATCGCGTTGAGCCACGAGGCGTTCTGCTTGAGGCCGGTCTCGTGTCCACGCAGTTCGATCTCCTTGATCTTCGTGAGATTCGAGTCGCTCACGGTTCCGGCCTTGATCTCGTCGAACACCTTGAAGACGGCGGCGACGAGCTCGTCCACGCGCTCCGGCGAAGAGCCGAACTCGACGCTCAGGTTGTAGTGCTCGTACGGAATGTTGCTGCACGAGCCGCCGGCGCTCGCACCGTATGTGCCGCCCTTCTCCCCGCGGAGCACCTCGCGCAGGCGGATGTTGAGCAGCTCCGTCAGTGCGTCGAGCGCGTAACGGCTCGCGAAACTGTACGTGCAGCTGCCGGTGAAAATCAGCGACGTCGCGGCCTTGGGTTCCACGCCCTTCCGGACGGTCTTCTGGATCACGCCGGCCGGCGGCCGAATCCCGTTGTCCTTGACCCTCTCGCTCCTGTTCAGCGACGGCAGCGACGCGAGGTACTGCTCTACCAGCGGCCGCACCGAGTCGGGTTTGAAGCTGCCCACGAGGAAGAAGGTGAAGCCGCTCGCGTCGGCGAACCGGTCGCGATAGATGTCGAACGCGCGCCGCAGGTCCACCGAGTCGAGCAGCTCCGGCGAGAGCAAGTGCACGCGCGGATGGTGCTGCGCCATCGTGGCCTCGACGGTGTCGCCGAACACCGCTTCGGGATCGTTCTTCTGGTTCGCGAGCATGGCGCGCATCTGCGCCTTGAACGCGAGATACGCGCTCGTGTCCACGCGCGGCGCCGTCATGCGCAGCCACGCGAGCTGAAACATCGTTTCCATGTCCTGCACCGACGCGGTGCCGCGCAGGCCCTCCCCGTTCCCGTCGATGCCGGCTGCGACGTTCACCTTTTTCCCCGCGAGTTTCTTGCCGAGCGCGATCGCGTTGAACGAGCCGACTCCGCTGCGCGACATCACCACCGAGCTCAGGTCGGCGTCGATCACGTCCGCGTCGGGCACGATCGATTCACCGCCGGGCGACCGCGCGGCGAAGAGCAGCTCGTCGGCCTTGAAGTCCGTCGGCTTGAGCAGGACCCGCGCACCGTTCGAGAGCGTCCACTCCGTGATTCCCGTCTCGGGCAGCGCGCGTTCCGTCACGATCTTGCCCGGCGCCGGCCGGCTTGGCACGAGCGCCGCGTCCGATGACGAATCCACATAGGCGGTGAGCGTGGCGCTCCCGGCCGCGTCGAACACCTTGAGCATCGCGGCGGCACTCGGGACGTGAACCTCCGGTTTTTCGGCTGCGGCAACGAGCACCACGCGGTTCTTCTCGCCGAACGACGTCTTCGAGAGCGCGTTGACCTCGCCGACGGTGATCGTCGGGGCGAGCGACTTCGCGAGCGGCTCCTCCTTCTCGATCCCGATGATCGGCGTGCCCCAGAGCGTGCTGCTCACGTATTCGTCGACGAACTGCGAGCTGTTCGTCTTGTCGCGCTCCGCGTACTGCTGCTCCATCGAGCGGAGGAGATTGGTGCGCTGGCGGTCGAGCTCGGTTTGCGTGAATCCGAATCGCGAGATGCGTTCCGCCTCTCCGAGCAGCGCCTCGGCGGCCTTCTCGAACCCGCTCTCCTTCACGCCGGCGAAGAGCTGGTAGGCGTCCTTCGTTCGCACGAAGCTGCCGCGGCCGCCCTGCGCGAACGCGAAGGGCGCGTCGGCGCGCTGTGAAATCTCTGAAAAGCGAGCGTTCACCATCCCGTCGTAGAACGACGACACGAGCGTGCGGCGGAAATCCGCGATCGTGTGCACGCTGTCGCGCGGCTTGAGCCAGAGGAGCTGTACCGAGGAGAGCGGATATTCCTTGTCGGTCTCTATCGAGACGAGCGTCTGGTCGTGATCGGGCACCGCGGCGTACTCGCGCAGCCGCGGCGCCTTGGGGCCCGGAATGGCGGCGAACCGCTGCTTGATCGACGCCTCCATCTGCGTCGGATCGAAATCGCCGACGGCGATGACCGTCATGAGGTCGGGGCGATACCAGTCGCGATAGAACTTCATGGCGAGACTGTCCGCGAAGCTCTCGAGGTTTTCCTTCGTCCCGATCGGCACCCGCAGGGCGTACTTGGAACCTTGCAGCATCACGGGGAACTGGCGGTACTGCACTCGTGTGGACGCGTCGCGCCCCGTGCGCCACTCCTCGATGACGACGCCGCGCTCTTTCTTCAGTTCGGCCGCGTCGAATGTCGCCGCGCCGCTCGCCCAGTCCTGCAGGATGTCGAGCGCCGAGTTCACGAGGCGCGCCGTGTCCGTCGGAATGGTGAGCATGTAGACGGTTTCGTCGAACGACGTGTACGCGTTCAGGTCCGCGCCGAACCGCATGCCCACGCGCTCGAGGTAGTTCACGATGTCCTGCTTGGGGAACCGCTTCGTGCCGTCGAACATCATGTGCTCGACGAAATGCGCGAGGCCCCGCTGCGCGTCGTCTTCGAGAATCGAACCCGCGTTCACCACCAGCCTCAGCTCCGCGCGTTTCTCGGGCTTCTTGTTGCGGCGGATGATGTACTGGAGTCCGTTCGGGAACTGGCCCCGGACGACGTGGGCGTCGGCGGGGAGGGGCGCGGAGAGGTCCTGCGCGCTTGCCGTGGAGGCGAGGGAGGACAGGAAAACGATGAGGAGTAAGCGACGCATTTGGACGGCTGTGAGAGGAGGTAGTGGAAACTAGTTGAGTCCATTTGGCGGTGCCCCAGCCGTTGGACACAATTCCGTCGCACCGAGGTGCTAGGTTCATCAGTATTGCTGCTTGATACGGGATGCGGGGTGGGATGCGGAATCCGGAATTCCGCATCCATCTCGCCACTCGCCTCTTATCCTCGTATCAACATTCCTTTTCTGCATTCTGAATCGGGCCGAAATTCCGCATCCCGCATCCCACCCCGGATTCCGCATCCCGAAGTGACCCAACCCCCCGAAATGGAGCCGTATTCCCGCCACGTGCTGGTTTGCACCGGCGGCTTCTGCTCCCCCGAGCGCCGCGGCCGCGCGCTGTACAGCAGGCTTGCGGGGTTGCTCCAACGCGAGGGGCTCCTCTTCGGCCCCACCCGGGTCAAACGGTCCGAAACGCCCTGCCTCGGGGTGTGCAGTTCAGGGCCCATCGTGGCGGTCTATCCCGAGGGGATCTGGTACTCCAACGTCACCCCGGCACTCCTCGAACGCATTGTGGTTGAACACCTTCGCGACGGAAAAGTGGTCGCCGAGGCTGTCTTTCACCGCCTTCATGGGTGAACCTGCGTCTTGCGCCGGAGGAGCGCGGGCGTGAATTTCGCTGAACGACCGGTCGCCCCGGATACAGGAACGCCGATGTCCGAAATACTCTACGAGCGAACGATGCCACAGGGCCACGTGGTGCGAATCCGGCGGCTGACGCCGGATGGCTCCGCGCCCATGCGGGCGGTGATCGAAATCGATCGCCGCGCCGGGAGTCCGCGCACGTCGGGTGGCGGCGGTCATCCGCCGGCGCTCATGGCCGTGGAAGGCGAGAGCGAACCGGATGTCGTGGCTTCCCTCCTTCCGTTCGTGCAAGACGACGCGTCCGTCGCGAGACTCCTCGCGCAGCGCGGCGTGCGGTGACCTCACCGCTCAATCCGCGCCGGCTGATGCTTGGCGCCGCCAAGAAATTCCTGCTCGATACTCCCGCCCCGAAGCCCGGCCCGCCCGCTTCCGCCCGCTTCGAGCCGCCCCGACTCACTGCAGACATTCTGGAGAACAAAAGCATGTCCCGATCCCGCGATCGCATTCTCGCCAACCTCGATGAGATGTACCGCGAGGCGTTCGAACGTTCCAAGGCCACCGGCGACGATGCACAGATGGCGTCGCTCGACTTCGCCTACCGCCGCGAACAGCTCTACTTCGAGATCCTGCTGGACGTTCGCGACGCGATCGAGCGCCAGTAGGGTGTTCGCCACCGCCCGCCACGGCGCGCCGGCGTGCAGCTGATTCCGCTCGTCCTCGTGCTGCTCGCGGGCTCCGCGGCAGTCTGGTGGATGCTGCGGTCGCGAGCCCACCTCAGCGCGCGCGTCGCCGAGGAGGCGGAAGCCCGGCGGAGGCTCGAGGAACTGCAGGCCCGCCTGCTCGAGCGCACCGTCGAGCTCGAGGACGCGAACGAACATCTCGAGCGTGAGATCGAGGAGCGCCGCAAGATGGAACTCGCGCTCCGCGAGAGCGAGGAGCGCTACGCCCTCGCCGCGCGCGGTGCGAACGACGGGCTCTGGGACTGGAACCTCGTCGCCGGCGAGGTCTACCTCTCCGAGCGCTGGCGGGAGATGGTCGGCATGGTGGACCCGTCGATTTCGCTGAGCCCCGAGGAGTGGTTCAGCCGCGTCCACCTGAGCGACCTGCCGCAGCTCAAGGTGGATATCGCCGCGCAGGCCGCCGGGTCGCGATCGCATTTCCACAGCGAGCACCGCCTCCGCCACAGCGAGGGATTCTTCATCTGGGTGCTCTGCCGCGGCATCGTCGTGCGCGACACCGAAGGGCGCGCGCTGCGCATCGCCGGCTCGATGACCGACATCACGGCGCGAAAGGATCTCGAGGAGCGCCTGCGGCGCGAGGCGCAGTTCGACTCCCTGACCACGCTGCCGAACCGCAGTTATGCCACGGACCTCCTGCGGCGAGCGATCGCGCGCGCCAAGCGCAACCGCGAGCAGCAGTTCGGCGTGCTCTTCCTCGACTGCGACCGCTTCAAGGTCGTCAACGACTCGCTCGGCCATCACGCGGGCGACTCGCTGCTTCGTCTCGTCGCGGGCCGCCTCAACGGCTGCGTGCGGCCCGGCGACGTCGTCGCGCGGCTCGGCGGCGACGAGTTCGTCGTGATCCTCGAGGGCGTCAAGGACGAGGCCGAGGCGATCACCGTTGCCGAGCGCATCCAGCATTCACTCGCGCAGCCGTTCTACCTCGACGGCCGCGAACTCTTCATGTCGGTCAGCGTCGGCATCGCGATGAGCCAGCCCGGCGTGGAGCGTCCCGAGGACTACCTGCGCGACGCCGACCTCGCGATGTACCGCGCGAAGCTGCGCGGACGCGCGAGGCACGAGGTGTTCCGCGCGGACATGCGTGCCGGCGCGGTTTTGCAGATGGCGCTCGAAAATGACCTGCGGCACTCGATGGATCGCGGGGAGCTGCGCGTGATGTACCAGCCGATCTGGTCGCTCGCGTCGGGCCGCATCGTGGGGTTCGAGGCGCTCGTTCGATGGGATCATCCGACGCACGGCGCGATGCAACCCGCCGATTTCATTCCGATCGCGGAAGAGACGGGGCTGATCCTTCCGCTCGGCGAATGGGTGCTGCGCCAGGCGGCGCAGCGGCTCGCGCACTGGAACACGAAGGTCGTCGCCGACGATCCGATCTGGGTGAGCGTCAACGTCGCCGCGCGGCAGCTCACGCACCCGGGCCTGGTTGAAATCGTGAAGAACGCGATCGCCGAAACCGGAATCGAGGCGTCGCGCCTGAAGCTCGAGATCACGGAGTCGATGATCATGGCCGACGCGGTCGCGGCGGTCGGCGCGCTCGAGCAGCTCAAGACGCTCGGCATTCACCTGCTGATGGACGACTTCGGCACGGGGCACGCCTCACTCAGCTACCTGCACCGCCTCCCGATCTCGACCATCAAGATCGACCGCTACTTCGTGGGCCGCATCGACTCGAACAGCGAGTGCCTCGAGATCGTGCGCACGATCCTCAGTCTCTCGCGCAGTCTTTCGATGGACGTGGTGGCCGAGGGCGTGGAGAACGGCGCGCAGCGCGAGGTGCTGCAGTCATTGGGCTGCGAGTATGTGCAGGGGTATCTGCTCTCGCCGCCGCTCGATGCGGATGCGGCGGAGAGGCTGCTGCTGACGAATCGAGCGGTCGAGAGTGCGGCCTCTCGCTAAAACCGTTTTTCAGTAGTCGGTTATGACAACAAAGGGTGTGGGTTAACAGTCGTCGGATTGAAGGTCTTGAGAAAACGGCGACGGGACCGGTCGAGCGCTATTCCGCGCACCAACCGGTCCCGTCGCCGTTTCTTCACGACCAACCACCGATTTCCGTTAACTCATTCCCTTAGTTGCCAGAACCCATATCCGACGACGGTTCGTCAGTTGGTCAGCTAGAAGGAAGCGATCTCCTCGTACGCCTTCACGAACGTGGAAACCTGCGGCAGGATCGCGTCTTCCAGCTGCGGCGCGTAGCCGACGAACGTATCCGTGCTCGCCACCCGCCGCACCGGCGCGTCGAGCCAGGCGAAGCACTCGTCCGCAATTGCGGCTGCGATCTCCGATCCGTATCCCCACGAGAGCGAATCCTCGTACGCGACGATCACCCGTCCGGTCTTCTTCACGCTCGCGAACACCGTCTCGCGATCCCACGGCGAGAGCGTACGCAGGTCGATCACTTCGACGTCGATCCCGCGCTCCGCCACCTCGCGCGCGGCAACAAGCGCTCGCTGAACCGTTGCACCGTACGTCACCAGCGTGACCTGCGCTCCCTCGCGAAGCACCTTCGCCTTGCCGAACGGAATCATGAAGTTCGGCCCCGGATAGGCCGACTTGTTGTACGTCTGGCGGTACAGATGCTTGTGCTCGAGGAAGATCACCGGATCGTCGCAGCGGATCGCGGTGCGGAGCAGTCCGTTCGCGTCGAGCGCGCTCGACGGGCAGACCACGCGCAGGCCGGGGCAATGCGTGAAGAGCGAGGCCCCCGTCTGCGAATGGTAGATCGCGCCGCGGATATAGCCGCCGTACGTCGTGCGCACGACGACCGCGGTGGAGAACGCGTTGTTGGAACGCCAGCGCATGGTCGCGAGTTCGTCGCGCAGCTGCATGTACGCGGGCCAGATGTAGTCGAAGAACTGGACTTCTACGACCGGCTTGAACCCGCGCGCCGCCAGCCCGATCGCGCGGCCGACGATGTTGGCCTCCGCGAGCGGCGTGTTGTAGACGCGCGTGCTGCCGAACTCCTTCTGCAGCCCCCACGTGACCTTGAAGACGCCGCCCTTGCCCTTGACCTTGCCGAGGTGTTCGTCACGCGACACGTCGGCGACGTCCTCGCCGAACATCAGGATCTTCGGGTCGCGGCGCATCTCGTCCTTCATGCACGAGTTGAGCAGGTCCACCATCGTCGTGGGCTCGCCCGCGAACTGCGGATCGTCCTCGGTGTCGAACTGCTCGCTCGTCGGATCGACGTCCGGCGAGTAGACGGCGAAGTGTACCGTGCTCGCGTCGGGCTGCGGCTGCAAGAGCGCGTCGTCCGTGGCGGCCAGCACCTCGGCCTCCACGTCGTCGCGGATCTTCGCGAGGTCGGCCTCGGTCGCGTAGCCCTCGTCGACGAGCCAGAGCGGGTAGGTCGTGAGCGGGTCGCGCGCGGCGTCCGCCTCGCGCTCCGCGGCCGGACGGTACATCACCTCGTCGTCCGAGAGCGAGTGCGAGTACGGGCGAATGACCTTCGCGTGGACGAGCGCCGGGCCTTTCCGCGCTCGCGCGTAGTCGATGGCCTTCTTCATCACGTCGTACGACGCGAGCAGATCGCAGCCGTCAACCGTCTGCACGTAGAGCCCGGGGAACGACTTCACCAGCTCGGAGATCGATCCGCCGGCTGTATTGACCTCGACGGGGACCGAGATCGCATAGCCGTTGTCCTCGACGAGATAGACGACGGGGAGCTTGAGATTCGCGGCGGTGTTCAGCGACTCCCAGAACTCGCCTTCGCTCGTGGTGCCGTCGCCCGTGGTGCAGAGCACGACTTCGTCGCTGTGGAATCCTTCGGTGATGCCGTTCTGTGTTGCACGCAGCGTCGCTTCGGCGTTGCCGACAGCCTGCAGAAACTGCGTGCCGGTCGGCGACGACATCGTGACGATGTTGAGCTTCTTGTGGCCCCAGTGGGACGGCATCTGGCGGCCGCCGGAGTTCGGATCGGCGGCGGCGCCGACGGCGGAATACAGCATCTCCGCCGCGGTCATCCCCATCTGCAGGCAGAACGCGCGGTCGCGGTAGTAGAGGTAGAACCAGTCGTAGCCCGGCTTCAGGAGCATGCCGGCCGCCGTGGTGACCGCTTCGTGCCCCGCGCTCGAGATCTGGAAGAAGATCTTGTTCTGGCGCTTGAGCCCGATCTCCTTGTCGTCCAGCCGGCGCGACAGGAGCATGTTGCGATATGCCGCGACGAGCTGCTCGCGGGAGAGGCCGTGCGTGGCGCTGCGCGCCTTGGATGTCGTCGCCATAGCCACCATTATAAGGGATTGCGGCCGACATTTCACGGAGCGTTTCACCCGATGCGCATCAAGCTGCTCTTGAGTTCCTGTTTTCTCGCCGTTGTGTTTCTCGCGGTCGCGCTGCGCGGCACGTGGGGAAGCGGAATGGCGGAAGACGGCACGCGATTCGACGTGTCGCTGCACGGCGTGTCGCACGTGCTGCATCCGAAGGTCCGGCGGTCGGCGAGCAAGGACTGCACCTATCTCACCGGCAAGGGCGCGGTGGAATACTGCGCGCCGGCGCCCGAAGGTGACGCCCCGTTTTCCATGCTGTGCTCTGTCTTTCCGTTGATCCTGTCGGGCCTCGGGCTCGCGTTCGCGTCGGGGCTGGTCACATACGTCTCGCCGTATCGCGCGAAGGGAACTTCGGCGGCGCTCGCGGCGGCTGGTCTCGCGGCGGTGTTCATCGGAACCGTGGTCGCGCAACTTTCGATGCAGCGCGCGCTCAAAGTGTTCGAGGAGATTCCGCTGTACTTCGGCGGTCTCGCGTTTGCGTCCGTCTGGATTGCGATGGGGTTTCTGTTCTTCGTAGCCGCGCTTTCGACCACGAGCACGATGCTGCGGCTCGACTAACGGCCGAAACTCGTTCCGCGTCCCCTCTTGCGCCGCACGTGTTACCAAGCAACTTTTTCGTTCGTCAGAATGTGGAACGCGTGACGCGCGGGCGGACACCCGGCGTTGCGCCCTTCGGAGGCTCATGGCAGCAACGCCAAGACCCAACCTTCAGCGTCTATCGCCACGATCGCGACCCGCGATCGTCGGCTGGAGTCTCCGCCCCATAACCGTCACCCCGCCCGGGATTCGTGCCCCGATGCGGGGTGTCGTCTTTTACGGCGAGGTGTCATGTCTCACCGGAGCGTCTACCGCGTCGCATTGCCCCGTGCGCCCCGTGGTCTTGCCCGCCATCACCGTAGAGTGCTCGCCCAACACCACAAGCGGCACGTCAAGCGTGCGACTTTCCGTGATTGCGGGAGGCGCTGTGTCTACTGCGGTACGTCCCTTGGGCTAGAGGACGCGACGCTCGACCACGTCTTTCCGCTCTCGAAGGGCGGCAACCACGCCGCGGGCAACCTGGTCGCGGCGTGCTCGGCCTGCAACCAGCTGAAGGGGGCGATGCTGCCGACGGAATTCTTCGCGCGCTACCCGTGGGCGGGTGCCAACTTCATGCGCTACGCACGTGCCGTGCACCGGACGCTGAAGCGCGGGGCTCGGAGGGCAGTGAGCCTGGCATACGCTGAGGCGGCGTAGGAAACCTAAAACGAGTAAACGGTTTTTGGTCGTTGGTCATTGGTGATTAGCCATGGCGCTCGCGCTCCCTTCTGGGGGCGGGGCGCCATTTGCTCTTTCATGAGCATGACCTTCTTTCGTTCGATGCCCCAGGCGTAGCCGCCGAGTTCGCCGGTTGAGCGGATCACGCGGTGACAGGGGATCAGCCAGCTCACTGGATTGCTTCCCACGGCGCTGCCCACGGCGCGTGATGCGCCGGGCGAGTGCAACGACTCGGCAATGTCACCGTAGGTGGTGACGCCGCCGTCGGGAATTTGCAGCAGCGCCTCCCACACCTTCAGCTGAAAGTTCGTCCCCTTGATGTGCAGGGAGAGCGGCGGGAGTTTCGCGCGGCCGCCGATCGGGAACGCCCTCGCGACCGTCTCGCGCGTCGCATCCTGATCGGCGCGAAGGTCGGCGCGCGGCCAGTCGTGACGCAGGCGCTCGAGCGCTTTGTGGCGCGTCACCGGATTCACGAACGCGAGATGGCAGATGCCGCGCGGCGTGATCGCGATGAGGCACTCGCCGAACGGCGATGGATGAAACCCGAACTTCACCACGAGCCCCTCGCCCGCCTTTTGGTACTCGCCGGGCGACACGGCCTCCGCATTCACGATCAGGTCGTGCAGCCGCGACGACCCGGAGAGCCCGGCCTCGTAGCTCGCGTCGAGCACGCTGCGGTTTTCGCGCAGCAGGCGCTTCACGACCTGTGCGGTCCGGTGCTGGAGGAAACGCTTCGGGCTGATGCCCGCCCAGCGCGTGAACATCCGCTGAAAGTGGGCGGGGCTGAGTCCGACGTGTTTCGCGACGTCGCCAAGCTCGGGCTGCACGGCGCGGTTCGCATCGAGATAGCGAATCGCCTTCTCGATCCTCGAGTAATCGGCGTTCATGGTGTCAGCAGGCATCGTTGTATCCGTGTTCGGGTGACGCCTGCATCCTATCGCTCTCGGACATCCGGCTCAATCCGATTCGTGCGGTCTCGCAAGAGCTAGTAATCGACGGGCCGGAGATACGATTCGCCGATCGCGGCGCCACTGATCATCGCCACCGTCGGCAGCTTTCGCTTCCAGTGCGTGCCATCGAGACGCTTGCGCACGATCTCCACTTCCGCGGCGTTGAATCCGCGGCCGGCGAGGTCTGCGGCGGTGTAACCGTTCAGCAGCCAGTTCAGGATCACGTCGGCTTTGGCGTAGCTGATTCCGAAGTCGCCTTCGTCCGTCTGCCCGGAAACGAGATCGGCGGAGGCCGGTTTCTCGATGATTTCCAGCGGCACGCCAAGATGGCGCGCGAGCGCCCACAGCTGAGTCTTGAAGAGGTCGCCGATGGGATTCACCGGCGGCGAGTCGTCCGCGTGCCAGGTGAAGTAGCCTAGTAGCCGCTCACTCTTGTTGCCGGTGCCGAGCGGGAGCGCGTGGTGCTTCGCGCTCAGGTCGAACAGCGCGATCATGCGCACGCGCGCCATGACGTTGCCGCGGCGGGCGGCGTCGGCGTCGGGCTCCTGCTGGAGGTAGCCGTCGACGGCGGCGCTGATGTCGAGCGTGCGCGATTCGATGCCGAGGGCGTCGATGACGCGCTGCGCGTGCGTGAGCGAGTCGGCACTCGACGTGCGGTAGGGCATCCGGACGCCGATCACGTTCTTGGGGCCGAGCGCACGCGCGGCGAGCGTGGCGACGACCGCGGAATCGACGCCGCCGGAGACACCGACCACGGCTTTTTGGAAACCGCGTCTGCCGAACTCATCCTTCAGGAACGCGACGAGCCACGACTCGAGAAGCGCGGGATCGATCTCGAGCGGAGGAGGCGCGCCGCGGGAGAGATCGCCGCCGGCGACGACCGTCAGCGAAGACGGAGTCGTGGACGGGGCGGTCTCCTGCGAAACCGGGTAAACGGTTGTTGGTCGTTGGTCGTTGGTGCTTGGCGAACTGCCATCCAACGACCGCTCCAACTCCGACATCAGCTTCGGCAGCATCGTGCGCATGTCGGACAACAACGGCGAGTCGGCGCGCGCTTTCGTGATGTCGTCGAGATCCACGCTCGCGGTGAGCAGCGACTCCTCGAACGCCGGCGCCTTCGCGCGCGTGTCGCCGCGGGGGCCGATCACGAGCGAACCGCCCTGGAACATGCGGCCGCCCTCGCTGCCGACGAGACTGCCGAGCGTCACGAACACGCCGTGCTCTTCCGCGATGTCGCGGATCAGCCGATCCCAGCGCGCGATGCTGCCCGGAACGGAGGCGCCGTCGGTGCGCTCGAACGCGCCCCGCGCGGGAGAGGCCGATGAGACGAACAGCACGTGCGCGCCGTCGAGCGCGGCAATCAGCCCGGTGAGCGAGTGCCACGCATCTTCGCACACCAGCATCGCCGCGCGTCCCCATGGCGCGTCGAACGCGCGAATCGAATATCCGCGCTCCACGAACCGCTCTTCATCGAACAGGCCGTAGGTCGGAAGGAATGTCTTCCGATGAAGGTGCAGGATCTCGGCGGTGCTTCCGCAGCGCACGTAGGCCATGCTGTTGTGCAGGTCGCCCTCGCGCTTCTCGTAGAATCCGATCACCGCGTCGATCGGCGGGCCCTGATACGCCGCCGCGATTCCGGCGGCCAGCTCCGCGGCGCTGAGCGCCATCTCGCGCACGCCGCCCTCCACGAAGTACCCGGAGAGCGCGGTCTCGGGAAACTGCACCACGTGCGGGCGCGGATCGAGCGCAGCCGCCTGCGCGAGCACCTCGCCCACCCGGCGAAGGTTGCCCTGAACGTCCCCCTTCCGCGGGCGGAACTGGGCTATGGCGATGTGCAGAAGCGGCATCGCCCTAAAGTTCGCACGTTCGACCGGTGACGGGCAACGCCGCCTGGGGTACAATACACGAGATGCGCCTTCGTCCCGCCCTGAGATTCCGTTTCGTGGCCGTCGCCGCCTTCGTCGCGGCCGGCCCGGGCGTTGTGCACGCACAAGTCCAGCCGGCGGCGCCAAAAGCCCCCAAGAGCACCGGGCAGGCGTGGCAGATCGTCACGCCGCCGCAGTCCTCGCTGGTCTATGCGCGCGACGGCTCCCTCATTGGCGAGATCGGAACGGAATGGCGCACGAGCGTCTCCATCCGCACGCTGCCCAAGTATGTGGGCGAAGCGTTCATTGCCGTCGAGGACAAGCGATTCTACCAGCACAACGGCGTGGACGTGGTCGGCATCGCAAGCGCCATCAAGGACGATCTCCTCGGCGCGTCGCGCGGCGCGAGCACCATCACGCAGCTGCTCGTCGGCAACATGCACCCGGACCTCATCGACCGCCGCGACAAGTCGCTGTCGCGCAAGCTGCGCGAGCAGAGCGCGGCGCGGGAGATGGAGCGCCATTACAACAAGGAGCAGATCCTCGAGGCGTTCCTGAACCAGATCAGCTTCGGGCACGGCTGGTACGGCATCGAGTCCGCGGCACGCCACTATTTCGGAAAGTCGGCGGCACAGTTGACGATCGCCGAGGCCGCTACTCTCGCCGCGATGCCGAAGGGGCCGGCGGTCTACGATCCCGCGAAATATCCCGATCGCGCGAAGAATCGTCGTGACGCGATCCTCGGATTGATGGCGAAGCAGAAGTACATCACACCGGGCGAGGCGGCCGCGGCAAAGGCAGAACCGGTGCGCACCGCGCCCAACGGCGGAGTCTCCGCGCCCTCGCCGTATTTCATCGATGTGGTGCGCGTGCAGGCCGAGCGAGCGGGCGTCGCCGTTTCAACGGGCGGATATCGCATCTACACGACGCTCGATCCCGCACTGCAGCGCGCCGCCGTGCAAGCGCTGGCCGAGGGAACCGCCGAGGTCGAGCGCCGTCGCGGCTACCGTCACCCGACCTACGCGTCGCACGCGAAGGGAAGCACCGAGTACCTGCAGGGCGCGGTCGTCGCGATCGATCCGTCCTCCGGCGACGTGAAAGCGCTCGTCGGCGGACGCAACTATCAGGAGTCGCCGTTCAATCGCGCCGTGAGCGGCCTGCGGCAGCCGGGCTCGAGCTTCAAGCCGTTCGTCTACGCGCGCGCCCTCATGGACTCGTTGCCGCCGAACGCGATCGTCGGCGACACCGCGATCGATATTCGTTACGACCAGCAGTCGTACCGCCCGAGGAACTCGGACGACAAGTTCATGGGGAACATCACCCTGCGCGAGGCGATCACCTTCTCGCGCAATCCCGTCGCCGTCCAGCTCTGGATGAAGTACGGCGCCGACTCGATCATCGCGCTCGCCCGGCGATTCGGCATCAACACGCCGATCTCGCCGTATCCCGCCAGCGCGATCGGCGCGTCGGAAGTGCACCCGCTCGATTTCATCGCAGCCTACACGGCGTTCGACAACCTCGGCACGCCGATGGTGCCGCGGTTCGTCTATCGCGTCGACGATCGCTCCGGCAAGACGCTTTGGAGCCAGGGCGTGGCCTCGCTCCCTCCGGCCCTCGATCCGCAGGTCGCGTTCATCCTCCGCGACATGATGCGCGACGTCGTCGAGCGCGGCACGGCGACGTCGGTGCGCCGCTACCTGCCGCCGAGCGTGCCCGTCGCGGGCAAGACAGGCACCACCGACGACAACACCGACGTGTGGTTCGTGGGAGTCACGCCTGATATCGTGGCAGGAGTCTGGCTCGGGTTCGACAAGCCGAGGTCGATCGCCGAACATGGCGTGGCCGGAGGGTCGCTGGCCGCGCCGGTGTTCGCGCAGATGCTTGCGCAGGCAGGATATACGCACCCTGGCTCAATCTGGGAGGCGCCGTCAGGCCTGGTCACGGCCGAGCTCGACCGCCACACCGGAAAGCTCGCCGACGCGTCGACTCCTGCCGAACGCCGCTATACCGAGTACTTTCTTGCTGGCACGGAGCCTGGTGCGCTTCGTGTCGATGTGCGCCGGTTGTTCGTCCTTGGCCCGATCATGTTTTAGGAGTGTCGATGCAATTCACGTGGGTACAGAAGCTCTCCATCGGAACCGGTGCGGCGCTCGGACTCCTGGCGCTGATGGGCTTCGTCTCGTACGTGAGCATCCACCAGATGATCGGCGGCCAGCAGGCGGTCGCCGCGACCAATACGAACATCTCGCGCCTCGACGTCGTGGTCGCCCGCACGGTCGACGCCGAGAACGCGCAACGCGGCTTCGTCACGACGGCCGACGAGCAGTATCTCGAGCCGCTCAACGCGGCGTTCAGCGACGTCGAAGATGCGATTCAGGGCTTGATGAAGGCGACCGAGGATGATCCCGACCAGCGCCACAATCTCGACAAGCTCGCTCCCATGGTCTCGAAGCGGTTCAAGGAAATCAACGCCGTCATCGCCATGCGCAAGCGCGCGGGACTCGATTCCGCGGTGGCGGCGCTCAAGGGTCAGAGCGCCGTGCGCGGACGCGACGGCATCGGTCCCATCGCCACGAAGATGCGCGACGAAGAACTGCGCGTGCTCGGCGAGCGTACGCGCGCGATGACCACCACCGGCAGCACGGCGCTTCGAGTGATCCTCGGCGGTTCGATCTTCGCGCTCATTCTCGCGCTGTTCGCGCTGCAGCCGCTGCGTCCGAGCGTGGAGCGCCGCCTCACCCAGCGGCTCTCGCAAGTGCTCGTCGCCCCGCTTCCCGAGCTGCAGCTGACGATGACCGAGGCGGCGCGCCACGCGGGCGACCGGCTCGTGCGCCTCCAGCAGGTGATTGCCGCGCTGAACGGTCCGGCGACGAAGGCGGACGTCGCACAGGCGCTGCTCGCGCGTGGTGCACCGCCGCTCGTGGCGAGCCTCGGTCTGGTGGCCGTCGGCGATACGTCGTCGCTGACGGTCCTTCGCGCGCTCGGCGACGTGGTGCCGCATCTCGCGGTGGGATCGACGGTGCCCTCGAATCTCGTCGCGCCGCTCGCGGAATCGCTCCGCACGCGCGAGCCGGTGGTGATCGAGTCGCGCGCGGAACGCTCGGCACGCTTTCCGTCGCTCGCGAGATTCTCGGAGACCGGCACGTCCGATGGGGCGTTCGTCGCGGTGCCGCTCGTGGAGGACGACAACTCGTACGGCGCGCTGCTGCTCGCGTTCGCGGACAATCGGGTGTTCAGCGACGACGAACGAGCGTATCTGGCGACGCTCGGACGGCTGGGCGGGCAGGCGATCGCGCGGGCGACGGGTTTCCCAACGGCGACGGGCGATGGGTGAGCGGCAATTGGGTGAAGAGCGACGCGCGAGGCGTGAGGAGACCGTCTCCTCGCTTCTCACACGTCGCTCTTCACCAGATCGCCACTCACCCGTCGCCCGTCGCCGTTAGTGGATCAGCTCACCACCGCAAACTGCGCCGGGATCTCCACACTGATCTTCGGTTCCGGCACGAGCGCGAGCTTGAGCACATCCTCGAGCGTTTCGGCGAAATAGAACTTCAGCTTCGCCTTCGCCTCGTCCGGCACGTCCTCGAGATCCGCCTCGTTTTCCTTCGGCAGGATGATCGTGGTGATGCCGGCCCGCAGCGCACCGAGCACTTTCTCCTTCACGCCGCCGATCGGCAGGACGCGGCCGCGCAGCGTGATCTCGCCGGTCATGGCGATGTCCTTTCGGACCGGACGTCCGCTCATCTCGCTCGCGAGTGCCGTTGCGATCGACACGCCGGCCGACGGGCCGTCCTTCGGAATCGCGCCCTGCGGAACGTGGATATGCGTCTCCACCGCGCCGAGCCGTGAGCGCGGAATCCCGAGCTTGACGGCGTTGTTCGTGACGTAGGTGAACGCGGCGCGTGCGGACTCCTTCATCACGTCGCCGAGCTGGCCCGTGAGAATGAGCGCCACGGGTCCGCCGCCCGCACCGCCGTTGCCGTCGCCGGCAAGAGGCGTTTCGAGCCGGCGTGTGGAGGCTTCGACGAACATGATGTCCCCACCCATCGGCGTGTAGAACATGCCCGTCGCGATGCCCACCTCGTTCTCCGCGTTTGCCTTCTCGGGGCGCACCTTCGGCCGGCCGAGCAGTTCGCGCACCTCGACGGCCGTGATCACGCCGCTCTCGATGCCCGTGTGCTCGCTCTTGCTCGCGATGCGGCGCGCCACCTTGCGCGTGACGGCGCCGATCTCGCGCTCGAGCTGCCGGACGCCGCTCTCGCGCGTGTACTTCGACACGATCGACATGATCGCGTCGTCGGCGAACGTGATGCCCTTGTCGCCGAGTCCCGCGTCGACGATCTGGCGCGGAATCAGGTACTTCTTCGCGATCTCGGCCTTCTCCCGCTCGGTGTAGCCCGCGAAATCGACGACTTCCATGCGGTCGAGGAGCGGGCCCGGAATGTTCTGGATGAAGTTCGCCGTCGCGATGAACAGCACTTCGCTCAGGTCGAACTGCACGCCGAGATAGTGATCGGTGAAGGTGTCGTTCTGCGCCGGGTCGAGCACCTCGAGCAGCGCGCTCGACGGATCGCCCTGGAAACTGACGCCGAGCTTGTCGACTTCGTCGAGCAGGAAGACGGGGTTCTTCGTTCCCGCCTGCTTCATCCCCTGGATGATGCGCCCCGGCATCGCGCCGACGTACGTGCGGCGATGGCCGCGAATGTCGGCTTCATCGCGTGCGCCGCCGAGTGCGACGCGCACGTACTCGCGGCCCAGCGCGCGGGCCACCGACTTCGCAATGGAGGTCTTGCCCACGCCCGGCGGTCCCACGAACAGGAGGATCGGTCCCTTCGCCATCGCGCGGGACTTCGCTTCCTTCTCGTCGGTGATCTGGCGGCCGTCCGCCTCGTCGCTCTTCTTGAGCGATGGCGTCGCATTTTCCTTGCTGGCACGAAGCTTCGCGGCCGGGAACTCGCCGGTGTTCTTGATTTCATCGGCGAGCTGCTGCGCGCGCAGCTGACGCACGGCGAGGAACTCGACGACGCGATCCTTCACGTCCTCGAGACCGTAATGGTCCTCGTCCAGCACCGTGATCGCGTGCGGCAGGTCGAGCTGGTCGTCGGAGCGCTTGCCCCATGGCAGCTCCGCCATCCACTCGAGATAGGTGCGGATGACCTGCGCTTCCATCGACTCGCGGCCGGAACGCTCGAGGCGCCCGAGCTCGCGCTCGACTTCGGTGCGGGCCTCCTTCGGAAGCTCGAGCTTGATGAGTTTCTCGCGAAGCTCCTCGATCTCCTTGGCCTGGTCGTCGTCGCCGAGCTCCTTCTGGATGGCCTTCATCTGTTCGCGAAGGAACATCTCACGCTGGCGTTCGCCGAGTTCTTCCTGCACCTGCGACTTGATCTCGTCCTGCGCCTCGAGCAGCGAGATCTGGCGCTGCACGTGCACGAGCACGCGGCGCAGGCGCTCTTCCACGGAAAGTGTTTCGAGGAGTCCCTGCTTTTCCGGCACCGTCAGTTCGATGTAGCCCGCGACGAGGTCGGCGAACTTGCCGGGCTCGGTGACGGCATCGAGCACCTGGTGCACGACTTCCTCGGGAAGGCCGCGGCGTTCGCCGAGCTCGGCCGCGCGCTCGCGAATTTCCTTGTGCAGCGCCTCGAAGGCGGGGTCCTTGTCGTCGAGCGGCGACATCTCCTCGACGTTCGTCACGACGGCGGAGAGGTAGCCCTCGCCCTGCACGTATTGGAGCGTCGTGGCCCGCTGCTCGCCCTGGAGCAGGAGCTGGACACCGCCGAGGCCGCGCTGCACCTGGCCGATCCGGGCGATGACGCCCGTACTGTAGAGGATTTCTGCGGTCGGCTCGTCGGTGTTGTCGCGCTGGGCAACCGCGAAAACGAGCCGGTCGGCCTTCAGTGCGGCCTCGATGGCGCGCAGGGTGCCGGGACGGCCCGCCGCGATGGGCGCGGTCAGTCCGGGAAAGATTACCGTCCCCCGCAAAGGGAGGACTGGAAGCGTCTGTCGTGTGCTCATGACCATCCGTACCCTGCAAGGGACGTTCCAACCGGAGTTACGACATAAAGGCGGGGATTGCAACTTTCGTATGCCGTCATGACGTAGGGACTGTCAGCCTGGGGGACCGCGGCGAAAAGTGCGGATTCTCTTCAGCCGAGGCCTCTCTGCCTTGTATCCTTGTACGGCGCGGTGCTATGCTCTCCGTTTCGACGACTCCCATACCCGGCAAAGTGGAAGAACCGCAGATCACGCAGTCGGACGCCGAGCTGCGCTCGCACGTCGAGCGCGTGCTCAATTCCACGTATGAGCTCGATCGGGAGATCGGTCGCGGCGGCATGGGGATCGTGTATCGCGCGAAGGATCGCCGTCTCAAGCGGACGGTCGCGATCAAGCTCCTGCCGCCCGAGCTCGCGTTCCGCTCCGAGATCCGTTCGCGCTTCCTTCGCGAGGCGGAGACGGCGGCGCAGCTCTCGCACCCGTGCATCGTTCCGATCTACAGCGTGGACGAAAAGGACGGCCTCGTCTTCTTCGTGATGGCGTTCGTCGACGGCGACACGCTGGCGAAGCGGATCCACGATCGCGGCGCGCTCGATCCGACGGAGGTGCGACGCATCCTCCGCGAGGTCGGCGACGCGCTTGCATACGCACATGCGCACGGCGTGGTGCATCGCGACATCAAGCCCGACAACATCCTGCTCGACGCCGCGAGCAATCGTCCGATGGTCACGGACTTCGGCATTGCGCGTGCGATCAGCGACGGCAGCGCCCGGCTCACGGCCACCGGCATCGCGATCGGTACGCCGGCGTTCATGAGCCCCGAGCAATCCGCGGGCGACCGCGACGTCGACGGCCGCAGCGACCTGTACTCGCTCGGCGTCGTCGCGTACCAGATGCTGTGCGGCGAACTGCCGTTCAACGCGACGAACACGCCGGCGCTGCTCGTGAAGCATCTCTCCGAGCGTCCGGTGCCGGTGGAACAGCGCGCCTCGGGCATCCCGCCGGATCTCGCGCGGGCGGTGATGCTCTGCCTGGAGAAGAATCCGGACGATCGGTTCCCGAGCGCGCAGGCGTTCGTCACGGCGCTCGACAGCGGCATCGTCCCGAACCTCCCGGTGCCGCGGATGATGCCGGCGCCGGCCGCGCCGTCGGGCTACCCGACGGCCGCGAACGACCCGATTGGATCGTACGTCGCGACCGCCGAGGACCGCGCGCGGTGGGAAGCGCCGGACGTGGCGAAATTCCGGCGCAGGCTTGGCCCCTTCATGTTCGTGGGCGCGGCGCTGGTGATTCTCTCGCCGTTCAGCGTCGGCCGCCCGTTCCTCGGCATCTGGGGTGTGTACGCCGTCTACATGGCGTACAAGTACGCCCTGCTCTGGAGCGCCGGATTCGACTGGCACGACGTGTTCCGCCAGCCGCGCCAGCGGCTGTTCATGGACCACGTCAGCGAGTTCGGCGACGAAATCCAGGCGTTCTGGAATGCCAAGAAGCGGGTCGAAGTGCGCGAGCGTCACGTCGCGCGGCTCTCCGCGCCGGGCATGTTCAGCCCGGTTCCGAGCTCGCTGTCACCCGCCATGGGCACGGCCGCATCGAACGTTGCCGCGAGCGCCGCATCGTTCGCGAGCGGGCCGCACGCCGCCGTCACGCGGCGCGCGATGGATGACTGCAACGAGATCGTCCGTCTCGTGGACTCGCTTCCGAAGGCCGATCGCGGCCGCATTCCCGACGTCATCACCACCGCGCAGACGCTGACCAACAAGGTGCTCGGCCTCGCCGCGGCGCTCGAACGGCTCGACCGTGAGGCCGGCAGCGTGTCGGCCGACAATATCGAGAAGGAGATCTCCCTGCTCGAGTCGCAGGCGAACCCGCTCGATCGCGCCGGCAGCGAGTCGCGCGTGCGCCGGCTCGCGGCGCTCAAGCGCCAGCGGCGGACGGTCGCCGACCTCGGACGCCGCCGCGGCGAGATGAATGGAAAGCTCGAGAGCTGCGCGCTCGCGCTGCAGAACATGCGGCTCGACGTGGTGCGGCTCCGCACCGGCACCAACGCCGAGAGCTGGCAGCACATCACCTCGGTGGCCGACCAGGCGATGGCGCTCGCGAGGGAAGTCGACAACGCCGTGTACGTCGCCGACGAAATGGCGCGCATCAACCCGAGGTCAAACACGCCCCGCAGCGAGTCGGGACGGTCGTGACCGAGCGCGACGCGCTGCGCGACCGCGTTGAACGCGCGGTCGGCGCGCTCTTTGAGATCGAGGACGAGATCGGACGCGGCGGCATGGCCGTCGTCTATCGTGCGCGCGACGTGCGGCTGCACCGCAAGGTGGCGCTGAAGGTCCTTCCGCCCGAGCTCGCGTTCCGCGCGGAGGTGAAGTCGCGATTCCTGCGCGAGGCGCAGATGTCCGCGCAACTTTCGCACCCGAACATCGTCCCGATCTACACGGTGGACGAGATCGACGGCGTCGTGTTCTTCTCGATGGGACTCGTCGATGGCGAGACGCTCGCGCAGCGCCTCGCGCACGAACCGCGCCCGCCGCTCGCGACGGTGCGCGCGATGCTGCGCGAAGTCGCCGACGCGCTCGCGTACGCTCACGGGCGCCACGTCGTACATCGCGACGTAAAGCCCGACAACATCCTCGTCGAGCGCGCGACGGGGCACGTGCTGGTCTCGGACTTCGGCATCGCGCGCGCGGCGGAGGGAGACGCGCGGCTCACCGTCACCGGCGTCGCGGTCGGCACTCCGGCGTACATGAGTCCCGAGCAGGCGATGGGCGACCGCGACGTGGACGGGCGTGCCGACATCTACGCGCTGGGAATTGTCGGATACCAGATGCTCGCCGGCGAGCTTCCGTTCAAGGCGGCGAACACGCCGTCGATGCTGATGAAGCACATCAGCGAGCGCCCGCGCCCGCTGGGCGAAGTGCGGCCGGACCTGCCCGCGAACCTCATCTACGCGATCGAGCGCGCGATGCAGAAGGGGCGCGGCGATCGCTGGCCCGACGCCTCGTCGTTTCACGACGCGCTGGCGGACGCGGCGCCGCTGCCTCCGGAGGTTCGTTCTTCTCCGAGGTTTGCCGCCCCGCTCTACCCGCTTCCGGTTCCCGCCACGGATTCCGTTGGGCAGCCTCCTGCGTATCCCCGCTTCCCGGCGCTTCCGCAGGGATGGATGCTCAATCCCGACACGCGCGAATACGGCCGCGAGGCGCTTCGCGAGTGGAAGGAAGAGGCGCGCAACTGGCGCCAGCGCTACGGCAGGCACGCGGTCATCGGGGTCCGACTTGGCCGGAAGGAACTGCGCCGCGCGCATCGCGAGGGGTTGCTCGGTCCGCAAACGCCCGAGGATCGCATTCGCCGCGTGCAGCGCGCGGTCCTCGGGTATGTCGGGACGGTCGGATTCCTCGCCGCGATCAACCTGATGACGAGCCCGCAGTACTATTGGTTCCTGTGGCCCGCGATGGGCATGGCGATCGGCTTGTTCGCACGGACGTCCCGGCTTTGGGTGGACGGCATTCCGCTGTACCGCGTATTCCAGCGGCAACCGCATGTCCAGGCGCCGCCTCAAGGTGCGCCCGCGCTCGCGTCAAATGCCGCCTACCCGCCCGCGGAGATTCCGTGGTCGGCGCCGAGCCGTGAACCACCGGAACTCGCCGCCATTCCTCGCGACGTGCTCGAGGGTCCGCAGGGCGCGACGATTCGGGAAGCGGTGAACACGAAGGCGACCATCGCCGGCGTGCTCGCGAAGCTTTCGCCTTCCGATCGCCAGATGCTCCCCGAAATCCAGCCGACGGTGGATGCGCTCGTCGAACGGATATGCTCGCTCGCGCAGGGATTGCACCAGCTCGACGCCGACGCGTCGCCGGCGGCGATCGCGACGCTCGAGCGCCGGATCGCCGCCGCGAAATCAGGGCCGTCGGATGCGCCAGACCTCGAGCGGCGGCTGCAGCTGCTCGAGCGGCAGCGTGCGACGCTCAACGATCTCGCGGCGCGCCGCGGCACCGTGGCCGAGCAGCTCGAGCGCGCCTCACTCGTGCTGCAGACGATGAAGCTCGACCTCTTCAAGCTCAGGTCGAGCGGCCTCGATGCGAAGCTCGACGCCTCGACGGGCGCGACGCAGGAGGCGCGGGCGCTCTCGACCGACATCGGGCGCGTCATCGAGGCGGCGAACGAGGTGCGGAGGCTCTAGAGCGAAGCACGAGGGCCGTTCAGCGGTGTGCGAACTCCGCCACCGACCGCGGCCCATTCGTGAGGAAGTTCTGCACGCCGATCCGCATGTCCTCGGTCGCGCAGCACTCGCCGAAGAGTTCCGATTCGATGCGAAGGCCTTCGGCCAGAGGCTTGCGGCCTCCCTCGACGATCGCGCGGCAGATGAGGCCGTCGATCGCGCGGCTCCGATGACCGATGTCGATCGACGGCAACGCGGCGGGTACGTCGAGCGGCCGCGGGTCGATCGGCTTCAGCTGCACCTCGCCGCGTGCGGCCGCTCGTGCGAGCGCGATGGCGGCATCCACGACGTCGCCGTCCACCTCCTCGCGAATGAGCCCGCACTCGACGGCTTCCCGGCCGGATAGTGCGCGGCCCGTGCGCAGCATCTCGGCGGCTCGCTCGACGCCGACGAGGCGCGGCAACCGCTGTGTGGCGCCTGCGCCGGGAACGATGCCGAGATTCGCCTCGGGCTGGGCGACCGCGACCGGCAATCCAGCCCGCACGAGACGCGCCGTGCAGCACATCGCCAGCTCGTTGCCGCCGCCGAACGCCATGCCGTTGAGCGCGCAGATCACGGGCTTGCCGAGATGCTCGAACAGGTTGCCCGACACCTTCGATCGCTCCGACGTGGCGACTCCCTCGGCGGGACTCTTGATCGCCGCGAGGAAACCCACGTCGGCGCCCGAGACGAAGGCCTTGGGGCCGAAGCCGGTGATCACGACGGCGGCGATCTTCTTGTCGTCGCGCAGCGCGGCGGCGTGCGCTGCGAGCTGTTCGTAGACGTCGTCGTTGAGCGCGTTCAGCACGCGCGGCCGGCGGATGGTGAGCACGGCCACATCGCCCTCGTCGCGCCGGATGACCTGCTCGATCCGGAACGGCCGCCCCGCTCGTGCCTGCGCGGCGATGCACTTCGGCACCGGGAATCCGGGATGCCCGGCGGCGTAGGCTTCCACCAGCGCGAGCGCGCGTCCGACACCCATTTCGTTCATCAGTGAGAAGGGCGCGCGCATCGCGAGCCCGGTCTCGACGCCAAGCTCGAGGTCGGCGAGGGTGATGATGCCGCTGTCGAGGATCTCTCCCGCGAGACCGAAATACGCGCCGAGCATGGTGTCGCCGATCTTCCTGCTCTGCTCCGGCGTGAGCTCGATCTTCTCGTCGCGCTTCGGCACGTCCCACGGCTTGCCCGACGCCATCGCGTCCTTCATGAGGCGCGGCGAGCGGAACCACGGGCCGATCTTCGACGTCATCACGTCGAGCGAGTGATTGGTGATCGGGTTGCCGCCCGTGAGGTTCATCGCGGTGAAGGGCCCGATGCCGAGCCCCAGCGCAACTCGGGCGGCGGTATCGACTTCCTTGACCGTGCCGAGCCCCTCCTCGACGGCGAGCGCAGCGGCCAGGAACAGCCCCTCGAACACCGGATTCACGGCGTAGCCGAACCGCCCGCCCACGAGCACCGGGATCTTCCCGATCTCCTCATAGAGCCCCATCAGCGACCGGGTGCGCGCGGGATCGGTATCCCGTCCCGGGACGATCTCGACGAGCAGGTTGCGCTCGGCCGGGAAAAAATAGTGGATGACGAGCGCACGCTTGCGCGCGTCGGCGGTGAGGCCGCCGAAGATCTCCTCGGGCTCGATGTGCGAGGAGTTCGAGGCAAGAATGGCGTCCGGTCCGCAGAGCGACTCGAGCTGGGCGAAGATCTTCCTCTTGATGTCGAGGTTCTCGGTCGCCGCCTCCACCACGAGGTTTGCGCCGGCGAGCTGCGCGTAGTCGGTGGTGAAGGTGAGGGCGCGGATCATCGCATCGGCGGCGTCCGGCTTGAACGCGCCGCTCTCTCGTCCCTTGGCGATCTTCTGCTCGGCCTTGGCGCGGCCGCGCGCCACCGCCTCTTCAGAGACATCGACGACCACGACGGGCACCCCGTGCGTGTGGAACGCCTTGGCGAAATAGAGCGCGATATCCGGGCCGATGTTGCCGGAGCCGACGACCCCGATCTTGTCGATGGCGAGATCCCTGAAGCGGTAACTCACATCCGTATCCTCCAAGTCCGACCGGCGGAGCAGCTGTCTTCTGCCCGGTCCGGTCCACGTGCAAAAGGGAATCCCACTTGACAGCGGGGCCAGCTAAGCTAGAGTATATTCTATCGAACGTCCGTTCGAAATAGGAAGGGGTCGGAAACTCCGGAGGGCGTGAGTCCGCATGGCAACCCGAGTGGATGGCGGCATGGGGGCCCCGATGGCGCGCGGCGCCGTGGTGGAGTGGGCGCGCGATATCTACGACGACCTCGATTTCACCGTCGTGCGGCAGTGGCTCGAGGAGCATCCGAAGAGCAAGGCCGGCGGCTACCTCCCGGTCTACGCTCCGAGGGAGGTCCTGCATGCCACGGGATTCCTTCCGGTGGGCATCCACGGCGGCGGCGACCGGCTGGAGATCATCCGCGGCGATGCCTTCTACCAGTCGTACATCTGCCACCTGCCGCGCTCGGTGATCGAGCTCGCGCAGTCGGGGCGGCTCGACATGCTGTCGGCAGTGCTCTTCCCGTCGACCTGCGACGTCATCCGCAACCTGTCCGGTATCTGGAAGCTGCTCTACCCCGACGTCTACGTCCGGTACGTGGACGTGCCGCAGATTCCCGATCCGGGCGCCGCGGCGGAGTTCTGGGCGGGCGAGCTCCGCCGGTTGCTCGACGACCTCGGCGACGTCACCGGACACCGGCCGACCGACGAGGAGCTGCGCCGCTCGATCGCGCTGTACAACGAAACGCGCAAGATGATCCGCACGCTGTACGCGGCTCGGCGTGAGCGCCCGTGGGACGTGCCGACCGAGGAGCTCTACCTCCTCCTCCGCGCAGGCGAGAGCGTTGCGCCGGAGGAGTTCATCGCCCGCGCGCAGCAGTACCTCGCGGCGGTCGCGGCGGACCCCAAGCGCCAGCGCGACAACAGCCGCGTCGTCATCGTCGGGGCGTTCTGTGAACAGCCGCCGCTCGGACTCATCAAGAGCATCGAGCGCGCGGGCTGCTACATCGTGGACGACGACTTCCTGCTCGGGAATCGTTTCCTCACGCACGACGTCCCGACCGACGGCGATCCCGTGCGCGCGCTCGCCGACGCATTCATCCGCAACGACATGAAGTCGTCGGTGCTCTACGAGATCGACCCGGGCGGCAAGCGGTCGCTGATGGCGAACCGGGTCGCCGCCGCGAACGCCGACGGGATCATCTTCGCCACGCCGAGTTTCTGCGATCCCGCGCTGCTCGATCAGCCCATGCTGCGCAACGGCGCCGAGAAGGCCGGCATTCCGTGCATCGCGTTCAAGTATGCCGAGAACACCGGCCAGTTCCAGCAGTTCCGCGAGCAGGCGGGCACCTTCGCCGACGCGATCAAGCTCTGGGGAGGGGTCTCGGCATGAGCGACGCGCAGAAGGATCGCTCGATGGTGATCCAGAAGGAGATGATCGCCGAGCACTACCGGCAGCTCGAGGCGGCGCCCGAGACCGGCGATCCCGTCGTCTACACCTTCGTCCCCGGGAACCTGACCGAGCTCATCCGCTCCTTCGGCGCGCTGCCGGTCCTGCCCGAGATCAACGCCCTGCAGTCGGGGATGCGGGGCAAGAGCCGCGACTACATTCTCGAGGCCGAGCGCTCGGGCCACTCCGAGGACGTCTGCACTTACGTCAAGTGCGACATCGGGATGCTGCAGTCGGGGAACATCGGCCCCACCGGAACGCGGCTCCCCAAGCCGGACCTCCTGCTTCTCTCCTACACCGGCTGCTACACCTTCATGAAGTGGTTCGAGCTGCTGCGGGAGCACTACGACTGTCCGACCGTCTTCCTGCAGATTCCCTACCAGGGCGACGGGACGCTCGCGCCCAAGCACCGGCAGTACGTGGTCGACCAGCTGAAGGCCGAGGTGATCCCGGCCCTCGAGAAGGCGACCGGCCGCAAGTACGACGAGGACCGGGTTCGCCACTACCTCTCGCTGAGCGCGCAGGCCGAGGAGGACCTCGTGGCGGTTCTTCACTCGGCGAAGA